>Ga0335075_10000628_pt1 | contig 60756 bp, 52 predicted proteins | sample Lox_Sample_24_FD_206723 | JGI IMG/M metagenome (GOLD analysis project Ga0335075, IMG submission 206723) | Soil microbial communities from Loxahatchee National Wildlife Refuge, Florida, United States - Lox_Sample_2.4 | ecosystem: Environmental > Terrestrial > Soil > Wetlands | place: USA...
GGGATGATCGTGCTGGAACGGCTGGCCGACGCCCGCCGGCTCGGGCACACGGTGCTGGCCGTGGTGGCCGGGACCGCGGTGAACCAGGACGGCGCATCCAACGGGCTGACCGCGCCGAACGGACCGTCCCAGCAGCGGGTGATCCGTGCCGCCCTGGCCGCCGCCGGGATCACCCCCGACCAGGTCGACGCGGTGGAGGCGCACGGCACCGGGACCAAGCTCGGCGACCCGATCGAGGCCCAGGCGCTGCTGGCCACGTACGGGCAGGGCCGTCCCCAGGGCCGGCCGCTCTGGCTCGGCTCGGTCAAATCGAACATCGGCCACGCCCAGTGCGCGGCCGGAGTCGCCGGGATCATCAAGATGGTCCTCGCCCTGCAGAACCGGCAGCTGCCCCCCACGCTGCACGCCGAGGACCCCTCCCCGCACATCGACTGGGCCGCCGGGGAACTCAAGCTGCTCACCACCCCCGTGCACTGGCCCCCCGTCCCCGGCCGTCCCCGCCGGGCCGGCATCTCCGGCTTCGGCCTCTCCGGCACCAACGCCCACGCCATCCTCCAAGAACCACCCGACCCGGAAGACACACCAGCCGATGACCGGGCACATGGCGAACCCGCCGTGGCGGCGGAACCACCCGCGCTGGCCTGGCTAGTGTCGGCGCGGACCGGTGACGGGCTGCGGGCCCAGGCCGCTCGGCTGGCCGAGTACCTGGCCGACCGTCCCGCCCTGAACCCCGCCCACATCGGCTGGTCGCTGGCCACCACACGGTCGGTCTTTAACCGCCGTGCGGTGGTAGTGGGGGCGGAACGGGACGACCTGCTTGCCGGGCTGGCCACGGTCGCCGCTGGTGGCGCGGCTGCGAATGTGGTGACCGGGGCCGTCGTGGGGGAGGGAAAGGTGGTGTTCGCGTTCCCCGGCCAGGAGTCGCAATGGGCCGGCATGGCAGTGCAGTTGCTGGATGAGGCACCGGTCTTCGCGGCTCGGATGGCCGAGTGCGAACAGGCGCTTGACCCGTTCGTGGACTGGTCGCTGGCCGAGGTGGTGCGAGGCGAGCCCGGTGCCCCGGCGCTGGAGCGGGACGATGTCGTCCAGCCGGTCTTGTTTGCGGTAATGGTGTCGCTGACCGCGTTGTGGCGCTCGGCGGGTGTAGAGCCTGCCGCGGTGATCGGCCATTCCGAAGGGGAAACCGCGGCAGCGCAGGTGGCTGGCGTGTTGTCGCTGGCCGATGCGGCCAAGGTGACGGTGTTGTGCAGCCGAGCGCGGGCCGCCCTGGCTGGGCCGGGCGGCGGCCCGGTGCCGGTCGCGATGGTGGTAGAGGAACTGGGCCAGGCGCTGGCCTCGATATGTCCGCAGGCGGGCACAGTTCCGGTGTTTTCCACCCTAAATGCCGCTTGGATCGACGGCGAGAGCATGGATGCCGGGTACTGGTGTCGGAACCTGCGGCACACAGGGCGTTTCCAGGACGCGGTTCAGGGCCTGGCCAGCGCTGGGTTCGGCGTGTTTATCGAGGTCAGCCCTCACCCGGTGCTGACCGCCGGGATCCGGGAAAGCCTGGAACATGCTGGCGGGCAGCCCGCTACGGCCACCGTAACCGGGACGCTGTGCCGCGAGGACGGTGGTCTGCGCCGGTTCCTGGCCAGCCTGGCCAACGTGCACGTTCACGGGATCCCGGTGGACTGGACCGCGGTCTTTGCCGGGTCAGCGCGCCGCCGGGTCGACCTGCCCACCTACGCGTTCCAGCGTCAACGGTACTGGCCGGCGGCACCGGCCAGGCAGGCGGCGGGCGCAGCAGCAGGCGCGGGCGAGCCGTCGGGCGCGGGCGAGCCGTCAGCGGGTGAGCAGCGGTTCTGGGCCGCGGTGACGGGCGGGGACCTAACGGCCCTGGCAGCGATGGTGGGCGCGGATGCGCCGCTCCGGGCGGATATGCCGCTGGGGGCGGCGCTGGCGATGCTGTCCTCGTGGCGGCGGCGGGACCAAGGGCAGTCCGTAGCGCAGGACTGGCGGTATCAGGTGAGCTGGTCGCCGGCTGGCGACTCGGCGGCGACGCTGGCCGGGACGTGGCTGGCGGTGATCCCGGCCGCGCTGGCCGGGCACGGGAAGCTGGCCGGGATAGTGACCGAGGCGCTAGGCCGGCACGGAGCGGACGTAGTGGTGGTGCGGGCGGCTGGAGCGCAGCGGGAGGTACTGGCCGGACAGGTTCGGGCGGTGCTGGCGGGGCTGTCCGGAGCACGCCTGTCCGGAGTGGTGTCGCTGCTGGCGGTCCAGGACCACGCGTTGCCGGGGTATCCCGGTGTGTCGGCCGGGGCGGCCGCGACGCTGGCGCTGGTGCAGGCACTGGGTGACGCCGGGACCTCCGCGCCGTTGTGGGTGCTGACCCGGGGAGCGGTCTCGATCGGGGACGCGGACCCCCTCGCCAGCCCGTCGCAGGCGCAGGCATGGGGCCTGGGCCGGGTCGTCGGCCTGGAGCACCCGGACCGGTGGGGCGGGCTAGTCGACCTGCCCGCCGAGATGGACGAGCGGACAGGGGCGCGGCTGTGCGGGTTCCTAGCCGGTGCCGCCGGGGAAGACCAGGCCGCGATTCGTGCCTCGGGGATATTCGTGCGTCGGCTGACTCACGCTCCCCAGCCGCATGGAACGGCACGGCCGTGGAAACCGCAGGGCACCGTACTGGTGACCGGAGGGACCGGCCGACGGGGTGCCCACGTGGCCCGGTGGCTGGCCCGTGACGGTGCCGGGCACGTGGCGCTGGCCTCCCGCCGGGGCGCCCAGGCCCCGGGTGCCGGGGCACTAGCAGCTCAGTTGGCTGGGCTGGGCGCTCAGGTCAGCGTCACTGTCTGCGACGTCGCCGACAAATACGCGGTCGCCACGCTGCTTGACCAGATAGCGGTCGCCGGTCCGCCGCTTACCACAATCGTGCACGCCGCCGGGGCTAGGGACACGACGGCGCTGGCAGAAATGGAGCTAGCGGAATTCGCGGCGGTGACCAGCGCCAAGGCGGCTGGCGCGGCGCACTTGGATGAACTGACCCGCGAGATGGACCTGGACGCGTTCGTGCTGTCTTCCTCGGCCGCGGGTGTGTGGGGTAGCGCCGGGCAGTCGGCGTACGGCGCGGCGAACGCATTCCTGGACGCGCTGGCATGCCAGCGTCGGGGTCGTGGGCAGGCCGCGGTCTCGGTCGCGTGGGGCTTGTGGGCCGGTAGCGGGATGGCGGAGGCAGAGGCCGGAGAGCGGTTGCAGCGGCTGGGGTTGCGGGTGATGGCACCGGAGCTAGCGGTCGCGGCGATGCGTCAGGCAGTGGAGCACGACGAGACGATGCTGACCGTCGCTGACATGGATTGGGAGCGGTTTATCCCGGTCTTCACCTCAGCGCGACCCAGCCCGCTGCTCAGCGATCTGCCCGAGATCCGGAACCTGCTGGACGCTGATGCGGCCGCCGGGGGTTCCGGCGTTGAGGCATTGAACTGGGCGCGACGGATAGCCGGGTTGTCGTCCCGTGCCGAGCAGGAGCGGCTGATGCTGGACCTCGTCCGTGCCGAGACGGCCGCAGTGCTCGGGTACGAGGCAGCCGATTCCGTCGAGGCGGATAGCGATGTCCTTGACATGGGAATGTCGTCTATGTCCGCGGTCGAACTACGCGCCGCGCTGATCGAGCGGACTGGCCTGGATCTGCCAGGAAGCTTTATCTATGACCTCTTTACGCCTGCCGCGATCGCAAACTTCCTGCTGGCCGAGTTCGAGGTACAGATAGAAAGAAAGAATGTAGGGGTCGAATAGGGGTATCTTCAGGTCCTAAATATTGAATAAAATACGAGCAGGTTATCCAATGAGCGGTCGGCGCCTTCGGGTCGGTCCGAGTCTCGTTTGGAAGCGTTCGACCACCTATCATACCTACCGATTATGGCATCGTACGTGCGTGCCTGAGCACGGCGACCGGTCATGCCAAACGCCGAGAATAGTCGGGCAAGCCTCTGGCCCAGCACCAGTTGAATAACGGTAGGAGAGTCTTGTGCTTGACAAGCCAACCCTTGTGAAATGCCTCATCTGGGATCTAGACAATACCCTATGGCAGGGCACGCTTCTCGAGGATCCGGATGTTCGGCTATCCGGCGCAGTCCGGGATGTTATCATCGCGCTTGATTCCCGGGGCATCCTGCAGTCGATTGCCAGCAAAAACGATTACGATCTGGCCTGGCAGCGCCTTGAACAGCTGGGGATCGCTGAATACTTCGTCTACCCCCGGATTAGCTGGCAGCGTAAGTCGGATTCGGTGTTCCAGATCGCGGACCAGCTCAAGTTCGCGCTGAACACCATCGCCTTCGTTGACGATCTGCCGAGTGAGCGCGCTGAAGTTGCCTTCCGCGCACCCGAGGTCCGGTGCTATACGGCGGAGCAGGTGGTTTCGCTGGCCGCCCTGCCGGAGTTCAGCCCGGAAGTGGTGACCGTCGACGCCCGGCGTCGGCGCCAGATGTATCAGGCGAGCATCCGCCGTGACGCTGAAAAAGAATCTTTTACCGGGCCAGACGAGGAATTCCTGCGCTCGCTGGACTTGATGATGACCCTCAAGCGGGCCGATGAGGACGACCTGTCGCGCGTATCGGAACTCACCATGCGCACCAGCCAGATGAACGCAACGGGGGTGCACTATCCCGATGCGATCCTGCGCGGCCTGTTGGCTAACCCGGACCATGAGGTCCTGACCGTGACCCTGACCGACCGCTTCGGGCCGCATGGTGCGGTAGGAGTGCTGCTTCTCGAGTATCACCGCGCCGTTTGGCACCTCAAGCTGCTCGCGACCTCCTGCCGGGTGGTGTCGTTCGGGGCCGGGGCGGTGATCCTCGGCTGGCTGATCGATCAGGCGGCGCAGGCCGGTGTCCACCTGGCCGCCGATTTCCGTCCGACCGAACGCAACCGCATGATGGACATCGCGTACCGGTTCGCCGGTTTCATCGAGCAGTCCTGCGAGTGCCTGGCCGAACTCGGGCCGATCGCCGAACGCGACGAAATTCAGTGCCTCCACCTGATCGCGGCTCCGCGCAAAGCACCCACGACCATGCGGCTCATTTCGCCGGACCTGGCCATGGATCACGCCGTGGACCGGTCAAGCCTCATGCTGACCGCCCCGCGGATCACGCCCTAGGAGCACCGTGAATGCTCTGCATGGAAAAAGCCGGATCGACGCAAACCGGCGGAGCCGCCGGATCCGCGCACGGGGACTGCGAGCGCTGATCGGACTGTTCCGTACCTTCCTACGGCCCTATGCCTGGCAGTTGAGCCTTATCGTCGCCCTACTGACGATTCAGGCCGTCGGGAGCCTGTACCTGCCCGACCTCAATGCCGACATCGTCAACGAAGGTGTCGTCAAGGGCGATATCGGCTACATCTGGCGGACCGGCGGCCTCATGCTCGGCATCGCCGCCGCGCTCGGCGTCGTCTGGATCGTCGCCGTTTATTGGGCGTCTCGGGTGTCGATGGGAGTCGGTGCCAGCATCCGCGGCGCGATCTACCGGCGAGTGCAGGCTTTCTCCGCCGCGGAGATGAACCGGTTTGGTATCCCTTCGCTGATCACGCGCAACATTAACGACGTCCAGCAGGTCGAGATATTCCTGCAGTTGACGCTCACACTGCTGGTCGTCGCCTGCATCATGAGCGTCGGCGGCGTAATTATGTCGGTCAGGGAAAGCGCTGCGCTGTCCCTCCTTGTCGTGGTCGCCATCCCGGCCATAGCTGCGCTCACCGGTGCGCTGCTGATCGCGCTACTCCCGCTGTTCCGTTCCCTGCAGGTCAAGGTCGACCGTATCAACCAGGTGCTGCGGGAACAGATCACCGGCGTCCGGGTGATACGTGCGTTCCTGCGCACGCGCTCCGAGCAGGACCGTTTCCGGGACGCCAACGCCGAGATCACCATGATCGGCCTGCGAGCCAACCGGATCTCCGCCTTGATCGCGCCTGTCTTGATCATCATCCTCAACCTGTCGTGCGTGGGCCTTGTATGGTTCGGCGGTCGCCTGGTCAGTGAGGGCTCGATGCCGATCGGCAACCTGACCGCGTTCCTCGTCTACATCCTGCAGATCCTGTTGTGGGTCACGATGGCCGTGACGGTCATCACGCTGGCTCCCCGCGCCGTGGCCAGCGCGGAACGAATTGAGCAGGTACTCAACGCCGTCCCTGCCATCACCGACCCGCCCCGCCCGGTCCTCCCCGTCAGGGTCACCGGCACCGTCGAATTCCGTCACGTTACCTTCGGGTACGCAGGCAGCGAACGCTCGGTGCTCAATGACTTGACGTTCATCCTCCAGCCCGGGCAGACCAGCGCCATCATCGGCGGCACCGGCAGCGGCAAGACCACTGTGCTGAACCTCATCTGTCGGTTCTTCGCCACAACGGCTGGTGCTGTGCTCGTCAACGGAACCGACGTCAAACAGCAGTCAGCCGAACAGCTATGGTCCACGATTGGCCTGGCTCCGCAGACGGCATTTCTCTTCAGCGGCACCGTTGCCAGCAACCTGCGGTTCGGCCTGCCGGAGGCCACCGACACGCAACTGTGGCATGCGCTCGAGGTCGCACAGGCCGCAGACTTTGTCGCCAGCATGCCCGGGCAACTTGACGCCAAGATCGACCAGGGTGGCAGCAACGTCTCCGGTGGCCAGCGCCAGCGGCTGTCGATCGCCAGGGCTCTCGTCAGGAATCCCCGGCTCTACCTGTTCGATGACTGCTTCTCGGCCCTTGACCCTGCCACCGACGCCCGCCTCCGCGCGGCACTGCGCGCTGAGACCCGTGATGCGACCGTGGTCATAGTGGCGCAGCGGGTCAGCACGGTCATGCATGCCGACCAGATCGTCGTCATCGACGCCGGGAGCGTCGTCGGGATCGGGACCCACTGGCAGCTGCTTGCCGACTGCGAGCCATACCGGGAGATCGTCGAGTCTCAGCTCGGTGAGGGAGCCGCCGTATGAAAAGGGGACGTGTGCTACGGCTCGTTGCCCGTCTCAGGCCGGAATGGTCACGGCTGGCGGTCGTCGCCTGCTTCTGCGCGATCTCGGTCGGCTTCCTGGTAACCGGCCCCACGATCCTCGGCAACGCGACGAACATCGTGTTCGACGGCCTTGTCGGCAAGGGCCTGCCCGCAGGCCTCACCAAGGCGCAGGCCATCGCCCTGCTGCGCGCCCGCGGTCAGGGCCACCTCGCCGACATATTCTCCGCGATGAGTGTGACCCCAGGCACCGGCGTCGACCTAACCCGGCTTGGCTGGGTACTCGGCCTGGCGGCCCTGGTGTTCCTGCTCAGTGCCGCGTTCAATTGGGCCCAGGCCTACATCATGGCGGGGATCGCCCAGCGCACCGTGTACGGGCTGCGCCAGGCAGTCGAGGAGAAACTGGCCCGCCTGCCGCTGCGTTACTTCGACAGCCACTCGCACGGAGACATCCTTAGCCGGGTCACCAACGACATCGACAACTTGGCCACCGCCCTCGAAACGGGACTTGGCGAGCTGCTTTACTCGGCGCTCTCGGTGATCGGGGTACTGGGCATCATGTTCTGGCTCTCTCCGCTGCTGACCGCGGTCTCGGTTGTCACCATTCCGCTGGCGATCGTGTTGGGCTTCGTCATCGCGCGCCGGTCAAAGACCCAGTTTGCCGCTCAGTGGAACCGGACCGGCCGACTGAACGGGCTGGTCGAGGAGACCCATACCGGCCACGCGCTCGTGCTGGCGTTCGGACAGCGGCTGCGGGTGATCGAGGAGTTCGGCCGCCAGAACGAGCAGCTGTACGAGGCGAGCTTCCGCGCTCAGTTCCTGTCCGGGATAATCCTGCCTGCCGTCCAGTTCGTTGGCACCTTGAACTACGTGGTCATCGCGGCGCTCGGCGGCTTTCAGGTGGCCACCGGCTTGATCTCGCTTGGCGCCGTGCAGGCGCTCATCCAGTACTCGCGGCGTGTCATGGTGGCGATCAACCAGCTCGCCGGCCAGGTAAACCTGATCCAGTCGGGGCTCGCGTCGGCGGATCGGGTGTTCGACTTCCTCGACGCGCCGGAGGAGGCGGCAATACCGGCCGGGGCGGCCGGTAGGTGGGTCGGCGCAGCCGATGGTGCCGCGCCAGGTCCGGCCCTGCCGGAGCGGGCCCCCGCCGCGCGAAGGGTGCAGCTTGAGCACGTGTGCTTCCGCTACCGCCCGGACACGCCCCTGATCGAGGACTTCACGCTCGAAGCGGCGCCCGGTCAGACGGTTGCGATCGTAGGGCCGACCGGGGCGGGCAAGACCACCATCGTCAACTTGCTCATGCGCTTCTACGAAGTCGACAGCGGTCGGATTCTGCTGGACGGCGAGGACTACCGGGATCTCGGCCGTGACCAGGTGCGCCGCTGCTTCGGCATGGTGCTGCAGGACACCTGGCTGTTCGCGGGCACGATCCGGGACAACATCGCTTATGGAAGGCAAGGCGCAACCGATGAGGAGATCGTTGCCGCGGCCAGAGCCGCCTACGTCGATCAGTTCGTCACCACTTTGCCCAACGGCTATGCCACTGCCGTCAACCACGATGCGTCGACCATCTCCTCTGGTCAAAAGCAGCTGCTGACCATAGCCCGCGCCTTCCTGGCCAACCCGGGCATCCTGATCCTTGACGAGGCGACCAGCAACGTCGACACCCGGACCGAGATACTCATCCAGGACGCGATGTCCAGGCTCCGGTCCGGCCGGACCAGCTTCGTGATCGCTCATCGGCTGTCGACTATACGCGACGCCGACATAACCGTCGTCATGAATGCCGGCCGGATCGTCGAGCAGGGCAGCCACGAGGAACTGCTGCGCCGCTGCGGCTTCTACCATGATCTTTACAACAGCCAGTTCACCGAGGCTCTCGCCCCGTGAACTTAGCCCCCGAGCGCGGGCGGCGGCCTTCGACCTTCGGGTGGTGGCCCTCTCGGCCGCGTCTGCGGCAGCGTTCAACTGACGCGGCGCGACAATTGAACGCCAGCCGGGGCCGATTATACGGCAGCCCGTCAGCGAGCCACCGGCCACGCGACTAATTAACGCGGATTTCCAATAGTGCGGGACCTTATTTTTGCTCGAGCGGATTGAGCGTCTGTGCGCGTAACGTACTACCCTAGTCCTTGTCGCCCTCTATTTATGTGCCAGACCGAGACTTAGGGGTGTGTTAGGGGTTGCTAGTACCGTTTCGGTTTTTTAATTCGGCCTAATTAATGCGATATACTTTCCCCGGATTCGGGTCAGTGGCTGCCATTCGTGTGCAGAGGGAACAGATTCCGGTGCCACGGCAGCGTACTGGGGGCCGTGCATGGGCCGGGTTTTCCCGTGCCGAGCAGACCCGCCGCACGCAGGAAAGCCGCACGCAGGAAAGCCGCACGCAGGAAATGAGCGCGACATGAGAACCCCAGCCGGCATTCCCCTGCCACTGCACGAGGCCGTTCCGGTCGATGCGAAGGCACTCCGCGGAGTGTGCGGGCATTTCGTGACCGGAGTGACGGTGGTCACAAGCGGGCTGGCGGGCACGGCCTGCGGGACCACCGTCAATTCGTTCACGTCGGTCTCCCTTGAACCGCCGCTGGTTCTGTTCTGCCTGCACAACCAGTCCCGGCTGAGGCCGGTGGTGGAGAACTGCGGTGTCTACGTGGTGAACTTCCTTGCCGGCCGGCAGAAGAGGCTGGCCTGGGCTTTCGCCGAGCGGGACACGGCAGACCTGCGCGACGTGGCGCATCATCACGCATCGACCGGGGTCCCGGTCCTCAGCGAGGCCCTGGCCTTCCTTTCCTGCCGCCTTGTCGACAGGTTCGAGGGGGGTGACCATGCCATCTTCCTGGGCGAGGTGGTCGAGCTTGGTCTGCCGAGCCGGCATGCCGAACCGCTGATCTTCTTCCGCGGGTCCCTGAGTGCCCTTGAGGACGAACAAGATCGCTGCTCCCCGATCTTCGACGGCTGAGCGGGTCCATTTCCATGAAAGGCGAACCATGAACGCTACCCCCGCCTATGACGTTGCCATCCTCGGTTCGGGCATGGCCGGCGGCATGCTCGGCTCGGTGCTCGCCCGCAATGGCGTCAACGTGTTGCTGATTGACGCCGGCACCCATCCGCGCTTCGCGGTGGGGGAGTCCACGATTCCCTACACCTCCTGCCTGACAAGGATGATCGCCGAACGCTACCAGGTACCAGAGATCGCCTCCCTTGGCAGCTTCTCGAGCATTCACGACAAGGTCACCCCGATGTGCGGGCGGAAGCTGAATTTCGGGTTTGTCTACCACCGGGAGGGTCGGCTCCATGATCCGGAGCAGATCAACCAGACCGTGGTTTCGTATACGCCCGACGAGACCGAGACTCATTTGTTCCGGCAGGACATCGACGCCTACCTGTTCCACGTCGCGGTCGGCTACGGCGCCGAGCCGCGCACCGACACCAGGATCACCGAGATCGACATAGATCCCGGTGCGGGGGTGGTGCTGCGCTCGGAACATGGCGAGGAGTTCACCGCCAGGTACCTGGTGGACGGCAGCGGTTTCCGGTCTCCGGTGGCGGACAAATTCGGGCTGCGGGATGAGCCTGCCCGGGCCCGTCACCATTCCCGCAGCCTGTTCACGCACATGGTGGGGGTCACGCCGTTCGATGACGCGCAGGCGGCCCGGCCGCACACCCAGCCCAGCCCGTGGCACCACGGCACGCTGCACCACGTCTTCGACGGCGGATGGCTGTGGGTGATCCCGTTCGACAACCACGGGGAAGCCCGCAACAGGCTGTGCAGCGTCGGCCTCACCCTCGACGAGCGGGTCTTTCCCAAGCCCGGCATCTCCCCGCAGCAGGAGTTCGACGAGTTCCTGCGACGTTTCCCCGAGATCGCCGAGCAGTTCCGGGAGGCCAGGGCGGTCCGGCCATGGGTCGCTACCGGCCGCCTGCAGTACTCCGCGTCGAACACGGTCGGCGACCGCTACTGTCTGACTTCACACGCGGCGGGCTTCATCGATGCGCTGTACTCGCGCGGGCTCACCAACACCTTGGAGATCGTCAACTCCCTCGCCTGGCGTCTAATCGATGCGGCCAAGGACGGCGACTGGTCCACCGGGCGGTTCGCGTCGATCGACACGCTTCAGCAGGGGCTGTTCGACGTGCACGACGACCTCGTCTACAGCTCCTTCGTGGCCTTCCGGCATTACGACCTGTGGAACGCGGTGCTGCGGGTCTGGGAGGCGACCAGCCTCCTGCCCTGGCTGGCCATGGAGAAGGCCTATCGCGCCTTCGTGCGAGACCGTCACGAACAGACCCTCCGCGACCTCGATACCAGGGAGGTTCCCGGGTTCGTTGACCCGGGCGGCTTGGAAGCCAGTTCGCTGCTGACGTTCACCAGGACGACATGCCAGCAGGTTGAGGCCGGCACCCTGGATCCCTCCCTGGCTGCCACGAATATTTTCGCGCGGGTTCAGGGATCCGAATGGATCCCTGAACCATGGCAGCGCGGCATCCCGGAAAACCGGTGCTTCGCCGCGACGCCCGAGATAGTCCTGTCCGCTCAGAAATGGTGCCTGGCCAAGGCGCCTGCCCACATCGCACCGCTATTTTTCGACTGAACCGGCGACCGGAGAAGACGGATGCCCCCCGTTGACCTGCTGCTGCTGGACATCGTCGTCATCCTGGCGGCCGCCTGGCTGCTCGGCGTGGCCGCGCGCAGGTTCGGCCAGCCCGCGGTGATCGGGGAGATCCTGGCCGGGATCGCGCTCGGGCCGACGCTCCTTGGTCACCTGGCAGGTCATCGTCTTTTCCCTGCCACGATGCTGCCCTCGCTGACCACGCTGGCGGACATCGGCCTGATCCTGTACATGTTCGTGGTCGGGATGGAGCTGGACCAGCGGCTTGTCCGCGGCTGTTTGCGGGGTGCGGCCGGGGTGGCGGCGGGAGCGACCGCGCTGCCGTTCGCGCTGGGGTGCGGGTTCGCGCTCTGGCTGGCCCGCCGGTACGCGCCCGGCGCGACCCTGCCGTTCGTGCTGTTCTTCGCGGTCGCGGTCTCCGCCACCGCGTTCCCCGTGCTTGCCCGCATTCTGACCGACCGGGGCATGCAGCGGACCCTGCTTGGCGGGCTCTCCCTCGCCTCCGCCGCCATCATCGACGTTTTCTCGTATGCCCTGCTGGCCGTCGTGGTGGGCCTAGCCTCCGCTGCAGGCCATGAATCCTGGCGGCTTCTGTTCGCGCCGGCATACGTGCTGGTGATGTTCCTCGTGGCCCGGCCGTTGCTGCGACGGCTGACGGGTGTCTTCGACCATGCCGGGCGGATCGCATCCGAGCTTCTCTTCGTGCTGATCGGGCTCATGGCCTCGGCCTGGGCGACACAGTGGATGCAGCTCAACTTCATCTTCGGCGCATTCGTATTCGGGGCCGCGATGCCCCGTTCGGACGCACTGATCCGTCACATCTCCGAACGCCTCGAGCCGGCGGTACAGCTGATGCTGCCTGTGTTCTTCGTAGTTACCGGGTTGTCGGTGGACCTGACCACACTGCACGTGAGCGACCTGGGTATTCTTGCGGCGATCCTGGCCATCTCGGTCATCGGCAAGCTGGGCGGCGGGTACGCGGGAGCCCGGCTGACCGGCGTCCCGCCGCAGGGCTCGGCCGTCATGGCGGCGCTTGTCAACACGCGGGGCCTGACCGAGATCGTCATCCTCACCGTCGGACTGCAGGAACACTTGCTCCGCCCGCAGCTCTACGCCCTGTTGATCGTCATGGCCCTGGTCACAACAGCAATGACCGGGCCGCTGCTCAACCGGTGGTCCCCGCGCGCCCAGCTCCGTGAGGACCTCATGGCGGCTGAGCGGGCCGACCGCATCAACGTGACGGACCCGGCCAGCACCTCCAGGGGGACAGGGTAAACAGGAAACACACCTGGCCGCCGGCCACCCAAGAACAATTCGGCGGCCCTTCACATAATCCCGCGACCGTACCTTCGGTGATCATCTGCGGGATCTTCACTTTCATACGTACCTGCTCTAACGTCTGGAAATAACAGTCAGTTCCCTTCGGGAGTGTTCAACAGCGGAATTTGCCCAGTTGAGCACCTAGCGAGGGTGCGATATAGAAGCCACGACGAGGGGGGTGTCGAGGTCTGACGACCCATGCCTTCGTCCTCCCGTAAGGAGACGCGCATGGTATCGACATCGAATCCGGAGAGATATAGCCGCCCCATAGCGCCGAATGAGTGGTGCAGGCCCGCTAGCCTCCCGGGACGGGTCGAAGAGGTCCAGATCTGCGTAGAGGGCGATGGGGTCATCGATCCCCAGGCGTTGTCCGCGGCCGTGGCCACCGCAGCGGAGGCGTGTCCTGGGGCGCGGCTGGTGCGCCGCGGCCGCCGCTGGGTGGACAGCGGCACGGCACCCGTCGTGAAGGTGACGCCAGCGTCCGGCTTCGACCGCGCCCGGCTAAACTCCCCGCTGCTGCGTAACCTGATGACCTGCTACAACTCCAGCTGCGAGTTGGTGCTGGTGCAAGGGACACCAACCACCGTGATCTTCCGTGCCCACCCTGGCGTCATGGACGGGATGGGGGTCCTGCTGTGGCAGCGGCAGGTGTTCCGGGCGCTGCGCGGCGAGGCCGTCGAGGATGCCACCTCCCCGCTGAATTACGACATGGTCATGGCGGAAATCGCAGCCCGGCTGGGCGTCAGCCTGCCGCCGCCCCCGCCGCCGCCGACGGTGCTGCACGAGCAGCCGGGGCCGCCCTGGCGATCCGTGCTGGGGAAGCTGCCCAGCGGGCCGCGCCGGGCGTTGTGGCGGCGGCGCACGATCGACGGCACCCACCCGGACCTGATCGCGAAGATCGCGCGGCTGGTCACGGCATACGGGGACGGGGCGAAAGAGGGAATCGTCGAAGTCCCCGTTGATCTGCGGAAGTACCTCCCCGGCCTGCGGACCACCGCGGCGGTCACCGGAAAGGTAGACCTCCACGTCCGGGAGGGTGAGGACTGGACCGATGTGGATGCGAGCCTGCTTACCGCGCTATGCGAACATCAGTTCCTCGCCTACCGCGTGCATCCGGCCCAGCTGAGGATGCCACAGCCGTTCCTGCACGAGGTGTCGCGATGGGTGGACATCCAGGCCAGGCAGAACAAGGACGGCTTCCAGGACCGCCTCGGACACATGGCCGGCGTTTCCCATCTGGGCGCGGTGGACCTGGCCGATTTCTGCGCCGACGGGTTCGAGGCGACCTCGTGCTATTGCCTGGGCGCAGCGGTGTTCTCCGTGGAGTTCGACGTGGTGGAGTGCGGGGGGCGGACGGAGCTGACGCTGGCGTGGCGGGACGGGCCGGGTGTGGCCGAGCGGGCGGAGGCGCTGCTGGACCAGGTCGTGGAGGAGCTGTCGCCGCGGGCTTACCGGGCCTGGCATGGTAACCGTACCGAGCGGCCTGCCCCGCCAGCCACGCTGTCCGGCCTGTTCGCTGATCAGGTCCGCCGGACGCCGGGCGCGGTCGCGATCAGCGATCCGGACGGCGACGTGAGCTACGCCGAGCTGAGCGAGCGCGCGGCAGCGGTCACCGCCGCGCTCGCCGCCCGCGGCATCGGGCGGGGAGACCGGGTTGGCCTGGTCGCCGGGCGCACCCCGGCCGCCATCGCGGCCATCTGGGGCATCCTCGCCGCCGGCGCGGCTTACCTGCCCATCGACGCCGGGTACCCGGACGCGCGGATCACCGGGCTCCTGCTCGCCGCCGCCGCCCCCGCTTGCCTGCTGGAGCCATCGGCCGCGGAGCGGGACATCTTGCCGGCCGGCTGCCAGCCCATCCGGCTGGACGCGCTACCGTCCGCCGCCCCCGCCGCGCCCTGGCCGACCACCCCCGTCGACCCCGCCGACCTGGCCTGCGTCATTTTCACCTCCGGCTCCACCGGAACCCCGAAGGGCGTCGAGATCGAGCACCGAGCCCTGGTCAACTACGTCCGCTGGGCCACTAGGGAAGCCGGCCTGTCCGCCACCGACAAGATGCCGCTGATCGCGTCCATCTCCTTTGACATGGCCGGCTGTGCGATCTACCTTCCGCTGCTGAACGGCGGCACCGTGCTTCCCGTCGCCGAGGTCAACGCCGCCACCCTCCGCGAGGTCATCGAGGACCGCGGCGCGACCGCTGTCGCCCTCACCCCCTCCCACCTGGACCTGATCAACCGCGCCGGGGTCAGGCACTCGGTCATGCGCGTCATCATGACGGCGGGGGAACTGCTCCGCCGCACCACCGCCCTGCGCGCCCGCGCCATCTTCGGCCCCAAGTGCGCCATCTTGTGCCAGTGGGGCCCCACGGAGACCACCATCGTCAACACCTCCCACCGGTTCGACCCCGACCGCGACACCGACGCCGGCGTCCCCTTCGGCCTCCCCATGGACAACAACACCGTCTACCTGCTGGACTCCCGCGGGCGGCACGTCCCGCCCGGCGAACCCGGCGAAGCCTGTGTCGGCGGCCTCCAGCTCGCCCGCGGCTACCTCGGCCGCCCCGAGCTCACCCGCCAGCGCTTCACCCGTCTCGCCGATGGCACGCGCATCTACCGCACCGGCGACATCGCACGCCTGCTCCCCACCGGCGAGCTATCCTTCATCGGCCGCGCCGACGACCAGGTCAAGATCGCCGGCCATCGCATCGAGCCCGCCGAAATCATCCAGGCGCTCGAAGAGCACCCTCAGATCGCCCAGGCCGCCGTCATCCCGCGTACCCGCCCCGGACGCCACGACAAAGAGCTCTGCGCCTACGCCGTCACCACCACCGGCACCGCGCCCGCCGACCTAACCCACCACCTCAGCGCCCGGCTACCCGGCTACATGATCCCCGCCCACATCCTCACCGTCCCCGACATCCCCCGCACGCCCAACGGCAAGACCGACCCCGCCCAGCTCCCTGACCCCTTCGCCGGAGTCGTCCACGACGCGCCCGCGACCACCGGCCGCGACGATATCACCACCGCCATCTCCGGCATCTGGGCTCGAACCCTCCACGTCGATGCCCACCGCATCGACGAGCACGCCAACTTCCGCGAACTCGGCGGCGACTCCGTCCTTCTTCTATGCATGATCGACGAAATCTCCCACACCGTCGCGGCGGACGCACACGCGGAGTTCATGACCGAACTCTCCGTGATGATTCGCAAACCCACCATCGCCCAATTCTGCGACCTCGTCCGCCAAGCCCGCCGCAAACATGCCGCCAGTAAGTCGATGTCGGATCGCGGCAGATAAGTATCACGGCAAACGTGGAAGGTTTGAGACTGGTAACAGCCCCGCAGGGCCGTCCGCTGGCGCGGAAGTGACACCACGGACCGTTCGGCCAACAATTGAAATTCAATGGTCCGAACGGTCCGTGGTGCTACGGTCCCGAAACTGGCAGAGGAAGGCAGTGATGACGCTGACGGGCAAGACCTTGTTCATCTCCGGCGGCAGCCGTGGCATCGGCCTGGCCATCGCGCTGCGCGCGGCGCGGGACGGGGCCAACGTCGCGCTGATCGCCAAGACGGTCAAGCCGCACCCCAAGCTTGAGGGGACGGTGTACACCGCGGCCGCGCAGATCGAGGCGGCCGGCGGCCGTGCGCTGCCGGTGGTCGGCGACGTCCGCGACGAGGCCCGGGTGGAGCAGGCCGTCGAGCTGGCGGTCGAACGGTTCGGCGGGATCGACGTGTGCGTCAACAACGCGTCGGCGATCGACCTGTCCGGCACCGAGGCGCTGGAGATCAAGCGCTTTGACCTGATGCAGTCGATCAACACCCGCGGCACGTTCGTGGTCAGCCGGGCCTGCATCCCGCACCTGAAGCGGTCGGCGAACCCGCACATCCTGACCCTGTCCCCGCCGGTCAGCCTGGAGCCGCGCTGGCTCGGCCCGCACATCGGCTACACGATCGCCAAGTACGGGATGACGCTGTGCGCGCTGGGGTTCGCGGCCGAGTTCGCCGCCGACGGCATCGCGTCCAACGCGCTGTGGCCGCGGACGGCGATCGCCACCGCCGCGGTACAGAACTTGCTCGGCGGCGATCAGGCGATGGCCAGGGCCCGCAGGCCCGAGCTGTACGCCGACGCGGCCTACGCGGTGATCACCAAGCCAAGCCGGGACTACACCGGACAGGCGCTCCTGTGCGAGGACGTGCTGGCCGCCGAGGGCGTGAGCGACTTCGACCGGTACGCCTGCCAGCCCGGCTCTCAGCCGCAGGTCGACCTCTTCGTCGACCACGCCTGACCAGGGCGGCGCCTCGGGCGACGATCTGAGGACGGCTCGCACGTCACCTTGTCTGCGAGCCGCTTGTTGTCATTGCCCGGTCGCGGGCGAGGGGCTCGAGAACGGCGCGGCGAGCGCCTGCAGTGCGGTGACACCGGGCGGCGGCAGCCACCCGTGCTTGGCCAGCACGTGGCGCAGCAGCCCCAGCGACCCTGCGCTTGCATCGGCGGCGACGGCGCAGGCCGCCGCGCGCAACTCGGCCAGCCGGCCAACCGCCTCATCCTGAGCCTGCTCGGCCTCGCCCGCCTTGGTGAACAACACCCACCCAAGCCGCGCGAGCGCCTGAGCGTCACCCTGGTCGTCCGCCTCCACCAGCGCGCTGTACAGCCCGCACAGGCTGTCCGGCATGCCGGACAGTGCGTAGAGATTCTTCGGCGTCTCGGCGGCCGGCTCGTCCTGTCCGTCCCACCGTGTAGCGATGTGGCTGCTCATTTCCCTCTCCACCCTCGTCGTGTCGTCCCCCTCGAGTGGTGTTTCACACTGCTCCATCAGGGTATTGTGGGACCCCTTTGGTATGTTATTGGCACGTGACGGCTCGCAGATAGCGTTGTGCGTGCGAAACAGGCAGCTATTCCCGAAATTAGTATTACTACTAAGGCACAGCCTCGTCGCACTTGTCTGCGTTCGACCGCGGCAGCGCGTAACCATGAACGTGCCTATTCCCCCGCGGGCGAAGTCTAGGGAAGATGGAAGTTGTGAGCGAAGGTTACATTGATGTCCCCGGCGGCAAGGTCTGGTATCGCGATGTCGGCGAGGGAGACGAGACGCCGTTGCTGTGCTTGCACGGCGGTCCGGGCTCTACGCACAACAACCTGGAGGCCCTCGAGGCGCTGGCCGACCGCCGCCGGGTCATCTTCTATGATCAGCTCGGTTGCGGCAGGTCCGAACGACCCGACAATCCCGCCTTGTGGACCATCGGCCGTTTCGTCGAGGAACTGGCCCAGGTCCGCATGGCCCTCCGGCTCGACCGCCTGCACCTGTTCGGCAGTTCGTGGGGCGGCATGCTGGCCATGCAGTACGTCCTCGACCGGAAACCCCTGTTGCAGGGTCTGATCCTGTGCGGCAGCCCGGCCAGCATGCCCAGATGGATAGCCGATTGCGAGGAACTCCTCGCTCAGCAGCCGGCCGAGGTCACCAAGGTCATCCGCGACCACGAAGCCAATGGCTTCACCACCTGCCCCGAATACCAGGCCGCCATCTTGAGTGTTTATCGCGAGCACTTCTGCCGTCTCAACCCGTGGCCGGCAGGCCTGGAGCGCTCCTTCGCCGAGACCGGGCTGTCCGTGTACTACACGATGAACGGCCCCAGCGAGTTCAGCGTGACCGGCACCCTGAAACACTGGGACGTGATGGACCGGCTCGGCGAGATCACCGTCCCGACCCTGCTCGTCGGGGGCCGCTACGACGAATGCCGTCCCTCCCACCTGGAAGAGATGCACCGCCGGATTCCCGGCTCCGAGCTTGCGATCATCGAGGACGCTTCCCACCTGTGCTTCGCGGAGCAGCCAGCGGAATTCACCACGCTGGTTAACCGCTTCTTGGACCGAACGGGCCGTGGTTCGTCTCTCCGGCCCGCTACCCCCGGGTAAGGATGCTCGTACAAGACATCACGTCTAGGGGGTTCAAGTGGTGCCATCTCCGCAGCTGAACAGGCGCTCACGCCCCCTGGCACCAGGCCGCGCGCAGTCCGCGACCAGTCATTTCGGCTGGACGCCTGAGTCGACAGGCACTGAGTCGGCGGGCACCGAGCCGATGTAGCCGATCTCGATCACCGGCGCTATCTCCCGCCAGAGGACCAGCCAGCGGGCGCCGCCTGGGGCTTTCACGAGCAGCCCCCAAACTTCGCCCGCGTGCCGCAGCTGCCTCTCGACGAGCGGGTAGCGGTGTGTGTGCGGATCGGCGCGGACGAGTTCCGGATCGTCCGCCAGTTGCTCAAGCGCCTGCTTGAGCGGGTCGCTGATCTCGCCGGCTCGCAGGCCCTGGTATGCCTGCCAAGCGGTGGGGGCGAAGTCGAGTAGCCGGGCGGTCAAAGCTTGTCCGCCTTGAGCCGGATCATCCTTTCCGGGTGCGCGAAGTTGTCAACGATCTCGTCAAGGAGACCGCAGCGCAATAGCTCAGCCTCCTGAACCGACATCGGGTGCAAGACGATTATGCCGTCCTGCTGAACGGTGACACGGAACTGAGTGCAGGGTTTTGCCCAGCTCATCAGCATATCGATGCCGTGCCGGTCGAGCTCGATCACGAGATCCCCGCCGTGCCTGTCGAGCTCGATCACGGGATCCCCGCCGTTGTGGCTCATGGTCACCCCCTCTGCGACAGCTTCCTGCTTCAGAACACGGAGAGCGAGCCGGTCGGCCCATTGTCTCACTCTGCGTGTCAGCATGAATACAATACAAGCACACCACGCCGAAGCGACCCGAGTTACGCTCGCGTCGTGAGTACCACGTGGGACCCCGAGGCCGAGGGCGTACTACAGCTGCCGTCGGGACGGCTTGTCCGCGGCCGGGGGCTGATCCTGCCCCTGCCCGCGGGCCCGGTTCCTGACTTCGCGCTGTACCTGCTTGGCCGCGAGCCGCCGCCGGTCGACTGGGAAAGCCGCTGGCTGCGCTGGCCCGACTTCGGGCTGCCTGCCGACCACGGGGCCGCCGCCGACGCCCTGCGCGAGGCCTGGGCGCGAGCGGGGATCGAGCGCGTCGAGATCGCCTGCGCCGCCGGACACGGCCGCACCGGCACCGCGCTGGCCTGCCTCGCCGTGCTGGACGGGATCCCCAACCGCGAGGCAGTCGCCTACGTCAGGGAGCACTACTACGCTGGTGCCGTCGAGACGCCCTGGCAGCGCCGCTTCGTCTCCCGCTTCCGGTAACCCCTTCCGGTGAAGCTAAAACCAGCGCAACTCACGACTTGCGGGTGCGGGAGCGAGCGGGCTTTGCGGCCTGGGTGTCCGCGGAAGGCTCCTCGATGAGCTTGACGGTGATATCGGGGCCGCCGGACTCCACCACCTGGACCCGCTTGGGCAGCAGGGCGAGGAAGGCCCGGAAGCTCCTGGCCCCGTAATTGTGCTCGTCGAAGGCCGGGTCAAGGGCCAGCATCTTGCTCTTCAGCCCGCCGGCGGTCAGCGTCTCCGGGCTTGACTCCTCGAATGCCCGCACCAGCAGGCGTTCGGCCTCGCTGATGTCGAACGCGGCGGCCGGGCGGGCGGCGGGCTCGACCTCGGCCACCAGCGTGCCCCAGTACTTGTACTCCGAGCAGACCGAGACAAGCTTGCGGCTGGCATTGGCCTCGGTGCCGACGCCCACCACCCACTTGCCGAACTCCCGCAGCCGCTGCACCAGGGGCGAGTAGTCGCCGTCGCCGCTGACCAGGATGAACACGCTGACCTCCGGGTGGACGATCAGCGTCTCCATCGCGTCGACGGCCATCCTGATATCGGCGGCGTTCTTGTTCTGGATGCCGACCCGCGCGACCTGGATGAGGTCCACGCCGTTCATCGCCAGGTCGTCCTGGTGGCTGCCGAACCGTGCGTCGGCCCAGTCGGCGTAGGCCCGGCGCACCGAGGCGTTGCCGTACCCGCGGCAAAGCCGGGTGATCGCCTCGTAGGGCGCCGGGTTGGCCTCTCCCGGCAGCTCTTTGGCCGCGCCGAGGACGAGGTTCTCGAAATCAACGAAGACGGCGACCTGCGCCGACCCGTCGGGCTCCACCGCCGGAACCCCTAGTGAACGCGGAATCGCCAGTCGCGCGGCACGCGGTCCTTCGGCCCGGGGACGCCCTGGTCGAGCGGGTGGTGCCCGGGCGGGGTGAGCTCCGGGCCGTCGAACGAGTCCTCGGTCTCGAAGTTCCAGAACCAGTCCTCGCCCGGCTCGAAGCTGCGGATGACGGCGTGCCCGGAAGCCTTCCAGTGCTTGGACGCGTGCTGCGACGGCGAACTGTCGCAGCACCCGATGTGGCCGCACTGAGCACACCGGCGCAGGTGGAGCCACCAGCCGCCAGCGGCCTCACATTCCACGCAGCCCGGACCGCTCGGTGCCACCGAAGGGTTGATGCCCGCAATCTCCGTCATCTCAGCTCTCCTCCCGAGGAGCGGCAACCGGGGCGACCGGGAGCCGTACCCGGAACCGGGTGTCGCCGGGGACCGACTCTACCGTGATATCGCCGTGGTGCTTGTTCACCACGATGCGCCAGCTGATCTCGAGCCCGAGTCCCGTCCCCTGGCCCACCGGCTTGGTGGTGAAGAACGGCTCGAAGATCCGCTCCCGGATCTCAGGCGGAACCCCAGGCCCGGTGTCGCAGATGTCGACGGCCACGTAGTCCCGGTCAAGCCCGGTCCGTACCGTCAGGACGCCGGCCGAACCCATGGCGGACACCGCGTTGTCGATCAGGTTCGTCCACACCTGGTTCAGCTCGCCCGCGTAGGCCTCGATCCGCGGCAGCGACCGGTCAAATTCCTTCACGACGCGGATCCCCGCAGGGATCTTGCCCGACAGCATCATCAGCGTGCTGTCAAGCAGCTCGTGCACGTCGACGGCGCCGAACGGCGCACGGTCCAGTTGCGAGTACTGCTTGGCCGCGCCCACAAGCGTGGAGATCCGGGTGGTCGAGTCCTCGATCTCGTTCATCAGCAGTTCGGTGTCGACGGTGTAGTTCAGCCACCGCAGCGCGCTCTCCAGCGTGACCGGATCAAGGGCTGCCCCCACCTGATCGAGCCAAGCCACGTCCAGCCCGGCCGCGACGAACGTCGGGGCCAGGTCCCAGCCGGACGCCACGCCGCGCGCGTCCAGCCAGTCGGTGATCGCGTCCTCCCGGTCAGAGGCCTCCAAGGGAGAAAGAGGCGTCGCCTTAGGCACCCGCTCGGCCGCCTCCTCCTGCAGCCGGATCAGCGTAACCAGCGTGGTCCTGTCCCACTTGCCCCCCGCGATCGCGGCAAGCTTGTGCCGCATCCCGGCCACCCGCTCGCGCAGCGCCGCCGTGGCCCGGACCGCGGCCGCGGCCGGGTTGTTCAGCTCGTGGGTCAGCCCGGCCGACAGCGAGCCGAGCGCGAGCAGGCGTTCCCGCTGCCCGATCGCCTGCTGCGTGCTCCTGCTGCCGAAGAACAGCCCTTCAAGCAGATGCACCGCCATCGGGAACCACTCGTTCATGGCGTCGGCGAATATGTCGGCGTCCAGTACGAAGAACCGGCAAGGCTCGACCGCCTTCAGCGAGTTCATGTATACCTGCGGGACCCGGTCGCCCAGGTAGGCGGTGAACGCGCCGGCGTACACGCCGCGCTGCGACGTCCTGTTCACCTCGATGTCGTCTTCCCCGACCCGGCGCAACATGGCGAGCGTGCCCTCGAGCAGCACGTAGAAGCATGTCGCCGGCGCACCCTCGGTGAACACGGGCCCGGGCGGGAAAAGCTCAACGTACCCCCGCTCGCACAGCCACCGCAGCTGGTCGTCGCTCAGCTTCTCGAACAGGAACAGCGTGCGCAGCTCGTCAGAGCTGCACTTCAACGTCTCGGTCAACTTTTCTCCAGGTAACGATGCACGAGCATGACCGCCAGCGCGCCTTCGCCGACGGCCGAGGCGACCCGCTTGGCCGACTCGGCCCGTGCGTCTCCCGCCACGAACACCCCGGGCACGCTCGTCTCCAGGTGGTACGGCATCCGGTCAAGCTCCCAGCCAGCCGGCCGCTCCCCGCCGACCGACAGGTCAGGCCCCGCGAGCACGAACCCGTCCGCGTCCCGCGCCACCACGCCGTCCAGCCAGTCGGTCAGCGGCGCCGCGCCGATGAACAAGAACAGCAGGGGCGCGTCGAGGGTCTCTGAGGTTCCGTCCACGGCATTCCGCAGCGTCAGCATCTCCAGGTGGTCTTCCCCGCACGCGGAGACGACCTCGGTGCATGTCCGGACCGAGATAGAAGGAAGTCCCTCGATCTGCTTGATCAGGTAGTACGACATCGACCGTTCCAGCGACGGCCCGCGGACCAGGATCGTCACCGACTTGGCATGCCGCGACAGGTACACGGCGGCCTGCCCGGCCGAGTTCGCACCGCCGACGACGTACACGTCCTGCCCGGCGCAGGCCGCGGCCTCGGTCAGCGCGGAGCCGTAGTACACCCCGCGCCCGGTCAGCTCATCAAGACCCGGCGCGCCCAGCCGACGGTAGGACACCCCGGTGGCCAGGATGACCGTGTGCGCGTCGATCGACGTGCCGTCGGCGAACGTCACCCGCCGCGCCGAGCCGCACGGCTCGAGCCTGACCACGTCCCGCGTGGTCAGCACCTCGGCGCCGAACTTCGTGGCCTGCCGCCGGGCCCGGTCGGTCAGCTGCGCCCCGGACACGCCGTCGGGAAAGCCCAGGTAGTTCTCGATCCGTGAGCTCTGCCCGGCCTGGCCGCCGGTGGCCAGCCGCTCGACAAGCACGGTCCGCAGTCCCTCCGACGCGCCGTACACCGCGGCGCCCAGGCCGGCGGGCCCGCCGCCGATCACGATCAGGTCGTAGAAGTCCTTAGCCGGGGTGGTCGCCAGCCCGACCTGGGCCGCCAGCTCGGCGTCGCTCGGCTCGATCAGCGGCTGGCCGTCCGGCGTGATCACCACCGGCAGCGACTGGTCGTCCGCGCCCGCCGCGTCGAGCAGCCGCTTACCCTCGGGCTCGTCCGAGTTGTACCACCGGTACGGCACCTGGTTGCGGGCCAGGAACTCGCGGACCTCCGAGCTGCGCGCCGACCACCGGTGGCCGACCAGCTTGGTCTCGGGCACAGGCCGGTGATCCGAGTCCATCCACGCGTCGAGCAGCGCGTCCACCACCGGGTACAGCTTTTCCTCCGGCGGATCCCATGGCTTGAGCAGGTAGTGGTCCAGGTCGACCACGTTGATGGCGTCGATCGCCGCGCCCGTGTCGGCGTAAGCGGTCAGCAGCACCCGCCGCGCCCCGGGATAGATGTCCATCGCCTGCTCGAGGAACTCGATCCCGTTCAGCTCAGGCATCCGGTAGTCGGCCAGGATCACCGCGACAAGCTCGCCGCGCAGCTTCATCTGCCGCAGCGCGTCCAGGGCCGCCGCCGCCGACTCCGCCCGCACGATCCGGTGCCGGTCCCCGTACCGCCGTCGCAGGTCACGCGCCACCGCGCGGGACACACCCGGATCATCGTCCACGGTCAGGATCGCGGTACGGATCGTCTCGTCCCGGTCGGTCATAACACCCATCCTAAGTGGGCTTTTACCTAACGGAACGTGGTGCCCGCCCTCAGCCAAGCGTCAGCAGCTCGCGGTAGAACCTCCGCTCGATTTGCCAGCCCTCCGGCGGCCCATCGCCGCCGTCCTGCATCGGCACGAAAGTAACCAGGTAGTCCTCAAGCGCCGGACGGCCGCGCGCATCCCACTCGCGGTAGCGGCGGTCGAGCTCGCGGGCCAGCGACTCGTCCCCCCACCACTGGATCCCGTCGGGCGCCAGCGTGGCCCAGCCGTCCGGGCCGCCGCTGAGCGTGGGACCCGTCGGCCCCGAGCACGCCCCGCGTTCGTGCAGCCCGAGGAAGAACACGAAGTCGGTCTCGTCGTCACTGGGCTGCATCGGCTCATCTGGAGGCCGCGGGGTGAACCGCGGTGCGATGTCGGGTTCGTGGACCGTCTCGGCCGGGTCGGTCAGGAGCACCCCCTCCACCCACAGATCCTCGATGTGCAGCGGCCCGCGGACCGCGATGAACCCGGTTCGCAGCACCATCCGCCCGCGCAGCGTGTCCCCGTCCTTCCGGACAAGCACCAGCGGATGCCCGCTGCCATGTGCCAGCGGCACCAGCATCGCGCCGTCGCTGTCCAGTTGCGCGGCCCAGTTCGGCGACAGGTCGCTGCAGCCCACGGTGGCCATGATCCGTTCGAACGGCGCCTGCTCAGGCACGCCCTCGAAGCCGTCCCGCAGTAGCACCTGGATCTGCGGGTACCCGGCGGCGGCCAGCAGCCGCCTGGTCTGGTCCACCACGTCCTCGAGAACGTCCACCGTGACCACCAGCCGCTGGTCGCCGACGATCTCCGCCATCAGCGCGGCGTTGTAGCCGGTCCCCGCCCCCACCTCAAGGATCTTCATGCCGTCGGCGAGGCCGAGGAACCTGATCATCCGGGCCATCAGCGACGGCTGGGAGGTGGAGCTGACCGGCATCCCTTCGGCGCGGCGGGTGGCCAGTGCGTCGTCCGCGTAGATGAGCGCGAGATGATCCCGCCGCGGATGGGAGGGATCGTTCTGGATCGTCGCCACCGTGCCATCGGAGGCCCGGTGGTAGAACGTCTCGAGCAGCCGGTGCCGCGACACCGTGCGGAACGCCCGCTCCGACGCCGCCGACCCGATGGCGTCCATGGCCTTCATCCGGTCCACGTAACGGTCGATCATGCCCCGGATCTCCGCGTCCCCGGGAAAGTCAGCGTCGCTGGGAAAATCCTGGCCGCCGGTCACGACTCCTGCTCCAGGGCCGCGCGCAGGGCGGCCATGCCCCGCGCGGTGTGGCTCTTCACCGCGCCGCGGCTGATCTTCATCGCGGCGGCGATCTCCGCCTCGGACAGGTCCGCGTAGTAGCGTAGGACGATAGCCTCGCGCTGGCGACCAGGCAGGTCGCGGAGCGCGGCGATGACCGCGGACCGCTCGAGCAGGGTCAGGGCTCCGTGTTCGGCGCTTGGCATGTCGGGCGGCGGCTTCTGCGGGTTCCGCTCCACCACAAGCCGGTGGCGCAGGACCGAACGCGACCTGTTGACCACGGCCTGCCGCAGGTACGCCAGCGCCTTTTCGCTGTCCTTCAGGCGCTGCCATCCGTCGTGCATCGCGATGAACGCATCCTGCACCACCTCCTCGGCGGTGGGAGTGTCTCGCACGAGCACCGCCGCCAGCCGCACCAGGCTCCGGTAATGCGCGGAGTACAACTCGATGACCGCGAGGTCCGCGCTCCACTCCGGCGGCTCGCCGCCCTCACGCAGCCAGGTCCGGTAGCGGTCCAGACCCGCCGCCAGGTCGTACCCGGCGGCGAACCGCGCCTCCTGCTCCCTGGTGACCTCCTGGTAGACGCGAGACAGCGCCATGTCATCGCTTGAGGGGCCGGTTTCCTGGCCGCCCCTCATGACGCTGCTCCTTCCGCGTCGTTTCCCATGAACGGGTGGTCGGGCCCGAGTTGCGTGATCAGCGTGCGGCGCACCCGATACAGCATTGCACTGACCGTATTCTCGGCGATGCCGAGGACGGCGGCTATGTCGGCCTCCTTCATGTCAAGCCGCCAGCGCAGCAGCGCCGCCGTGTACTGCCGCTTCGGCATTCCCTCGATGATCCGCCAGCAACGCTCAAGCGCGATCGACGAGAAGGCGCGGTCAGGCGGGTCGTCCGGGATCTGCCTGTAGCGGACCTCGATCATCGGCAGCCGGCGGGTCAATGCCGCGTCGCGGCGGAAGCCGCTGACCGCGATGTTGGCCAGCGTGCTCCGCAGCCAGCCCTGGCGCTGCTGCTCGGCCAGGCCCCGCAGCGTCGGCCAGGCCCGGGCCGCCGCCTCGAACGCCGATTGGACCAGGTCGTCGGCCAGGGCCCGGTCCCCGCGGACCAGCGCGCAGGCGAAACCGAACAGATCGCGGGCGTGAGCCGCGAAGCAGGCCTCGAGCTCGGCGGCGTCGCGCGGCGAGATCTTCGCATCACCCACCGCCCACCTCCGCGCCCATGACAACGAGTATCGTCGTCCCGTCTGGACCGGTACACCGGTCACGGCCGCAAAGGTAGTCGACGCAAGGCGTTATCGCCGCGGGACAGCGAAGAATCACACGGCTAAGTCGCACGACAGCGGCGAAACCTCTACCCGGTTAGGCTCGAAACACCATGACAGTAACCGCCGATGATCTTGATGCTGCGATCTCGAGCGTAATGAGCGGCCTGCTCCCGCTGACCGACCGGGACTGGTCGGTGCGAGCGGGCAGCCTGGAGTGGGATTGCTGGCATACCGCCGAGCACATCGGCGATTGCCTGCTCTCCTACGCCTGGCAGCTCGCCGTCCAGCCCACCGCGAGGTACGTGCGGGCCGTGGCCACGGCAGAAAAGGACGCCTCCCCAGCCGAGGTGCTTGAGTTCGCGGTCACCGGCGGGCGCGTGCTTGCCTCGATGGTGCGTACCTCGCCCGCGCACGTCCGGGCCTTCCATCCGGCCGGGACGGCCGATCCGGAAGGCTTCGCCGCGCTTGGCTGCAACGAGGCGCTGCTACACGGCAACGACATCGCACAGGCCTTCGGCCGCAGCCTCGACCCGCCGCACGGTGTGTGTCGTCGCGTCCTGGCCCGGCTGTACCCGCATGCGCATACCGACGCCGGCGATGTCGACCCGTGGAGGTCGCTGCTGTGGGCGGGCGGCCGCATCGAGCTACCCGGCCGCCCGCATCCCACCTTGCGCCCCCGCCCCGCCCCCCTAACCAGCTGACCCTGGAGTCCAGGCCCGGGTGCTGACGCCGATCGCGTTCCACGCGTTGATCGTGGTGATGAGGCTGACCAGGGCCGCGACCTCCTGCTGGCTGAACTCCGCCGCCACGGCCTGGTAGGCCTCATCAGGGACGTGCGTGTCCGCCAGCAGCGTCACCGCTTCGGTGAAAGCCAGCGCGGCGCGCTCGCGGGCGGTGAAGTACGGGGTCTCGGCCCACGCGGTCAGCCCGTAGATGCGCTGCTCGGTCTCGCCGACCGCGCGCGCGTCCTTGGTGTGCATGTCGATGCAGTAGGCGCAGCCGTTGAGCTGTGAGGCGCGGATCCTGATCAGCTCCCGCAGCCGGGGATCGATCTCCGCCTTGTCGAGTTCCTTGGTCGCGGCCTGGTCCAGGTGCGCCATCGCGCGGGAGAAGCCCGCCGCGAACGCGTCGAAGTCCAGCCTGACCGGTATCTGCGTCGTTTCGCTTGTTGCTGTCATGGGACCCACGCTACGGACGCAAGCGGCCCATAGTAAGGTCCATTTTCATGCATGAAACATGGGCCAAGAGTGTGGACCTGCACGTGGAGCTTTCCGGCACCCGGGTCCGCCTCGGCCTTGAGACCGCGCTGCGCGAAGCGGTCCGGGCTGGCCGGCTCGGCCCAGGCACGCGGCTGCCGTCCTCCCGCGCCCTGGCCGCCGACCTCGGCATCGCCAGGAACACGGTCGCCGAGGTGTACAGCCAGCTGGTCGCGGAGGGGTGGCTCACCGCGAGGACCGGCGCGGGAACCTCCGTCGCGGAACGCCGGGCCGTCGAGCCAGGCCAGGCCACAAACGCCCGCATGCGTGATCGCCCGCAGTATCTCCCGCAGGCCGCCGCACCGCGCTACGACCTGCGGGCCGGGATGCCCGACTTGTCCGCGTTCCCTGGGGGCGCCTGGCTGGCGACCGCGCGCAAGGTCCTCGCCGCCGCTCCGCGCCAGCTCCTGGATTACCCCGACCGGCGCGGGCTGCCGCAGCTGCGAGCGGTACTGGCCGGCTACCTGGCGCGGACGCGCGGCGTCGCCGCCGACCCCGACCGCATCGTGATCTGCGCGGGTTTCACCCACGGCCTGGCGGTCACCTGCGGCGCGCTGCGGTCGGCCGGAGCGGGCACGCTTGCCGTGGAGGCGTACGGGCATCAGGCCCACCGCGCTATCGCGCAGGCGCAGGGCCTGCGGCTGCGGCCGCTGCCGGTCGACGGCAACGGCGCCGTCGTCGGCGCAGCAGGCGGCGCGGACGCCGCGCTGCTGACCCCGGCCCACCAGTTCCCGCTTGGCGTGACCCTCCACCCGCAGCGTCGCCGGGAAGCGGCCCGCTGGGACGGGGTGGTGATCGAGGACGACTACGACGGGGAGTTCCGGTATGACCGGCAGCCGGTGGGCGCGCTGCAGGCGCTCGCGCCCGACCGCGTCGTCTACGCCGGCACGGCCAGCAAGAGCCTGGCCCCCATCCTGCGGCTCGGCTGGCTGGTGGTCCCGCCGCGGCTGACGGATGCCGTAATGGCGCAGCTCACCGCGGTCCCGTCGGGTCTGGACCAGCTCACCTTGGCCGAGTTCATCTCTTCTGGCCGCTACGACAGGCAGATCCGCCGGGCCAGGCTCGCCTACCGCCGCCGCCGCGACCGCCTGGCCGCCGCCATGGCAGGCCAGGGCCGGCACGTCTCGGGCATCGCGGCCGGCCTGCACGCCGTGCTTGACCTGCCGGGGACGGACACCGAGCGGGAGCTCATCGCCCGGGCCGGCCAGCACGGGCTGGCGCTCGACGGGCTGGAGAGCTACCGGGCACCCGGCGCTGCCGCCGGTCAGGCGGGCCTGGTGATCGGTTACGGGCGCCCGCCCGAGCACGCTTACACCACGGCGCTGGCCAGGCTCTGCGCCGCGCTCAGTCCCGGGCGGTGAGCCGCAGCTTCGACGGCGCGGGCCGCCGCACTCATCGCACGGCCGGCGATCGCCTCCTGGCGGCCAGCTTGTGGATGACCTCGTGACGGTCGGCTCCGTCGGGGGACATGCGCCTAGCCGCCGCGTAGGTCTCCGGAGGATCGTCGTCCCATATTTCGTCGACGATGCGGACCGCGGCGGTCACGAACTGCTCGCTGGTCATGCCGTCGGGCGGATCGCATGACTCGAACTCGGCCTCCACGAGCACCCGGCGCATGGCCTGATCTCCCACGTCCGGGTGCCGGCCCAGGCCTTCAGGCGCCGACAGCGGCACGGCGAACATGCGGCGCGTCATCTGGGCGAACAGCCACGAGACGTCAGCGTCGCTGGCCGCCAGGTCGGTCACGTAACCGCGGGCCTCGGCACCGTCCGGGTTGTCGTAGAGCTTGTCGAACCTGGCCAGCGTGTCCGGCAGGTCAGCCGTCAGGCGGGCGGTCGCGGCCTCATCCAGGCCCCGGTAAGCGGCCGACCAGCGGGCCCACGCGGTCACCGCGGGCTCGAGGTGCCGGCGCTGCGCGGGGGAGAGGGTGAAGGTGTTCGGCACGTGGCCCAGCATGATGTCCGCGAGCTTGGCCGGGCCGACCTGGCCCGGCGGCTCGCCGGGGATGCGGCTGCTGTAACCGGTGAGCACCTCGGCCCAGAACCGGGTGGCCTCTGCGTCAGCGGCCCCTGCTCCAGCGGACAGCGCCTCCGCGGCCAGCGGGCTGGCCAGGAAGTCCTCGACCGCCGCCGCGCGGTCCGCGGCGGAGAACGCGCGGACCTGCTGCGCGTCGTCTCCGGCCGGAAGCCGGCGTACCCGCGACCTGACGATGGGCAGGTACACGCGGGTGTCGGTGCTGACGCCCGGATAATCCGGCTCTTCGTCAAGGAAGGCCAGCGGGTCGGCCAGGCGGCGGCGTGCCTCGGCCAGGCCGATCGGCTCCACGCGCTCGAATGGGTCGTCCTCCGCGTTCAGGATCTGGTCCAGGTCGGCAGGCTCGGGGGTCACCGCGACCACGGTGGCCACCGGGATGGCCGTCAGCTTGACCCGCACCGCGATGCCATGCTCGCTTTCCCCGTAGCTGAAGGTGACAGCGATGGTCTCGCTGTCGCCGAAGACGTCGTAACGCCGCCACGCCCGGACCGGAACCGCCTTCCCGATCTCGGTCACCCATTCCGGGGGGTAGATTCCGGCCGACGTAAGCCGCGCCAGGGTCTGGCTGGCCGACTTCTTTATGGCAGGCGACCCGAGCGACGTCACCAGCCGCAGCAGCGCGGCGCCCTCCGGCGTCCGGCGGCGCTCGGCACCCTCCACCAGCGTGCCGAATACGACCGCGTCGATATCGTCGGGATTCATCCCCCGCCCGGCATGCCACATGCCCATGACCATCGCGGTATGGAGCTCGGCTCGCAGCGGATCGCCTGCGGCGATCGTATTAAGCAGCTGGGATACCACCTGCTCGAGGGCCTTTTCTGGGTCCAGGCGCCTGGCCGAGGAGTTGTTCGCCGACGCGGATGAAACGCGCCGCGAGCGTGCCTTCTTACTCACCCGCGCCATCCTACGGCGTGGTTCACGGTTCCTTCGGGACCACGGCGCGGCGGGCGTGCTCCCGGTAGGCGCGCGGAACCTGGCCGTAGCGGGCAAGGAACAGCCGGTCAAAATACGACTGGCTGCTGAATCCTGACCGTTCGGCTACCCGCGCGATCGGATCAGCGGTGGTGGCCAACAGCATCGCCGCGTGCGACAGGCGCACCCGGTTGACGAATTCGACCGGTCGGCACCCGACGTGCTGTGACATCGAACGGGCCAGGTGCCCGTGGCTGACCGAGGCGAGTTGCAGCAGGCGCGGCAGGCCCTCGCGCAGGTTTTCCTCGCTGCGCATCGCGGTGCAGGCCCGCACGAGCCAACTTGGCCGGATGTCGATGCCGCCCGCGGCCCCGTGAAGGACGGGCATTATCACCGTCCAGAGTCCGATGATGTCCAGCGGGCTGGCTGTGCCCTGGTACGCGGCAAGGGCGGCCGCCATCGCCCGGCCGACCGCATCGGGTGCGTTCCTGGCCAGCACAGGCTCGGGCGCGAGATCCCAGGCCGTGGCCGTCGCCATCCCGGCGAAGTCGGCGAACGTGCGCCACCGCTCGCTGGGGAACGCGACGTTGATGAACTGGAACTCCTCGTCCCGGCGGGCGCTGAAATCGTGCGCGTCCTGCGGCCGGACCAGGACGAGATCTCCCTCGGATAGCTCCTGGCGCACCCCGGCGACGTGCTGCCAGCCCCAGCCGCGGACCACGTAGACAAGCTCGTGGAAGTCGGCGTGCGCGTGCGGGTGCATCCGGCGGGCCGACTCCGAGATCGGCACCAGCGCCGCATGATACGGCCGGCCGAGCGCGACGTCTGCGTACCGCAACCGGTTCATGTCACGAAAATACAATTTCTAAGCACGATAGTGCTATCCGATATCCAGTCTGTAGCAAAGGGTGGAGTTGTCAGAGACGTAAGCCGACCGGAAGGAAATCCGACAGTGAGCACCCGAACGCTGGATCGTGAGGCGGCCACACGGGCCTACGAGGCCGATGGCTACCTGATCCTCCGCGAGGTCATCGACGCCGCGCTGATCGCCGAGGCCAGCGACCACGTCGCGTGGCTCCAGGAACGACACCCCGAACTGCGTGGCGAGGAACTGTCGCACGAACTGGTGGCCAGCGACCCGTTCTGGGTCCGCCTGGTGAGCGATGAGCGCCTGCTCGCTATCGCCGAGATCTTCGTCGGCCCGGACATCGCGCTGTTCGCGTCGCACTACATCAGCAAGCCGCCGTACTCCGGCCAGCCGGTGCTCTGGCACCAGGACGGTGCGTACTGGCCGCTGAAGCCGATGAACGTCGTCACCTTGTGGCTGGCGGTAGACCACTCGGTGCCAGAGAACGGCTGCCTGCGCGTCATCCCCGGCTCCCACCGCGGCGAAATGCACGCGCTGCGCCGGCGCGACGACACAGAAAGCGTCCTGGGCTCGGAGTCAGCCACCGACGTTGACGAGTCGCGGGCCGTCGACATGATCCTGTCTCCCGGCGACGTCGAGGTCCATCACCCGAAGATCATGCACGGATCGAACGCCAACACCTCGCAGTGGCGGCGGTGCGGCCTGACCATCCGCTACATCCCCACCTCGACCAGGATCGTCACCGAGCAGCAGCCGTACGTGTCGGCCCTGCTGCTGCGGGGCGAGCCGGGGGTGAACGTGTACCAGCCACGCCCGGTATTCGTCCCCGGCCACAGCTTCGACTTCGCCGGCTCCGAGCAGTGGCGGGCGTAAGTGGTCAGCCCTTGACGCCGCCGGAGACGACGCGGACGAAGTAGCGCTGGGCCGCCGTGAACATCAGGACCGATGGGAGGGAGACCAGTACGGAGGTGGCTAGGATCGCGCCCCAGTTCGTCGTGTTAGCGCCCTTGAACGCGTAAAGGCCGACGTTGGCGGTGAAGTCGCCGGTGTTCGTGATCAGCGACGACGCCAGCAGGTAGTCCTGCCAGGCGTTGACGAACACGAAGACCGCGGTCGCCGCGATGGCCGGGGTGACCAATGGGCGCAGCACGTACCAGAAAACCTGGCGCCGGCTGCACCCGTCGAGGGTCGCAGCCTCGTCGAGGGACATCGGCAGGTTGTCGAAGAAGTTCTTCACCAGCAGGATGCCCAGGGCCATGTTGAAGGCTGCGTACGCGACGCCCAGGGCGACCAGGTTGTTGAACAGGTGGCCCAGTGACCAGACCTTGTACAGCGGGATGACGAGCGCGGTGGCCGGCAGGATCTGCGTGACCAGGACGCCGAAGAACAGCAGGCGCTTGCCCCTGAAGCGAATCCTCGAATAGCCGTAGGCCGCCATCGCGGTCACCGGGATGCTGACGATCATCGCGGTGCCGCAGGCGATGAGGCTGTTAAGGAACTGGCGCGGTAGCTGGGTGTGGAAGAAGACGAACGTGTAGTTCGACAGCGTCGGGCGGAAGACGGAGAAGGCCGGGGCGAACACGTCGGCCCCGTGGAGCGACTCGAGTACCGTCCAGATGAATGGGATAGCCAGGACGAGGCAGATCATCAGCGCCGCCACGTTCCAGGCCATCCGCTTGACTCTAAACAGCATCCTCACCTCGCCTGCCGACCAGGTAGGGAAGGGCGATGAGCAGGACAAGCAGGAGCAGGATGACGGACATCGCCGACGCCTCGCTCAGGTCGAAGTTGCTGAACGCCGTGTTATAGATCCAGATCGGCAGTGTGGTTGAGTCGTTGGCGGGCCCGCCGCCGGTCATCAGGTAAATGCCGTCGAAGTAGTTCGCGGTCCAGATCAGGCCGAGCGCCGACGTCAGCCCGATGAGGTTACGAAGGAAGGGGAGCTCGATATGGGTCAGGATCTGCCAGCGGTTCGCCCCGTCAAGCTTGGCCGCCTCGATCATCTCGGCCGGAATCGTCTGCAACCCGGCGAGGAACATCAGGAAGTAGAACGGGGCCCCCTTCCAGGTACCCGCCACGATGACGGCCGGCATGACCAGGGACGGCTCGGCCAGCCAGGCCGGGCCGGTCTTGAGGAACGGGCTGAGGATCTGGTCGACCAGGCCGCCCTGGGAGTAAAGGAACGTCCACGCCGTCGATGAGACGATGCCGGGAATCGCCCACGGGATGAGGATGAGGGGCTTGATGAACCTGGAGATCCACAGCCTGCGGTTGAAGAACAGCGCAAGCAACAGCCCGAGGACGAACTGGCCGATGAACACCCCGGCCGTCCAGTAGAGGGTGAGCAGGAACGCGGAGCCGAATTGCCCGCTGTCCACGATCTGCCGGAAGTTGGCCAGGCCGACGAAGCTGCTCTTGCCGTAGCTGGAGGCGAAGAAGCTCTCGACGATGTTCCAGACGATGGGGAACGCCATGATCAAGATGAAGATCACGTAGGACGGGCCGATCCACAGCGCCGCGGCCGCGATGTTGTGGCCGCCGAACCCCCGCCGGAGGGCGCCAAGCGGAAAGCCCGCCCGTACCAGCCCGGCGCCCCGCCGCAGCGGGGCGCCGGGCCGTGCCGTCTCTAGTACCGGGTCGCCGGGCACGCCCCCGCCCTACTTCACCAGCCCTTCGAGCTGCTGTTGCAGCGAGGCCATTGACGACGACACGCTGTGCCCTAGCTGGGTCTGCTGGACCGCGGTCAGGATGTCGGTGGCCTCCGTGTACATGTTCTGGGTGAGCGGCAGCGGCTGCTGGGCGTGCTCCGCGAGGATATTCCAGAACAGCTGGTACTGCGGGCCGGAAATCGCCGTGTCCAGTTTGGTGCTGGCCTTCACGGCCGGCATGATCGAGGTGGTGTAGATCTCTCGCTGCGGCGCGAAGACGTAGGAGAACAGGTCCCGGATGGCCGGCATCTTCGACGAGTCGACGTACGACGGGACGGACAGGATCCAGCCGCCGGTGTTCGAGTCAATGGTGACGTCTTTCATCAGTGAGACCCCGTACTGAAGCTTGGGGTTGGCCGCCATCATGGTCGGGATTTCCCAGAACCCGTTGTAGAACATCCCGGCCTTGTTGGCGGCGAAGGCGCTGACCGCCACTGACTGGTCCTGCTCGGTGAGGTCGGACTTGGGCGCGTAGCTGGCCAGCTGGTCCCAGTAGGAGATAGCTCGCTCGACCGGCGCCGAGGTCGCGTAGGCCACGGTGCCCGCGCTGTTCACAAACTGCCCGCCCGCCTCGAACACCAGCGGCCCGACGTTGTTGTACATCATCGACCACTTCTCTCCGCCGGCATACCTGAAGCCTGCCACCCCGCCGCCGAGCGCGTTGACCTTCGCGGCCGCATTCAGGACCTGCTGCCAGCTGACCGTGGTGCCGAACGGGGCGACGCCAGCCTCCTTGAACAGCGTCTTGTTCCAGAACAGGGCCCTGGTCCCGGTATCAATCGGGATTCCGAAGATACCCTGCGGCAGGACGACTTCCTTCCATTCGTTCGGATAGAAGTCCGATTCCTGGACGTTGGGTGCGCCCACCACGCTCGTGGAGATGTCCTTCAGGTATCCCTTGGAGCTGAACAGGCCGTAGTCGCCTGACGTGTTGATCCAGACGACATCCGGTCCCGATCCGGAGGCAAACGCCTGGGCCAGGGTGGTGTCGTAGCTGGCGAACGGGATGGTCCTGGTACTGATCTTGATGTTCGGATGAGCCGTCTGGAACTGCTTGAGCACGTTGGGAAAGTTCGTCCCCCAGCAGCCTTCGCAGGACCAGATCGTGAGGTTCGCGGGACCCGACGAGGTCGTGCCGGAGGGCCCGGACGAACCGCAAGCCGTCAGCGTCACCCCGATCAGCACGGCCGCTCCGAGCAGCCAGGCGCGTCGTCCCAGTGTTGCTCTCATGATGTCGATCTCCTCCGCTGGGCCTGCCGCAGCAGGATGATGGTCGGGGCCTAGCTGGATCTTGTTCCACAAAAATATGGCTGGTGATCACCTGCCTGCTATTACCTGGTTCGCAGGAATTTGTACTCTGTTGATGTGCGAGGGTCTCTCTTCGACGGCCCGGTACTGCAACTGAGCGAATTCACGCTCGGTCGGCCGTACCACGCCGCGCTCTGCCGGCTCGGCCCGCGGCATTCGGCCACGTCCTTTCACACGCATCGGGATTTCCACGAGCTGTTTTTTGTCCTGTCCGGTCGCGGGCAGCATCGGCTGTCCGTCGGCGTCCAGGAGCTGAGCGCCGGTGATCTCGTCCTGGTCCGCCCGACCGACTGGCACGACCTGGTCGGCCTGCCGCCGACTGGGCTGGAATGGATCAACGTGGCCGTGCCCGCGGCCACCTGGCGCGGGCTGCTCGACATGGCCGGCGTCGTGTCGGCCGACGACCTGAACCGGGAACGGCTGCCGACGCTGGTGAACGTTTCCGGCGCGGACGGGCGCCGCCTGGAGTCCTCGTTCCGCGATACGCTCGCCCGTTACCACCTCCTCGCCGACCGTATCGACCTGATGCGCTTCATCGTCGAGGTGCTCGCCCTGCTGCGGGCCAAGCCGGGCGAAGGATCGCTGCTTCCCGACTGGCTGGTACTCGCGTGCACCGCGATGGGCAACGAGGAGAACCTGAAGGGCGGGGTGCGCAGGCTCGGCGAGCTAGCCGGAGTCAGCGCGGGCCACCTGTGCCGCACGATACGCGCGCACTACGGCATGACCCCGACGTCGTTCGTGGCCGATCTCCGCCTCAGGCACGCCGAGATGCTGCTCGCCACAACCTCGGTGTCGCTGACCGAGATCTCGTACCGGTGCGGCTTCTCCAGCCCGTCATATTTCAGCAAGTCGTTCCGCTTGAGCCGGGGAGAGCCGCCGAGGGACTTCCGCTATCGCGCGCGAGAAGCCGTATTGCCCCGCGGCCGGACAGAGTTCAGCGACCTGAAATCGATCAGGAATGCGATTCTTCATGATCGCGAAGAGTTTGATCCTTCCCTTTTAGGGGGTAAAAGTGTTCGCGATCACGGAGTACGGCGCGGACGGCGCCGACCACGGCGTCGCCCCCGGTGACGGGGACGGTGGCGAGCCGGTCAGGCACGACGGCGCCGAGCAGGCGCAGCGCCGCCACCGTGACCGGGATCCTGGCCCGTTGCGCCCCGTCGTCGATCTTTATGGCACCCGACCTGCCGTCGGCGAGCGCAAACCCGTCCACGCCCTCGGCTCCGCTCTTGATCAGCAGGCCGGGCACCGCGTCCATCAGCCGCCGCTCGTCCCGGCTGGTCCCGCTCGTCCACTCCGGATGCGCGCGCATGGCGTCGGCGATCCGGCGCTCCGGCGTTCCCGGCGCGGCCAGGACTAGGGCCCGGAAGGCCCGCGCCAGCCCCGCGAGCGTCAGCGCGAACAGCGGCGCGCCGCAGCCGTCGAGCCCGGTGAAGGTCGACCTCTGCCCGGCTAGCTCCTCCACGGTGCTGTGGATCGCCTGCTGCAGCGGATGATCCGGCGACAGGTAGCTGTCGGTCGGCCACCCGTTCGACGCGCAAGTGGCGAGCATCGCGGCGTGCTTGCCCGAGCAGTTCATCCGGATCCGTGACATCGGATCGCCGCGCGCGACCATCTGATGTGCGGTCTGCGTGTCCAGCGGCCAGGCGGTCGGGCATCGCAGGTCGCCCTCGGTCAGCCCGGCACCGGACAAGATCTTCCGCACCCCGTCCACGTGGAAGTCCTCGCCAGAATGACTTGCCGCGGCCAGTGCGAGCAGTTCGCCGTCCAGGTTCAGGCCACAGCGGAGCATCGCCGTCGCCTGCAGCGGCTTGTTCGCCGAGCGGGGCAGGAACGGCACGTCGGTCTGGCCGGCGCCGATGACCTGGTGGCCATCGGCGGCCAGTCCGATCACGGCGCCGCGGTGCCGCGACTCGGCGAACCCCGAGCGGATGACCTCGGCCACGACGGGGTTGCCTTCCTCAGGTTCCGGAATGATCGTCATGCCCGCAGTCTGCCCCGTGCCCGCATCCCGCCGCGCCAGGTACCCTGCCCTGTTGTGCGAGCGGTAGTGCAGCGGGTCATCCGGGCCAGCGTGGCCGTGGATGGAGAGGTGGTCGGGTCGATCGACGAGCCGGGCCTGCTTGTCCTGGTCGGCGTCACCCACCACGACACCCCGGAACTGGCGAAGAAACTGGCGGCCAAGCTGTGGGGACTGCGGATCCTCGACGGCGAGAAATCCTGCTCCGAGGTTGCCGCGCCGCTGCTGGTGATCAGCCAGTTCACGCTCTACGCGGACTTGGCCAAGGGCCGCCGCCCGTCCTGGTCGGCCGCCGCGCCCGGGCCGGTCGCTGAGCCGCTGGTCGGCGCCGTGGTCCAGGCCCTGCGCGCGCTCGGCGCCCGGGTGCAGACCGGCGTCTTCGGCGCCGACATGAACGTCTGCCTTGTCAACGACGGCCCAGTCACCATCATCATCGAGGTGTGAGCGTCATACGGGGAACCGACGTGCTGGCCGCGGCGGACGCGGCCGTGCTGGACCTGGCATTGTGCGCCGCTGGACGAATGGGACGGCGCGATCCCGTCCGGCCTATCCTGACGCGGAGGCACTGGCCGACGAGTCCCGACCCAGGCCCGCCAGCACGCACTGCGGCCGGGCCAGCAGCGAGACCTTGTCCTGGGACCGGAACGACGCCCGGCAGAACGACCGGGCCGCCGCGCCGCAGTAATGCAGGGTCGCCCCGCCGGTGGAACTCGGCACGGTGACGTTCACGCAGCCGTGACCCGAACTCGAGTAGCTGTCAGACGACAGCGCACCCCAGGCTCCCAGCCCGGCCAGAACCAGGATGACCAGGACGCCGATGACTGCAAACGCGCGCTTCTGCCCGGCCGACAGGCGCCCCGCGCCCGGATTGGTCTTGGCGTACATGAACGGCAAGTTTAGGAGGCTCCGCTGGCGGTGCGCTGTGTTAGCGTCGGCGGCAACGGATCGACCATTGGGGGAGCAGCAGTGGTAACGAGAGATACACGGTGGCCTGCCGGTACGCCCTGCTGGGTGGATGTCAGCGTCGACGACGTGGCCAAGGCGATTGCGTTCTACCAGGCCCTGTTCGGCTGGGACATCCCGCCAGGCGGGCCGGAAACCGGTGGCTACTCGATCGCTCATAAAGACGGACGGATCGTCGCGGGCGTCGGCCCCAAGATGGGCCCGGCCGAGGCCCCGCCGGCCTGGACGATCTACCTAGCCACCGACGACGCCGACACGACCGCGGCCAAGATCAACGGTGCGGGCGGCCAGATGCTGGCCGAGCCGATGGATGTCATGGAAGAGGGCCGGATGGCGATCGCGCTGGACACGGCCGGCGCCGCCTTCGGGATCTGGCAGGGCGAGCGGACCACCGGCATCGGCGTGGCCAACGAGCCGCACACGCTGACCTGGAACGAGCAGATGAGCCGGGACTTCGACGGCAGCAAGGCCTTCTACCAGGCCGTTTTCGGTTACGACTACCAGGACATGAGCGGCGAGGGCTTCAACTACGCGATGCTCATGGTGGGCGGGCACGAGGTCGGCGGCATCGGCGAATACCCGGCCGCGACGCCCGCCGAAGTCCCCGCCGCCTGGGCCACGTACTTTGCCGTGCCGGACGCCGACGCGGCGGTGGCCAAGGTCACCGAACTGGGCGGCAGCGTCGTGCAGGCCCTCAGGGATAGTCCGTATGGCCGGATCGGCGTCGTCACCGACGACCAGGGCGCCGTGTTCTCCGTGATCACCCCGCCGGGCACCTGATGCAGCCGGAGCCCGGCTACCTGCGAATCGCAACCGAGGAGGCGTTCGCGCCGCCCGAACTTGTCACCATGTGGCAGTCGATGCTCGCCGACGGGACGTGCGACGACCCGGGCTTCGTCAGCCTCCAGGGCTTCTACCTGCGCAGCAAGGCCGAACGGCCCGCCGCCGTGCTGGCCCGCCTGCAGGACCTCGGCGAAAGGCGGATCGCCGACATGGACGCCGCGGGCATCGACCGCCAGGTCATCTCGCTGACCAGCCCCGGCGTCCAGGTCCTTGACCGGGACCGGGCCGTGGCCATGGCCACGCTGGCCAACGATCGGCTGGCCGATGCGTGCCTGCGCCACCCGGACCGGTTCAGCGGGCTGACCGCGATCGCGCCGCAGGACGCTAAGGCCGCGGCCAGTGAAATTGAGCGAGGTGCCCGCGAGCTCGGGTTGGCGGGCGTCATCGTCAACTCCCACACCCAGGGCGAGTACCTGGACAACCCGAAGTTCTGGCCGATCTTCGAGGCTGCGCAGGCCCTGGACACGCCGATCTACCTGCACCCGAATACGCCACCGCGGAACATGATCGGCCCCATGCTCGAGGCGGGCCTGGACGGTGCCATCTATGGCTTCGCCGTCGAGACCGGGATGCACCTGCTGCGCATCATCACGGCCGGGGTGTTCGACCGGTTCCCCGGGCTGCGGATCGTGGTGGGACACCTGGGGGAGGCGCTGCCGTTCTGGCTGTACCGGCTGGATTACATGCACGCCGCCACGGTCAGGGCCGGACGGTACGAGTCGATGAAGCCGATCGCCCGCAAGCCGAGCGAGTACCTGCGCTCCAACGTATGGGTCACGACCAGCGGGATGCCCTGGGCCCCCGCCATCATGTTCTGCCGCGAGGTGCTCGGGCCCGAGCGGGTGATGTACGCGATGGACTACCCGTACCAGTACGTGCCAGGGGAAGTGACCATGCAGGACGAGTTGCCGGTCGACGCCGCGGCCAAGAAGGCGTTCTTCCAGGGCATCGCCGAGCAGGTCTTCGGCCTGTTATCCGACCGGCCCCGTTATCCGACCGGTGGGGTGCCGTGGGTGTGGAAGGACTCGATGGTTTTCAGCCCCCAGGCCTGGCCCTTGGCCCGTTCGGCCTGGGTCCAGGTGATCGTGCGCCAGTCCGGCGCCAGCACAAGCCGCGCGACCGGGTTGCACAGCTCGATCCGGTTGCCGCCGGGCTCGTAGACGTAAAGGAAGAACGTCTGCTGTATAGCGTGCTTGTGCGGCCCCGTCTCGATGAACACGCCCTTGTCCAGGCAGATGTCCGCCGCGCGCAGGATGTCCTCGCGGGTATCTGGCGCGAACGCGACATGGTGCAGCCGCCCGGTGCTGCCCGTCCAGTCCTGCGTGTACACCACGTCGTAACCCTTGTTGGTGAAGTGCAGCCACTGCCCGGAGATCGTGCCGTCGTCCAGCATGATCTGCTCGGTGACCCGCCCGCCAAGCACGTCGCGGACGAAGTCGCCGCTGGGCGCCACGTCGCGGGCCAGGTAGTTGACGTGGTCCAGCCGCCGGACGCAGACACCGCGTCCCGGGTAGGCCTGGGCCTGGTTCTTCAGCGACGGCTTCAGCTCCGCCGGCGGGGTGTACCACTCGCTCTCCCAGTACAGCTCCATCTCATGCCCGTCCGGGTCGCGGAACAGGTAGGTGGGCCCAAGGCCGGGGTCGCCGTCCTTCCAGCCGATGCCGGCCCCAGCATCCTCGATCGCCGTCACTCGCCGCTCGAGGGCGGCCTGGCTGGAGGCGCGCAGCCCGACCCGGCGGATGCCTGAGGTGTCGTGCGCGGTGAGCTTCAGAGTGTGATGCTCGTAGTCGTCCCAGGTCCGCAGGTAGACGGAGTTGCCCCCGCGGCCGTTCTCGGTCAGCCCGAGCACCTCGACGAAGAACCATAGGCTCTCGTCCGGCCGGGGCGTCAGCAACTCGATGTGCCCCAGGTGCGCGACCTCGTGCAGCGGCGGTCGCGTCGCCGCCACCTCGGAGGGCTGCAGTGTCGTCACGATAACCTCCGGGGGAAGACGGTGCCGTCGAACAGTTTGCGCGCGGTGCGCACCACGCCCGAGCGGATCACCGTGGGTGGCTCGCTTGTCTCGTCGACCTCGGCCTCGACCTCGAGGTGGCCGGTCGGGTGCTCGATGTCGAACCGCGTCTGCCCCGGCTTGATCGCGGCCAGCCCGCGGCCGACCGCCCCGTCGAGCAGCAGCGCCGTCGCCACGCTGATCGCGCCGAGCACCCCGATCGAATCGTGCACCCGCACCGGGATGAACGTTCTCGTGCAGATCGTCCCGCCGTCGGTCGGCGCGGCGACCAGCGAGATCTTCGGCACGGAGGTGGCGGACACGTCGCCCAGGCCCATCAGCGACCCCGCCGCCAGCCGCAGCGCCTGTACCCGGCGGCCCAGGTCCGGATCCGCCTCGAGTTCGGCCACGGTCTCGTACCCGGTGCGGCCCAAATCGGCGGCGCTCACGACCACCACGGGCATGCCGTTGTCGACGCAGGTGACGGTGATGCCCTCGATGACGTCGGCGACGTGCCCGGTGGGCAGCAGCGCGCCGGTGGCTGAGCCCTCGGTTCCGGCGCTCTGCTCATCGGAGAAGGCGAGCACGACCGCCGCGGCCGTCCCCGGCACCCCGGCGATCGCCGTGTCGCCCTCGTAGTCCACCACGCCATCCCGGCCGGGGAAGGATGCGGTGGCCACGCTGCCGGAGTTGACCATGTGGATCCGGACCGGCGCCGAGCCGACCAGGCCGCGCTCGACCGCGAAGGGCCCCACGCCGGCCAGGATGTTGCCGCAGTTCTGCCGGTCGGACACCGTGGCCGCGTCGACGCCGACCTGCAGGAACAGGTAGTCGACGTCGGCGTCGTCGCGAGCGGAACGGGAAATCACGGCCACCTTGGAGGTCAGCGGGTGGGCCCCGCCGATCCCGTCGATCTGCCTCGGATCGGGGCTGCCCATGATGCGCAGCAGCAGGTCATCGCGTTCGGCCGGATCGTCTGGCAGGTCGTCGGCGAGGAAGTAGGCACCTTTCGACGTGCCGCCGCGCATCAGCATGCATCGCACGCCTTCAGCCGATCCCATCAGTCCCTCTCATCGAACCCGACCCATCCGGCGCCTCAGGCCCCCTCATCGAACCCGACCCATTCGACGCCTCAGGCCCCTCATCGAACCCGACCCATTCGACGCCGCGGGCCGCGAGTTTGGCCCGCAGGCCATATAGATCCAGGCCCAGCTGCCCGTCCGCGAGGGCCTTGCGGGTCTGCTCCTCCTTCGCCACCCTGGCCTGCGCGGCGGCCAGCGCCTGGCCGACCTCGGCCCTGGGCACGCACACCACGCCATCGTCGTCGGCGATGATCGCGTCGCCGGGGCGGACGATCTGGCCGCCGACGGACACCGGCACGTTGACCGCGCCAGCCGTCTCCTTGACCGTGCCCTGCGCGCTGACCGCCGCCGACCAGGCCGGAAATCCCATGGCCCGTAGTTCAGCCACATCCCGCACGCCGGCCTCGATCACGATGCCCCGAACTCCCCGGGCAGCCAGCGAGGTCGCCAGCAGTTCGCCGAACATCCCGTCGGTGCACGGCGAGCTCGTGGTCACCACCAGCAGGTCCCCGGTCTGGCACTGCTCGGCCGCCGCGTGGATCATGAGGTTGTCGCCGGGCCAGCACACCGCGGTGACCGCTGTCCCGCCGATCCGCGTTCCGTCCTGGATGGGACGCAGTCCGGGCCCGAGGTACCCGGCCCGGCCGATCGCCTCGTGCACTGTCGCCACACCCAGCCCGGCCAGCTGGTCGACGACGGCGAGATCCGCGCGGGGCGCACCGGTCACGATCACCGTGCGCATCAGCCGAGCCTGTCCGTGACCTGCGGGAACACTCGCATGTAGGCTTCACCCAAGGTGGACTGCGGCGCGCCGAGGTTCGGGCCTGCGTTGCGCCGCAGCTGGGTGCCGCGCCGCCTGGCCAGGTCCGTGTAGTACTCCCACAGGTGCTGCTGGGCGGCCATGCACTCCATCGCCTTGCGCTTGGCGTCGAACACGGGCGTGATATCCAGGAGCACCTCCGGCTTGAAGCCGCACATCTCAGGCTGATGCGGCTCGAACAGGAAGACCGGCGGAGCGCCGATCGGCTCGCCCGCCGCCGGATACCCGATCGCCTGGGCCAGCACCCGCGCCCGCAGCGCCATCTGCGCCGCCGCCGGATGATCCTGGTTGTAGGGGTCGGCGAGCGGATGGGTCAGCACGACCGACGGCTCTACCCTGCGGTAGACCCCCACGATGCGGTCGATAAGCTCGTCCGACTCACGCAGCGGGTAGTCCCCGGCGTCGAGGAACTCGATCTCGGCCCCGAGCGCCGCGGCGGCGTTCTCCGCCTCGGCCCGGCGCAGCGCCTTGATCTCCTCCAGCGTCTTGCCCGCCCGCCATGCGCTGGCCGATTCGCCGCGCTCACCGTAGGTCAGGCAGAGCACGGTGACGGGATCCCCCCGCGAGGCGGCCAGCGCGATCGCGCCTCCGGCTCGCCAAACGAAGTCGGCGGCGTGCGCGCTCACCACGAGCGTGGATTCCCGCGTACTCAAGAGGCTTCCTCCGTTTCGCGCAGGGCCGTGATGACGCTGCGCAGGTGGCGCCGAGTGGCCTCCTCGGCTTCGGCCGGCCGCCGGGCGACGATGGCCGAGATTATCGCCAGGTGCTCGGGCAGCGATGCCTGCGGGCGTCCGGGGCGCAGCGACAGCTGGAACTGATGGCGGACCAGCTGCCCGTTCAGCCGCTCGAGCAGGCCAGCCGCGACCGTCTGCGCCGAGAACTCCCTGACCAGCCTGTGCAGTTCATGATTGAGCGCAGAGTACTTCAGCGGCTCGCCGTCGGCGACGCTGCGTTCCATCTCCTCACCAAGCTCGCGCAGCCGGGCGGCCTGGGAGCCGGTGAGCCGCTCGGCGGCCTTGGCCGCGCACAGTCCCTCAAGCGCCATTCTGCACTCGGTGATGGCAACTGCCTCGTCCAGCGTGATGCCGCGGACCCGTGCGCCCCGGTTGGGGATACGCTCGACCAGGCCCTCGGCGGTCAGGTCGATCAGCGCCGCCCGGAGGCTGGCCCTGGTCACCGCGAACCCGTCGGCGAGCTCCTGCTCGACAAGGCGCTGACCGGGGGCCATGTCGCCGGTGAGGATGGCCCGCCGCAGCCGTTCGGTCGCGAACCGCCGTCCCGGCTCGCCCGCAAGCCCGCCCGCCGCGTCCTCGTCCGCCCGCACGTGGTGATCCTAAAAAATATCCGACAAAATTGTCAACAATGTGCGAAGTCGATGGGGTCGGTGGTACCGGACACGGCCCGGCGGTACTGCTCGTCTGGGCACACAGGCGCGTCACCGTGGCCTTCAGGCTCAGCCAGGCGTGCTCAGCGTCCGCGGTGCGGTCGTGTGCCGACCGAAGGTCGTGCACGAAGCAGGAGATGTCGTCCAATGCCCAGCGCAGCCGGTAGAACGCCAGCAGGCCGGGGTCTACGTCCCGGCCGGTGAGGCTGGCGTACCGGCGCGACTCCTCACCGGTCTCGCTGACCACCATCCACAGATCCCGTTCCGGCGGGGCGAGCCCCACCGTGTCCCAGTCCACCAGCATCCGCACCGAACCCGCGCGCAACACGTTGCCCGGATGGGGTTCCCCGTGGGTGATCACCAGCTCGCGCGCAGCCGCTGCCTTGGCCAACCCGTCGTAGGCGGGCGCAGCCGCTGCCTTGGCCAACCCGTCGTAGGCGGGCGCAGCCGCTGCCTTGGCCAACCCGTCGTAGGCGGCCAGGCGCTCGCGGACGCGACTTGCCGCTCCGGCCAGCAGCGCACGGGCCGGCCCGGCGTACGGACCCGCCCGCCAGGGCTGTCCCAGATCGTCAAGCGCCGCGTCAAGGGCCGCGCGCCGTGACAGCGCGAGCGTGCTCACCCGCGCCGCGGCCGCGGCCGCGGCCGGCGTGGACCGGTGCAACGCCGCCAGCATGTCCACCAGGATGCTCCGCTCGTGCGCGGACGGAGTCTCGCCGAAGACGCCGGCCACGCCGGTGACGAAGGGGAACACCGCGACGGCGTAGCGCTCGCCCAAAGCGCGCACCGTCTCCCCGCAGAGCTGGGGGACCGGGGCCACGACGAACGCAAGCGCAGCGTCGCGGCGCAGGCCCAGGGCGACCGCCATCGCCGAACGCAGGCCCGCCAGCACGTCCGGCCTGTTGTCCCCCAGCCAGCCCTTGTCGTCAAGGTCATCGACGGTGACGAACCACCGTTCCCCCGTGTCGTCTCGTACCGCCCAGTGGTAACTTCCCCCGCCCACCGCGTCGTAACGCATCTCGGCGGCCCGGATCCGCCAGCCCGCCGCCAGGGCGAGCCTGAGGTCGTCTTCGCCAACCCCGGCCGGCCGGTCCCTCACGGGTGGCTGACCTGTCCGAGGAACAGCGGCGTGCTGGTCGCGGTATGAATGATCGCGAACAGGAAGGGCCGGTCCACCCTCACCGTGACGCGCGGCGGGGCGCGGAACGCGGCCAGGCGCTGGAACGTGACCGCGGTGGCCGCGGCCGCCTCGGTGCCCTGCTCGTCGACGTCGACGTACGCCTTATGCGCGACCGCGCCGATCGCCAGCCGGGCGGCGTCGGTGATGCCGGTGAAGTCCGCGCGGCCGGTGAAGGCCTCCGTCACGCCGAGCCGCTGCAGCACAGGGACGAGGCCAAGCGCGGTCTCTATCCGGAACCTCGGCATCGACAGCGTGACCTGATACCTGCTCGCCCTGGCCAGCAAGCCGCGCATGCCGCCCGCGGCGATCCGCGGGCGCAACGTCTCAAGCGGCCCGTCCGGCAGCACCACGGCCATGGCCAGGCCGCCGCCGCGGTACGGCAGCACGACCGCCTGGTACCCGTCCCCCCGCAGATAGGGACGTGCCGCGCTGCCGTGCATCATACGCACGGTCACGCTCGGCCGACCCGGGCCGTCGGGGTAGAAGGGTTCGTCTGCCGTGGCCTTCTCCGGGAAGGTGTCGGCCCAGCCCGCCTTGAGGTAGATCGCGCTGGTGAGCACCAGCCGCGTGTCGGCGTGGATAGCGTCGGCTTGCAGCAATCCGGTGATCTTCCCCGCGGTTTGCTCGGCCACCACGCGGTTGATCTCGCTGCGGGCCGCCTCGGGCGCGCCGCGGAAGTCGGCGTCAGCCAGCGCGGCCGCCGCCGTATCAACGAGCCGGGCCGTGAACTGCGGCCGCAGCGGCAGCCCGGATTGCACCCACAGCGTCCCAGGCGCCCGCAACGTCAAAGTACCGTCCGCCGTCACGTCGCTGACCAGCGCGGACATCTCGCGTAGCCCCTCGGCCGCCGCATCGGCCCATCCGTCAGGTTGCGACAGGTCCAGGTGCAGCGCACCGGCCAGTTCCGCCGCCGTGCGGCCGCCCGCCCCGCACAGCGCCATCCGCAGCGTGCTGTTCACGCTGAACGGTGAAAACACCGTGTCGCTCGCGTCCCGCGACAACAGCCGGTACAGATCCGCGCCGAACGCGTCATCCGCGCTCGTCAGCGCCGCCGTCCTCGCCGCCGGTTCGTCGTACATCGTTGCCTCGACCTCCGACTCCCATCCGATCACACTCCCCAAGCCCCGTCATCCGGGGCTTGTGGCCCCCGCACCCCACCGGAAAACACGCACCCCCACCGGAAACACCCACCACGCCGGGAAACACGCACCGCACCGGGCCGCCAGCCACCGGCCAGCGAGCCGGGTTAGGCTTCACCGGTGAGCGGACTCCAGGAATTTGCCCGGCTGGTTGACGGCGACCACGGCCTGTGCGTGGTATCGGTGCTGCGGCCGGACGGGACGATCCAGTCGTCGGTGGTGAACGCGGGCGTGCTGCCGCATCCGGTTACCGGAGCCCAGGTTGTCGGCCTGGTCGCGCGCGGCGACGCGTACAAGCTCGCATACCTTCGGGAACGGCCGCGCGCCACAGTCGTGATCCGGGCGGGCTGGCAATGGGCCTCGGCCGAAGGCCCGGTCGAGCTGGCTGGGCCCGACGACCCGATGCCCGGGGTGGACGCCGAGCGGCTGCGGCTGCTGCTGCGGGAGATCTTCACCGCCGCGGGCGGCACGCACGACGACTGGCCGACCTACGACCGGGTCATGGCCTCCGAACGCCGGGTCGCCGTCCTGGTGACACCCGAGCGGACCCGCTCCTGACGGAGGCTGGGCGGACTCGGCTAGCTGGCCGGCGAGCGGGTCGGCCAGCGGCCGGCCGCTGGCACAATTGCTATGGTGACTGCGACTTCGGCCGGAAACAGCCCGGCACCGTCGGTGGCTCAGCGGATCGCCAGCGAGCTGAACGTGGCTATCAGGCAGGTCAGTGCCGCGGTCGAGCTGCTCGACGGCGGCGCGACCGTTCCGTTCATCGCCAGGTACCGCAAGGAGGCCACCGGCTCCCTCGACGACGCGCAGCTGCGCACGCTCGAAGAGCGGCTTGGCTACCTGCGCGAACTTGACGAACGCCGGGACGCGATCATCAAGGAGATCACGGCCCAGGGCAAGCTGACTGGCGAGCTTGAAGCCCAGATCCGCGCCGCGGATTCCAAGGCGCGGCTGGAGGACCTCTACCTGCCCTACAAGCCCAGGCGGCGGACCAAGGCCCAGATCGCCCGGGAGGCGGGCCTGGAGCCGCTGGCCGACCTCCTGCTCAGCGACCCCACCAAAAACCCGCAGCACGAAGCGCAAAGCTTCATCAAGGCAGACACGGTCCCCGATACAGCGGCCGCCTTGGACGGCGCCCGCGCCATCCTGGTCGAGCGGTTCGCCGAGGATGCCGACCTGATCGGCGAGCTGCGCGAGGCGATGGCCGCCCGCGGCACGCTGATCTCCAAAGTCCGGGAGGGACAGGAACAAAAGGGCGCCAAGTTCGCCGACTACTTCGACTTCAGCCAGCCGTTCGCGCGGCTGGCCCCGCACCGGATCCTGGCCCTGTTCCGCGGCGAGAAGGAGGAGATCCTCGATCTCAACCTCGATCCCGGAGCAGACGAAGCGGAAAACGAGGACCGCATAAAAAACCGCTTCAACATCCACGACCGAGGCCGCCCCGCCGATGAATGGCTCAGGGCCACCGTGCACTGGGCCTGGCGCACCCGCATCCTGAGCCGCCTGTCCGTCGACATCAGGGTCCGGCTGTGGCAGGCGGCCGAGGACGAGGCCGTCCGGGTGTTCGCGGCCAACCTGCGCGACCTGCTGCTGGCCGCCCCGGCGGGCGCCCGGACCACGGTCGGCCTTGACCCCGGCTTCCGCACCGGTGTCAAGGTCGCCGTGACCGACGGGACAGGCAAGGTCACCGCCACCGCCACGATCTACCCGCACGAGCCGCACCGCCAGTGGGACAAATCCCTCGACACCCTGGCCAAGCTCGCGCGACAACACCACGCCGAGCTCGTCGCGATCGGTAACGGCACCGCCTCGCGGGAAACCGACCGGCTGGCCGCCGACCTGATCCGACAGCACCCAGAGCTCAAGCTGACCAAGGTCGTGGTCTCCGAGGCAGGCGCCAGCGTCTACTCGGCCTCTGCCTACGCGTCGCAGGAGCTGCCCGGGCTCGACGTTTCGCTGCGCGGCGCGGTGTCGATCGCGCGGCGGCTGCAGGACCCGCTGGCCGAACTGGTCAAGATCGACCCGAAGTCCATCGGCGTGGGCCAGTACCAGCACGACGTCACCGAGGGGAAGCTGTCTCGCTCGCTGGACGCCGTGGTCGAGGACTGCGTGAACGCCGTCGGCGTCGACCTGAACACCGCGTCGCCGCCGCTGCTGTCCCGGGTCTCCGGCATCACCCCGGGCCTGGCCGCCGCGATCGTGGCCCGCCGCGACGCCGAGGGCGCGTTCAAGACCCGCCAGCAGCTGATGCGGGTACCGCGGCTCGGCCCCAAGGCCTTCGAGCAGTGCGCCGGGTTCCTGCGCATCCGCGGCGGCGACGACCCGCTGGACGCGTCGGGCGTGCACCCGGAGGCCTACCCGGTGGTCCGCCGCATCCTGGCCGCCACCGGCACCACCGCCGGCCAGCTCATCGGCGCCGCCGCCACGCTGCGCGCGGTCAAGCCCGCCGACTTCACCGACGACAGGTTCGGCCTGCCGACCGTCACCGACATCCTGCGCGAGCTGGAGAAGCCGGGCCGCGACCCGCGCCCGGCGTTCACCACCGCCACCTTCGCCGAGGGCGTGGAGTCGCTCGAGGACCTCGAGCCCGGCATGGTCCTCGAGGGCGTGGTGACCAATGTGGCCGCCTTCGGCGCGTTCGTCGACGTCGGCGTGCACCAGGACGGCTTGGTCCACGTGTCCGCCCTGTCGCGGAACTTCGTCTCCGACCCGCGTTCTGTGGTCAAGCCCGGCGACGTCGTGCGGGTCAAGGTCTTGTCCGTGGACACCGCCCGCCGCCGGATCTCACTCACGCTCCGGCTGGACGACGACGACCCGCCGCCGCAGGCGGCCAGGCAAGCAGGGCGTCCGGCGGGCGGCCGCACACGAACCCGGGACCGTTCGCCGGAAAAATCTTTGGACCGAACGGCCGGTGGTGACACTGCCCTGGCCGACGCACTGCGCCGCGCGGGCCTTGACACCGGTAGCATCGGGTAACCAGCCCCGATAGACCCTAAGGGAGTCCGCCGTGTCCAGCCAGCAGCTTCGCATCACCCTCGCCGGAAGCGAGCATGTGGTCGAGGCCGGCACGACGGCGGGCCAGGCCCTGGCCGAGTCCCCGGACTGGAGCCGGGACGTCATCGCCGCCCGGGTCAACGGCGAGCTGCGCGACCTGGCCTGGCCGGTCGCCGCCGGGGACGTCGTGCAGCAGGTGGACATCGCCAGCGACGACGGACGCTACATCCTGCGCCATTCGGCCGCGCACGTCATGGCCCAGGCCGTCCAGGAGCTGTTCCCGCGGGCCAAGCTCGGTATCGGGCCGCCGGTGGAGAACGGCTTCTACTACGACTTCGACGTGCCCGCGCCGTTTACCCCGGACGACCTCAAGGCGATCGAGGCCCGGATGCGGCAGATCATCAGGCAGGGCCAGCGGTTCTCCCGCCGTGCGGTAACCGACGAGCAGGCCCGGGCCGAACTGGCCGCCGAGCCCTACAAGCTGGAGCTGATCGGACTGAAGGGCCACGGCTCCGGCACCCTTGAGTTCGAGCTGACCGAGGGGGTAGAGGTCGGCGGCACCGAGCTGACCATCTACGACAACCTGGACGCGGATACCGGCGAGCTGCGCTGGAAGGACCTGTGCCGTGGCCCGCACCTGCCCACCACGAGGAACATCCCGGCGTTCAAGCTGATGCGCAGCGGCGGCGCCTACTGGCGGGGCAGCGAGAAGAACCCGCAGCTGCAGCGGATCTACGGCACTGCGTGGGAGTCCCGCGAACGCCAGGACGCTTACCTGGAGTTCCTCGAGGAGGCCGAGAAGCGCGACCACCGCAGGCTCGGCGCCGAGCTCGACCTGTTCTCGTTCCCGCCGGAGATCGGCAGCGGCCTGGCCGTCTTCCACCCCAAGGGCGGCCTGGTCCGCAAGATCCTTGAGGACTACTCGCGGCGCCGCCACGAGGAGGCCGGCTACGACTTCGTGAACACCCCGCACATCACCAAGTCGGAGCTGTTCGAGATCTCGGGGCACCTGGACTGGTTCGGGGAGAACATCTTCCCCCCGATGGAGCTCGAGGGCGCCAGGTACTACCTCAAGCCCATGAACTGCCCCATGCACATCCTGATCTACCGTTCCCGCGGCCGGTCCTACCGTGAGCTGCCGCTGCCGCTGTTCGAGTTCGGCACCGTGTACCGGTACGAGAAGTCCGGGGTGGTGCACGGCCTGACCAGGGTCCGCGGCCTGACCATGGACGACGCGCACATCTTCTGCACCCGCGAGCAGGCCGGCCCAGAACTGCGGCGGCTGCTCGCCTTCGTCCTTGACCTGCTGCGCGACTACGGCCTGAACGACTTCTACCTGGAGCTGTCCACCAGGGACGACGTGAAGGAGAAGTGGGTCGGCAGCAAGGAGGACTGGGAGCAGGCCACCGAGGAGCTGCGCCTGGCCGCGGAGGAGTCGGGCCTGGAACTGGTGGCCGACCCGGGCGGCGCGGCGTTCTACGGGCCGAAGATCTCCGTCCAGGCCCGCGACGCGATCGGCCGGACCTGGCAGCTGTCCACCATCCAGGTCGACTACAACCTGCCCAAGCGGTTCGGGCTTGAATACCAGGCCGCCGACGGCACCAGGCAGCAGCCGATCATGATTCACCGGGCGCTGTTCGGATCGATCGAGCGGTTCTTCGGCATCCTGGTCGAGCACTACGCGGGCGCATTCCCGCCCTGGCTGGCGCCGGTCCAGGTGGTCGGCATCCCGATCGCCGACGCGCACGTGCCCTACCTGTCGAAGGTCGCGGACGAACTGCGCTCGGCCGGCATCAGGATCGAGGTCGACGCGGGCGATGACCGGATGCAGAAGAAGATCAGGACCGCGCAGCGGCAGAAGGTCCCTTACATGCTGATCGCGGGCGACGACGACGTGGCCAAGGGGGCGGTGTCGTTCCGCTACCGCGACGGCTCGCAGCGCAACGGCGTGCCGATCGCCGAGGCCATCGTGGAGATCGTCACCGCCGTGCGCGACCGCATCCAGGTGTGACCCCGGTGTCGGTTGATCCGCCCGACGAGGCCTTCACCGGCGTTCCCGACGCGTTCGGGCGGCTGTGGACGCCGCACCGGATGGCCTACATCAAGGGGGAGGGCAAGCCGACCGGTCCCGGCGAGGATGAGGGCTGCCCGTTCGACCGCGCGCCGAAGCTGAGCGACGAGGAGGGCCTGATCGTCGCCCGCGGCTCGCTGGTGTACGCGGTGCTCAACCTGTACCCGTACAACGCGGGCCACCTGATGGTGGTCCCGTACCGGCACGTGGCCGACTACACCGACCTGACCGCGGCGGAGGCCGCGGAGTTCGCCGAGTACACCATGCGCGCCATCCGCGCCCTGCGTCAGGCCTCCGTCCCGCATGGCTTCAACATCGGCATGAACCTCGGCTCGGTGGCAGGCGCCGGCATCGCCGCCCACCTGCACCAGCACGTGGTGCCCAGGTGGGGCGGCGACACCAACTTCATGCCCGTCATCGGCCATACCCGCGTCCTGCCCCAGCTACTCGCCGACACCCGCAAGCTCCTGGCCGACTCCTGGCCGACGGAGTTATTCCTTCTTGGCCTCGGCGGCGACCTTGCTGGCCAGGTGCGAGGGCAGCGGCTCGTGGCGCACGTACTGCCTGGTGAACGAGCCGGTGCCCTGCGACATCGACCGCAGGTCGATGCTGTACCTGGTGATCTCTAGTTCCGGGATCTCCGCCCTGACCAGGGTCCGGCCGACGCCGACCGGCTCGGTGCCGAGCACCCGGCCGCGGCGCGAGGACAGGTCGGACATGATCGCGCCGACGTAATCGTCGGGCACAAGCACGCTCACCTCGTCGACCGGCTCAAGCAGCGTCGGCGAGGCCTTGTCCACGGCGTCCTTCAGCGCCAGCCGGCCGGCCTTCTGGAAGGCCATGTCGGAGGAGTCCACCGAGTGTGCCTTGCCGTCGAACAGGGTGACCCGCAGCCCGGTCATCGGGTAGCCGGCCAGCACGCCCTGTTCCATCTGCCAGCGGACGCCCTTCTCCACCGACGGGATGTACTGCCGCGGCACCACCCCGCCGACGATCTTGTCGACGAACTCGAAGCCGGCCGAGTCCTCCAGCCGCTCGACCTCGATGTGGCAGATGCCGTACTCGCCGTGCCCGCCGGTCTGCTTGACGTTCCGGCCAAGGCCCTGGGCCTTGCCCGCGATCGTCTCCCGCAGCGGGACCCGCAGATCGACCGTTTCGACCGCCACGCCGTGCTTGTTGGCCAGCCGGTCGAGCAGCACGTCGGTGTGCGCCTCGCCCATCGTCCACAGCACCAGCTGACGGGTCTCCGGGTTGTTCTCGAGCCGCAGCGTCGGGTCCTCGGCGACCATCCGGCCAAGACCCTGGGACAGCTTGTCCTCGTCGGCCTTGGATTTGGCCACGATCGCCACGGGCAGCAGCGGCTCGGGCATCGACCACGGCTCCATCAGCAGCGGGTTGTCCTTTTCCGACAGGGTGTCGCCGGTCTCGGCCGTGCCGAGCTTGGCCACCGCGCAGATGTCCCCGGCCGCGCACTGCGTGACTGGCCGCTGCTGCTTGCCGAGCGGCGAGGTCAGCGCGCCGATCCGCTCGTCGTTGTCGTGGTCCTCGTGCCCGCGCCCGGACCGCCCGTGGCCGGACACGTGCACGGAGGCGTCGGGGCGCAGCGTGCCGGAGAAGACGCGGACCAGGCTGATCCGGCCGACGTAGGGGTCAGAGGTGGTCTTCACGACCTCGGCCAGCAGGAGTCCCTTGGGGTCGGCCGACAGCCCGGAGACGGGCTTGCCGTCGGGCGTGGTGACCATGGGCAGCGGGTGTTCGGCGGGCGAGGGGAAGGCCTCGGTCATCACCTCGAGCAGTTCGGTCATGCCGATCCGCTGCGGCGAGGAGGCGACGAGCACCGGGTAGAAGCTGCCGCGCGCGACGGCCTTCTCCAGGTCCTCGATGAGGACCTTGGGGTCGATTTCCTCCCCGGACAGGTACCTGTCCATCAGGGTCTCGTCTTCGCTCTCGGTGATGATGCCCTCGATCAGCTCACCGCGCAGTTCCTCCATCCGGCCCTGGTCCGCGGCCGCGGGCGTGCTCTCGGTCCTGGTGCCGCCCGAGTAGCTGTACAGCTTCTGCGACAGCAGCCCGATCAGGCCGTCCACCGGGGCACCGACCGGCACGTAGAGGGGCGCGACCGCGTCGCCGAAGGCGTCCCGGCAGGCGGTCAGCGTGGCGTCAAACTCGGCCCGCTGGTGGTCGATCTTGGTGATGACGACCGCGCGCGGCATGCCCACCGCGGCGCACTCCTCCCACAGCATCTGGGTCACGCCGTCGATCCCGTCGGTCGCGGAGACGACGAAAAGCGCGGAGTCTGCGGCTCGCAGCCCGGCCCGCAGATCGCCGGTGAAGTCGGCGTACCCGGGCGTGTCGAGCAGGTTGACCTTGATGCCGTTGTGCACGATCGGCGCGAGCGTCAGGTTGACCGAGCGCTGCTGCCTGATCTCGACGTCGTCGAAGTCGCTGACCGTGTTGCCCTCTTCGATGCTGCCCTGCCGCTGGACCGTCCCCGTCGCGGCGAGCAGCGCCTCGACCAGGCTCGTCTTCCCGCCCCCGGAATGGCCGACCAGCACCACGTTCCGCACCTGGTCGGCCGCCGGTGCCCTGCCGGCGGCTCCTCCCGACCCCGCCCCACTGCTTGTTGCTGCCACTGCCTTCGCCTCCTCGCGAGTTGCTGGTGCGACCAGCCTTAACCCGCGAGCACCGTGACCACAACCCCCACGGCGAGAAACTCCCCGGTTGCGGGAAAGTGAAGCTCAGTCAGCCCAGGAAGTAAAGCTCGGCGAAGCGATAGAAATTACTGGTCAGCCCATTAGGGGACGCCGGGGCGAACACACTATTATCGGACGGCCATGCTGAACCCGTTGCGGCCCGTCATGACGCGCATATTCACCCCGATCGGCGCGGCCCTGGCGCATACCCCGGTCACGCCGAACGCCGTCACGATCATCGGCACGGTGGGCGTTGCGGGCGGGGCGCTCGGCCTTTTCCCCCTGGGCGAACTGTTCCCCGGTGCGCTGACCTGCACGATCTTCGTGCTCCTCGACATGCTCGACGGGGTGCTTGCGCGGATCAAGGGCACAAGCGGCACCTGGGGCGCGTTCCTTGACTCGACCATGGACCGGATCGCCGATGCCGCCATCTTCAGCGGGCTCGTGATCTGGTTCATGCTCGGCGGCCACGACCCGCTGCTGGCCGGGGTGTCGCTGTTCTGCCTGGTCGCCGGGAACCTGGTGTCGTATTCGAAGGCCAGGGCCGAGGGCCTGGGGCTGCGCTGCGACGTGGGCCTGATCGAACGGCCCGAGCGGATGCTCATCTCGCTAATCGCCGTCGGCGTTTCCGGTCTGGGCGTGCCGTACATTCTCAACGTGGGTCTGTGGGCGCTCGCGGCGGGCAGCGCATTCACTTTCGGGCAGCGGGTGCACGCGGTGCGCCGGGCGGCGCAGGCCCCTGGCCAGGACGTCGGGGAAGAGCGGTCGGATGAATAAGTCCATAAGTTTCAGCGAGCGGCTGACCGGGCTGGCGTACCGGCTGGGCTGGAAGCTGATCTGCCGCGTTCCCGAGTCCTGGGCGCAGTGGGCCTTCACCGAGGTGTTCGACATCGCCTGGCGGCGCCAGGGCCCGAAGGTTCAGGTGCTCGAGGCCAACTTGCGCCGGGTGCTGAGCTGGCGAGACCACAGCCCGGACGTGGACGGCAAGGAACTGCGGACGCTGTCCCGCGCCACGCTGCGCTCCTATGCCAGGTACTGGCTCGAGGTGTTCCGGCTGCCGGCCATCCCGGTCGAGCGGATCATGTCAGGGATGCACGTCAATGCCGAGGGCGAGGCGGAACTGTTCGCGAACCTGAAGGCCGGCCGGGGCGTGGTCATCGCGCTGCCGCACATGGGCAACTTCGAGCAGGCCGCCGAGTGGGTGGTCCAGCGCGGGGCGGGCACGTTCACCACCGTCGCGGAACGCCTGCGCCCCGAGTCGGTCTACGAGGCGTTCCTCCGGTTCCGCCAGAGCCTTGGCATGGAGGTGCTGCCGCTGACCGGCGGGCGCAGCCCGTTCGGGACCCTCGCCCAGCGGCTGCGCGCCGGCGGCCTGGTCTGCCTGGTCAGCGACCGCGACCTGAAGGAAACCGGGGTCGAGGTCGAGATGTTCGGGGAGAAGGCGCGGATCTCCGCGACCGCGGCCCTCGCGGTGCAGACCGGCGCGGCGCTGCTGCCGGTGGCGACCTGGTTCGAGGAGGATGGCGGCTGGGGAGCGCACATCTACCCCGAGGTGCCGGTGCCGCAGACGGGCACCCGCGCCGAGAAGATCGCGCAGATGAGCCAGCAGATGGCCCACGTGTGGGAGACCGGCATCGCCGAGCACCCCCAGGACTGGCACATGCTCCAGCGGGTCTTCACCGCCGACCTGGACCCGGACCGGCTAACGGAGCCCCTGGCGGCGGATGAACTATGAAGATCGGGATGGTCTGCCCGTACTCGTGGGACGTCCCCGGCGGCGTGCAGCAGCACATCAGGGACCTGGCCGAGGCCCTGATCGACGAGGGGCACGAGGTCTCGGTGATCTCCCCGGCCGACGACGACACGCCGCTGCCGCCCTACGTGGTCGGCGCCGGCCGGGCGGTGCCCGTGCCCTACAACGGCTCGGTGGCCCGGCTGTCGTTCGGCTTCCTGTCCGCGAGCCGGGTGCGGCGCTGGCTCCACCAGGGCGGGTTCGACGTGCTGCACGTGCACGAGCCCGGCATCCCGAGCCTGTCGCTGCTGGCCTGCTGGGTGGCCTCGGGCCCGATCGTGGCCACCGTGCACACGGCGATACCACGCTCCCGGGTGCTGCTGATGACCTATCCGGTGTTGCGTACCGCGCTGGAGAAGATCAACGGCCGGATCGCGGTCTCCGAGGCGGCCAGGACCACGCTGGTCGAGCACATCGGCGGCGACGCCGTCGTCATCCCGAACGGAGTGGCCACCCACCGCTACCTCAAGGCGGAGCCGCTGCCCGGCTGGCCCGGCACCGGCGGCGCCATCGGCTTCCTCGGCCGGCTGGACGAACCCCGCAAGGGCCTGGCCGTGCTGCTGCGGGCGTTCGAGATCCTCGGCCCGGACCGGCCCGGCCTGCGGCTGCTGGTGGCGGGACGGGCCTCCGACCCCGACGAGGTGCTCTACCGCGTGCCCGCCGGGCTGCGGGACCGGGTGGTTCTGCTGGGGCAGGTCAACGAGGAAGACAAGATCCGCGTGCTGCACTCGGTCGACGTGTTCTGCTCACCGAACACCGGCGGTGAGTCGTTCGGCATCGTGACCGCCGAGGCGATGGCGGCCGGCCTGCCCGTCGTGGCCAGCGACATCGACGCGTTCCGCCAGGTGTTGCGGGGCGGCGAGGCGGGGGAGTTGTTCGCCACAGGAGACGCGCGCGACCTGGCCCGGGCGGCCGGGAAGCTGCTTGATGACCGTGCGCGGCGCGCCGAGTTGTCGGCCGCGGCGCTGGCCGCGGTCGCCAGGTACGACTGGTCGGTCGTGGCCCGCGACGTCCTGCGCGTCTACGAGACCGTGATGCTCGGCCGCACCGGAGTCGCGGTCCAGGACAACGGGGGATTCCCGTGATCGCCGACGTCATCTTGATCGTCGCGGGCGCGCTGTTCGTCGGGGTGTACGTGTCCTGGCGGGCCGGCCGGATCGACCGGCTGCACCGGCGGGTCGACATGGCCCGCGTCGCGCTTGACCTTACCCTGCTGCGGCGCAGTTCGGTCGCCCAGGAGCTGGCCACCTCCGGACTGCTCGACCCGGCCACCAGCCTCCTGCTGGCCGGCGCCGTACACGGCACCCGCCAAGGGGGGTCCGGGGGGATGGGTCCCCCCGGGGAAAACTTCGAAGGACCCAGGGACCTGGCCGAGAGCGACCTGACCCGGGCGCTGCGGGCGGCCTTCAGCCAGCCCGACTTCCGCGCCTCGCTGAGCGGCAAGGAAGGCGCCGACGAGCTCCTGGCCGAGGTCGAGGAGGCAGCGCACCAGGTCTACGTGGCCCGCAAGTTCTACAACGACCTGGCCGCCGTGACCAGGGAGGCCCGCAGCCGGCCGCTCGCGCGCGTGTTCCACCTGTCAGGCCACGCCAAGGCCCCGGAGTTCTTCGAGATGGACGACTCCCTCATCGCCGACCAGTCGGCCACGCCCCCCGTCGGTCATAGCATGGAACCGAGCAGTCACGATTGATCAAGCGAGGTTTCCTAGTGTCCACTGTGTCCACTGTCAACGCTGAAACCGCCACCTCCGGGCCGGCCACGGGGACCGCGCGCGTGAAGCGCGGCATGGCGGAGATGCTCAAGGGCGGCGTGATCATGGACGTGGTCACGCCCGACCAGGCCAAGATCGCCGAGGACGCTGGGGCGGTCGCGGTGATGGCGCTGGAGCGCGTGCCCGCCGACATCAGGGCGCAGGGCGGCGTGGCCCGGATGAGCGACCCCGACATGATCGACGGCATCATCGCGGCGGTGTCCATCCCGGTGATGGCCAAGTGCCGGATCGGTCATTTCGCCGAGGCGCAGGTGCTGCAGGCGATCGGCGTCGACTACATCGACGAGTCCGAGGTGCTGACCCCGGCCGACGAGGCCAATCATGTTGACAAGTGGAAGTTCACGGTGCCGTTCGTATGCGGCGCCACCAACCTGGGCGAGGCGCTGCGCCGGATCGCCGAGGGCGCGGCCATGATCCGCTCAAAGGGCGAGGCCGGCACCGGCAACGTCGTGGAGGCGACCCGGCACATGCGGGCCATCCGGTCCGACATCGCGCGGCTTTCCGCCCTGCCCGCCGAGGAGCTGTTCACCGCGGCCAAGGAATTGGCCGCGCCATACGAGCTGGTCGCGGACGTTGCCCAGGCCGGCCGGCTGCCCGTGGTGCTGTTTACCGCGGGCGGCATCGCGACCCCCGCCGACGCCGCGCTGATGATGCAACTCGGCGCGGAGGGCGTGTTCGTCGGCTCGGGCATCTTCAAGTCAGGCGACCCGGCCAAGCGCGCCGCCGCGATCGTGAAGGCCACCACCTTCCACGACGACCCCGACGTGGTGGCCAAGGTCTCGCGCGGCCTCGGCGAGGCCATGGTCGGCATCAACCTGGACACCCTCCCCCCCGAGCAGCACTACGCCGGCCGCGGCTGGTGAGCAAGAGCCCCTGACCATGATCATGGGTAGTTTTGGGCGCTATTTGCCGGTTTCTGCCCATGATCATGAACAGCCTGACCTCGGCCGGGCGGGAAGACGGGGCGGCGGCGCGGCGTTTTACTGTTGTTAACCCCATGCGCTCCGAGGCTTCGCGGCCTCGGCATTGCGCTGCTCAAAGAATTGCGCTGCTCGAAGACCGATGCGCCGTCTGGAGGAGTGATGAACGCCGCGCCCGTCATCGGAGTGCTCGCCCTGCAAGGCGACGTCCCCGAGCACCTGCGCGCGCTGGAGGAGGCCGGGGCCAAGGCCGTCCCCGTGCGCCGCCAGGAGGAACTCGGCACGCTCGACGGCTTGGTCATCCCGGGCGGCGAGTCGACCACGCTGTGGCGGCTGTCGGTGGCGTTCGACCTGCTCGAGCCGCTGCGCAAGCTCATAGGCTCCGGCCTGCCCGCGTTCGGCTCATGCGCCGGCATGATCATGCTGGCCGACCGGATCGCAGACGGCGTGGCCGGCCAGCAGACGCTGGGCGGCATCGATATGACCGTCCGCCGCAACGCGTTCGGCCGTCAGGTCGACTCGTTCGAGAGCGACATCACGCTCAGCGGGATCGACGACCCCGAGCCGCTGCGCGCGGTCTTTATCCGGGCGCCGTGGGTGGAGCACAATGGCGGGAACGTCGCTGTCCTGGGTACCGAGCAGCGCACAGGTAGGATCGTCGCCGTGCGCCAGGGACCCCTGATGGCCACGGCCTTCCACCCGGAGCTGACCCAGGACCGGCGCATCCATGAGCTATTCGTACGGATTGTAAAGGACAACACATGAGCGGCCACTCCAAGTGGGCCACCACGAAGCACAAGAAGGCGGTGGTTGACGCCAAGCGCGGCAAGCTGTTCGCCAAGCTGATCAAGAACGTCGAGGTCGCCGCGCGCACCGGCGGGGGAGATCCGGCGGGCAACCCCACCCTGTATGACGCCATCCAGAAGGCGAAGAAGAGCTCGGTCCCGAACGAGAACATCGACCGTGCCGTGCGCCGCGGCAGCGGGGCCGAGGCCGGCGGTGCCCAGTACGAGACGATCACCTATGAGGGCTACGCCCCCGGCGGCGTCGCGGTCCTGGTGGAATGCCTGACCGACAACCGGAAC
>Ga0335075_10000629_pt1 | contig 60741 bp, 43 predicted proteins | sample Lox_Sample_24_FD_206723 | JGI IMG/M metagenome (GOLD analysis project Ga0335075, IMG submission 206723) | Soil microbial communities from Loxahatchee National Wildlife Refuge, Florida, United States - Lox_Sample_2.4 | ecosystem: Environmental > Terrestrial > Soil > Wetlands | place: USA...
GGTTTTTTGATCAGCGTGGTGGGCACGGCGCTGGGGTTGGTGCTGGGCTACACCATCTCTTTTCTGGGTGCGCACTATCATTTTCCTCTATCGGCGGAGGTCTACTCGATTGACTACCTGCCCTTTGCGCCGCGTGTGATCGACGGCGTCATCGTCTCGGCGGTGTCGCTGGGAGTGTCGTTGCTGGCAACGCTGTACCCTTCGGGTTCGGCAGCGCGTGTGCTGCCAGCTGAGGCTCTGCGGTATGAGTAAATTGCGGCGGACTTGAAACGCCGTGATCACACGTCACACGTAACGTCGAAGGGCACCATACGCCAATCAACGCTTCCCTTTGCCGCACGAAGATGGTAGAGGTAGTTATGGAGCCGTTTTCACCGACATCCCCCGCATCAAACCAAGCCATGGTCACCGCTCTGCATCGTCCTGAGGCAGGCGAACATCTAACAAAACAGAAGAGTGAGGGTCCGGCCCTGATTCAGGTTAGGAGCCTGCGCAAGGAATATGTGACCGGGCGTGGGCGGCTGGTGCTCTTCGACGGGTTGAGCTTTGACGTGGCCGAAGGCGAGATGCTGGCTATCGTTGGAGAGTCAGGTGCAGGAAAGAGCACTCTTTTGCACATTCTCGGAGCACTTGATACTCCGTCCTGTGGTGACGTATACTGCGCCTCAATTCAATTGAAAAACCTTTCAAGCAAAGAGGCAGCGCGTTTCCGCAACCGTGAAGTGGGGTACGTCTGGCAGTTTCACTATTTATTGCCAGAGTTTACAGCTGCCGAGAATGTAGCCATGCCGTTGCTGGCCCGCGGTGAACGAAAAGCCGCTGCGCTGCTCAAAGCCGCGGAATGGCTGGAAGAGGTTGAGCTGGGTGACCGGGCAGAGCACCGCGCCGGGGAGCTTTCCGGCGGCGAGCAGCAGCGGGTATCGCTGGCACGCGCCCTTGTTACCGGGCCGAAAGTTCTTTTGGCTGATGAGCCTACGGGCGATCTCGACAGCCGGACTTCGGGGGTTGTTTTTGATCTGGTCGAGCGATTGCACCAGAATCATCATTTGACGTCCATCATTGTGACGCACAATATGGCGTTGGCCGAGCGATGCAGTAGGATTTTGCGGCTGGAAAAGGGCCGATTGCAGGATGTTTCTCCGCTGGCAAGTTCAGCGGGGGGTTGAAAGTACGGTAATTGTGGGATTTGGATGCAGAAGAGCGCACCCAGCCTGAAGGCCGCTCCAACTTTGGCACAGGATTTACGGCCGGGGCGGCGATTTGGACGAAGGCACTGAGTATTTTCAGTACCTGCCGGGTTTAACTCAGTAGGACCGGGAAGAGTCAGAGCCTTTCAGGGGGAATATGTTCGAACGCTACACGGAAAAGGCACGGCGCGTTATCTTCTTCGCCCGGTATGAGGCCAGCCAGTTTGGCTCACCTTATATCGAGACGGAACACCTGCTGCTTGGCCTCCTCCGCGAGGACAAGGCGCTGACCAATCGCTTTCTTCGCTCACATGCATCCGTAGAATCCATCCGTAAGCAGATTGAAGGACATACCACGATCCGTGAAAAGGTCTCGACTTCGGTCGATTTGCCTCTCTCGAATGAGTGCAAGCGCGTTCTGGCCTACGCCGCCGAGGAAGCCGAACGCCTGTCGCACAAGCACATTGGAACCGAACACCTGCTGCTTGGCCTGCTCCGCGAGGAGAAGTGCTTTGCTGCCGAGATCCTGCAGGAGCGCGGATTGAAACTGGCCGCCATTCGCGACGAGCTGGCCCGGACCACCCAGGAGAAGGCTCCGCAACAGCAGCGCAGCCGTGAGTCGAGCCTGCTGGCAGAGTTTTCGCGCGACCTGACCCAGGCCGCGCTCGACAACCAGCTTGACCCGTTGGTGGGCCGCGACGCGGAGCTGGAGCGCGTGGTGCAGATTCTATGCCGCCGCACCAAGAACAATCCGGTGCTGATCGGCGAGCCCGGCGTTGGCAAAACTGCCATCGTCGAAGGCCTCGCGCAGCGCATCTCCGACGGCGACGTGCCGAGCTTCCTGGCAGACAAGAAGGTGCTGGCGCTCGACCTGTCGCTCATCGTGGCAGGCACCAAGTATCGCGGCCAGTTTGAGGAGCGCCTGAAAACCATCATGAAAGAGCTGATGGAGAACCAGAACTCCATCGTCTTCATCGACGAATTGCACACGCTGGTGGGCGCGGGTTCGGCGGAAGGCTCGCTCGACGCAGCGAACATCCTCAAGCCGGCGCTGTCACGCGGCGAGATCCAGTGCATCGGCGCAACCACGCCGGGTGAATATCGCAAGTCGATCGAGAAGGACCGCTCGCTTGAACGGCGCTTTCAGGCCGTCAAAGTTCCGCCTCCGAGCGAAGAGGACGCGGTCAAGATCATTATGGGCATCAAGGACCGCTACGAGAAGTTCCATGCGGTCAGCTACACCGATGACTCCATCAACTATGCCGTGTCGCACTCGAGCCGCTACATTCCGGACCGCTTCCTACCGGACAAGGCCATCGACCTGATCGACGAGGCAGGCGCGCGCGTCAAGCTGCGCCAGACTTCCCTGCCCGACGAGATCACCGAGGTGCAAAAGCGCATCAAGTTCATCGTGCACCGCATGGAAAACGCCATTGCAAACCACGAGTTCGAGAAGGCGCGCTTTTACTCTGACGAGGAACGCAAGGAGCGCGAGAACCTGCGCGCCCTGCGCGACAAGTATCACCTCGACGATTCGACCGCGGGTATCGTAAGTCGAGAGGACATTGAGGATGTGGTAAGCCGCTGGACGGGCGTGCCGATCACCTCCATCAAGGAAGAAGAGACGCAGAAGCTGCTGCGGGTGGAAGAAGAGCTGCACAAGCGCGTGATCTCGCAGGACAAGGCGATCTCGGCTCTGGCGCGCGCCATTCGCCGCTCGCGTGCGGGCCTCAAGTCTCCGCATCGCCCCATCGGGTCGTTCCTGTTCCTGGGACCGACCGGCGTGGGCAAAACGGAGATGGCGCGCACGCTGGCGCAGTTCCTCTTCGGATCTGAGAAATCGCTCATTCGCTTCGACATGTCGGAGTTTATGGAGAAGCATTCGGTCTCCAAGCTCATCGGCTCGCCTCCGGGATACGTGGGCTACGAGGAGGGTGGCCAGCTTACCGAGCGCGTCAAGCGGTCGCCATACTCTGTAGTTTTGTTGGACGAGATCGAGAAAGCGCACCCGGATGTATTCAACATCCTGTTGCAGGTTTTTGAAGACGGCCAGTTGACCGATGGGCTCGGCAACACAGTCGACTTCAAGAACACCATCGTCATCATGACCTCGAACATCGGGGCGCGGCACCTCCAGCGCAGGCAGGGGCTCGGCTTTCAGAGTGATCGCGAAGAGCTGGTGATGGACAAGATCGAAGATCTGGTGAAGGGCGAGGTCAAGCGCACCTTCAATCCGGAGTTTCTCAACCGCATTGACGAGATCATCCTGTTCCAGTCGCTGACGGATGCGGACCTCATCCAGATCGTCGAGCTGCTATTGTCGCAGCTGAACGCCAACCTGGTCGCGAAGGCAATCACTATTTCGGTCACGCACGACGCGAAGAAATGGATTCTCGACAAGACCATGGTGGACCGGAGCTATGGAGCGCGTCCGCTGCGCCGCGCACTGCAGCGGTACGTAGAGGACCCGCTGTCCGAGGCGCTGATTGCGGGCAATATCACCGAGCGCCCGGCATTCCTTGAGGTCTACCTTGAGAACAATCAGCTCTTCTACCGCCCGGTTGGGCAGGAAGGTGCTGAGAAGGCTGAAGGCGTGCTGCTTTACAGCTAGCGGCGAAATAAAGGCCCTGTCTGCGGTTGCAGGCAGGGCCGTCTTTTTGGGGAAGAAAACTATTAAATCGGTACCACCTTGCGCGCTGCAGTGTAGGCATTCGAGGCCGTATCGACTACGTTATCTGCAATCTCTTTGCCGCGCTTTACATATTTCTCGGCGCTTTCGCTGATGTTGTCTGCCGCGTCCCGCAGGTACTCCCCGGCATCCTCGAATCCCCGACGGAGCTGGCGACGGGTCTTCTCTCCCGACTGCGGCGCGTAAATCAGAGCAACCGCAGCGCCGGCTGCAACCCCGATCGTAAAAACTGCCCAAAGTTTGAGGGCGCTTATCAGGCGACGATCTTCACTCATCGGCTCGCACTCCCTTTCCCTCTGTGTGATTGCATTGATGCCATTTTGGTTGCTGCCTCTGGGTGGGGCGAACCTCGCAAATCAACGGCCAATTCTCTCACCCACCTGCATCAGGAACGGTGCAGAGTGTGAGAGGCCTCGCCAATGCAGAAGTTGGAACACGCGGGCCCTTAAAATACACAGGCTTTTTCACAAAACTGTTGAAAATCAGCGCGCAAAATCCTCTTGCAATGTGCTCGAGTCTTATGAGATTCTTCGCCATCCGCACAATCACAAACAGCGCATTGTGCCGCCCGTCTCGGCGGTTGAATAGCTGCGTTACAATCGAAGGAATCGCACGCCTTCAACCGCGGAAAACTAACCAGACATGCCTGGAAATAAGACGAGCCACGCCGCCAGAGTTGCGGGCAAGAATGGATCCTCGCTCATCAGCGACAGGAAGTTTCGCGACATGTATGCAGCGCTGTTGCAGTGCAGTCTGCTCGACGCGCATCTGCGCACGCTGGCCGGCTATGAAGCGTGGACTGGACGCCTGGCCGGTACGGCGGGAGTCGTCACCTGCCTGCGGACGGACGACTCGATAGCGCTGACGCCCCGCGGCGTGCTGGCGACCTTTCTGCTGCACGGAAGCCTCGCTCTTCCTAAAACCACGTCCAGCACTGCTTCGCATTTGGCATCCACCACGGGTGAAGCGCAACGGCACAAACTGGAAATGCGTGGCGGCATCGCCGTCGTTTTCACCAGCACCACGGAGTCCGAGTCGATGCGCGCGATCTTCGCCGCTGCTGCGCTGCAGGCCTTGCCTATGCTCTACGTGCTCGAGGGCGGCACGCCATCGGCGGAGATCCGCGGGAAGATTCCCGCGATTTGCGTCGATGGGACAGACACCGTAGCGGTGTATCGCGTCGCATACGAGTCGGTCCTTCGCGCGCGCGAGGGCGGCGGTCCGACCATCATCGAGTGCGCTGCATGGCCCGGCATCGGCGGCGATGTCGATCCGCTGGTAAAACTTGAAGGGTACCTCGCCGCCAAAAGGCTTTTCCGCCGCGACTGGAAGCAGCGTCTGGAAGAGAAATACAGCAAGGCTATGGCGGAAGCTGTCGGCAGCATTTGGCCCGTCAAAGTTTGAAAGTTCTGGCTCTCGCAGGACGCATTACTCGCATCTGAGATTCGTATACACCTGCCTTGAATATGCTATAGCCTGAAGCAAGCACGATAGATACAACGATCAGCCCTCCGGCCATGACCGGCACGGCATATCCCCTTGATCACAGAGGTGTAAGTGAAAACTGTCCCGTCGATTCTTTTGCTGGTTGTGCTGGCTTCTGGTCTTTTCACCGCAAAAGCGCAATCCCGCAAGACGGACCTGGCCGAACAAATTGCTTTCGCCGGCGCGGCTCAGGCGCCACAACAGCAGCAAGGCTTCCCGCCCAACTACCATCCGGCATCGCCCATTATTTACACCAGCTCACTCGGCTCATCGTACGTACCCATGGACAGCTGGGTGTACCCTGCGCTCGATCGTCTGCACAGCATGGGGTATCTGGATACGGCCTATATGGGCTTGCGCCCCTGGACGCGCCTGAGCATTGCGCACATGCTTCAGGAAACTGCCGACAAGATCGACAGCCACCCAAATGATCAAGAGGCGCGCGAGATCTACCTCGCGCTGGAAAACGAATTCGCTTTCGATCAGGAGGGCCCCGCCGGCCCGCATGCGTCCCACGCGCAAATCGACAGCGTGTATAGCATCTTCCGCGGAATTGCCGGCACACCGCTGAACGACAGCTACCACCTCGGCCAGACGATTGTGAACGACTACGGGCGCCCTTACCAGGAGGGCTTCAACGACTACACGGGCTTCAGTGCACGCGCCGCCGCAGGGCGCTTCTCGTTCTACTTCCGAGGCGAATATCAGCACGCGCCGAGCGCCACCGGCTATTCCCAGGAAATGGCCGAGTATCTCTCAAACAACATTGACGACATCAACTTTGCCACGAACCCCGTTCAGGACACGATTCCTCTGGGACCTATTCCCGCGGCGAACTATTTCCGGATCCTTGAGGTAAGCCTCTCCTATCATCTATGGGGCCAAGAGATCTCCTTCGGCAAGAACGACCAGTGGCTCAGCCCCGCCTACGGTGGCGCCATGTCGTTCAGCACCAATGCCGAAGCTCCCTATGCATTCGAAATAAACCGCGTGGAGCCGGTCCGCGTGCCGCTGCTTTCACGGATTACCGGCCCGTTCCGTTACGAGTTTTTTGTCGGCAGCCTCAAGGGTCACACCGCTCCAAACGCTCCGTGGGTACACATGGAGAAGATCAGCTTCAAGCCGACACGCAATATTGAGTTCGGCTTTGAGCGCACGGTGATCTGGGGCGGGAAGGGTCATGGATGCTATAACGCCAGTACGGGACAGATTGATCCCTGCAACGAACCGATCACGCTGCACACCTTTCTCAAGAGCTTTTTCAGCTTCCAGAATGTACCCTATGCGGAAAAATTTTCGCGCGACGATCCGGGCGCACGCTTCACCAGCTTCGATTTCGACTATCGCCTGCCCTTCGTCAGCAACTGGGTCACTCTTTATACGGATTCGATCGTGCATGATGACCTCTTTTCAGTCAGCGCCCCGCGGCGCGCTGGCTGGCGTCCGGGGGTTTATCTCTCGCACTTCCCCGGCCTGGCCCATCTTGATTTCCGCGTAGAGGGCGTCTCGACCGATCCGGTCAGCGATGCCAACGCGAACGGCAACTTTCTTTACTATGAAGCGGTGCAGAAGCAAGGCACGACGAACAAGGGTTACATGTTCAGCGAGGCGTTCGGACGTGACGCCAAGGGCGGGCAAGCCTGGATCACCTGGCATCTCTCACCGAAGGAGTTCGCACAGTTCTCCTACCGGACCGTGAAAGTGGACCAGAAATTCATCCCCTCCGGCACCACACAGAATGACTACCAGTTCGCCGTACAAAAACGATTCCTCAAAGATATTGAAGTGCGCGGCTGGGTGCAGGCTGAGCGATGGGTAGCTCCGTTCTACGAGCCCGGCGTCCACCACGACACTACCATCCAGGCACAGATCATTTGGCATCTGGGACAGCACGCGTCTCTGTAAAGTTCCGGCAAAGAGAAAAACACCCTCATCGCACGATGAGGACGTTTTGTTATGGCCCGCCCCTGCCTGCTACTTGATCTGAACGCGCAGGTCGCCGCCGGTCATCTCCTTTGGCTGGCCAAGTTGCAGCATGCCCAACATTGTGGGTGAAATATCGCGCAGCGAGCCGTCCAGCTTGAGCGAGTAGTCCTTGGCGTCCTCGCTCACGAGGATGAATGGCACCGGATTGGTGGTGTGCGCGGTATGTGGGCCGCCGGTTGCGGGATCCACCATCAATTCGGCGTTGCCGTGGTCGGCGGTAATGAGCATTGATCCGCCGTTCTGACGAATCGCCTGATAGATGCGACCCAGGCATGCATCCACCGTCTCCACTCCCTTGATGGTCGGCTCCAGCTTCCCGGAGTGACCCACCATATCAGCGTTCGCAAAGTTCACCACCAGCACGTCGAAAGCAGTGTCCTCAACGGCTTTCACCACAGCATCGGCAATGCCCGCCGCGGACATCTCCGGCGCGAGGTCGTATGTGGCCACCTTCTGCGACGGAATGAGCAGGCGGTCCTCGCCCGGAAACGGCTTCTCAATCCCGCCGTTGAAGAAGTAGGTGACGTGGGCATACTTCTCCGTCTCCGCCACGCGCAGATTGCGAAGCTGCGCCTGCGCCATCATGTTCGCCAGCAGATTCTCCATCGACTCAGGCAGGATGATCATGGGCAGCGTAAACAGCTTGTCGTACTGCGTCATGCACAGGTAGTGCAGATCCTTCGGTACTGTGCTGCGCGGAATCGTGTTGTCCAGGTCATCCGCACCTGGCAGGTCGCGACCCTCCTGCTTGGTCAGGCCGCTGTTGCGGGACAGCGCCCGGGTAATCTGGCGGGCACGGTCAGCGCGAAAGTTGAACATGATGCAGACATCGCCACCGCGAATGACTCCGTTCGGGTGCCCCTGCCCGTCGGTGACGACAAACGGCACAATAAACTCGTCCGTCACGCCGTTGCTGTAGCACTCGCGGACACGCGCGATGGGATCGGCGTAGGCTCCGCCCTCAGCATTGCCGGTCACCATCGCGTCCAAGGCCAGCTTGATGCGCTCCCAGCGCCGGTCGCGGTCCATGGCGTAGTAGCGGCCGGAGACTGACGCGATCTTGCCAATGCTGTACTCGCGCATCTTCTGCTCGAGCGCGGCCAGATAGTTCACACCGGAAGTAGGCAGCGTATCGCGCCCATCCATAAAGGCGTGTACGAAGACGTTCTCTGTCTCCTGCTCCCGCGCAGCCTTCAGCAGCGCGTAAATGTGGTTCTGGTGCGAGTGCACACCACCATCGGAGAGCAGACCGAAGAGATGCACCTGGTGCCCTCCCTCGGCCGCATATTTCAGCGCGCGCAGAATCTCGGGATGCGTGAAGAACTCCCCGCTCGCAATCAGCGCGTCGATGCGGGTAATGTCCATGCGGACAATGCGGCCCGCGCCAATGTTGAGGTGGCCAACCTCGCTGTTGCCCATCTGCCCGTCCGGCAGACCGACAAAATGATCAGAGGCATGCAGCAGCGTGTTGGGATACTCGGCGAGCAGCTTGTCATAAGTGGGCTTGCGCGCCAGCGCGATGGCATTGTTTTCCGTCTGAGGGCGATAACCCCATCCGTCGAGGATGGTAAGGACGATGGGTTTCTTGCGAACTGGCACCGGAGCTCCTGTTGTGAATTTATTTCGGCGTTATGACCGTAGGTTTGTCGGGATGGCCTTGCAGATATTGTTCCCGGGCAGCTTTGATCTCATCCATATGCCGTTCAATCACGGTCTGAATAATCTGGGACGCCTCCTTCGCTCCAGCCTCCTGCATGTCCTGGGTAATTTGAGGCAATGAGGCAATGTAATGCTGACCAGCAGGAGTCTTGTAGAAAGCGATGATTTGCACGCCGTCTTCCTCTGAAAGATGCCTCTGATAGGAAGCGACAGCAAAAGGCTCGACGTTCATGTTGTCCAGGCTCGTTCTAAGATCGTCGATCGCGTCCGGGGGCATGTATGGCGGAAAGGATTTAACGAGACTCGCGAACATTCTGTTTATCACTTGAACCATAAGCCTGTGCGCGTTCGAGAGTTCGAGAATCTCGTGCACCTGCGCAGTTGTGATAGGGTGCGCAGGAGGAGCGTTCGTTGCGGTGGTTGCCGATTGCGAAGACCCTACCGGAGCTGCCTGGCCCAGTGCTAACGTTGCACAAAGAAAAGATATTGCGAGAACAGATGCGAACCGCATGAGGTCTTTCCCCCTGATCCAGGAAGAGCGCACAACAAAGTCATGCGCTCTTTCTATTTTCCAATTACTTGTTTCCGCTAACTCTTGCAAGCTACTCGCCAAAGTTCACTGATTCAATGCCGAGGAACTCCGCGGCCTGGCCCAGCTCTTCCTCAATGCGCAGCAACTGGTTGTACTTGGCAATGCGATCCGTGCGCGAGGCCGAGCCGGTCTTGATCTGCCCGGCGTTGGTGGCCACTGCCAGGTCGGCGATAAAGGTGTCTTCCGTCTCGCCGCTGCGGTGCGAAATGATGGACGTATAACCGAAGCGCCGGCCCAGCTCAATCGCCTCCAACGTCTCGCTCACTGTTCCGATCTGGTTCACCTTGATCAGGATCGAGTTCGCGATGCCCTCATCAATTGCCCGCTGCAGGCGTTCGGTGTTGGTCACAAAAATATCGTCGCCCACCAGCTGCACCCGATCGCCAATCAGCTCAGTCAGGTACTTCCAGCCTTTCCAATCATCCTCGGCCAGGCCGTCCTCAAGTGAAACGATAGGATACTGCCGTGTCCAATCCTGCCAGTAGCGGGACATTTCCTCGCTGGTCATCTCCGTCTTGTCCGACTTCTTGAAGACGTACTTGCCCTTTTCCTTGTCGTAGAACTCACTGGCCGCAGGATCGAGAGCGATGGCGATGTCCTCGCCGGCCTTGTAGCCCGCCAGATCAATGGCTTCAAGAATCACCTCAATCGCTTCAACATTCGATCTGAGCGAGGGAGCAAAACCTCCCTCATCACCCACCGCCGTGTTGTAGCCCTTCTTCTTCAGCACGCCCTTCAGCGTATGGAAGACCTCCGCACCCCAGCGCAGAGCATCAGAGAAACGCTCCGCACCCACCGGCATCACCATAAACTCCTGGAAGTCCACGTTGTTGTCAGCATGCGCGCCACCGTTGAGGATGTTCATCATCGGGGTGGGCAGAACAGATGCGTTCACGCCGCCAAGATAGCGGTAGAGAGGCAGACTGAGCGCCTTGGCTGAAGCGCGCGCAGCAGCCATCGACACGGCGAGAATTGCGTTTGCGCCCAGGCGGCCCTTGTTCTCTGTGCCGTCCAGCGAAACCATCGTTGCATCCAGCAGGCGCTGATTGGCAGCGTCCATGCCAGTCAGCTCGGGAGCGATCACACTCTCCACATTCTCAACAGCATGCAGCACGCCCTTACCCAGGTAGTGCGACTTGTCTCCATCGCGCAACTCCACGGCCTCGTGCTCGCCGGTGGAGGCGCCGCTGGGAACGGCGGCGCGGCCCGTAACACCGCCATCTAGAACTACATCGGTTTCTACGGTCGGGTTTCCGCGCGAGTCGAGAATCTCCCGCGCATGGATGGCAACAATCTCCGTCATGTGACTCCTTGAAATCTGGTGTTGTAAGCGATCTCTTAGTTTTGGGCGGCGGTCGACGAGGATGGGCTCACCGGCAGTTCCGCTGATCGTGTCGATAAAGCTCGCCATTTCTCGGGGTGTTAGGTGCGCCTTCCGCGTTATTTACAGGGTTCCTTGCAGATTTTAGCAGGTTCCGGGTAACCGCATTCACGGAACACCGCATCTGGAAAGCGCGGATTCAAAGTCAACGCGACCAACAGGAAGCGTTGACCTTGCTCGATGCCAAAAAGGCCAAATCATTTCCGAAAATGCCGTAACCGCCGTGGTTCGCGCGGTGTGAGCAATTGTGTGGGCAACGCGTCTAATTATTGCGGGATTGCACTACGATAGAGATATCGTCACAGGCAGCGAACCCCGCAATCCCCCGGCCTGTGGCCAGGACGTATGAAGCAGGGATTTACGGAGCAGGTATGAAACTCAACGGCACTCGATGGGCAGTTGCATGCCTCAGCCTTGCGATAATCGCATCGCCGGTCGCTTTTGCGCAACAGCAGCAGCAGAACAACGACAGCCAGTACGAAGGCGTTTCGCATCCGCCGCCGAACGACACGATTGTCGCCACACCGGAGCAGCCCTACAGCACAGCCCCGACATCTGCTGCAAAGCCTTCACCGGAGGTCACCGCGCCTCCACCGCCAGCAACGACTCCGGCGGCGCATACGACTGCGCCGGCTTATACCGCTCCTGCGTACTCATCGGGGAGCAGCTATTCCGCGAGCAACAATTCCTTGAGCAGCCAGTCACGGTATGACAACACCGACTATGGAATCGTAACTGTGCCGGTGACGCCGCAAGAGGTTAACCAGGAGTTTCCAAAGAACACTCCCTCCCTCGAGACGCGACCGAATTACAACGCCGACAACGACATTGTGACCAGCGTTCCGGGCTCAGCCTATGCACTGCCTGAGGGCACTGAAATTCGCGTGCGCCTCGACAATGCGCTGTCCACCAACTACACCACCGAGGAGACGCCGTTCCAGGGCCGCGTGATGGTCGACGTGCTCAACGGAGGCAGTGTGATTATCCCGGCTGGCTCCGTGCTGCGCGGGCGCGTAACAGAAGTGGCGCAGGGACACCACTTTGGCCCCGCGGCCACGTTGCGGCTCCGTCCGGACGAAGTGATTCTGCCCGACGGCACGGCCTACCATCTTTATGCGCAGGTCATCGACTCAGAAGCTCCCGGAACGCGAACCGGCGGCGAGGGGGGCATTCAACCCAATGCGCATATCGTGAAGAAGTCGCTTGAATACGGCGTGGGCGTAGGCACGGGAGCCTTGGTCGGCGCAGAGTTGGCCGGCCCCGCGGGCGCGCTGGCCGGATCATTGATCGGTGCAGGACTCGTCACGACTCATCTGCTCACGCAGCACCCCACAGCAGCCAGTGTTCCCGTCGGATCTGAGATCGTTTTCAGCCTTACGGAGCCGATGGATCTGACGCCCACTCGAAACTAAGCAGTTTGCACGATAAACTGAGGGAGCGTTCCTGGACGCTCCCTATTTTTTGCGCCTGCCAACGAACCGTTCGTATGGATACAATGACGGCGTGCCATGACACACTTCCTCTACACACCGCCCGGGCCGCTGTCGCGGGTCGTCCAGTGCTTCTGGTACTGGGAGGGCGCGCCCACCGGCCATACCAAAGAACGATTGATGCCGACCGGCGAGGCCAGCGTCATCTTCAATCTTCGCGATGAACCTATTCGCATCTACAACTGGAGGAACCTCAATCAATACGAGACCTACGGCACAGCCGTGTTGGCCGGCGCGCGCTCCGAGCCTTTCGCTATCGACACCCAGCAACAGGAGCGCGTGTTCGGCATTCAATTCCAACCGGGAGGCTCATTTCCCTTCTTCCACGTGCCTTCGTCTGAAGTTGTAAACCTCGATGTACCCCTGGAGTGTGTTTGGCGTACTGCAGCCGACACCATGCGGACGCGCCTGCTCGAGGCCGGAAGCGTCCCCGCAATGCTTGCCGTTGCCGAAGAGGAATTGCTGCGGCAGTTGGTCCGCCCTCTGGAGCTGCATCCGGCCGTTGCGTTTGCTGCGCAGCGCTTTACCGCAAATCCACATAGGACAACCGTGGCCTGCGTGCTGGACTCCATCGGCCTCAGCCATCGCAGATTTTCGCAGCTTTTTCAAGAGCAGACCGGGCTCGCGCCCAAAGTCTTTTGCCGGGTACGGCGCTTCCAGCGGGTATTGAGCAGCCTCAACAAGATGCGCCGTTTTGAGTGGGCACAGATTGCCCTCGATTGTGGCTACTATGACCAGGCCCACTTTATTCATGACTTCCAAAGTTTTTCGGGGTTCACACCCACCAGCTATGCCGAGGGTGTATTCGCACGCCCCGAGGAGAACCGGCACATGAACCATGTGCCGCTCTAGGGCGATCTGTGAGTCCACGTCAATTTTTTACAATCATTGCTGTGCCCATAGAGCGAAACTGAGTGCCAAGGAGCAACACTATGCCGCAGATAAAACCCATTCCCGACGGATACCATACCGTACAGCCCTATCTCATTCTCAGCAACGCTGCCGCTGCGATTGACTTTTACAAGAAGGCCTTTGGCGCAAAGGAACGCTTGCGCCTTGAACGTGATGGACGCATTGGCCATGCGGAAATCGAGATCGGCGACTCCTGCGTGATGATGGCCGATGAGCACCCGCAGATCGGCGCCTACAGTCCGAAGCATTATGGCGGATCACCGGTAAGCCTGATGATCTACGTAACAGACTGCGATGCAGTGTACAAACAGGCGCTGGCCGCGGGAGCCACCAGCGATCGCGAACCTGCGGATCAGTTCTACGGCGACCGTATGGCTGGCGTGGTTGATCCATTCGGCTACAAATGGTTTCTCGGTACCCATATCAAGGATGTGTCTCTCGAAGAGATGCAGCAACACGCCTGAGCGCGAGCACATATCGCGCAAGGCTGGCACAGGCTGTTAGAAGTGGAACCGTGGGCGCCAGGGTACCTTGTTGATATTTCGCGATATCATGAGCTTCAACGTCCATCTGTCGGAGCCAGACGTCAGGCCGAGGCCCGCGCCCGCTTCGATATCCCAGATCTTGCCGTTGCGGTCAAACACGCCCCACACTTCGTGGAATTGATTGTGCAGGTTATCAAAGCTGCTAAAACGTCCGAATCCGTCGTACTCTTCGGCGGCCACATCCCATCTGTCATTGAAGTTGTACACAATCCGCCCACAGGGATTGAACTCCAGGCCCGCTGGCCCGCCAGTATAGTCCGTATCCACAACCGGATTGTAAATAAGCTCCCATCTACCAAGGTATGCGCCGATGATCGGCCGTATCTCGGCCGTATACGTCCGTGACTCCCAATACGGGTAGTTGAAGCTGAATTCGAAATTGCTGCCCCAGAAAAGTTTGTGCTGCCGCGCGTTCGGTCGCACAAACAGCTCGCGGATCTTAAGACCATCAATCGCTCCGCCGCGTCCCGTCGAATAAGGCGAATAGACAGGCAAGTAGAGGCCCTGCTCCATCCACGGCTTGACTCCATACGCCCATTCCCATGCTCCGTTGAATGAATGATTGGCAATGATGGCGCCGGGGAAAGCTGGCTGCGTCCTCCCCACCGGGGTAAAGTTGCTGTGCACCATGATATTGAAAATGCCTTGCGGCGCGATGACAGCATCGTAGACTTGGATTTCGTCGGTCTGCGCAAAGGCGCGCGCGCCCAGCATCCACGCCAGAGCAATCGCAGAAAATGCAAAAGCAAACCGTGGGATCGAAGCACAAAGGAGCCAACGCAATACCAATTCCTCCTGAAGGGATCAGATGGATTCGTTTTAAGCCGCTCAGAGAAAATCAGAGAAAAGAATGACCGGGCTGGGAGTGGTAAAACCAGGCTTCAGCATACCAACAGCAGATGACGCAATTGTCATTTGCTTGTGTTGAAATACCACCCTAACTCTTGATCGTCGAAAGCAGCCGTTTCCAGTTCTTCTGGTTGCGGCTGAAGCTCTTCTTCAGGTCGGCAAGAATGCGCTCAAAGTCAGCGTGGCCGCGCACTCTGCCCCACGCCGGATTGATGGAGAACCACGGATAGTTCTCATTGCCCAGATAAATGGCACGCCGCAGCCAATGCAATGCCTCGCTCTCGTCTCCGTCGACGGCGAAGTACGTCGCCAACCGGTAGGCCATTTCGCTGTCGGCCTCGGCGGCAGCCATGGAATCCTCATCGATCAGTGCCGCCGCGCGCTGGCGATCGCCGATCTGCGTGTAGCACATGGCGAGCGTGGGATATGCGATCTTCATGCTCGCGTCGTCTCGGATGACTTCTTCTAGCAGACGAATCGCTTCCTGCAAGTCGCCTTGTCGCATGCGCTGGTATGCAACGGACGTCCGGAGCAGCGGATGGCGCGGCTCAAGCGTAAGGCCCTTGATCAGCTCGTCTTCAGCCAGTTCAATCTGGTTTTGATACTGGTATACGCGCGCGCGATGGTTATAAATCACAGGCGCATTGGACGGATTCAGGTTGAGCGAGCGGTTGAACTGATCAAGCGCCGCTTCGTACATACCGTCCAGCCGCAGCGTAATGCCGGCGACCATGTGCACATTCCAGTCATTTGACGCGGTGTTCAGCAGATTCTCGATGCCGTGGCGCGCGCTCTCTTTCTCGCCGCGCGAGAGCAGCATGTACACGCGATACAGGTTTGCCTCCACCGATCCCGGATCGAGTTCCAGGGCGCGGTCGAATGCGCGCCGCGCAGTCATCACGTGCATGCGCCCGCCAAACCCGTGCCGGACGTACTGCAAATGGGTAATGCCCAACCCTGTCCACGCCGGAGCAAACGTGCCCTCGCGCTCCACCACGCTTTCAAAGAGTTGTAGCGCGTGGTCCAGATCCATGCGGCTTCCGGTGCGCTGCATAAAAGTGGAGAGCACCGCGCGCGCCTGCAGATACTCCTCTGACAAGTCCTCCGCCATCGGCTCGCTGCGCGCTGTGCCACGGTCTGCGCGCTGTTGCAGTTGCCCTACACCCTGAAGAGAGGCGAACACCTCGTTGCATATCTCGGTCTGCACTGCGATCAGATCGAACGATGGCACGTTGATGGTGCCGCCCGCGCGTACGCTTTCGCTCGGAGCATTCAACAGCTGCCAGTTCAGGTCAAAGCCCGCATCCGAGCGCATAAAGCTGCCGGTTAGCACCCACTCCACCACTAGCTTGTGGCCAATCGCAAGCGGGTCCATCTGCGCCGTGGACATATTCATCAGCGCACTAGTGGGACGCACGACCAGCGATGTCATGCGCGCAATGCGCGTCGCCAGAGCATCCGCCAGCGCAAAGCCGTATAAAGGAGTCGTCTCCGAGGCGCCGAGGTTCTGAAACGGCAGCACCAGCAGCGTATTCTGCTTTTCTCTTGGCTCCGAATCGCGAAATCGCTCAGCCAGCATGGAAAGGAGGCCGGCACTGCGTTTCTCCGCTTCAATGGTCGAGGGGGGCAGCTTGGCGCCCGCGTCGCCGGGCACAATGCCTGTCTCGATGTGCAGCGCCTTCATGATGGTCTTAAGCGCCTCGCGCACGTCGGCCGCGCTTGCGTAGCGTTCGGCGGGAATCTTCTCGAGCAGGCGGAAGATTACCGAGCTCAGCTCCGGCGATGTTTCCAGCGGTGCTGGATCAACGAATTGAATGGCGCGAATGCTCTGGAACTCGTCCGCGTCCGGCCGCGAAAATGGGTGCCGTCCGCAAACCAGCTCGTAGAGAATCACCCCGAGCGCCCAAAGATCACTCTGCACGCTGCTTTGTCCGGTAACAAACTGCTCCGGAGCCATGTAAGCAATGGTGCCGCCGCGCGCAGTATAGGTGGCAATTACAGGATCAGTCTTGCGCGGCGCCGACTTGGCGGGATCGAAGTCCGCATCTTCCGGATTGAGCCGCCGCGCCAGGCCAAAGTCCAGAATCTTGACCAAACCCCCGTCCGTCAACATCACATTCGCCGGCTTCAGGTCGCGGTGAAAAATGCCGAGCTGATGCGCCGCGCTCAGACCGTCTGCGATCTGAATTCCAACCGAGAGCACCAATTGCAGGCTCGACGGGCCTTTCGCGATAAGTTTGTCGAGCGACTGCCCCGGCACATACTGCATTACGATGAACGCCTCTTCGCCCTCCTCGCCGACTTCGTAAATAGCGCAGACATTGGGGTGCTCGATGGCGGAAGCCATGCGCGCCTCGCGCAAAACTGTGCTTCGCATCTGCTCGGCGGACAGCGTGCCCCGCTTGAGCACCTTGAGCACGACGGGGCGCATCAGCAGTGTGTCATTGGCGTAGTAGACTACTCCGCTGCCGCCTGCTCCCAGCTTCCGGACAAGCTCGTAATGCTTGATTGTGCGATGCTTCATGCAGCCTTAGTTTAACGTTTTTGCGCCGGATAATGATGAATCCGCAACCGCGCACAGACTGCTGCTGAATCGCTACTTTTCGAACCACACTCCCACACCAACCGATGTTTGTTCTATCCGGGTGCTCGCAAACGGAACCTGCGCGAGCATCTGACGGAACTGCTCGACTGTGTAGGCGCGGGGGATGAGCATAAAACGGAAGGTGAATTTCATGAACAGACCATTCAGGACATTCCCCTCCATGTTGTCCACATAATTTGCGATTTCAGACATTGAAGTATCACGGCGCAGGTCAATGATGACGCCTTGGCCGCCGGGTCGCAACACGCGGTACATCTCCGCAATTGCCTTCACTGGTTCGGTAAAGTTTTTGAAGGCGGCGCGGCACACCACAAAATCGAAGCTGTTGGCCTCAAGCGGCATTTCCGAAGCGTTGCCGTGACGGAAATCAACCGATACTCCCGCCGCCGCTGCATTCTTACGGGCAATGTCAATAAAGGTATGGCTGATGTCCAGCCCCGTCACGCGGTGCCTTCCGCCGCGCGCCAGCTCAATCGAGATGAATCCGGGCCCCGGCGCTACCTCAAGGATCTCTGCGTTCTCCGGAACGAGCGAGTCGATCCGCTCCGCCACGCGCACGTATTCCGGCATGTCCTTGCGCGTCGTCTTGTCGTACCAGCGCGCAATCGAGCCTTCCATTCCCATTCCCATTCCCATTCCCTTGTATGCTTTCTGCATTGCGTTTCTCCTGCGAGTCGTATAACTTATTTACTAAGTATTCTATTATATAAGACACTTTGGTGTGCATGTCAACTAAGAAATCCACTGCGGCTGCTCTCGTTCATCAGCTCCGGCACTTCATTGCCGGAGTCATCCTCTACAACCAGCGCGTGGCCGAGCAGGTAGGGATGAACCCAACCGACATGCAGTGCATTCATCTGCTTGAGTTAATGGGCCCGCTCACGCCCGGCAAACTGGCTGAATGCACCGGGCTCACCACAGGCGGGGTCACCGTTGTGCTTGATCGCCTCGAGAAGGCTGGACACGTCCGCCGTGAGCCAAACCCCCAGGACCGGCGCAGTATCGTTGTCCACCTGCAGCCGGGCACGCTCGAGGAAATGGCCGCCCACTATGCGGCCATCAACAAGCAGATGGACGCCTTCCTCGCCGCCTATCCCGAGCGCAAGTTGGAGACAGTGGCCGAGTTCCTCACAAAGATCAACACGATTCGCACGCCCGCTGCGCCAAAAAGGCCGCGAAAGGCCGCGAAGGCATCCAAGTAGGGAACGGTCAAGGAGCCGCCTCTATGAGCGGAACCAGGAAATGCGCCCACCCTGCCTGCGGATGCCAGGTCCCCGAAGGGCAGAAGTATTGCAGCACCAAATGCGAGTCGGCGAAAAAGATGACTGAGCTGATGTGCCAGTGTGACCATCCCGGCTGTGCCGGAGAGTTGGCACAAGTGTCTTAGATGCAACGCGGATCGATGGCCGTGCGGCCTCAAGCCCCGGCGTCCACCGCCGGAAGCTGTTCAGAACTGCGTGGCAGGCACGGAGTGTTGACGAACCGTCGCTACCGGTTAATCACAGTCTTGCTGCTCACTTTTGCCCAGCCTGCGCGATTACGTCAGCTGCAATGTTCGCTGCACGCTCGCAGGCAGCCCGGTCTACATCATGGTGTGTCACAAAGCGAAATTGATCGGCCGCGGCCCCGCCCGCAATTACTCCGCGCTCCTTCATCTTCCCAAGCAGAGGAGCCACATCCGTCACGCCGCGCACCCTGAAGATCACGATGTTCGTCTGCACCGTCGCCAGCTCTAACTCCACCTGCTTCAGCTCCCGCATACGCTCGGCCAGCAGACGGGCGTTGGCATGGTCCTCGTGCAACCGCTTCGGCATCTCTTCAAGCGCAATCAGCCCCGCCGCGGCCAGGACACCCGCCTGCCGCATGCCGCCGCCGAGCATCTTGCGAATAGAGCGCGCACGCTCAATCAGCCTGCGGCTGCCCACCAGCATGGAGCCGACCGGCGCGCACAACCCCTTCGACAGGCAGAACATCACGCTGGTGAAACCCGCCGTCAGCTCTGCCACCGGCACACCCAGCGCCACGGATGCATTGAAGACACGAGCTCCGTCCAGGTGTGTCGGCAGGCCGGCATCGCGCGCACCCGACCATACTTCTTCGTACACCTCCAGCGGAGTCACTGTGCCACCGGCCATGTTGTGCGAGTTTTCGAGCGCAATCAGCCCAGTCTGTGCGCGGTAGTAGGTCTTCGGCGCAATCGCTGTCTTAATGCGGTCCCACGTCAAAACTCCGCGCTCGCCCGCGACCGTGCGCGGCATGCAGCCGGAAAAGGCCGAAAACATCGCCATCTCCCAGTCAAGAATGTGGGCGCGCGACTCGCAAATGACCTCCTGTCCGTGCTGCGTGTGCAACCGGATCGCGATCTGATTGCCCATGGTTCCCGTCGGGACCAAAATCGCGCCCTCGCGGCCAAATATCTCCGCCGCACGCGACTCTAGCTCGTTTACAGTGGGGTCTTCGCCGTACACATCGTCACCGACTTCGGCCCGGGCCATGGCGGCGCGCATTGCCGCTGTGGGTTTGGTAACGGTGTCACTGCGAAGGTCGATCTTCTGTTCAGTGTTCGAGTCTTCAACATTCAGAGCCATGCTGCGATTGTACGGGCAGCGCCGCAGGCGAGGATCACTCCGCGCTCACCGGTTCCAACAGAAATCTCCCGAATACTTCGTTTGAAAGCAGCCGCCCCGCAAGTGTCAGCCGGACCCGGTCACCGTCCCTTTCGATCAGGCGATCTGCGGCGAGCCCGGCAAGTACAGGATCGAATGACCGCACAGGTTTTTCGCCAAATTCGGCACGCAGGGCAGACAGTCTGACTCCCGTATTCAGTCGCAACCCCAGGAACCACGCTTCTTCGAGTTCTTCCTCTCGGGTCAACCGCTGCGGTTTGTCCCATCCCGGTGATTCGAGGAAAAGCTCCAGTTCGTCATTCGTGGCAAAGCGCAGCGCGCGGCCCGCGTGATCTTGCAGCATCGAATGCGCATCCAGCCCCAGCCCCAGATACGGCTTCCGGAGCCAATACTTCAGGTTGTGCTGCGACTCCGAACCAGCCTGCGCGAAGTTTGAAATTTCATACTGCGGCAGGCCGTGCGCGGCCAGAAGATTCACGGCCTCGGCATACATCTCCGCAATCGCGTCGTCCGCGGGAACCTGCGGCGCGTAGTACTTCAGCCCGCCTGCGCCGATCTCCCGCCCCAGCCGCGAGTCGTCATCCACCTCCAACATGTAGACGCTGGCGTGGTCTGGCTTCGCGCTGCACAACACGTCCAACGATTCCCGCCACGAAGCCTGCGTCTGGCCCGGCAGACCGGCAATCAGGTCCAGATTTACACGCCGGACGCCCGCCGCCCGAACCCGTTCCACATCTCGCAGCGCAATAGCGCGCGTGTGCAGCCGGCCAGTATGCTTCGCCTCGTCATCAATAAACGACTGCACGCCAAAACTGATTCGATTAACGCCACACTTCGCCATTGCCTCCAGCGTCGTATCTTCCAGTTGCCCCGGTGCGCACTCGACGGTGATCTCCGTATCAGGGTCTATCGCAAACTCGCTCCGTACTGCCGCAAACAATTTGCGCATTAGCTCTGACGGCAGCAGCGATGGCGTTCCTCCGCCAAGGTAGATTGAGTCCACCCGCTGCGGAAGCTCCGCGCCCCACACGTCAGCCTGCTTGCGGATCACGCGCAGGTCGGCCTCCAGCCGCTCCACATAGCGCTCGAAGTAGCTCGCTGGGAACACCCCGGATGCGAAGTTGCAATAGGTGCACTTCGAGCGGCAGAACGGGATAGAGACGTACAGGCCGAGTGGGCCCGTCGCAGTTGCGGCAGAACGGTCCATGGTTGCTTCTATTGTCTCGCCTTCCGCGCCCTGCCTGCACGCGGGCTATTTTGCCTTTACGGATCCGGTCAGATCCTTCAGATGAAACAGCGATGCCGCCTCGCATGTCGAGGATCCGTTTGGCTTCATCACGCCCGACCCCCGACGGGTCTCTGCAAAACGATAGACGCGCAGCGCATAACAGGACGCGCGTCCTGCGAGGTAGGGTCCTTTTTCTATCCAGAGAGAGAATCCGGGTGTAGTCAATTCTGCGCCTCCCGGGTTCGGTGCATTCCCCATGGCGGCCGCGCCAGTCGGCGCATGTAGTGGAGCGATGGAGCTGATGGCGGGCACAGGAGGAGAAAACCTCGAGGAAGCGCTGGGGCGCGGCAGAGACTGTGCGGGAGCGGAGAGAGTAACCGATGCAAAAAACAATACAGCTACCGATGCGAGAAGGAAACGGGGAATGCCCATACAATCCTCCCGCCTGCGAGTATAGCTCCGCTGGAATGCCCGCTGACAGACCAGCTTTTCAGAAGCCTTTCAGGCCTGACTTCATCTGTATGAAAAGCGGGATTTTCCCTTGGGCCGGAGTGCTGCGGCCAAAACGCTAAAATAAGAGGAACGCATGGCCGACCAGGACAAGTCGAAACAGGCGCAGGACGACGAGATCATTGGCAAAGCCTATGACGCTCGTCTGATGCGGCGTCTGCTCACCTATCTGGCGCCTTACAGGTTCGCTGTCGTGGTTTCCGTCGTCGCCATTCTGGTCAAAGCCGTCTGCGACGTCTCCGGGCCGTACCTGATCGCGGTCGCGATTGACCGCTACCTGACCGGCCACCCAACGTCGAAGTCCGCCTGGATGACCCACTGGCTTAGCGCCAACCCCTGGACCGGCATTACGCAAATTGCCGGCATCTACATGGCCGCGCTGCTCGTCTCCTACTTCTGCGAGTTTACGCAGACCTACCTGATGCAGTGGACCGGGCAGAAGATCATGTTCGATCTTCGCAGCCAGATCTTTAACCACCTGCAGCGCATGCATGTCGCCTTCTACGATCGCAATCCTGTCGGCAGGTTGGTCACGCGGCTCACCAGCGACGTGGACGCGCTCAACGAAATGTTCACGTCGGGAGTGGTCGCCATTTTTGAGGACGTCTTTACGCTGGCTTTTATCGTGGCTGTCATGCTGCGCATGAAGTGGTGGCTGGCGCTGCTCACCTTCGCGGTGCTCCCGCTCATCTTCGTCGCCACCAGGATCTTTCGCAAGTACGTGCGCGACTCCTACCGCCGCGTGCGCACCGCGCTTGCGCGCATTAACAGCTATACGCAGGAGCACGTCTCCGGCATGAGCATCGTGCAGTTGTTCAACCGCCAGCAGCGCGCCTTCCACGACTTTGAGGACATCAACCGCACCTACCTGATCGCCTTCAAAGACTCGATCATGGCCTACGCGCTCTACTATCCCGCGGTTGAAATTCTCAGTTCATCGGCTATCGCCATGGTGCTGTGGGTCGGCGGCCGTGGAGTCATGCGCAACGCGGTGACCATCGGCGTGCTCGTGGCCTTCGTCCAGTACGCTCTGCGATTCTTCCGGCCTATTCAGGACCTCAGCGAGAAGTACAACATCCTGCAGGCAGCCATGGCCGCGAGCGAGCGCGTCTTCAAGCTGCTGGACACCAAGCCGGAGATTGTCTCGCCCGCGCGACCCAAAACCGGAGACGGCTCCGGCAGCATCGAGTTCCGCAACGTCTGGTTCACCTACCAGCGGCTCGACCCGGAGACCGCCGCCCGCGTGGCGCGCAGCACGCATGCCGAGCTGGAGGCCATGCACGACATCGAGTGGATTTTACGTGATGTCTCGTTCCGCATTGAGCCGGACCAGACGGCGGCCATTGTAGGCCACACCGGCGCCGGCAAAACCACCATCGTCAGCCTCATGATGCGCTTCTACGATGTGCAGCACGGCCAGGTGCTCATCGACGGCCTCGACGTGCGCGAGCACGACCTGCTCGCCCTGCGTCAGCACTTCGGCGTGGTCCTGCAGGACCCGTTCCTGTTTAGCGGCACCATCCGGGACAATATCCGGCTCGGGACCGAGGTCAGCGACCAGAAAATCCAGATGGCCGCCGAGCAGGTCAACGTGCACGACTTCATCTGCTCCCTACCGGGACAATACGATGAGGAGCTGCGCGAGCGCGGCAACTCGCTCTCCACCGGCCAGAAGCAGCTCATCAACTTTGCCCGCGCGCTGGCGCACGACCCGCGCATCCTTATCCTCGACGAGGCCACTTCGTCTGTCGATACCGATACGGAAATCCGCGTCCGCAGCGCGCTGGAGCGCATGATCGAGGGCCGCACCTCGGTCGTCATCGCGCACCGCCTTTCGACCGTCCAGCGGGCAGACACGATCCTCGTTATGCACAAGGGCCAGCTGCGGGAGATGGGCAACCACCAGCAGTTGCTCGCCCAACGCGGCATTTACTGGAGGCTCTACCAGCTCCAGTACAAGGACCAGGAAAAAGGCGAACTGCCTGCCGGCCTCGCTGGCACACCACTGGCCGTGGGAACGGACTAATGGCCGGACCCCGCATCTTCCTCTCTGCCGGAGAGGCCAGCGGAGAGCATTACGGCGCGGCGCTCATTCCCGCCATCCGGGAGTACATTCCCAATGCCGAGTTCTTCGGCCTGGGCGGCCAGCGCATGGAGGATCTCGGCTTCCGGCGCATCGTGCGCGCGGAGGACGTGGCCGTCATGGGCATCACGGAAGTCGTCCTGCACATGCCGAGCATCTATGGCGAATACCGCAGGCTAAAGGCCAGCATCCGGCAGGAGCGGCCTGACCTCGCCATCCTCATTGACTTCCCTGACGTCAACCTGTCGCTCGCCCGGCACCTTAAGGCCGCTGGCGTCCCGGTTCTCTACTTCGTCTCGCCGCAAATCTGGGCCTGGAAGAAATACCGCATCCGCGACGTGCAGCGCTACGTGGATCGCATGTTGGTCATCTTTCCCTTTGAGGAGGCCTTCTACCGAAGCCACGGCGTGCAGGCCAAATTTGTCGGCCACCCGCTCGCGGATTTGCCCCTGCCCACCGTCACCCGTGAGGACTTCGCTCGCGAAAATGGGCTAGACCCGTCCAAACAGTGGATCGGCCTTTTACCCGGAAGCCGAGCGAAAGAGATTCGTTTAAACCTGTCTGAAATGGTTCCAGCCGCCCAAGCCCTGCAGCAAGACGCCCGGTACGAGTTCCTGCTGCCGCTGGCGCCGACGCTTACTGAAGCGCACCGGGCGAAAGTGAAGGCCATGCTCCCGGCCTTGCCCGCGATTACTTTGACCAGCGACGCCCGCGCCACCCTGCGCCATTCACGCGCGAGCATAGTGGCCAGCGGAACAGCCACCGTCGAGGCAGCGCTGATCGGCAATCCCTTTATTGTGGTCTACCGCGTCTCGCCCCTCAGCTACGCCGTAGCGAAACGGGTGGTCGATGTACCCCATGTTGCTATGGTCAATTTAATTGCCGGCAGACGCGTGGTTCCTGAACTTATCCAAAGCGACTTTACCACTGCAAACACCGTCCTACACTTGAAGCCGCTGCTCACGGATGAAGCCGCACGTACGGCAATGCGGACCGATCTGCAGCGGATATCGGATATGCTCAAGACCAGCGGCAGTGACAGTGAAGGCTCAGGCAAAACGGCCGTTGGCCGGGCCGCGGAGACTGCCGTCACGATGCTGAAGGCGCAAGACCCAGATAGATTGCTATGACCAGACTCTGCCCGAAAACCCGCCACCTCATCGCCATTGCATCCATTGTTCTCGCCCTCTTTGCCGCGGCGGCGCTCACCGCACACGCGCAGGAGAAGCCGCCAGTCGACGTCACCGGCTACACGATCGACGCGACCATCAGCCCCGCCGACCATACCCTCAATGCCGTCACCAGCGTTACCTTTACCGCACTGCAGCCGGCCCCGGTGGTGCAGTTTGGTCTGCACGGCGCGCTCTACGTTGACAAGTTAACGGACGAAAGCGGAAACCTGCTGAACGGGCAGCGCGGGCCGAACTCCACCGTTCTGGTCACCCCCTCGGCGCCTCTCACCGTTGGCAAGAGTTATACCTGGACCTTTAGCTATAAGGGCGCACTCGAAGGCCAGGGTGGCCCGGTACCGGGGCTCAAGCTTGCCTATGTTGGCGACCCCATCACGTATCTGCTGTACGCCGGCGCATGGTTCCCCATGGTCGGCTACCAGACCGACCGCTTCACCGCCGACATCAAGATTCACGTCCCCGCCGGATACATGGTCGTCGGCAGCGGTGAAGTTACGCCTGCGGAGGACACCTCCGCCCCATTAAGTTCCCGCGTCACGAAAAAGACTCACGTCAGAAAAAGCACGGCCTCGGCAACAAATGCTGCTGTGGCGGAAGGTGTCCCGGTACCGGCCGGCGATAACGAGTACGACTTCAAATGGGTCAAACCCGGATTCCCAGGGACCATCATCGCTGGCAAATTCATTGAGACCTCACCCGCACCGAACATTCACGTGTTTACCACGACCGAATACAAGCAGTACGCGGAGGACTACGCGCAGTCTACGCTGCGCATCTTCACCTACTTCACCTCAGCGTTCGGCCTGCCCGAGTCCTACCACATCAACGTAGTTCAGCTGCCTGACGACACCGTGCCTGCTTACTGGGCCCCTGAAGTCGCCGCTGTGGCAGGCAATCGTATTCCGGGCAAAACTGCCTTCCGCCTGCTCTCAAACACCATCGCCCACCAGTGGTGGGGCAGCGAGATCAGTCCGGCCACGCAGAACGACGCCTGGATCACGAACGGCATGTCCCGCTACGCGGAGCTGATGTACCTCCAAAGCGCCGCAGGCGAGGGCGCAATGGAGGCCGCGCTGCTCGACGTCTCCGCCGGAGCGCTGGCCTACGACACGATTCCGCTCACCAGCGCAGAGCAGTTAAACGCTTTCACGCCTGAGTTTCAATCAATGACATTGGAAAAGGGCGCCCTAATCTTCCACATGCTGCTCTGGGAAGTAGGCCCCGACAGCTTCCTCAAGATCCTGCGTGCCGCGCTCTCGCAATACACTGACAAGTCGATCACAACCGCCGACTTTGAGAAGATTGCCGAGGCACAATCACAGCAGGAACTCACGCCGTTCTTCTCGCAATGGCTCGACGGCACCGGCGCACCCGATTTTCACAATAAGTGGGCCGTCTACCGTCTCGGCAACAACAGGGGCTTCCGCACCATCGGTGAGATCCAGCAGAACCTTGACCTCTTCAACATGCCCGTCCAGCTGCAGATCCAGACCGACGGCAAGACCGCAAACCGGGTGATCTCCGTTGTCGGCACGGACTCGCAATTTGTGGTGGACACCTTTGGCCGCCCGCGCCGCATCATCATCGACCCAAACGACTGGATCCTGAAGAACTCACCCGACATGCAGGTACGCGTCGACATCCTCAAGGGCCAGCAGCTGGTGGCGCAGGGAGACCTGACCGGCGCGCTCGCCCAGTACCAGAAGGCTCTGCAGATCAATCCGCAAAGCTCACTTGCCAGTTACCGCATTGGCGAGGTCTTCTTCAACCAGCGCAACATGCAGGCTGCTGTGGACGCCTATCGCGAAGCCTTGAGCGGCGACGACGACCCCAAATGGACCGAGGTCTGGAGCCACATCCAGATCGGCAAAATCTTCGATATGACTGGGCAGCGGCAGCGCGCCATCGAGCAGTACCGGGAGGCGATCCAGACCAACGACAACACCTCTGGCGCACTCAACGCGGCTCGGCACTACATTCAGGTGCCGTACAAAGCGCCGCCGTTGGATTAATCGCCTATCAACGAAGCGCTGCTCTCCCTAGCCGGCCGCCTTGCGCGACGTTTGCACGAGCAGGTTCTTGATCGTGTCAACACCGAAGCCCAGGAGCAGAATGGCGATGACGCCCGGCACAAAGTCGAGCTTGTCGATCTGCTCGAGCACGCCGGAGAGCAATGCCGCCAGCGCTACGCCAAACGCGATGAGGAAGCGCATGGCTTCTGCGAAGGCCCGTGAATAGGTCGGCCGCTCCGGGCGCATGACCTCAATGGTCGCGGAGAGCGAATTGCGCAGGGCGCGTGCAGCTTCCTTGCCGTCGCCTTTGGCGGCCGCATCGAGCGGCTTGTAGCTCTCTACTCTTACGGAGACTGTCACGACGCGGCCCTCGCCGCGCTGGAATTCGTTGCCCTGGAAAAAGTGACAGATTTTCCATTCCTGGTCCAGCATTTCGTTGGGAAACTCCCACTTGAAGCTCAGCCTCTTCAGTACCGCCGCGTCGTTAAAGCGCGGGTCCTTGAAGCGGATGGAAAACAGGATTGGCGCGAACGCCCGCACCGTGCGCGGTTCATACACAATCTTTGCCTGCCCCTGCGTGCTGATCTCCTGAAGTACGTCCTCCTCATAGATATTCTCCCGCATCTCCTGGACCAGCGCGCGCAAATCATGCAGCGCCGGCCAGGACAGCGTTCCCAGCAGTTCGACCAACTCCTTCTGCCTCGCCTGCAACCGTTCCCGCGCGCCTTGCTGGGCGCCCGCGGCTGAGGCGGTCCCTGCGCGCAGGATCGCATAGTCAAACGCCATCTGGATCGCCGAAATGCCGAAGTCAACGGCAAACATCATTTGCCGCGGAATGTTGCGGAAGTCGTCGAAGGGCTGGTTCAGCAGCTCAAACAGCCCCGGCAGCGCAGCCTTCAAGTCGTTGTAGTAGGAGTAGGGCAGGAACTTCTGCCGCACCTTTAGATCGCGGAAGTTGGTCGCGATCATCCGCGCCAGCGCGTCCGTGTCGTCCAGCAGCGCAAAGCTCTTGTCTACGCTGTCCAGAGTTCTATCCGCGGTGTGGATTTCTTCATCGGTCAGCCCGAAGGTATGCACCTGCACCGCCGCCTGCTGCAGTTTTATGAATATCTCTTCCGTGATTGAAGGAGGCGCAGTCACTGCCACCTCATCCAGCCTGCGCCGTAAATCGTCCAGGCGCTCCACAGCCTTCAACCGCTTGCTCTGCCGGGCAATCAGCAGCGATACGTTGTCCAGCGTCTCCCCCGCCGACGGCGCGATCGACCAGCAGTGGCTGAGCAGCAGCTCCATTCTCTTCCGTTCCATTCGCAGCAGGGTCTTCAGAAACGGGTCCGCTCGCGGGCTCAGGCTCCGTATGTGCTCCCCCAGCTCAACAAGCTGACGGCGCAGTTGGATCTTGCGCAGCATGTTAGGCAGCACCGAGTTGCCGACGAGCGAGAGCAACCCGCCCAGCAGCAGCACCGCCATCACAAATATGTGCCACCAGAGGCTCGTCAGGGCCGCATTCAGCCTCTGCATCAGCACGTTCACTTCCAGGGTGCGTTGCGGCAGCACCTCGCGCGGGACCTCTGGCGGCCCATGCAACGCGAGCAACAGCTGCCCGGACTTCTTCGCCGGACGCAGATAATCAACCCATGAGTAAAGATCCGGGGTCGGCAGCAGCTCGACATGTGCCGTGCCGTACGGAGCGACCTGCAGCTCGCCGCTCTGCAGCGACCGGCCGTCCATCAGGAAGCTCCAGTCCAGAGGATAGGCAATCGCATCATTGTTCTTCACGGCGATTTCTGTGTTCGCGCCGTTAACCAGCGCCAGCCTTGCGCCAGGTCCGCCCGGACCGCTCACCGAAAGGTCCATCGCTGCATCAGCCTCGACAGCCTGCAGCTGGCCCAGTTGATTCGCTCCGCTGAAAACCGGCGCACTGGCTACTCCTGCGCCGCTCAAATGGCTCACGATGGCTTCAAGATCCAGCTCGGCCCCTGGCAAAACGTATCCCGGCACCGCCCCGTTTGCGGAAGTGAAAGTGATCGTCGCGCCCGGCAGTGATGCCTGCGACGTATCGTCAACAAAGTCACCGGCGCGCAACGCCAACGGCAACACCGAGGTACCCAGGTTAAACACCCGCACGGCCACTGACCCGGAGCCGTTGTGAAGCACAATCGGATCCGGCGCCGACAGCCTCAGCTGGGCAACAGCCGCCATCGTCCCAAATACCAGGACACACACCGCCGCTTGAAGCGCCCGCTTCGCTCGCAATTCTGTCCTCCGCCGAAACTTTTGATGATTTTACTCAATCTGCATCCCGTAATCGTTGAAATAACAGAACGAGTAAACGCTTTTGCCGCGCATCGTCATCTTCAACCCGCCGTCACCCGTCGCACCCTGCTAGTCTTTTTTTATGTCCCGCTCCATGAAAGCGCATCTCCTTCTGCTCGGGGCGGTCTTCGTCTGGGGATCAACCTTTGTGCTGGTCAAGGACGCGCTCTCGGACATCACGCCCCTGCTATTCAATTTTCTGAGGATGGCGCTGGCGTCCCTTTGCCTGCTGCTCATATACCGCCGCCACATCGGCCACATCGGCAAGCGCGCTGTGCTATTCGGTACCATCACCGGGCTCGCACTCGCCACCGGCTACCAGTTCCAGACTGCGGGACTGCGCCTTACCACTCCGACAAAGTCGGCCTTCATCACCGGCATGACCGTGATCTTTGTACCGCTTCTGGTCGCCATTCCACGGCTGCGCCCGCGCGGCACGCACGTCCCACGCTGGAACGCCTTCGCCGGCGCCTTATTGGCATTTCTCGGGATCGTCTTTATCACCGCTCCGCCGCATGGCGAATACGGCTTTCATTCCATCAACATCGGCGACGTCCTCACCTTGTTCTGTGCAATCGCCTATGCCTTTCACGTGGTGGCGCTTGCGCATTTTTCTCCGCAAATGCGCTTTGAGCAGCTCGCTCTGCTGCAGGTAAGCTTTGCTACCTTGTTCATGGCCATCAGCCTGCCTGTCTTTGAGCATCCCCATGTGCACTGGAGTCTGCGTGTGATCGCCGCCCTCGCGGTCGCGGCGGTTCTGGCTACGGCCCTTGCCTTCAGCGTTCAAAGCTGGGCGCAGCAAATCATCCCCGCCACCCACACCGCGTTGCTGCTCACCATGGAGCCCGTTTTTGCATGGATTACGTCGCTTATCGTTCTCGGCGAGGGCCTGGGACTGCGCTCCGGCATCGGCGCTTTCTTAATTCTTGCCGGAATCACCCTGACTGAACTGCTTCCTGCGCGCATCCAACCAACCGCACATGAGGGTGCTCGCATCTCCGAATCAGGGATCTGAGTGCGGGGGACGCCCCGTATTGTGACAGTTTCGACCTGTTTTGCGTCTAAACCGCAAGAGGCATCTCATACTGCTCATTTTGTACTCGATCTATACTGGTGGGTGGACGCCGCGCCTTAGACGGCTCATCGACCGCTGCTACTTGAAGACACGAGGTTAGACCAGAATGAAATCTTTCTTTAGACGGCTCCGTTACAACCGTCTCGCTTCAACATTTACCATCCTCGCAACGCTTTCCGTCGGAATCCTTATCGGGTCGGTGGTCGCGCACGGCGTGCATGGCCAGGAAGAGAAATCCACTTCAAAGATCAACACCTCTGACGCTGTTCCTCTCACAGTTCCCGCGCCAAAGGACATGGCCACGGACTTTACGCGCATCGCCAAGGAAGTCGGCCCCGCAGTCGTTAACATCAGCACCGTTGAGTTGCCCAAGAGTCCGACCCGGAGCTTCAATGCCACCCCGTTCGGTCAGCAGGGCCCTGACAACGGAGGCAATGGCGACAACGGCCCCGACAATTTCCAGGACTTCTTTAATCACTTCTTCGGCGGCATGCCCGGATTTGGCGGGCAGGATGACTCCAGCCAGGAGCGCGAGTCGCTCGGCTCCGGATTCATCGTTGACCCCCACGGCTACATCCTCACCAACTACCATGTGATCGCTAAGGCAGATAAGATCTGGGTCCGTCTCTCGACCGATCCGAACAACGGCTTCATGCAGGGTCGTCCCGCAACGGTCGTCGGATACGACAAGGCGACAGACATCGCCGTTCTGAAGATCAATACCGACAAGCCACTGCCCACGGTGCAGATGGGCAACTCCAGCGGCGCGCAGGTCGGTGACTGGGTTATTGCCATCGGCAGCCCCTTCACCCTGTCACAAACGGTCACCGCCGGAATCATCTCAGCCAAGAACCGTACTAACCCCGGCATCGCAGGACAGTTCCAGCACTTCATCCAGACTGACGCGGCCATCAACCCCGGCAACTCCGGCGGCCCGCTGGTCAACATGGCCGGCCAGGTTATCGGTATGAACACGGCCATCTACACCGAGTCCGGCAGCTTCGCCGGCATTGGCTTCGCCATGCCGTCGAACACCATCATTCATATCTACAACGACCTCATCGGTCCTGAGCACAAGGTCGTTCGCGGCAGCATCGGCATCACCTTCCAGCCGAATCTGCCCGCGGCTGTGGCCCACGTCTATGGCTTCAGCAACGGCGTGCTGGTGAGCAGCGTGCAGTCTGGCTTCTCCGCCGACAAGGCCGGCATCAAGCCCGGAGACGTCATCGTCAGCGTTGACGGCCAGCCTATCAAGGACGGTAACGACCTGGTGAACAACATCTCCGCGCGCAAACCTGGAAGCACCGTCCAGCTCGGGTACATCCGCAACGGCCAGCACATGACCACAACCGTCACCATCGGCGACCGCGACAAGATGATGGCTGCTTTGACCAATGGCCAGGGCGGCGGAAACGGCCCCGGTGAAAATGGCGGCACGGAAAATGCCCAAGCCAAGCTGGGCATCACCGTCAGTAACCTGCCACAGGGCGCGCCTGCCGGGCTGCATGGCGTGTTGATCCAGCACGTCAAGCCCGGCTCGTTCGCGGATGAGATCGGCTTGTCGGAGGGCCTTGTGATCGTCGCCATTAATCGGCACCAGATCAATGATGTCAACGACTTCCGCGCCATCGTTGCAGGCCTCAGGTCTGGCGATGATGTGGCCTTCCAACTGGTTGATCCGCAGGATCCGACTGGTGGAAGCAGGTACCTCGGCGGCACACTTCCCTAAAGCTGCACGGTAAACTAAGACTGATGCCGGCTCCCAAAAGTAATATGGAGCCGGTATTTTTCTGTTGCAAAGGAGTTTACTGTCGTTTTAGGCTCTTCAGTTAACTTAAGTTTTGTATGATGGAAAGATAGCTCTACCCGAAAATCCCCCGTCGAGGATCACTGCATGCTTTCAGCTCGAGCCTGCCAGTCATTTTTTCTGATGATCGCTCTCGTTGCCTCTCCCGCGTTCGCCGTTCGTTCGCATCGGGCAACAACCTCCAGCCATCATCATTATCACCACGCCCGGCGTCATCATGCCTACTTCAGGCGTGTGCGCCATCACTTTGTGCGCGGCCAGCGTGGCATCACATCCGATCGCGCCCGTGAAATCCAGGAAGCGCTGATTAAGCAGAATTATCTGTCCGGCGCGCCCAGCGGCGAATGGGACGCTGCGACGCAGGCAGCCATGCAGAAGTACCAGTCAGACAATGGGTGGCAAACCAGAATCACACCCGACTCCCGCGCCCTCATCAAGCTCGGCCTTGGCCCGGACAGCAGCGCGGACGGGACCCTGCTGAACGCTAAGACCATAAACGTACCAGACTCGTCAGCGCCCTCTTCCGTTCCCGATGGGGAGACCCTCGCTTCCACCCACATCATTCAGAACTGATTTCCTGCAACCCTGAAATTCTGAAGGGCCGTGCTTCATGCGCGGCCTTTCTACTTTTCCGGCGCGGCCAACGGCCTGTGTTTGTCGTCTAACCAATTAGCTCTTTTTCCTTCTATTTCACGTATGAAGACTTCGCGCCGCTACCTCCAGGCTTTTGCCTTCGCATTCATCCCGTTCCTGTTCTCGTCGTTATTCGGCCAGTCCGGCGCATCGGGCAAATCTCTGCAATCCGCCTCCGCGACGCAAGCGAACAAGCCCTCCGTTCTTCTCGCCGTTACCGTCCGCGACAAAAAACACGGCGACCTGGTGCCGAACCTTGCACAGAGCGACTTCACCCTCTCTGTGGATAACAAGCCGCAGGCCATCCAGACCTTCGAGCCCAGCAGCAGCCTGCCGCTCACCCTGGGCCTCTTGGTTGACACCAGCACCGGCGAACGCGCTGCCCTTAGCGACGAGCGGGCCGCCGTCGGACGCTTCATCGACCAGATGCTGAGCACGCCACAGCAGCGCGCTTTTCTCATCCAGTTCGCGCATGAGGTTGATCTGCTCGCCGACGACTCTACGAACAAGGCCGCGCTGCAGACCGCACTTAACCAGCTTGGGCAACCTCAGTCTCACGACACCACGGCCGATCAGGCCGACTCCGGTGAGCGCCACATGAACTCGGGCGGGGGCGACAACCTGTATGACGCCATCTATCTTGCTTCAGACCAGCTGATGAAGCAGCGGCCCGACCGCAAGGTCCTCGTCGTCCTCACCAACGGCATCGACAGCGGCAGCAAAGAGACCCTCTTCTCTGCCATCGAGACCGCGCAGCGCGCCAACACCATCGTCTATGCCGTCTATTTCAAGGGTGAGGAGCAGCGCGGCACCAACCACAATGGCTTCCCGGGTCAGCGCCGCGGCGGTATGGGATATCCCGGAGGCGGATATCCGGGAGGTGGCTACCCGGGCGGCGGAGGCGGCTGGCCCGGCGGCGGAGGCAACCGCCAGCCTGCTGGACGCCCAACGGAAGGCTCCAGAACTGACGGTAGGAAAATTCTCGAACAGATCTGCTCTGAGACCGGCGGCCGCATGTTTGAGGTCAGCCACAAAATGACCTTCGATCAAGCTCTTGCCGCCATTGCCCAGGAGCTGCACGCACAGTATATCCTCGGCTTCACGCCTCCCAAGTCCGACAGCTACTCCGGCTATCGTCGCATCGATCTCACGACAGACAAGAAGGACCTGATCGTGCAGACGCGCCAGGGCTACTACTCCGGCAACGAATAGCGCAGGCATTCGGCAGGTCCCATCTCTCCCTACCGCGCGCCTTCCATTGGGCAGACCGTGCCGAGGCTTTGCCGCAGGGCCGGGGTTCGTTGCGGGCGACGTGCCTGACAGTTCACTTCGCAGGAGGAATCTTTGAGAGCTTGCGTTGCAGCGAACGGCGATGAATGCCGAGAGCCCGCGCGGCCTGGGAGATGTTCCCTTCACAGTCTGCAATAACACGCTGCATATGCTCCCATTCAACTCTTGCCAGACTGGGAGCTTCCGTCGGTACGCGGGGCATCTCCTCGTCCGGCGCCTGAAGCTTCTCATAGGCGGCAATGATTTGGTCTGCATCCGCGGGCTTGCTCAAATAGTAATCAGCTCCTCGCTTCAGGGCGGAGACGGTCGTGGGAATACTGCCATAGCCGGTAAGCACAATGATCGTTGCGGAGGAACTCAGCGAACGGATCTCTTCGAGAACATCAAGCCCATCCATTCCCGGCATGCGCAGGTCGACCAGTACCAGATCGGGAGGACTGTTCCGGGCTCTAGCGATTGCTTCATTTCCTTGTGCTGCTGCGCTTACCTCCCATGCTCGCTGAGCAAGCGCCTTGCACAATCGATTACGGAAAACATCATCGTCATCAACGACCAGTACTCGACGGATTTCATCATGCTCAGGCACGATTGATATTCTCCTGTCCGGATAGATGCGTCGGCAAAATCAAAGTTGCAGTAGTTCCCTTGCCCGGGATGGATTGATAGGTCAACCCGCCGCCAAGCCTCTCCGCGAATGTTCGAACCAGAAACGTGCCAAGTCCCATGCCGCGTCCCGGATCTTTTGTCGTGAAAAACGGCATTGCAATTCTCCGAAGCACATCGTCTGTCATTCCATGACCGTGGTCGACAACACTGAAAGCAACTGCATCGTTCTTGCGCTGCGCGCGCACGGTTACAGATGCACCTCGCGTGCCTGAATCTAATGCATTACCAATCAGAGCAACAAGCGACTGCACAGTAGCGTTTACAGGCAAAAATAGCTCGGCCTCATCTTCCGGAATTTCGATCAACACATCGGGGCGTCGCCCTTCTGGAACGGCCTGAAGAGACTGCTCAACGAGTTGTCTGAGTTGGATCTCCCTCGGAGGCTCACCCATTGGTTCAGCACCATCCGCACTCATCCTCTGCAGGATGAGCTGGCACCGTGCCACTTCAGATCGAATGAGCTTCGCGTCGTCCCGGAGATCGCCGCCATCAGTTAACGTGGATGCAAAGTGCTCCAGATCTCGCGCAACCACGGCAATCGTACTGAGCGGCGTGCATAGTTCATGTGCTGCTCCGGCTGCTAAGGTCACAAGCGAGGCTAACCTTTCCTGCCTGGCAACGCGCTCCTGCAAAAGCAGCACTTCCCGTTCGCGGAAGCGAAGTTCGTCGGAAACTCTTCCTGTAAAGAAGCTGATAAGCGCAGCTGCTATTACGAAGGCTATCCACATACCAATAATGTGGGAAGAAAAGCCTTGTGCGTTTCCTGGAATGTGAAACTCAATGAACGGCACGTTGAAGAAGAACAACGTCCCGAAGCACGCTGCGGAAAGGGCACCAAGCACCCAAGTCCACGCTTTGCTCAACACCACGATGGAGAGCGTGATCTGCACCAAATATAGCAGGCTGAAAGGGTTCATCGGGCCGCCAGTCAGCCCGAGTACTGCCGTCAAACACAACGTGTCGAGAACAAAAATCACGCCCAAGATATGCTGAGCGGCATGTACCGGCATCCCGTCCTGGGACTGAAGCCAGATGTTGCTCGTCAGTACCAGAAACAGCGGCAGAGCAGACCAAAGCAGCCGTAGGTCAGATCGGAACACCCATGCGGCGGCGAAGAGCGCAATGGCTCCACCGGAAACCATGCCATAACGAAGACGTACAACCCACGGCAAAGCCAGACTGGGAGCCGCATCTTTTCCAAGCACCGGATATTCAGCTAACGCACCGGCCTCTGATGAACGAGTCGTATGTTTCCTGGTCTGATCCATGCACGAGCTTCGGCTGTGATGCCTGCTGCAATCATATGCTGTCATAACCCACAGGGCCCGGTTGCGACAATTTGCCGCAGCTCAGGAGCCCGCTCCGTCGCCAAAGTATCTCTATAGTTGAATTGGAAAGGCTACAAGTCAACGCGACCAACAGGGGGCGGTGACTCGGCACGCTGCGGAAAGGATGCGCTAATTCCGAAAATGCCGCACGAATCCGCCGTGTTCTATCCACTGCGAGGAGGTTCTTCTTTTGATCTCGAAGTTTACCGCTGTACTCTGTCTGCTTGCCGCCGCCGTTTGCCTGTTAATTTCACCGTCAGTTTACGCTACGATCTTCGGATCCGTTCGCGGCATCGTTCATGACCCTCAACACCGGCCCATCCAGGGTGCTCATATTACGATTAAAGCTCAAAACTCAGGCTGGATCCAATCTATGGAATCCAACGACAACGGGGAATTTCTATTCACTTCGGTACCCGTCGGCAATTACACGGTGACTGTAACGTCGAAGGGCTTTCAACAATTTCGTCAGGATGTAATCGTTGAGTCTGACACCAGCCCGGTGCTCCATTTCCAACTGTCCATCGAAGGCGCGAGACAAAACGTCGTCGTGCAGGAAATCGTTGGAGAGGCGACGACAGACAGTGTTACCCCGACGACGCTGGTGAGCCGCACCGACATCCAGCAGACCCCGGGGGCCGACCTTACCAACTCGCTCGCCATGATCACCGATTACGTTCCCGCGTCTTATGTAACGCACGATATGCTGCACATGATGGGAGGCCACCAGGTCAACTGGCTGATCGATGGCGTTCCTATTCCTAATACCAACATAGCCACTAATCTGGGCCCGCAGATCCTGCCGCGAGACATCGATTATCTCGAGGTGTATAGCGGCAGCTATGATGCCGATTATGGCGACCGTACCTATGGAATCTTCAACATAGTGCCGCGGAATGGGTTTGAGAGTGACCATGACTGCGATCTTGCTCTCACCGTCGGGAATTTTTACCAGACCGATGATCAGATCGGTTGCGGGGCACACACCGAGCGGTTCGCCTACTATGTGAGCCTGAACGGGAACCGCAGCAATTATGGGCTCCAAACCCCTGTTGCCCAGGTGGTTAACGATGCTGTAAACGGCTTCGGCGGATTCGCTACATTCATCTTCAATCCCGACCCGAAGAACCAATACCGCTTGGTGACTTCGCTTCGTCGCGACTATTACCAGATTCCCATTGATCCCGACCCCAACTCAATCGGCAATCAAGTGTATCCGTCCTATGGTCTGCACGACGCCGAAGTCGAGCCCGATGGCTATGCCACTTTCTCCTGGATACACACCTTCAACCCCAACACGCTTCTCACGGTTTCTCCCTTCTACCACTACAACGGAGCCGACTATAAAGGCGGCGTCAACGACTATCCTGTCATCTCCACGGTCGATCAGAACGCCAACTACGTGGGTATGCAGACGGCGCTGAACTACAACTTCTGGAAGAATGATCTTCAAGCCGGCATCTACTCATTCTTTCAGCACCAGTACAACTACTTCGATAACTATTTCACCGACGGTACGCCAAACGTTCCCTCCTCTTCCATAGGAGTGAATGGCGGAGTGGTCGACGAGTTCATCAATGACAAGTTCAAGATGACACCATGGTTTACCTTGATCGGCGGACTTCGCCTGACACAGTTCAACGCAACCATTTCAGAGAACGCGACTGATCCACGCGTTGGCGGTGCCTTGAAGATCCCACGGCTGAACTGGGTTTTGCAGGGTTTCTATGGGTACTACTACCAGGCCCCACCACTTGTTACTGCCACCGGCCCGTTGCTCGACCTCGCGGACGGGCAGAACCTTACCTTTTCTCCTCTCTACGGTGAGCGGGACATCCAGTGGCAATATGGCATCACGATTCCATTCCACAACTGGACCTTGTCCGCTTATAACTATGAGACCAGGGCGAAGAACTGGCTGGATCACAACAATATCGGTGAATCGAACATCTTTTGGCCGATCACCTGGCAATACGCGCTCATTCAGGGGTGGTCACTGACCTTGCACTCTCCCGACGTCTTTCACCATGGCCAGTTTCACTTGGCCTATGCCAACCAGATCGCGCAGGCGACCTCGCCGATCACCGGAGGCCTGATTTGTCCCCTTCCGGTTACGTCGGCATGCCCGCTTGATATTCCGCCCGGACTTTCGCCCGTAGACCACGATCAGAGAAACACCTTAAACGTGGGCTTCAATGGAATCCTGCCTTGGCATGCTTTCGCCTCAACGAATGTTTACTACGGCTCTGGCTTTACCAACGGATTGTATGGAACGCCTCAGGCGCAGTATCCTGGCCCCTATCTCCCGAGCCACACCACCTTCGACCTGGCCATCGGCAAGACCTTCGCCGAGAAATACACTATTTCCGCGAACGCCCTGAATGTGGCAAACCGCCGCGTGCAGTTGGATAACAGTTTGACTTTCGGCGGATTCCACTGGAACGACCCGCGTCAGATTTATGGCGAGGTTCGCTACCACTTCCACTTTTGATCAGTAACGCGCCGCAAACCCAAGGGGCTCTCCGAGGAAGAGATACGCCATCAATATCCCGGAGAGCCCAATCCCCGAATATACCGAGCCAACAAACAGCAGCTTCCGCATGGGGAGCCCTGTCCTGTGTTCCGCCAGCTCACCTGCGAACGCGCACAACCCGATCAGCGCGCCCAGCACGACCACCCCGGCCCTCCGCCGCCACGCGCTGACCATTCGCACCGGGTGCTGCTCCACATTGTCCTCCCATACCTCATCGGGCGCCAGAGCCGCCAGCCATAGGCGCATCGATGCAAATAGCACGGCCGCACCCATCATGATCACCAGCAGATGCGACGCCATGCTGCCCAGCATGCTGCGGGGGGATGCAGCAAGAAGCAGCATCCCGGCCAGCGTTGCCAGCAGCGCCCGCAACATGCGCCCGCGGCGCGCCTCCGTCTTTGCAGGCAATGAGGGACGCAACAACAGAAAGATCGCCCCAGCCGACACTACTGGAACAGCCACCACCGCACTCACAGCATAGCCCCAGAACGAGGGAAGCCATTGCCGTGGATAACGCACCATCGCCGTCACGTCTGCCGCCGCCGTCATGAACACTGCGAGGACCACCGCCAGTTGCGACCGCACCAGGTAAAGCATCTGCAGGCGGTCCGGCCCGCTCCTATACGGATAGTACGCGCGCACCAGTGCGACAAACGCCAGCGGCGCCCCTGCCACGCATGCAAACGAGCCCACCGCGTCATAGGGATCATCGCCGAATGGAATGACATAGCGCAGGTAGAGGTTGTGCTTGGAAAACATGAACAGCCAGTAAAAAAGTGCGGCCAGAAAGCACACCGCAACCGCATTCAGCTTGGCCTCTCGTGGCATGATTCAAAGTAACACTCCACGCTTCCCGCGCGGCTCATTTCGGCTTTTTCCGGTTTTCTCCGGCTTTTTTTGGTTTACATTCAGTTTTCCCTTGACAAAAGCGCACCTGCGTTGCAACCTCACAAATAGCGAAAGAGCAGCGCACACACGCTTTGTGCCTGTCTTTTGCTGGAGGGCTCCGCTCTGGCACTCCGTAGTGAAAATATGGCAACCACCCTGGCAACCGTCGAGACACGTGAAGTCCTTCGGTGTGAACATTGCAGTCTGGTGCAATTCCGCACATCGAATTCACTCTGCCGTCGCTGTCACAAACCCCTGGAAATTGAAGAACCCGAGGCTCCGCAGCCTCAGCTCGTCCCAGCGTCTCAGTCGCCCGAACCTGAGGGCATCAATGTCGCGCGCGCGGTCCGCGAAATTCGCACCTCGCGCAACCTCAGCCAGCGCCAGCTTGCGGGCCGCATGAACGTTCCCCGCACCTACATCTCGAAGATCGAGAACGGCAAGGCCATGCCGACGCTCAGCTCGCTCGAACGGCTTGCCACTGCTCTCGAAGTGGACATCTGCATGCTCCTGCGCGATGCCCGCAGCCGCAGACACTCCGAGATCCACGCCATCATGGCAGACCCGTTTCTTGCCGAGATTGCCCCGCTGGTTTCGCGCCTGGACGGCTTCCAGCGCGCGATGTTCGTCAATCAGGTACGGGAGATGGCATCGGGCCGCATGAAGCGCACTGCATAGATTCATCGCTCGCTGCCATCCTGTAGACTCGAAGTAGACGCCGGTTCTCCGCCGGAAGCTCTACAACAGGATGGCGCATGCTTCAATTTGGGCCGGAAAGAGACTCCCCAACCAATCTCTACAAGCTCATGATCGGCATGGTCGTTCCCCGGCCTATTGCCTTTGTTTCCAGCCTCGACTCCCAGGGAATCCGCAATCTCGCGCCTTTCAGCTACTTTATGGCTTGCTCGGCTGACCCGCCGGTGGTGTGCTTCGTCGCCTCACACCGCTCCGGCCCTCGTCCGGCAAAGGACACGCTCACAAACATCCTCGCCACCAAAGAGTTTGTGGTGAACATCGTCTCTGAAGAGTTCGCCGCCAAGATGAACCTCACTTCTGCCGAGGTTCCGCCCGAGGTCGATGAGTTCGAGCTATCCGGCCTTACGCCGCTGGACAGCGACCTGGTAAAGCCTCCCCGCGTGGCAGAGAGCCACGTCCACATGGAATGCCGCTTGCGCCAAACCCTGCCCATAAGCAATGCCACCGGCGCGGCCACAACCATCATCTTCGGAGACGTCCTCCGCTTTCACGTCGCTGAGGCCATTGTGGACAACTACAGGATCGACCCGGCGAAGCTCCGCGCCATCGGGCGAATGGGCGGCCCCTACTATATTTACACGCACGATCTGTTCGAGATGGCGCGCCCCAAATGACAAGTGCGGGCTTGAACAATGTTCAGCATTGCGACCGCTCGATCAGACGTGCTAGGGTCGAAGATGAGCCCAATTGAAGCCGAACATGCCGTCATCTTTCAATTCCAGCCGCGTGCACGAACTTCCCCCGGATGAGCTGGCCCTCTATCACCGTCTCGATTCTGCGCGGATGCCCAAGCACGTCGCCATAATTATGGATGGCAATGGGCGCTGGGCCGGAAAACGCAGCCTCAAGCGCTTTCTCGGCCACCAGCAGGGCGCCGAATCCGTCCAGTATGTTGTTGAGACCGCGTCGCGCATCGGCCTTCCCTGGCTCACGCTCTACGCATTTTCACTGGAAAACAACCTCAAGCGACCCCGCTCCGAAGTCAGCTTCCTCATGCGCCTGCTCCGCACCTACCTCACTAATAACGTGCAGCGCATGAACGACAACAATGTCCGCATCCAGTACATCGGCCGCACCCGCGAGCTCGAGGACGATGTGCGGGAACGCATGGAATGGGCCGCCAACGCCACCTGTCACAACACCGGCACGGTTCTCACCCTCGCTCTCAACTACGGCGCACGGTCTGAGCTGCTGGACGCATTCAAGGCCCTCCAGACCGAGCTCGCCCGCAAGGAGCTGCGCCCTGAAGACCTGACGGAGCAGGACATCCAACGACACCTCTACACAGCCCATATGCCCGATCCCGATCTGCTCATACGCACGTCGGGCGAAATGCGTATCTCCAACTTCCTGCTGTGGCAAATCGCCTACTCGGAAATTTTTGTCACTGACCGGCTCTGGCCTGATTTCCGCGGCATCCACATGCTTGAGGCCATCGAAGACTATCAACACCGCGAGCGCCGCTATGGTGGCCTGAGCGATGGGACCGAATCCGACGACATCGCTTCCCTGCCGGCCAACATTGCTTCCACCTTGGTTCCGCGCTAGAAATTATCCCGAATCAGTCATTTACAGCTTCAGCTCCGGCACGTGTACGTGCCTGATATCTAGTTTTCAAAGGCTTGCTCAATGGTTGACTGGCCTTGGACTCATTGCTGGCGAGATCTTCGTTTTTTCTAGACATCCCAAGGGGGCATTGTTACTATAGTCACGGTTCCCCCCGAGCATCCCCATCTCGCCGATTTCCCCGGTTGTTTGAATTTTGTCTGCGTGAGAGCCAATATGGCAAAAATGATAGGTTCGACTGGTTTGCCGCCCAGTTTTTCATCGGATGATCGAGCTTCGTGTTACTCCATGATTAAGACTCGGTTCCGCACTTCGTGTCGCTTGTCCGTACAACCTGCCCCTCTTTCGTGCTCATCCAAAGGGAACCAACAAGCGGACCGGAACGGGAGGCAGGAATGAGACGTCAAAATCCGCCGCAAGCATGCATTGATCGGGCCCGGAAAATTGAAAAGTATCTCAGCCCTTCGTCAATTGCCACCATTTACGGGATAGCCGCGATCGCCTACGCCGTTGTTGTCACCCTGATTTTCGGGTTACTGGTCGCGGCTCGTATGGTGACAGCCACACAGACGACCGTTATGGTGTTCGCACTTGCCGGCCTGATCCCGGTCGTCTTCCTCATTCTGGCCGTTTTCCTTCGCCCAAATGATCCGGTGTCCCTCTACATCAAATCTTGCGCGGACACCTGCCGTCGCCCGCTGCCCGTCTCCCCCGATGACTGCACTTTCAAGGTGCATCTGATGGACGGCGAGTTGTTGTGCGTCAAGCTGAGCTTCTTCTACCCCTCACAAGACCGCTCCGCCGATCTTAAAGAGCGAATTTATACGGTTGTGCACGGAGCGCTTTCTCAGGACTTCTCCACTCGTGTGATCATCCCGGCCTATCAGGAGGTCGAAGCGGCACTCAACAAGCCCCTGGCAATATTGGCCGAAGAACGCGGCATCCCGGTACTGTATTCCGAGATTCGTGAAGTCTTCAACGCGCGCGAGGAAGTTCCGGCTCAGGTCACCTACATCAATACTGGCACTTGGTCATAGGCTTCTAGCCCGTCTCCACTATGAGCGCCGTCTTGCAAGCGGCCCTTTCCCTTCGGAAAGGGCCGTTCCCGTTTTAGCTGTGCGACTCGCGCACGATGACTCAGCAAAAGCCGGAGAGGGCATCCAACACTATCCCAACTTTTTCGTCGGACGCGCGCAGGCCCACTCCGGCGCGCCCGTATCGCACACTGTTTCGCTTTGACACTCGGATTCGTACTCCCCGACTGTGCCGGCTCTCACGGCATGAGTCTCGCCAGCACGACGCCGCCCCAGATGCCGATCAGGCCAAGCACAATGCTGGAAACCACATACACCCCGGCGATCGGGAGATCTCCCATCTGAAGCTTGGCAAAGGTCTCCCATTCAAATGTTGAAAACGTGCTGTAGGCGCCCACAAAACCCGTCGGGATCAGATATCTCCACGCAGGGCTGATGCCGGTATGCTTGTCCAGCAATTCCAGTGAAAAGCCTATGATGACGCAGGCAGTCAAGTTGACGACAAAAGTGCCGTAAGGGAAACGCATCCCCAGCTTATCGGCAACGGATGAACCAATCCAAACCCGGGCAAGCGCGCCGAGCGATCCTCCAAGTGCGATCAAAAGATATTTCTGCAATTTCATCTCTCCTCAACCGGTGCTTCAGCGCGGCGCATGCGCTGATCCCGCGTTCACTTCGTCCTGTCCACACCATCCCATACAGACGTAGTTCCTCTTGCAAACAAGAATCCATGACCTCGCGCAGTCCGGCTCCAATCATCGCCGGATGCAGAGCTTCACCCCACGTGCAGCGACAGAGTAAAGGCCGATGCGGCGAAACATCGCGCAGCACGTCATTCAATTTCGTTTGGGAATCGCAAGGGACATGACTCCACAACAGGATTCCCTGCCAGGAGTCATCATCTGCTTGCCGTTACGGAAGGCCCGTCTCGAAAAGCAGCGGTTAAGGGTGAACTCCTTCACCACAACACTGCTACTAGTATGGCGCAGTCTTGCTTCCTGTCAATAGACGCAAAACGCCAGCCAATTACATCATCTCAGCCTTCGCTGAAGTCGATCATCTTCGGGGACTCGCGGAACCAGTTCGTCGTCGCAGCCAGCCACACAAGACCAATCACAAACCAGATTCCGCCGACGATCTTCGCCAGAATATTCAGGTTCCACCAAATCGATGCGCAAAAACCAAATCCCACGAGCGGGAGAATGACGTCGGCCATAATTCTTCTCTTGTTGCCCTTGCGCAGAAGGCTGAAATGCCAGAACGAAGAAAGGTTCACGCCCATGAAGGCGAGAAAAGCCCCGAAGTTCAGCAGCTCGCCTGCATGTTCATAAGCGCTGCCGATGTAGTTCAACGCCACGGCTCCCATCCAGGCCACAGCACCGATCAGCAGAATATTGTAGGTCGGAGTATTTGATTTCGGACTCAGGTGCGCGAAGATACCGCGCGGCAGAACTCCGTCACGCCCCATGCCGAAGAGTAGACGTGCCGCGCCCAGTCCGCCGGTAAGCGCGCTGCCCAGCGCGGCCAGGATCAGGATGATCCCCATCGCCTCAAACAGGAACGGGCCGCCTACCCGATGGCAAACGTCCATGAACGCCGTCTCCAGGTTCGGGAAAGTATGCCAGTCCGGCCAGATGCGCTGGCCGAGATAGACCTCCGCTCCGCTGAACAGCCCCGTAAGGAAGCAGACCAGGACCGTCGCCAGGAGCACATTGCGGCGCGGATTCTCGACGTCCTCAGAGAGCGTCGTAATCCCGTCAAAGCCTATATAGGTGAGCGCCGCGAATGATGTAGCGCCCCATATTTGCTTAAGGTTGAACGTAGTTGGATCATAGAACGGAGTCACAGAAAACAGCGCCGGCCACTGCCCGCGATGGAACAGGTAGTGCACCCCCAGTACAAAAAAGATCGCGATTACGCAGCACATGGCCAACAGAAGCACCTTGTTGGCGCGCGCCGAGGAGCGAATGCCGATGAGGTTCAGCGCCGTAATAAAAGCCGCGATGAACAACGCAATCAAGGGGAACGGCACCTCGGCAATATACCGGCTGTGCAGAGCAGCCGAAATCCATACAACGTTGATCAGGGGTTGAAGAATGTAATCCAGCAGCATCGCCCATCCAATCAAAAACCCAAGATGAGGATTGATTGTGCGACCGACATAGGTATAGGCCGACCCCGCCGCCGGATACACCGCCGCCATACGCCCATAGCTTACCGCCGTAATCATCATGGCGAACATCGCTATGAGTATCGTGGTGACCGTGTGACCGTTGGAGAGTTTTTGCGCCACGCCGAACAACGGAATGGGCGCCGTGGGCTGAATCAGCACCAGGCCGTAGAAGATCAGGTCCCAGAGAGTAAGGACCTTCCTGAGCCGAAGCGGCGACCCCTGTTGCGCGGTTTCTGACATTCGTTGGTTAGGCCCTCAGAGCTTGTCGCTCGGCCGTTCTACTGCTGTGTCGCCGGACCCCCGGCAGATGCGGCCGGCGTGATTGTTGCCGCTTGAATATTCCAGCCGCTGAGTTTGACCACCGCATTACTTGGCGCATTCTCAGGCAGCACGGCAGTCAGCGTCCTCGACTCGCCCGGCGTAAGCTCAATCCAGTCATCCGACCACATCACCGGCGCAATCAGCCCTCCGGACGGCGTCCGAACCACAAACTGCAGCTGAAACGCCAGCATATCTGAGTTGTTCGCAAGATGCAGCTGAATCTCGCGCCCGTGCGATGTGCTTGACACATCCGCATGGGCCGACACCGTGGCCTGGGGCAATTGCGTCAGCGCCCTCAGGTCCGGATACAGCTCCGCCGGAGTATGCGTGTACCGAGTTGCTCCCCAGTCGAAAGTGGTGAGCGCGTAAGGTACCCAGTAGAAGTTACGGCTCACGACATGACCGCTCGCATCCGTGAGCTTCAGGTCGATCAGAAAAATTCGCTCCGTGCCGTTGAACACGCTATCCGGCAGGCTGAAGACCTGAAGCGAACTGTCCGCGGGTGCACTCACCGCCGTCTTCGCGCTGTACAGCTCATTCCAGCGAATCCCATGCACGTCCACGCTCGCATGCAGTCCGCTGACACGATGATAGGTGCTGTTCACCAGGATGATCGACTTTGTCTTGTATTGGTACTGAATGTGAATCGGCTCGCATGCTTTCTTCACCGCGTAGTAGCCAGCGTCGGGGTCCAGGTAGTAGTCGTAGAGGTGCCAGATCATCGACGGCCACGCATTGTTCAGCATCCACTGAATCACGCCTGTCGAAACATACTTGTTGCCGCTGTAGGACTCGAACATCGCCCGCTCGGAGTCATACTCCATCGTTGCCGCCAGTCGAGTGTACTCGGCCAGCGTCGTGGGCTTCATGTAGATTGCATTCATCGCGTTGTCGAGGACGTTCAGGTTCTTAAAACCGCCGCCGCCATAGTGCAGCTTCCACATGTCCGAGGGCGGCCACGCCTCCGGATCAGGCAGGAATTTTTTGCGGCTGGCCAGAGACGGAAGCGCCGGACCGGGGCTTGTCTCGGTGTTGTATCCGAATGCGCCGCCGTGGTGTTCGTCAACGTACCAATAGCTCGGCTCAACGTAGTCATACGGCCCCGACATCTTTACGCCGCTCTCGCCGGTCACGGTGGTTGGCGTCTCCGATGCCGACGACAGTATCGGGTTCGGCCAATGAGTCTCCGCCTCCACGTTGAGATACGCTGTCTCCACGTTCGCCGGTGGAGGATTGTCGCTGCCGTTCAGCCACACGAGCAGGCTGGGATGATGGCGCAGCCGCAGCATCTGCGAGCGCAGCGACGCCGTCGCAATGACCAGGTCATCCGGCGTCCACGTCTTCCATCGCTCCCAGTGGTCGCAGCAGCACCACCCGGCCATCACCAGAATCCCGTTCTTATCAGCCAGGTTGAAGAAGTCGTCCGTATCCAGCTTGCCTTCCAGCCGGATGGTGTTCAGGTTCAGGTCGCGAATCAGCGCGAACTGTTCGCGCAGGCGCTTAGGATTGGTGCGCAGCATCATGTCCTGCGACCAGCCTCCGCCGCGTATCAGAATCGGCTTTCCGTTTACACGGAACAGCCGCGCGCCCTGTGCCGTCAGTTCGGATGTAATCTCGCGAATGCCGAAGTTGACGGTCTGCTCATCGGAGACCTGGCCGTTCGTGCGAATGCTCATCTTCAGCGCTTCAAGATGCGGTTCGCCCATCTGTCGCGGCCACCAGATCTTCGGGTTGTGAATGCGAAGCTGCGGGAACTGCTCTGGCGTGAAGATCACCGTGCGCTCCTCATGCGGAGCCAGCTGCACCGTCTGCTCAAAAGTGGCCCCGACGGCCGAACCGGAAACGGTTCCCTGCACCGCATGGTCGGTAGCGTTTTGCAATTCCGCATAGACGGTCAGCTCTGCAGTGCTCAGGTTCTCGTCGGGAAAGTGCGTCGTTACCATAGGTGAGCGTAGGGCAACCGGACCCGCCGAAACAAGATCAACGCTTCCCCAGAGCCCCATGTCTCTGTCAGGGGGATCGGGATTCCAGTCGACCCAGTTGATGCCCAGATCCTTATCGGTCGGTGCAAAAGTCTCCACCGCTACCACATTGCGTTTTCCCGAACGCAGCTCGTCCGTCACATCCACGTCATAGGTGCGATACGCGCCGGCGATCTGCTTCGAATCAGCGACCTTGTGGCCGTTTACCCAAATGTCGGCCCGATAGTTGATGCCGCCAAAGTGCAGCCAGTAGTGTCGCCTGCCTGCCGCCGCCGGAACATTGAACTCGTCCCTGTACCACCATCCGCAGTGGTAGGGGCTGTCAGCGGGCATGGGCAGATTTTCAAAGTTTCCACCGACGGGGTAGGAAGTTCCCGGAATCTTTCGCAGGTTGTCGCCAAAATACGGATCAGGGAAAATCCCCGCTGCCACCTGCGCCGCCAGCACCGTGCTCGGCACCGAGGTGCTGATCCAGCCATCGGTTGAAAATCCGGCGCCGGATATCGTATCTCCGTTCGCACTGAGCTTGCATGCTGACTGCAGCCGCCACCCGTCATGAAGGGGAGTCACTGCTGCCGCGCCCAGCTGTGGAGCCGCCACTACGGTAGCCAGAAGACAGGAACAAAGATATCGTTTCATCAGCTCAGGAACCCTCCATTTGCGCCGCACGTGAACACCGCCGGATTCGTTGCTCACTCGAAATGATATGGTCAGAAAACCATATTTCAATCGTTTGAATTCAATACCTCAGCCGGACTGCCTTTGTCAACGTCGTGGCCCGAACTCTCTCCGGCCGCCGTCTTTGCTCCTCCCGGCTGGGCCGAAGAAGTCCGCACCACCAGCTTCGGTCGCACCATATGCAGTCCAGCCTCCTGCGCACCACTTCCCTGCCCCTGATTGAGAGCCTTCAGCATCTGCTCGGTTGCCAGCAGGCCCATCTCACGCAGAGGCTGCCGAATCGTCGTAATGCCCGGAGTGGCGACCCCGGCCGGAAGGATGTCGTCGAAGCCGGCCACGGAGCAATCTTCAGGAACCCGCAGACCGGCCTCTGTGAGGCCCCGCACCACGCCGAGCGCGGTGAGGTCGTCGAAGGCAATCACCGCGGTGAATTTTCTTTCTGACTCCAGAATCTCTCCCGCAAAACGCCGCCCGCCCTCGAAGCCCGACTTCGAATCAGAGAGGTTCGGCAATTGAAATACCAGCCGCGAATCGAAACGGATGCCGGCCTCGGCAGCAGCCTGTCGAATCCCTTCCCAGCGCGGTGCGCTATCGAACATCTCGTCGGGCCCGCGAATCACCGCGATGTGCCGGTGCCCAAGAGAGCTGAGATGGCGCATCACCAGCGCGCCGCCTTCCCTGTTGTCGACAAGGACCGACGTGATGCGTCGTTCCGTCAGGTCGCGCCCCACAATCACAATCGGAACGTGGTTTTTCTCGATATCCGCCAGCAGATTGGCTTCTTCAAACACCCAGCTCGCGATCACAATCACCCCTTCCGCTCGCCGCTCCAGAATCATCCGCAGATACTTGTCGAACAGCTTGCGCTCCGTCTGCGCATTCACCAGCAGGGAGAAGTACTGCGCCGGCTGCAGCCCTTCGTCAATGCCGCTCACCACCGGAATGCAAAAAGGATCGGACATGTCGTACGCCAGCACCCCTATCGTTTGCGTGCGCCGCCGGCGCAGCGAGCGCGCATAGGCGTCCGGATGATATCCGAGCCGCCGCGCCGTGTCCTGGATCCTCTTCCGTGTTGACTCTGCTACGTGCCGCGACAGCGGCGCTTCGCTGAGCACAATCGACACGGTCGAAACGGAGAGATGGCATGCACGCGCAATGTCTGACAACGTCACATGACCCGATTCGTGCTGGCCCACTCTTTCCTCCTCTTCGCTCCCCGATTGCGCCTTGGTTATGTCTTAGCGGAGCCAGTCGCGCCCGCCCAGCATACAACCCAGCAACGTATTCAAAGATCGAAATCGCATCGCTGCTCCTACTTAACTTGCATCATCTGCGCTGCATCGCAAATGGCGGCATTTTTCACTTGACAGTCCCCGTAATTCACCCTAGAGTCAGATTCCATTCAAACGTTTGAAACAATACCACGAAAAGAGGTGGCCATGAAACCCGAAAAAAAATCAGCCGTCACCGGTCTCTTCCTCAGCATCCTTCTTCTGTTCCTCATTTCCGGAGCCGCCGCCTTCGCTCAGGCCGGCAGAGGCGCCATCAGCGGAACCATCACAGATCAAACCGGAGCCATCATTCCCGGCGCGTCGATCACGCTGCTCAATCGCGCGACCGGGGTCACACTGCACACCACCGCCAACTCCTCCGGCAACTACGTCTTTATCTCGCTCAATCCTGGCACCTACCGCGTTTCCGCCACTGAGCACGGCTTTGTCACCGTCGTCCATGATAACGTGCCGGTGACGATCGACCAGACCACCACCGTTAACCTCACCCTGCATGTCGGCGCGGTCAGTCAGGTCGTCACCGTAACAGGCAGCGTCGGCCTTTCTGAGTCTACCAACTCCACCGTTGGCCAGTTGATCTCCGCCGCAACCATCGACCGCGTCCCTCTGCTCAACCGCGACGTCAACGATCTGGTGCAGCTTAGCCCCGGCGTCACCCCTGCCAACGGCACGCCCAACTCTTCCAACTCACAGGCCATCGCCAGCATTTCCAGCGGACGTCCAGGCATCGACGTTTCCTCCTACACCATCAACGGCGCGATTCAAGGTTCCGTCTACTACATGGTCGATGGCAGCCCGATCGGAGTGGCTGAGAACAACGCCGCGGCCATCCTGCCCGCCATGATACTTCCCGAGGATGCCGTCGATGAGACACGCGTGGAAACCCAGAACACTCCCGCCGACTATCAGAGCGGCGGAGCTGGGGTCATAAGTCTGGCCACCAAATCCGGAGGAAACAAATTCCACGGTGATGTCTTCGGCGTCTTCCGCCCTAATGTCCTCGCCGCAAACGAATACTTCAACAAACAGAACCAGCTTTCGAGCGGATTGGCCAACACGCCGCCATCCTTCCACCGTTATCAGGAGGGCGGCTCCATCGGCGGCCCCATCGTCCACAAGAAGCTCTTCTTCTTTGCCGATTACGAGGCCACCCAGCAGGCTTTGTTCGACGGGTCGAACATCTTCACCGTCCCCACCACAGCCGAGCGCACGGGCGACTTCTCAGCTGACAACTTCACCATCTACGACCCGCTGCTTCCCGACAACCCCGACGGCACCCGTCAGCCCTTCCCCAACAACATCATCTCCAATCCCAACCCCATCGCGGTCAAGTTCCTCTCCGAGATGCCCAAGTGCAACGTGCCCAACCCTTCCACCTGTGATTCAGATCCTAGCGGCGCTGTGAATAACCTGTACGTGCCCGGTGTCGATCCGTCTTCCGCGCAGAAATTCGATATCCGCATGGATTTCGATCAGAGCGAAAAGCAGCACATCTTTGGTCGCTTCTCCTTCGCGCGCCTTTCCAGCTCTCTGGTCAACGCCTTCAACAATGTGTGGGACCCGTTCTACGCTCAGAACATCACCAACGCCCGCAATGTTCTGTTGGCGGACGATTACACCTTCAACTCCAACACTGTCCTCCAGTTGCGCTACTCCTTCACTCGTCATTATGAGGACCAGACCGGCGACCCTGGCCAGACCGCGGTCGACAATCTTGCGTCGCTGGGATTTGTCACCCCCACCGCGGCCGATGAACTCTATAAGACCCTTCCCTACGTCCTCTTCGACGATGTAGGTGGCGGGGTCGGCGGCACCGCGAACTACGACACTTTCGTCTACGCCAGCGAGAACAGCGACTTCAGCGCCACCGTGACCAGGGTCCAGGGCAAGCATCAGATAAGCGCGGGCTTCGAATACATGAAGCGGTTTCTCAACGTGGGCCAGCCTCCCTCCCCCTCCGGCGCCTATGCCTTTGACGTGTCGGCTACAGATCAAAGCGTAGCGAATGGGGGCGGTGGCAGCGACTTCGCCTCTTTCCTCATCGGCATGGGCGAAACGCCGGGGTCGGAAGGCAATGACGCGCCGAGTTTCACCAAGGACCTCTTCGTCGCCGAATCAAGCCCCTATTACGCAACATTCGTCCAGGACATCTATCACCCGTTGTCCAACCTCACCATCACGGCCGGCCTGCGGTGGGATATTTTCGTCGGACGCAACGAGCGGCATAACCGCCTGGAGTACTTCAATCCCGCCCTCGACGCGACAGCGGCTGGCGTTCCTTTCACTGGCGCTGAAGTCTATGTCAACAGCGGCAACCGTTCTCCGTTTGCAACGAACCTCACCGACTTCGGCCCACGGCTCGGATTCACCTGGCAGCCTGAACCGTCTTTCGTCGTACGCGGCGCCGCAGGCATCTACTACGGTCCAAGCCCTGAGATGGCGGCCAACTCATCTCTCGACAGCGATGGCTTTTCGTCCTCCACCAATTGGGCCGCCACTTGCTACAACAACGACGGCAATACGGTCTACAATGGCACCTCAGCCTGCGCAGGCGCTGCGCCCGGCAGCCCCGCGCCCAGCGTCACCGGCATTTACTCCCTCACCAATCCCTTTCCCAATGGAGTGGTACCCGTCTTCAGCACCCCGCCCTCCGGCTTCGCCAACAATCTTGGCCAGACACTGAACACGGTTCTGCGCAACGAGCGCACACCTACAACCTACAACTATAACTTCGGCATTGAGTATCAGTTCCCGCAGCAGGTCGTCTTGAGTGTTGCCTACGTGGGCAGCCGCGGGCTCTTTCTTCCCTTCTCTTCGATTGACCTGAATACTCTCAGCCTGGAAACAATCGGGAACTACGGCGCATCGCTCTGCGTCGATACCTCCAACCCCGCCTGCCAGATGGTCAATAACACCTGGGCGCCCATCCAGCCCGCCACCAACTCGAATTACGGCTCCACCTCCGTCCCCCTGTGGGTGTCGCTACAGGAGTACCCGCAGTTTGGCAGTGGCAACTACGGCTCCGGCAATGGCGTTATCCTCAACGGCTATCCCGGCGGCGACTCCGAATACAACTCGCTTCAAACCAAGCTGCAGAAGCGCCTTACCAACCACTTCACCACTCTCGCCGCCTTTACCTGGGCCAAGCTCATCACCGACGACGGCAATCCCCCGCTGGGCTTTGTCGGCAACCACTTGGGCGCCGCGCAGGACACGAAAGACCTGCAATATGAACACTCCGTCAGTCCTCAGGATGTGAAGTATCAATTCACCGGCGAGGTCTCCTATGACCTGCCCGTCGGTCCCGGCCGGGCCGTGCAGCTCAACAGTGTAGGCAACGCCTTCCTGGGCGGCTGGACTGCAAACGGCATTCTCTACCTCAGCACTGGGATTCCCATCGCTTCGCCGATAGTGGGAGCGCCAATCTCGTACTTTAATCAGCGCCCCGATCTCACCTGCAATCCCAGCAGTGGCGCTCCGCATTCAGTGAACGAATGGTTCAGCCCGGCCTGCTTTGCCATCCCGTCCAGCCCGTTCGTTGCCGGCACTGCTCCCGCTTATCTGGATAACGTCCGTACCATGGGTGCGCGAAACCTCGATATCTCCCTCTACAAGTCGTTCCCGATGGGAGAAGCACGCAACCTGCGCTTTGAGGTCTCGTCGTACAACATTACGAATCTGGCGCAGCTCGGAATGCCCGGTGTCCCGTCGATTACGAACGTGCAAACCCAGCCCTCCATCGCCGCAACCTTCGGCCAAATCACCAACACCGTAAATACCCCGCGCCAGTTCCAGTTCGGCGCGAGGTTCACCTTCTGATCCGTTCCAGCGAACAGCCAATCTCAACAGACCGTGAGGGGTATTGCTCCTCGCGGTTTTCGCCCTTCCATTGATTTTGTGCTGCCCTACCTATCCGCTACTTCACAGCAGCCGCAGGATATGTCCCGCACGTTCTGACCGTATATTCAGGAAAATTTAAGATTCAGAACATAAGCTAAGAATCGCCCGATTTTGCGCGGCGGGTCCTGCACCATCATTTTGCGGCAAATCTTAATGCGTTGAGGAGCATAGAATGCGTAAGTTTCGAATGATGCTGAAGTATGCAAGCCTTTTACTCCTGGCCGTCGCATTGCCTGTCACAGCCCAGACGCACTGGCAGGTGGCCAAGACCCTTCACATCGGCGGGCAAGGCGGGTGGGACTACGTCACCGTTGACGCGCCCAGGCACAGATTCTTCGTCACCCGGCAAACACATACCATGGCAATCGATATCGAAACGGGCAGGGTGCTCGCCGATATCCCCGGACAAATCCGGTCTCACGGCGTCGCACTCGTGCCCAGACTGAACCGCGGATTTATCACCGACGGAGGCGGAAGCGGCCACATCCTTGTCTTTGACATGAAGACCTACAAGGTTCTGGGAAGCATACCGACTATGCCCGACTCGGACGGCATTATTTATGACCCATTCACAAACCAGGTCCTGGCGGTCTCCGGTGACGGTGAGTCCCTGATGACCATCAGCCCCAACATCGACCCGAAAAACGGCAGGATCGAGACGCCGATCAAGCTCGGAGGATCACCCGAGTTCCTCGCCGCCGATGCATCCGGACGCGCCTACATCAACCTGCCGGACAAGAATGAGGTTGCGGTCGTGGATCTGCATGCCCGCAAGGTGGTTGCGCTCTGGCCCGTTGCTCCCGGTGGCAAGAATGTGGGCATGGCCATTGACCGCGTGCACCATCTGCTCTTCATCGGCTGCCGCAATCCGCAAAAGCTGATTGTTATGAGCACCGAGACCGGGAAAGTCGTAGCCGCGCTGTTGCTCGGCAATCACAACGACGCAGTGCGTTACTTCGACGGCCAGGCTTTTGCAAGCTGCGGCGATGGAACGCTGACTATTGTCGGCGAAAAGGCTGGCAAGTTTGAGGTTGAGCAGGTTGTGAAGACCGCCGAGGGCGCACGCACCCAGGGGCTTGACAAGCTGACCCGCCAGATATTCCTGCCCACCGCGCAGATTGAACCGGGAGCGACAGGACGGCACCCTGCAATGAAGCCCGGCACCTTTGAAATCGTGGTCGTAAAGGGAAGCTGAAAGAGCGCAGCCAGGCGCGGCGCTTTGCAGCCCTCAACCGTCAAAATTCATCGCGCCAGGCTCTCAGCGCCTGGCGCATCCATCAATGCCTGCCAATGCCTGCCCGCATACTGCGCTTCCCGTCTCATTTCTCATTAAGGTAATCTTCAGGTTAAGCGTGTAAAACATGGAGAGTGTGCACATTAACACATCCATACGCTTGCCGAATGGGCCCGCCCTTGAGGATGGCTGCGCTGGATCGACAGGTTGTGGTGGAGCTTGCGACATGAACAAATTTTCAGTCACGTTTACTATCTGGTGCCTCTGCGGACTGCTGTTTTTCGCCATACCCGCCGCAGGACAGGACACACCAGCCTCCTCACTCTCGATCGCCTCGCAGGCTGTGGCACCTCAAAGCCAGGGAGCGACCCTCCATATCACGCTGCAGGATGCGATTGAGCGGGCGAAGAAGCTGAGCCCTGCGCTCACAACAGCTCTGACCAATGCAAAACTCGCGGCAGAAGCAACCGTGCAGGCCCGGGCGGCAAACCTGCCCAATGTCTCCGGGAATAGCCAATATCTTTATACTGAAGGCAACGGGACCCTCTCCGCTCGATTCATCGCCAACAACGGCGTGCATGAGTACATCGCCCAGACCGATGTGCATCAGGCAATTTCAGCTCCCCTTCTGGTCGACTACCGCCGAAGCATCGTACTCCACGCAGTGGCGCAGGACCAGGCGACGATTGCGGAGCGCGGATTGGTTGTGGCAGTGGTACAGGCATACGCCACGTTATTCGGGGCCAACGGCAAGCTGAAAACCGGCGAAGAGAGCCTGCAGGCAGCACAACATTTTGTAACCATCACCACAGAGCGCCAGAAGAACGGCGACGCCGCCTATGCTGACGTTCTCAAGGCACGCATTCAGGCTGACGACAGTCAATCCGCTCTGGCAAACGCCCAGCTTGCCCTCGAACAGGCGCGGGTTGCATTGGCGCTCTTGATCTTCCCTAACGTCAATCAGCCGTTTGACCTGATGGACGATCCAAGCCAGGTGCTCACGCTTCCCCCGCGCAGCCAGGCGCAGCAGGAAGCGTCGACTTCAAACCCAGAGCTGGATGCTGCTTCCAAATCCGTGGAAGCGGCCCGCCAATCGCTGCTTTCGGGGCGTCTTGGTTATCTGCCCTCTCTCACCTTCGACTACTACTACGGAATCGATGCAAATCGATTCGCCACAGAAACGACATTGTACGACGGTAAGAGAATTCAAAATCTCGGATATTCCGCGCTGGCCACTCTCTCGGTACCGCTTTTCACCTGGGGTGCGACACACAGCAAGGTAACAGTGGCCAAAAGCGAAGAGGACCTGGCCAGGGTAAATCTCGGCTTTGCGCGGCAGAAGGCTGCCGGCGATTTCGACCTCTATTACAACGAGGCGCAGGTCGCCCGCCAGAACCTCAAGACCCGTCTGGCGGCCTACACCGATGCCATGGAGAGCCGGCGCCTGACGCTGCTCCAATATCGGGCCGGCGTGGCGACCGCTCTTGAAGTTGTCACTGCCGAAGCAACCGTCGATACCGAGAGCACCGCTCTCTACGACGCAAAAACACGCTACGCGACAGCGATTGCAAATCTCGCCACTCTTACGGGGGTCCTGTGAGAAACCAACGATCCCGTATCTGGCTTGACCTTGCTCTGGCGGCGGCTATGCTCGCATCCCTTACTGGATGCTCGGGAACAAGCGCTGACCTGTCTGCCAACTCCTCCGCCGTCGCCGTGCAAACTGTGACAGCCGTAATGCAGCCGATTCAGGAGATCTTCCATGGCCAGGGAATCCTGTACCCGATCCACCAGGCTTCCCTGTCGCCAAAAATCACCGCGCCGGTCGAACGCTTCTATGTAAACAGAGGTACCCGGGTTCACACCGGAGAGCTGTTGGCGGTGCTGGCGAACAAAGACCTTTCCGCCGAAGTGGTGGCCGCGCGCGGCGCGTATGACCAGGCGCTGGCCAACTATGAAGCAACCACATCGTCCACTCTTCCCGAAGAAATTCAGGCTGCCGAGGCTGCTGTCGCCGACGCAAAAAGCACGCTCGATGATCAGCAGCGTGTTTACGAGAGCGAATTGAATCTTTACCACGAGGGCGCGATTCCCCGCAAACAGGTGGATGCCACTGCTGTCGCGCTGACAGCGGCAAAAAGCGAGTGGGAGACGGCGCAGAAGCGCCTGAATGATCTCAAGGCTTCCGGAGCGACGCAGCAGCAGCGCGCGGCAAAGGGTCAGATGGAAGCGGCGCATGGGCAATACCTGAACGCCGTCGCGCAAATGGGTTATAGCGAGCTTCGCAGCCCCATCAATGGTGTCGTTGCGGAGCGCACCGTATATGAAGGCGACAGTGCACCCGCCGGCACTCCGCTGTTGGTGGTGATGGATACATCCAAGGTCATTCTGAGGCTTCACATCCCGCAGAACGACGCGGCGCAGTTGCACGTTGGAGACACGGCGACCCTCGATGCTCCCGGAATCAGCGGCGGAGTTCCTGCGCGAGTCAGTATCATCAGCCCCGCGCTCGACCCGAATAGCACCACCGTTGAGATCTGGCTGGAAGCCGACAACCCTCATCACAATCTCGCGCCGGGCACTTCCGTAGGCGCTTCCATTTTGGTCCGCAAGGTACCAGATGCACTCGTCGTGCCCGAATCCGCCATTTTGGTCAGCGACGATGGCGGAAAGCGCGTTATGGTTGTCGCCCCGGACAGCCTCGCCTATTCCCGGCCTGTCACTACCGGCATTCAAAATGGAGGCCTCGTTCAGATCACCAGTGGACTTCGGCCCGGCGATCAGGTCATCGTCGGCGGAGCATACGGCCTGCCCGACAGGACAAGGGTCAAGGCCACGCCGGAAAAAGCTCGCGGTGCTGTGAGCCAGGGCGTGAACCAGGACTAGAACACATGGAAAACACAGCATCCCGTGTAAAAGACAACAAGACGCTGTACGCGTCCGGCGAGAAGCAGCAAAGGGGCGCGTGGTTTTCGATCTACGCCAAGGCTGTCATCACCGTCATCGTCGCCCTCGCGGGAATGGGCATTTACGCGGCTTTCAGCATCCCCCTCGCGGTCTTCCCTACCACCAACTTTCCCCGTGTCCTCATCGCCATCGACAACGGCGTAATGCCCATCGATCAAATGATGGTGACCATCACGCGCCCCATCGAGGAGGCTGTCAACAGCGTTCAGGGGCTGGAGACGGTCCAATCCATCACCAGCCGCGGCTCAGCCGAAATCGATCTCTACTTCAACTGGAAGGTGGACATGTTCCAGACCCTTCAGCGGGTCTATGCCGCAATGTCCCGTGTCCAGTCCGGCTTGCCCTCTACCGTTACCATCGACGTCCATCGGCTGCGCTTCTCCAGCTTTCCCATCCTTTCCTTCGGAATAACTTCAGACAGCATGCCTTCGACCCGCCTGTGGGAGATCGCGACCTATCAAATCGAACCCCAACTGAATCGCGTCAACGGAGTCTCTTCCGTCCTCATTCAAGGTGGAGACGTACCGGAATACGACATCGTTCCCGACCCCGCCAAATTGCTGCGCACCGGCATCACCGTTCCCGACATTCTGTCCGCCGTACAACGAACCAATCTGATTCAGTCTCCGGGCCTCATCGCCTCTCATCATCAGCTCGTCCTCAATTTGGTCGATAGTCAGGTCCACAACCCGAACGAACTGGCCAACGTCGTCGTAAAAAACACAACAGCCGGAGTCCCGATCACAGTCGGCGACATCGCCGCGGTCAAGCCCGGGATTCAGCCGCGCTACACAATCGTGACCTCCGACGGCAAGCCCGGCATCCTCCTCAGCATCAATCGCCAGCCCGGAACCAACACCGTCACAGTTTCAGATGGCGTCTATGCCGAGCTTGCCCGGATTCGGAAAACCCTGCCTCCCGGCATCCACTTTTCCGTTTACTACGATCAGGGCGAACTGGTGAAGGAAGCCATCGCCAGCGTCCGCGACGCCATCCTCATCGGCATCATTCTCGCCAGCATCGTGCTCGTGATTTTTCTGCGCGACTGGGGAAGTTCGCTCGTTGCGGGACTCGTTATTCCCGTCACCGTTGCCATCACCTGCCTCGTCCTCAAGATGCTCGGCGAAACCTTCAATTTGATGACCCTCGGCGGCCTGGCAGCAGCGGTCGGTCTGGTCATCGATGACGCAATCGTCGTAGTCGAAAACATCGTCATGCACCGGGACGTCGGCCAAAGCCGCTACCAGGCCATTCGCAACGCCCTTTCCGAATTAAAGGTTCCGCTGGTCGGCTCAACTGCAACACCCGTCGTCATCTTTCTACCACTTATCCTTATCACCGGCGTCACGGGAACATTCTTCCGCGCGCTCGCAATCACCATGGCTTCAGCGCTGATTACATCTCTGGTGCTTGCCCTTACCTGGACTCCCACCCTCAGCCAGTATTTTGTTCGCCGCGAGGACCGAGTGCCGGCGGAAGCCTACGCCGGCGAATCCTTGTCACCCGAGCAGGAGGCGGAACGCCTGCTCGCAGCCGAAGAAGCCAGCATCACCGGATGGATGAAGAAAATCATCAGCTTCTACGAACGGGTCCTCAAGCTGGCCCTCGATCATCCCTGGTGGCTGGTCGCCATTTCTTTCCTTCTTATCCTTGGCTCATATCTCAGCTATAACGCGCTGGGCTCAGGCATGCTCCCAAAGATGGATGAGGGCGAGTTCACGGTCGATTACGTCATGCCTCCCGGCAGCTCCCTCGCAGAAACGAACCGCGCCGTGGAGCATGCGATTCGGATCATTCGATCGATTCCTGAGGTCGCGGCAACTTCACGACGCACCGGACTGCAACTCGGCCTCGCGGCGGTTACTGAAGCCAATACAGGCGACATCTCAGTTCGTCTTTCCAATCACCGAAGCCGTGACATCTACGCCATCATGGACGAGGTTCAGGCCAGGGTGTCCGCTCAGGTTCCGGTGCTGGACATCGACCTGCATCAGACGCTCGAAGACATGATCGGCGACCTCACCAACGCGCCCCAGCCGGTGGTCATCAAGCTGTTCTGCGACGATCCCGCGCTGATTCGCAAGTGGGCTCCAATCGTGGCCGGCAAAATCTCGAAGGTTCCAGGCGTTGTCGGCGTGCTGGACGGAATCGACGACACCATCAGCAGCCCCGAAACTATTTACCGCATTCAGCCCGCGGTCGCTGCGGCCAATGGCTTCACACCCCAGGAGCTTGCCACGGACGCAACAGCGCTTCTTGACGGCGACGTCGCTTCGACCCCAATGGTAGTCAACAACCGCATGTACAACATCCGTGTGCGCTTCCCGGAGAGATATCGTGTCACGCCGGATGCCATGAATAACACGGTCTTTCTCAGTTCGACCGGAACCACGGCATCGCTGGGATCGCTCGTCACCGTCCAGAATCTTCCGGGTCAGACCGAAATTCTGCAGGAAAACCTCCAGCGCCTTGACGAAGTGAGCGCGCGGCTCGAGGGCACGAGCCTCGGCCAGGCCATCCCCAAAATCAAGAAAGCAGTCGCATCCCTCAATCTCCCACCCCAGATTCGAGTGGCGTACGGCGGAACCTACGCCTCACAGCAGCAGTCCTTCCACGACCTGCTCCTGGTTCTCTTCACCGGAATGTTGCTCGTCTTCCTGGTTCTCCTCTTCGAATTCCGTTCCTTCTCGGCTCCGGTTTCTATCATGGCCTCTGCCGTCATGTCCACGTCCGGCGTCTTTCTGGCTCTGCTGATCACCGGCACAGAATTCAACATCTCGTCGTTCATGGGGCTGATCATGGTCGTCGGAATCGTCTCCAAGAACGGCATCCTCCTGCTCGACGCCGACGTGAAGTTCCGCGCCGCCGGCATGTCTGCGCGCGAGGCAATGATTCAGGCGGGCCGCCGCCGCCTGCGACCGATCATGATGACCGCGGTTGCCGCCGTCTGCGGAATGTTCCCGCTGGCGCTTGCAATTGGAGCCGGCTCGCAAATGCTGCAACCCCTGGCCATCGCAGTCATCGGCGGCATCCTCATCTCGATGGTGCTGTCGCTCATCATCACTCCGGCTGTTCACTTCTACATGACCAGCGCGCATTGATCCTCTGCTCTCATCCTCCAGCCTGTACAGACGGCTATAATTGACGGCAGATATGGCATTTCCACGTCGGCGCTTTCTGGGCTCCTCTCTCTTTGTAGTCGGCTCAACCCTTCTGGAGGCACTCGCAACCCCTGTCTGGAAATGGACCGCTCCGCTTCAGGTTGAAGCTGCCAT
>Ga0335075_10000630_pt1 | contig 60679 bp, 55 predicted proteins | sample Lox_Sample_24_FD_206723 | JGI IMG/M metagenome (GOLD analysis project Ga0335075, IMG submission 206723) | Soil microbial communities from Loxahatchee National Wildlife Refuge, Florida, United States - Lox_Sample_2.4 | ecosystem: Environmental > Terrestrial > Soil > Wetlands | place: USA...
TCCGAGGCGTCACGACGACAAGCCCATCGCGGACGCGGCGCGCTCCTTGCCATTCTGCTCTCGGCAGCGCGCCGGGCAGCGTTCCGCACTCTCCTATAGCGTGGGCCCCATGGCTACTCCTCACGCGTTCCGGTTTTCCACCAACACGTTCGGGCTGACCTCGCGAGCGGACTTCCTCGCCCACTGCCGGCGGGTCGAGGAGCTCGGGTACGACACGCTGTTCGCCGCTGATCACCTAGGCAGCACGGCGCCGTTCCAGATGCTGGTCGCCGCCGCGGCGGTGACCAGTCGCCTGCGGCTGGGGACGCTGGTGCTCAACGCGGCGTTCTGGAACCCCGCGCTGCTCGCCAGGGAGATCATCTCGGCCGACATCCTGACCGAGGGCAGGCTCGAGGTTGGCCTGGGGTCCGGGCACATGAAGTGGGAGTTCGACGAGGCCAAGATCGCCTGGCAGGGGTTCGGGGCGCGGGCGGAGCGGCTGGAGGCCGCGGTCGGGGAGATCGGGCGGATCTTCGCGGCCGGCGGGTACGAGCAGCGCCGCCCGCTGGAGGAGGCCTTCGGCATATCGCCGCTGGCGCCCGTGCAGCGGGCCGGGTTCGGCGGGTACGGGCCGCCGCTGCTGCTCGCGGGCACCGGCGAGCGCGTGCTCAGGATCGCCGCGCGGAAGGCCGACATCATCGGGATCGCCGGGACCAGGCAGGCCATGGGGCAGCCGCCGGGCACCTTCAGGCTGTGCACGGCGGAGGAAACAGACGACGTGGTCAGGTTCGCCCGGGCGGAGGCGGGCGACCGGGCGGGCACGGTTGAGTGGAACGTCCTGATTCAGCTGGTCAAGGTCACCGGCAATCGCGTGGCCGCCGCGGAGAAGTTCGTGGCGGAAGAAGGCGAGACGATGTCGGCCGAGGAGCTCCTCGCGGCCCCGTTCGTCCTGCTGGGCACGGTGGACGAGATCGCCGAGCAGATCCTGCGCAACCGGGACAGGTACGGGTTCACCTACTACACCGTGCACGCCCCGTTCGCCGAGGAATTCGCCCCGGTCATTGAGCGGGTCCGCAACCTCGCCCGCGGCCGCTAGGTCATGCGCGCCCGGTGGCTGACGATCTTCCTTGACTTCCCGCCGGGCGACTTCGACGCCGGCGTGGCGTTCTGGCGTGCGGTGACCGGCAGCGGGCAGTCGGCATCGCGCGGGGCGGCGCAGGAGTTCGCCACCCTGCTGCCGCCGTCGGGCGATCCCTGGCTGCGAGCGCAGCGGGTGGCGTCCGGGCCTGGCGGCTGCCACCTCGACCTGCACGTCGGCCCGTCGGCGCGGGCGCTCGACGCCGCGACTGGCGAGGCGGTCGCGCTCGGGGCGGGCATCAGGCATCGCGAGGCCGGCCTGGTCGTGGCGGACAGCCCAGGCGGGTTCCCGTTCTGCCTGGTGGAGTGGACGGGTGAGGCCCGGGCACCCGAGCCAGCCTCGTCCGGGGCCGGCCTGGCCCTGGCCGACCAGTTGTGCCTCGACGCGCCGCCTGCCGCGTTCGCCAGGGAGTCGCAGTTCTGGGCCGCGCTGCTCGGACGCAGCCCGGCGCGGGCGGTCGGAGGGCGGCCCGAGTTCGCTTACCTGGGACGGGCCGGCGGGTGCGTTCGGCTCGTGGTCCAGCGAAGGGACGAGGCGGAACCGGGCGCGCGGGTGACGGGGCACCTAGACGTCGTGTGCGGCGACCTCGCCGCCGCGACCCGGCGGCACGTGGCCGCCGGGTCGCTCGTACGCGCCGAGCTTCCGTGGTGGACGGTGCTGACCGACCCGGCCGGCCGCGCATATTGCCTTGTCGCCGCCGGCCGCAGCGCCCGGGCCCAGCTTGATGCCGGCGCCGGCTGACGGGAGCCGCGGCTGGCCGCACCCTACGCGCTGCCCCGGTCGGCGAGGTCGCGCGCCCGGTGCCTGAGCCTGGACCGGCTGTCGACCGGGACCTTGTGCAGGCGCAGCCTGCCGCCCGGCTGGCCTATCGCCGCCACCAGGCGATACCTGCGCCCGGTCGCGCTGACGGGTACGGTCAGCCGCACGGTGGCGCGGGCCGGGACGACGCTGACGGTCTCGAACGCGCCGGCCCGCAGGCCGCGCCGGGACGTCAGCGCCGGGACCGCGACGCTCCCCGGCTTGAGCAGCGCGGGGAGCCGGGAAGGGCGGGCTGCCAGGCCAACCAGGACGGCGGCACCTGACGGGTTCTCGATGGCCGCGACAACGACCGGGCGCGGCTCGTCCGGCTGGCCCGAATCCCGCAGCTCGGCGCTGACTCGCGCGTCGAGCGGCCGGTCGCCGTGGCGAAAGCCCGCAACGGCGAGCCACCCTAGGCCCGCCAGCGCCAGCCCGCCGAGGCCGCAGGCGAGTGCGAGGTCAAGGAGAGGGGTTCCCATGACAGTAAAACCTGGCATTATTGGACCTGTCATGACAGAGCCAATTGACGGTGAAGTGGCCTGGAACGAAGCAGGCCAATTGCCGGTATCGCGCATCACGGCCACCGCCCTCGCTGACCTGCTCGGTTACTGGTCCGCGTCCGACGGTCCGCTGTACCGGCTGCTGGCCACCCGCATCGGACGGCTCGCTGACACGGCCGAGCTCCCGCCGGGGCTGCGCCTGCCGCCAGAGCGGGACCTGGCCTCGGTGCTGTCCGTGAGCCGCAACACGGTGGCGATGGCCTACCAGTTGCTGCGCGATGAGGGGATGGCCGACAGCCGGCAAGGCTCGGGCACGCGGATCATGCCGCACCGCACGACGCCCGCGGCCGTGCACCGGGCCAACGGCTTCTTCGCGCGCCTGCTCGGCTCCGCGCAGGTCGAGGCGGACCTGACGATAGCCGCCGTCGACTGCGCCCCGCAGGTAGCGGCCGCCCTGGATGATCCCGCCTCGCTGCTGAGCGCCGCCCAGCGCCGCGCGGTGATCACCAGCACTGGCTATTTCCCCAGCGGCTACCCGGGCCTGCGGGCCGCGATCGCGGGGATGCTCGCCGCCCGGCACGGGCTGCCCACCCGCCCCGAGGAGGTGATCGTCACCACGGGCGCGCAGCAGGCGCTTGACCTGCTTATCCGGTGCGAGCTTGTCCCGGGTCAGCCGGCGCTCGTGGAGGACCCGACGTTTCCCGGGATGCTGGACGCGCTGCACCGGGCGGGGGCGCGCCCGGTCGGCGTGCCACCGGGCGACCTCGATCGCCTGGAGCGCGCGATCGCCGCCCACCGCCCGGGACTTGCCTACCTGATCCCCAGCTACCAGAACCCGGTCGGGCTGAGCCTGTCGCTGGCTGCGCGCGAGCGTGTCGTCGCCCTGGCCCGGGCGCACCCCGAGGTGGTGATCATCGATGACATGGCGATGACACCAGTGACGTTCACTGGCGCCGTTCCCCCGCCACCGCTGGCCGCGCTCGCCCCCGGCCTGCCGAACCTGGTCACGGTCGGGTCGCTGGCCAAGACCTACTGGGGCGGCCTTCGCACCGGGTGGGCCCGCGCGCCCGAGGCGATCATCGCCCGGCTCGCGGCGGCGAAGGCGGCGGCGGACCTGGGCAGCACCGCCTACCAGCAGGCCATCGTGGCCGCCCTGGTGTCGCAGCGCGATGAGGAGATCGCGGGCTGGCGGGCCGGCTGGCTCCGCCCGCGATACGAGGCCATCTCGGTGGCCCTGCGGGCGTGCCTGCCCGACTGGCAGTGGACGCCGCCTGACGGCGGCCTGACGATCTGGGCACGGCTGCCCGACTCCTGCGGCCCTGACGCCACCGCCTTCGCGCAGGCGGCGCTGCGGCGCGGGGTCGCGGTGGTCCCCGGCCGCCTGCTCAGCGCCACGGCGGACTCGGACGCGGCCCGGCACGTCCGGCTTGCCTTCACCGAGCCTCCCGAGACGCTGACCGCGGCGATCAAGACCCTGGCCACGGTCATCTGACGGGCTCGTGCCCGGCCCGCCTCAGGCCTGCTGCGGCTGGGCCTGGTCAACCCACGCCGTGATGGCACGGTCCAGGGTGGGCATCGGCAACGAGCCATGGTCAAGGACGGCGGCGTGGAAGGCGGGCAGGGAGAACGCCGGGCCCAGGCGGCGGCGGGCCTGCTCGCGAAGGCGCTCGATCTCCAGCTTGCCGGTGAGGTAGGCCAGCGCCTGGCCGGGCATGACGATGTAGCGGTCGATCTCGTTGGCCATGAATTCCGGCGGCATGGGCACGTGGTCAACCGCGTAGCCCACGGCCTGCTCGCGGCTCCAGCCCAGGTCGTGGAGGCCGGTGTCAACGACTAGCCGGACCGCGCGCATCAGGGACGCGCTGATCGCACCGAGCAGGCCGCGCTCATCGGTGTACAGGCCGGCCTCGTCAGCCAGCTGCTCCGCGTACAGGCCCCATCCCTCGGAGAACACGGCCAGGCTCCGCTGGCGCTGCAGGGCCGGCAGGTCATCGAGCAACTGCAGGCGTGAAAGCTGCAGGTGATGTCCGGGCACCGCCTCGTGGAACGCGACGACGTCAATGTCCCACCCGGTTCCCGCCGTGGGCCGCAGGGTGTTGAACCAGAACGTGCCGGGCCTGCCGCCATCCAGGCGCGGGGGCGTGTAGTGGGGTGCCGCGCCGCTCACCGCCACGACATCGGGCATCGGCGTCACCGCGCAGGGCGGCGGAAGCGGCGCGGGGAAGATCTGCGCTGCCCGCTCCTCGGCTCGCGCGACGGCCTGCTGGGCACGGCGGACCGCCTCCGCCGGGTCGAGCTTGCCCGCCGCGTCACGCAGCGCGGCGAACACCGCGTCCCGCCCGGACAGCCCAATGCGCGCACGCAGCTCCACGGCGCGCGCCTCCAGCGCCGCCACGTGGTCAAGCCCCCGCTGGTGCAGTTCCCCCGCGGTCAGCGGCAAGGTCGTGTAGACGCGAATGGCCCGGGCGTAGTCGGCGTCCCCGCCTGGCAGCCAGCGAAGCCCGGCCTGGTCGTCGGGCCGCGCCCTGGTGCTCAGCTCACGGACGGCCGCCAGCCATCGCTCCAGGGCCGGGTGGATGACATCGGCCAGCGCCGCCCGCCGCTCCCGCTCCCAGTCCGCCGCCCTGTCCCAGCCCTCCGGCGGCCGCGGGGACAGCACAGGACTGCGGCCGGGGTCGGCCAGCACCCCGTCGGCCCAGCTCGCCGCTTGCCCCGCCAGGGAAGCGACCGGCAGCCTTCCCTTCCTCGCGCCGGCGCGCAGCCGCTCGGTGATCTGGTCGAGCCAGCCGCCACTGCCCCGCAGCCGGGTCAGGTAACCCTCCGCCGCGTCCGCGTCCACCAGCACGGTCCGCGCTCCGAGGGCCAGCAGGAAGGCGGGACCGCCGTAGTGCATCGCGGTCACCGTGTGCTCGTCGGCCGCCATGTCGATGACGTCGACCTCCTGGCTGACTGCCTGCGTGACGCAGTCAAGCGTGACCATCTCCGCCGCCGTGGCGGGGCCGCCGCCGGCGGCGGCGGCCCGCCGCAGCTCCGCAGCCGCACGGCCAAAGCTCTCCGCCTCGGCCCGCCAGGCCTGCTGGCCCGCCTCGCTGTCGTCGGGGAGCAGGTGGTCATACCCGGGTATGCCGTAGGAGGTCGCGGCGAACGGGTTGGCCCGCAGCCACCGCTCGTGGAAACGGTCGGCCAGGTCACGGGCAGCGGGCATGGAACCTGTGGTCATGGGAACCTTCTGCGGTCTTGACGGGGCGGTAGGGCGCATCCTACCTATACGCCCTGCGGGCAACAGGCCGCCAGTCGCCCGCGCCGGCGGCGCGGGCGGCCTGGGCTGGCCATCCAGGGTTTACCGGCCGTAAGGCCTGGTTGAAGAAGCCCTCCTCGGTCAGGCCATCATGCGCGGTGAGAATGGCCGCGCCGGCGGGCAGGATCAAGAATATGCGCCGAGAAAGTCGCTCCATGTCACCACGGAGGCCGAGAATTAGACCCGAGGCAAAATCTATGATGCGCGCGGCAAGCGCATTGTCAACGTCTTCCAGGTTGATGATGACCGGAATTTCCTGGCGATAGTACTCGCCAACGGTGGCGGCATCCTGGAAATTTCGCGGACGCACTATCGCGATGTGCAAACCGTAGCCCGCGGCAAGCTGGCCATCGGCGATTTCATCGCCGTCCCAAGCCTCACTGGCGCCATCGGGAGCGTACTCCCCCTCGTCGGCCAGGTCGTCATCATCGCGCTCGACGAGGCCGAGCCAATCACGGGCGTTGCGTTGCACTACGCTGACCTCCGTCGATACGAGCCTATTCAGGGTCGCCCGCCAGGCGAGGCTATGGTTGATGACTGGAACCGCGGCGAGCCAGGGCTGCGCAAAACTCTAGCAACCCACGTCGCTCGCCGGACATCAACACGCCGGGGCCCGGCGATGAGATCCGACCGGGCGAACGGCGACTGCGATTGGTGATCAGCCAAGTCCATTCCGTGGGTGAATAACACCCTGAGATAGCCCACTGGCGGGAATCAGAAAGGTCTAGCGGCGGCGTCAGGCCGACTGCCGCGGTTGCTCCCCGTGCGCGCGCAGCAGCTGACGCCTCAGGGCCGGCGGCGCGAAACTGGCCTCGATGCTAGCGCGGGCGAGCGCCTGGAGCTGCCGGGTGGTCAGCCCGAGGTGATCGCGGGCGCGCCGGTACTCGTCAAGCAGGGTGGTACTGAACATGGGCGGGTCGTCGCTGCCGAGGACGACTGGCACCCCGGCGGCGAGCAGCCGGGGCAGCGGGTGCGCGGCAGGCGCGGGGACCACTCCAGTGGCGACGTTGCTTGACAGGCAGATCTCCAGGGTGACTTGCTCCTCGCGCAGGCGGTCGAGCAGCCGCCGATCCTCGACGGACGCGATCCCATGGCCAATCCGTTCGGCCCCCAGGTCGTCGATGGCCGCCCAGACCTCCTCAGGACCCGCGCTTTCGCCCGCGTGCGGCAGGCTATGCAGCCCTGCAGCGCGGGCCGCGGCAAACTCGTCACGGAAGCTGGCGCGCCGTATTCCAGCCTCTGGACCGCCCAGGCCAAAGCCGACTAGCGCGCCTGGCGGGTGGCGGAGCGCGGCGTCGAGCGTGAGCCGCCCGCCTTCCCCGCCGTCGCCGGCGGAGATGTCATACACCCACGCCAGCACAACGTCCTGGGCGCTAGCGGCGGTCGCGCCAGCATCAAGCGCCTGCGCCAGTTCATCGGCCGCGATTCCCGCCTTGATGTGGCTGACCGGGGTAACGGTCACCTCAGCGTAGCGAGTGCCCTGCGTCCTCATGTCGGCAGCCAGGCCGGCCACCAAGGTCACCAGGTCATCGGGGGTGCGGACAAGGCTGCTCACCGCCGTGTAGACATCGAGAAAGTGAGCGAAATCCCGGAACGCGTAAAACGACCGCAGCTGTGATACGTCCGCGGGGACGCCGCTTTCCTGATGGCGCGCGGCCAGGGTAGCCACCGTGTGCGGCGCGGCCGACCCGACCAGGTGCACGTGCAGGTCAGCCTTGGCCATGGCGGCGAGCTCGTCATCTTCCGCGCTGACGGCCGACATGGGGATCGCTGGCGTACCCAAGGGACGCCCCCTTCGTCTCCGGAGGCGCCCTTACCCAGGTTGAACAGCGCCGAGCGTGGCGGGATGGACTCTCGCTGCAGCGCCTCTCGGGCCTGGGTCCATTGTGTCACAGGCAGCCAGGAAGCTACCGCGCAGCGACTCCCGCGGGCCGGCCGTGCCCTAGGCGGGCGCGGTCCGGCGGATGCTCCAGTGGAAGGTTCCCTCGCAGACCAGCGCCCCGGACTCGTCAGTGATCCGGGCGACCGTGGTGGTCCTGGCTCGGTCCTGCTGGCCCGACAGCAGCAGGCTCATTGCCCGCCTTGACTCCTCGCTCAGGCGACAGCGGGCCAGCAGCCGTCCGCGCGCGGGCGACAGGAATCGCATCGTCGCGGTCACGCCAAGCGGCAGCACGCCGTCGAAATCGCGCCCGTTGCCGCTAGCGGCGATGATCGCGGCAAGGCCGGCCGCGTCGGCGAGCGCGGTCAGGCCGCTGGAGTGCAGCGAGCCGATGACGTTCAGCAAGCCGGGCGGGGTGGCCATGGCGACTTCCGCGGCGCCATCAGCGGCCCGCACGACCGTGATCGCGGCGGTCCTGTGGGCCGGCACCGGCTCGATCAGGGCACGTGCCAGCGCGGTGACGTCCATGCCGCCATAGCCTGGCACAGGCACTCGGCGCCGCGGCGACGCCGAGATGAATTAACCATCCGGCAATCGTGTCCCCGGCCGGACCCGGCGGCCTGGCCTGGCCCCGTGTCGTTGGCCGATCATCCCGCCGGCCGCGGCCCGGTGAGATCGTTCACTTCGGCGAGCAGGTCCCGGGCCTCGGCTGCGCCGAGCTGCTGGAATATCTCCAGTGCCTGGCCGAGCAAGTCCTCGGCCTGCGTGGTGTGGCCGCTGGCCATGGCGCACCGGCCCAGGCCGGCCAGGGCGTGCCCCTCATCACGGAAGCTGGTGATGCCCCGGGCCAGTTCCAGTGCCTGCCGGTGACATTCCTCAGCCTGCGTGACTTCACCCATGACCCGGTACAGTGTCCCCTTTTCATTGAGCGCCCCGGCCACGCCAGGGCGGCTGCCAACATCGCGGTAAATGCGCAGGGCCTGCTCCATCCGCTGGGCCGCGCCCGGGTAATCTCCCATCCCTCGTCGCGCGACCCCGAGGTGGACGAAGGCGTCCGCCTGGCCGATCCGGTCACCCAGCTCGAGGCAGATCTCCAGGCCCTCCTCCAGCGCCTGGACCGAGCCCGGGTAATCACCGGTCGTCTGGGGCGGACGGCCGAGGTCGAGGAGAGCGCCGGCCTGGCCGGGCCGGTCACCCAGGTCACGGTAGGTTTCCAGGGCCTGCTCCAGGACGTGGACTCCGGCCTGGTCATCACCCGTCGATCGCAGCGCCCCCCCGAGCCAGAGGAGGGCGTTCGCCTGGCCTAGCCGGTCACCGAGGTCGCGGTAGATGTGCAGGGCCTGCTCCAGGGCCTGGACCGCGCCCGCGCAGTCACCGATCCTCCACCGCAATTCGCCGACGTGATTGAGGGCGTTTGCCTGGCTGATCCGGTCACCGAGCTGGGCGGCGGCCTGGGCCGCGACAGTGTGGCGGTTGATGGCCTCGGCAAAGGGGCCGTCGCGGCGCAACAGCCCGGCGACGCCGCCGGTCAGCGCGATCACCCGGGCGTGCTCGGCGGTCCTGGTCACATGATCGAGGCAGGCGAGCAGGCTCGCACGCTCGGCACGTGCCCACGCCAGCGCCTTGTCCTCGTCATCCAGACCCGGGATGGCGAACGGCCAAGTCGGGGCGGGCAGCACCGGGCCAGGCTGGCTCTGGAAGGCGATCAGGGCGTCGGCGCGGGCGGCGGCGTACTGGTAGTAGTCAAGCAGTCGATTCACCGCCTGCTCGCTGCCGGGAAGATCGGCCGCATGGCCGCGGGCGTAGCGGCGCAGCAGGTCGTGCAGGCCGTACCGGCGGTGGCCAGCCTCGGTCAGCAGTCCCTCACCGTGCAGGGCATCCATCAGCCTGGCGGCCTCAGTCAGGCTGGTCCCGGCCAGGGCCGCGGCGGCATGCGGCTCGATGATTGTGCCCGGGTGCAGGCCCAGCAGGCAGAACAGCCGCTGCCTGGCGGGGTCCAGGTGCCGGTAGGACATCTCGAAGGCGGCGGCAATGCTGTCGTGCTCCGCGGTCAGCGTCAGCAGGCTCGCCCTGGTCTCGGTGACCAGGTCAGCCAGCGTCCAGGACTGGTGCCGGGCGAACAGGCGGGCCAGCAGCGAGATCGCCAGCGGCAGGAACCCAGCCAGCCGCACCACCTCGGCGACCTCGCCCGGGCGGCCGGCGGCATGCGGGACCAGCCGGGTGAACATGTCCGCCGCCTGCGCCGGCGTCAGCACGCCAAGCAGCACTGGCGTGACCGCGCCGGGCAGGTCGCCCAGGTGACGCCGACTGGTGACCAGGACCCGGCATTCCCCGTCTCCTGGCAGCAGCGGGGCCACCTGCCCGCTGCTTGCCGCGTTGTCCAGCACCAGGAGCATGCGCCTGCCCGCCAGGCGATCACGCCAAAGCAGGGCCCTGGGCTCAAGCCCGTCCGGAATGTACTGGGCGGGAATGCCGGCCGCCTGCAGCAGGCTAGCCAGCGCATCAGCGGGGTCAACGGGCCGATGGCCTGGCGTGTGACCGTGCAACGGCAAGAAGACCTGCCCGTCGGGGAATCCGCCCGCCAGCCGGTGCGCGGCGTGCACCGCAAGCGCCGTCTTCCCGATCCCCGCCATCCCGTCGATCGCGCAGATGTCCACGACCCCGCCCGTGCCAGCGCCCGATACCGCCGCCATGATGGCCTCGATCTCCACCTCCCGTCCAGTGAACGAGGCGATGTCGCGTGGCAGCGTGCGGGTAGCAGCGGCGATGCCTCCAGGCAGCGGCCGGGGAACCACATTCCCGGCTGCCGGAGGGCGCCCGCGCGCGGCCGCCTCAAACCCGGCCCGGTCGTCCCCGGACAAGCCGAGGGCATCCGCCAGCAGCTGGGCAGTGTCCCGGCGCGGGAGCCGGCTGACCCCCCGCTCCAGGTCGCTAATGGACCGGTAGCTCAGCCGAGCGGCTTCCGCCAGCTCTTCCTGAGTCAGCCCGGCGGCCATGCGCAGTGAGCGCAGTAGGCCGCCAAAGGATACCGGGAGCAACTCGGACATCTGCCCATCATGCCCGGAGGCGACACCGAGGGTAAACAACCGCACTGCGGTCGCGATTGGTGCTGCTCGTTCCGCATCGTTTATTAACGTCTCGTTTGCCCTGACAGCATTCAGCGGTTTTCCAGAGGAAAGGCACCGTACGTACGTTCCCCCTGGCCACATGTACGCGCCAGTAACCCCTTCGAAGGGAACGTCCATGCCGGAGATCAGCCGCCGCTCCTTCATCGCGGGAACGGCCACGACCGCCGCCGCGGTAGCGGCCGCGACAGCGCTTCCCGAGGCGGCCGCCACCGCGGCCACAGGGACGATCGCCGACGTCCAGCACATCGTCATCTTCATGCAGGAAAATCGCAGTTTCGACCACTACTACGGCACCCTGCAGGGCGTCCGGGGCTTCGCCGACAGGACCGCCATCACCTTGCCAGGAGGAAGCTCCGTGTTCGGCCAGCCGAACGGCGCGGGCATCCAGTACCCCTGGCAGCTCAGCCAGGACTCGTTCCTCGGCGAGGACCGCGGCCAGTGCAACGGCTCGCTTGACCACTCCTGGGCTACCCAGCACCAGGCCCTCGACAACGGCAAGATGGACGCCTGGGTCGCGGCCAAGGGCACCGACCGTACCGTCGGCTACCTCAACCGGTCCGACATCGGGTACCACTACGACCTGGCCGACGCCTACACGATCTGCGACGCCTATCACTGCTCCGTGCTGTCGGCGACCGGCCCCAATCGCACCTACCTTTTCTCCGGCTGGATCGACCCGAACGGTACCGCCGGCGGCCCCGCCTACGACAACGGCTCAGAGTCGGGCCTGTCCTGGCAGACCTACGCGGAGACGCTGCAGAACGCGGGCATCAGCTGGAAGGTCTACCAGTCCTACGACAACTACGGCGACAACGCCCTTGAGTACTTCAAGCAGTTCCAGGACCTGTCATCCTCCTCGCCGCTGTACCCCGGCGTCCAGGAGGTCCCCGGCAGCTCATCCGGCAGTGGCGACATCGCGCAGCTGATCGCCAGCGGGATCACCGCCGACCTGGAGGCCGGGACGTTCCCGCAGGTCTCCTGGATCGTCACCAACCAGGCTTACTCCGAGCACCCCTACGCCGCGCCGAACGACGGCGCCCACTGCGTCAACCTGGTCCTGAACGCGCTTGCCGCCTATCCGAGCGTGCTCGACTCGACCGTGGTGTTCCTCAACTACGACGAGAACGATGGCCTGTTCGACCACGTGCCGCCGCCCGTCCCTGAGCTCGGCACCCCGGATGAGTACATCCCGTCGAGCAATCCCGCCGTGGCGAACCGGCCGATAGGCCTTGGCTTCCGCGTCCCGATGACGATCATCTCGCCGTGGACCCGCGGCGGGAAGGTGTTCTCCGAGGTGTCGGATCACACGTCGGTCATCCAGTTCGTCGAGCGCTGGTCCGCCGCCATCGGCAAGCCGGCCAGCTGCCCGAACATCAGCGCCTGGCGGCGCGAGGTCTGCTCGGACCTAGTGGGAGCGTTCGACTTCGCCAGCCCGGTGAGCGGGCTGCCGTCCAGCCTGCCGTCAACCGCGTCGACGTCGTCGACCTACGGCATGACGTTCTGCGCGGTGATGCTCAACCCATCGCCCACCACCAACTCGCTGCCCGCGCAGGAGGCCGGCACCCGCACGGCGCTGGCACTGCCCTACCAGCCGACCGCTGACGTCACCGGCTTCGGCCCGTCGGCGACGTCGAACATCGCGGCATCAATCGAGCTGGCCAGCACGGGCAACTGGGCGACGGCCGGGGCGCACTTCTGGATCTTCGCGAATTCCGGCAACCCGGACGGCCCCTGGCCGTACACGGTATCCGCGGGCACCTCGCGCAGCGTGCAGGTGAACATCGGCGACGGCCTCGGCGCGGGTGCCTACAACCTGACGGTCATCGGGCCGAACCGGTTCCGCCGTGACTTCACCGGCAACTCCGCGACCGCGGGCGCGTCCGTCTCCTGCGCCGTCACGGTGAGCGAGAGCCCGTCCGTCCCCTCGGCCGGCCTGGTGCTGACCCTGGCGAACTCCGGACAGGCGGCGGTCACCTTCACGGTCACGTCCAGCCACTACGTGACCTACTCGGCGGCGCACACGGTCGCCGCCGGCGCGACCTGGTCCGCTGACGTTACCGGCTCGCTCGCCTCCAGCGGCTGGCACGACTTCACGGTCACGGTGAGCAGCGACTCGTCGTGGTCCCGCCGGTACGCCGGCCACCTGGAGAACGGCCTGCCAAGCGTCACTGGCTGATCCGCTGGTTCCCCTGAGACCAGCGGCCCGGGCGCCAAGCGGGCGGCGCCCGGGCCGTCTCGCCTGCTGGGATAATTCCCAGCAGGAGTCCCTCGCACACTACCTAGGGTGGTCGCCGCACATGGAAACGATTCCTGGCACGCTGCTGAGCTCCCTGGCGGCCATCGTGGGCGACCAGCATGTCCTGACCGGCGACGCCACCGCCGGCTTCAGCGTCGACTGGACCGGGCGGTTTCGCGGCCACGCGGCCGCCGTCGTGCGGCCGCGCGATACCGCGCAGGTCGCCGCGGTCCTGGCCCTGTGCACCGACGCCGGGGTCCCGGTCGTCCCGCAAGGAGGGAACACCGGCCTCGTTGGCGGCGGGGTCCCGCTGCACGGCGAGGTTGTGCTGAGCGCGGCCCGGCTCACCAAGCTGGGGCCGGTTGACCAGGAGGCGTCCCAGGTCACCGCCGGCGCCGGGGCTACCTTGCAGCAGGTCGGTGACGCGGACGCCCACCTGGACCTGGGCATCCAGATCGCCAGCCGGGCCAGCGCCACCGTCGGCGGCGCGGTGGCGACCAACGCCGGCGGGGTGCGGGTGCTGCGCTACGGGCCCATGCGGGCTCAGCTGCGCGGCGTCGAGGCCGTCCTTGCCGACGGAAGCGTCGTGTCACACCTGGCCGGGCTGGTCAAGGACAACACCGGCTATGACTACCCGTCGCTGCTCGCGGGCAGCGAGGGCACCCTCGCGTTCATCACCCAGGCCCGGCTGCGGCTCGTCCCCCGGGTCCGCGACGCGGTCACCGTGATCATCGGGGTGCAAGGCCTCGAGGAGGCCCACGTGCTGGCCCGCCAGGCGGTCAGGGGCGTGCCCGGCCTGACCTCGGCCGAGTTCTTCACCCAGGCGGGCCTGCGGATCCTCATCGAGCGAGCCGGGCTGGTCCCGCCGCTGCCCGGCGATCTTCCCGTGTACCTCCTGCTCGACGCCTGCGGCCCGGGGGCGCTCGAAGACCTCGGCGCCGTCATTGGCACCCGGGAGGCGGCCGTCGGGGAGTCCGCGGCCGAGCGGCGGCGCCTGTGGTCCTACCGGGAGCGTCACCCTGAGGCGGCCGGGTTCTTCGGCGCCCCGATCAAGCTCGACGTCTCCGCGCCGGCGGCGCGCTGGGTCCAGCTCGCGTCCGAGGCGGCGGGCGCGGTGACCGCCGCGGACCCGGGAGCGCTCGTCATCACCTTCGGTCACGTTGCCGACGGCAACGTGCACGTCAATATCGTGCCCGCCGCGCCTGCTGACGGCCGCCACGAGGACGCCGTGTTCTCCCTCGTCGCCTCGCTCGGTGGCTCCATCTCCGCCGAGCACGGCATCGGCGCGCTGAAGGCGCGGTGGCTCGGGCTGGCTCGCAGCGACGCGGAGCGCGCGCTGTTCGCCAAGATCCGCTCCGCGCTCGACCCGGCCGGCACGCTGAACCCGCACATCCTGCCTCGGCTCCGCCGCTGAGGCCCGTCCGCCCTCGCGTCAGGCCGCAGGCAGCGGCCACGTCAGGCGCAACGCGCCGCCAGCCGGCAGGGCGCGCCACGAGCAGAAAAGGAACCCGACACCGATGCGGGCGGCGCGGATCGTGTCGTCATCCAGGCGCGCGGCCAGGTCCTCGATGCGGCCCGCCTGCCAGGTCTCGCCTTTAGCCGACGCGAGCAACCGGTCCCTGACGCCGCCGGGCGTGTCCGGGCCGTCGCGCCAGAGATTCACCACGGCGTCGGTGGCCGCGTTGGCGACCACGCGTCCTGGCCAGTCCTGGTCCCGCGCGAAGGCCCTGGACGGGCAGTTGACGGCCCGGCGCGCCGTGGCATCCCGCGGGGAGGCGAGTGTCCCCCAAAGCCCGTCATCAATGCCGAACGCGGATTCCACCACGAGGTGCGGGAGGTCATGGATAACCCGCGCGGCCACCCGGCAGGAGGCGCCGTCGGGCAGGGTCAGCCAGGTCCGGTCCCCCGCTGGCGCGTCCCCCTTCACAATGGCGACGTCCGCCGCCGCCACGCGCAACGCTAGCGCTTCCGTCACGGGCCAGAACGATACTCGCGCCCGGCCCGGGCCCGTCGCATTTCGGCGTCGTGTCGGCGTAAGAGAATTATCGCCACGACGGGCCGGCCCATAACTTTAACCCCAGTAATCGCATTTCTTCAGGCGTGACTCACCCGGGCTACACGAGCGTGGCTACCACGCTGATCTCGGGAACGGCCGCCAGGGCGCGCGAGACCGGGCAGCCCGCCTTGGCGTCCTCGGCGAACTTCTGGAACTCAGCCTCGTTGAGGCCGGGAATCACGCCCGTCGTGGCCAGGTTGATGGCGGTGATCGTGGGGGCGTTGTCGACAAAGCGCAGCGTGACCCGCGCCTCGGTCTGCACCGAGTTGGGCGTGTGGCCGGCGCTGGCCAGGATGTTGGACAGCGCCATCGAGAAGCACGCCGCGTGCGCGGCGGCGATCAGCTGCTCGGGGTTTGTCTGAGGGCTGTCTCCCTCGCCGAAGCGCGAGTTGGCGGAATACCCGCCCTCGAAGACCCCGTCGCCAACCCTGACCGTTCCTGACCCGGTCTGCAGGCCGCCGCGCCACTCGGCACTACCATTTCGCTTGGCCATCCCAGCCTCCTCAACGCCCCGATGCTGAATACGGGGAACCAGCGAGCAATACCTTAACTCAGGACGCGGCGGCGCGACGGGACGGGGATGCGATCCAGGTCGTTGGCGACGATGATCTCGCCGTCGAAGACCGCGGCCGCCTCCCGCGCGAACTGCGACATCTCCGCCGTCCCCGCGCCATAACGCTGGGAGAAGTGCGTCAGCACCAGCAGCCGGGCACCGGACTCGGCCGCGATCCGGCCGGCCTGGCCCGCCGTCAGGTGACCGTAGTCCTCGGCCAGCCCGGCGTCCGCGTCGGTGAAGGTTGACTCGCACACCACCATGTCGGCCCCGTCGGCCAGCTCGAACGCCGCATCGCACAGGCGAGTGTCCATGATCAGGGCGAACTTCTGGCCCCGCCGCGGCTCGCTCACCTCCGACAGGGACACGACCTTGCCGCCGCGGATGATTTTCCCGTTCTTCTGCACGCGGCTGATGTCGGGGCCGCTGATGCCATGCGCGACGAGCAGGTCCGGCCGCATGCGGCGCCCGTCGGGCTCCACCAGCCGGTAGCCGAACGCGGGGACGCGATGCGACAGTTCCCGCGCCTGGAGGGTGAACGCGTCGGTGACGACAACCTCGCCGCCGGGGGGCGACAGCAGATGCTCGGCCAGGCACAGCGAGTCGTGCGAGGCCGACGCGTGCCGCAGCCGGCCGAAGTACTCGCCGTTCTCGGCCGGGTAGCACACCTGTACCGGGTGGCTGACCTGGTCAAGGGCCATCCGCTGCAGGACGCCAGGAAGCCCGAGGCAGTGGTCGCCGTGGAAGTGGGTGATGCACAGCCAGCCAATGGATGAGGCCGTGACCCCGGCCAGCAGCATCTGCCGCTGCGTCCCCTCGCCGGGGTCGAACAGCAGGCCAGCCGCGTCCCAGCGCAGGAAGTACCCGTTGTGGTTACGCGTGCGGGTAGGCGCCTGGCTCGCCGTGCCAAGCACGACCAGTTCCCTGGCGGCCACCGTCAGGCGCCCGGGGCCGGGCGCTGGTCCAGGATCAGCTTCTCCAGCCGGCCGAGCGCGTCGGCGAGGTCCTCCCTGGTCACCATGTCGTCCAGGGAGATCCGGACCGACGCGAGCTCGCGCGCCAGGTACTCGGCATCGGTCTGGGTGCGGGCCGCTACCTGCCGGTCACGCTCGATGTTGGCCCGGTCCCGCTCGTCCTGCCGGTTCTGCGCGAGCAGGATCAGCGGGGCGGCGTACGCGGCCTGCGTCGAGAAGGCCAGGTTGAGCAGGATGAACGGATAGGGATCCCAGTGGTGGATGAAGCTCAGGACGTTGAGGGCTATCCACAAGATGACGAAGACCGTCTGGGCGGCCAGGTACCGCCCGGTGCCCAGGAAGCGGGCCAGCGCCTCGGAGAACCGGCCGAATGAGTCCGCGTCGTAGAGCGCCCCCCACGAGGCGGCGCCGCGCGGGACAGACAGGTCGGACTTATCCCCGAGGCCGAGCCGGGAGGTCATGCGCGCCATGGAGCCTCTATACCCCCGTCCGGGAACGCCGCCAGCCTGGCGGCAGCAGGTGGTCAAGCACGTCGTCGATGGTGACGGCGCCAAGCAGGTTGCCCGCCTCGCTGCACACCGCCACGCCGAGCAGGTTATAGGCCGCCAGCCGGGCGGCGAGCTCCCGTTCTGGCAACTCGGGCCGGACGAACACGCGGCTCTCGATGACCTCGCCGACCGGAACGGCGGGCGGGCGGCGCAGCAGCCGCTGGAAGCCTACGCTGCCGAGGTAGGTCCCGGTGGGCGTCTCCAGTGGCGGCTGGCACACGTAGACCTGGGCGGCGCCGACCGGGGCCAGGCTGGGGTTGCGTATCCGGGCGAGCACCTCGGCCACGGTGGTCTCCGGCCCGAAGATCAGCGGCTGGGATGTCATCAGCCCGCCCGCGGTGCGTGGGTCATACCGCAGCAGCCGGCGGACATCCTCGGCCTGCTTGGCCCGCATCGCCGCCAGCAGCCGCTCGCGCTGCTCAGCGGGCATCTCGGCGAGCAGGTCGGCGGCGTCGTCCGGCTGCATCTCCTCCACGACGTCCGCGCCCCGCTCAAGCGCCAGGCTGGCCAGCAGGCGGACCTGGTCCTCCTCCGGCATCTCCTCAAGCAGGTCGGCCAGCTCGTGGTCGTCGAGCGCCCCGGCCAGCTCGGTCCGCCGGGCGGGCGGAAGGTCCTCAAGCGCGGTGGCGAGGTCGGCTGGCTCCAGGTTGCGCAGCTGGGTGAGCTGGGCTGACACGGGGTCGGTGTTGAACAGCTCGCGGCACTTCTCCCAGCCCACGATGGTGAGCGCGCTGCCGCCAAAGGCGCCGCCGAGCCGCCCGCGCCCTCGCGCCAGGGCGACCGCGGTCACCTCCCAGCCGCTGCGCCGGGCATCCCGGGGGGCGATGGCGATGTCCGCGACGGTCCCGTCGGGTACCTGCCTGCCGATCAGGCTGGATGCGAGGATCTCGCCCTGGCGCAGGGTGAAGCCGCCCAGGTCGACGGTGCCGCCGACGAGCCGTGCTCCTTCCGTCGAGATCTCCTCGACCCGGCCGAGGCTGACGAAGATGCGCCGCCTGCGCATCTGGACTACCAGCCCCAGCGCGTGGGGCGGCTCGTCACCCACGACCGGCAGCAGCACCACCTCCCGGACCCGGCCGATGGTCATGCCCTCACCGTCCATGAACGGACGGCCCTGCAGCCTTGACGTGAAGACTTGCTGCTCGGCCCGGATCGCGCTGGCCGCCGCTCGAGTATCCCGACTCACGCATGCCATTATCCGTATGGGCGATTCCGAACGGCACGGGGCATCTCCCCCACTAAGCAGACTCTTGAAAGTTACGATTTCCCCATGGGCGACTGGGATGCGGTAATCGATGTGTCGAACGTGTGCTGGTCCCCAGCCCTGCCCCCGATGCGCAAGCGCCGGGCCTACTGGAGCCGGCTCGGGCTCGTCATGGCCGCCTGGCGCAGGGAGCATGGCGACGATGCCCGCCTCCACCTCGTCGCCGACGCGTCCCTGCGGCGAGTGATCGACAGCCCCGAGGACCTGCAACGGCTCAAGGACAGCGGCGAGCTGCTCACCGCGACCGTCGCCGACGGGGTCATCCTGGACCTGGCCAGGGAGAACGGGCTGCACGTCATCACCCACGACCACTACGTCGACCACCGGGATACCTATCGGTGGATCGAGCAGTTCCCCGAGCGCTTCCACCGCTGGGAGACGGTGGACGGCGACGTGCGGATCATCCCGCTGGACATCACCCCGCGCAGCGCCCAGGACATCTCGATGGCCCGCGAGCTGAAGGACCTGCGGCGGACCAGGCTCGACACCAGGAACCCCGAGCACCGTCGCATCCTGCACACCCGCTGGAAGTGCGCCAACACATCCTGCTCACAGGCAGCGACCTGGCAAGGGCAGTTGCTCGTCTGGCCCGTGCTTTCGCTGTCCGGCGAGGCCATGTGCCCCGCGTGCGACCGGCCCCTCGAGGCGCTCGGGCCGCGGGCCCAGCTGTTCGAGGTCGTCGTGGCCGAGCGGGCCTCGCAGGCGGAGATCATGCGGTTCCCGCTGGAGGCCGACGTCCCGGTCATCGTGGGCCGCGGCACCGTCAAGGGCATCGACCTGTCGCCGACCGCGCTGTCGCTGCTGCCTGGGCTGTCGCACCAGGTCCCCGAGTCGTTCCATGACGCCGTGGGACGCGTCAGCAGGCTGCACCTGCTGATGCGAATCGAGGCGGTCGGCGACATCAACTGGCGGCTCGCGGTGATCGACCTCGACAGCAGGAACCACACCGAGGTGGAGCGCTGGCAGGGGTCGGGGTTCCTGCCGTCCCGCGACGTCCCGCCGGACAAGGAGACCTACCTGTCGGCCAAGGACCGGCTGATCCTCGCGGGTACCGTCCAGTTGCGCCTTTCCGGCAAGCGCTACCCGCACCCGCCGACCGCTTCCTTCGGCGTCCCGCCAGAGCGCGCTGAGCCCGCTCCGAGCGGCCCGGCCACCATGCCGGCCACCACCATCACCGACGGTGAGGGAACCCTGAAGCCGAGGACCGGAGATGCCCTCGATAGCGAGGCCCCCTGACCCGGGCGCCGAGGCCACGCTGCGGGCGCCCGCCGCTAGCGCGGCAGCGTCAGCCCCCCGCCGGCTGGGCTAGGAAACGCCGTCCTGCTGCGACATCGTGATGCGCCGCCAGGCGGAGGTGAATATCTGCTGATGGGCGTCGTTCCCGCCACAGGCCGTGATGACCGCCTGGACGAGCGGGAGGGCGGGCAGCTCGCTGCCGGTCAGCGCGGCATGCAGGGTGGAGGCTGCGAACTGCTGGCTGCACTGGTTCTTGATGACGCTGGCCATGGCCCGGTAAGACGGCTGTCCGGCCCAGGTGCGGTAAGTCCTCAGCGCGTCCATGAACTGGGCGGCTGTCCGCGCCGCGGCCGGGTCGGGGCACAGGTCGGAGTCGGGGGTGTCGAGCAGCACGGGAGAGGCAGTCACCGGGTACCGGCTATGGCTGCCCAGCCTGCGGCTGAGCTCGTCGTACTCGTAGTGCACGAGGATGACTTCCTTGCGCGCCTCCTGGACAATCTGGCGGGCCTCGTCGAGGCTGTCCCGTGCGATGGCGAACGCGGTGCTGACCACGTCGGAGTCGGCTCCGGCCCGGCGGACCCGGGTATGGGCATCGCGCAGCGCCCGGTGCGCGGCCCTGAGCTGCTCGACGCCGCGATCTCTGTGGCTGTCTGGAAGCGTGCCCACGGACGGGCTGACTGGCCGCGCGTGACGTCCTGTTCGCGGAGGGTCCGGCTGGACGATACTCGACTCGCCGTTGAGCGAGGACGTGCGGATATCCATGGCGGGCGTCTCCTTGAAGTAAGCGTACTTCGGCCTTCTGGAACGAATGGGCTGAAAACCGACAATTCGGTGGCCCCGACAAGGTGGAAGCAGAGGCCGTGTTACCTAGCGCATTACCTACCGCCGGAGGTTACTCCTTGCCGCAAGCGCTTGACACCTCAAATCGCCAAAATCACTCCACTATCACAGCAAGGCCGGATGAAACAGCCTGCACGTGCATTTTTCACTGCTTGTTAACGCTCACACATAGCCTCGGCGCAGGAAGGGACCAAAGCTCCGGACAGTTATGGACGGTCCAGGACACCCCTGGGCAACAGATCGCGAACCGCCCTTGCCAATTCCACCTGCGTAGCGGAAACTTTGTGCAGCGCCTGATTGCCAAGGAGGCAGGGCCGTATCGGCCGCGCTCCGCAAGCTGTTTCGGTGGAACGGATGGGCTGGAAGCAGGCAGGCGGCGACAAGGCTGGAGGCCGCCCAGTGGAAGGGGTGGCCTCCAGCGTGACCTGCGGAGATAGATTGGCGCGCCGCCGCCTGGTGAACCGCGTGGCACAACGGGGCGATGAAGACATTCCCGGGTTTATATTCTCGGTCAATATCACCCGGCCAGGAATTTCGTCACGGAAACGCTGGCGCGCTTGCCGAGGCACGGGCGGAAGAGGACGGCAAGCCCGCCCGAGTACCTGACTCCGGACACCGCGGCGCGGCCGGGCCGCCCACCCAGGACCTCCACGTACCCGGACGCCGGGTCGGAGAATGGCGCCTGCCGGCCGACCCTCACGGCTAAGGCCCGCGGCACCCAGGTCGCCTCACTCCCTGCGGGCCTCCCAGCGCTCAAAGAGCCCGGGAAACTCGCCGTTGATGTACTCGAAGAAGGCAGCGTAGTCAGCCATCCGCTGGCCCGCCGGGGTGCCCCGGCCCACGACGTCGACGCCCTCGGCCAGCACCTTGGACCAGCGGACCAGGACCTGGGACTGCATGCGGACGACCTCTTCCCAGACGTTCGGCGGCATGCGGTAGTAGTCTCGCCGCGAGCCGGGAACCCGTTCCTTGTGCACGAGGCCCAGCCCGGCCAGGTAGCGAACCGCGCCCGAGACCGCGGCCGGGCTGATCTGGAGCATCCCGGCGAGCTCGGCCGCGGTCATCCGCCCGGAATCGCGCACGTGCAAGGCGGCAAGGACGCGGGCCGGCATGCCGGGGATGCCCGCCGCGACCAGCACGGACGCGAATCGCTCGATGTACGCGAGCACAGCCTCGTCCGGTACGGGCCCCGCGGGACCGGCTACTTCCCCGTTGTCTGCGGCCATGACCCTCATGTTAGCTTGCCGTTATGAATATTCACAATATTGTGAAAACACTGTAAGGTAAGCACCGTGAACGTCAACGCGATCGAGGCCGTGGGGCTACGGAAGACCTTCGGCTCCGCCCGGCTCCTGACCAGGTCAGCGTCCCGCACGCGGGCACTGGACGGCCTGGACCTGACCGTGAGGGCCGGCGAGGTGCACGCCTTCCTCGGCCCGAACGGCGCGGGCAAGCCGAATTCCGGAAATTGACAGTTTTTTTGCCACATCCCGGCGATGCGCATAGTACCTGCCTGGGCTAGCGTTCAGGCTGCCGGCTCACTCGGTCGGCGGGCTGGCGCTGAACGGACGCGCGGCTGACAGGAACCAGACACGCGGCTAACACGGGTCGGCCGCCACTGTCACGGTGCTCGCTCGGGTCGGCTTCCCCAGTTTTGGTTTCGGGCGTCGGTGGTGCGGTTGGTGCCATCACGCCCAGGGAGTCATTCGCGGTCGTCATCACCGGCTCCCGGGGTCGCCCGGAGCTCCCGGATGACGGCGACCGCGCGGCGGTCCAGCTCGGCCTTCAGGGTCTCGTAGGCAGTCCACTGGACCGCGCGGGCGGTCGATCCGAGCGGCAGCGTCGCGGCCCTCCCCAGCGCCTTGCGGGCACGGCCGATCAGCTCCCACTCATCAGCCTCGCGCAGCGAGCTCATGATGCCCACGGCGCGTCGGTCCACTCAACACGTCCCTGGTCTTTCGTGCCCGTCCAGCCCGACCCCAGCGGCCTTGAGTCACCGAACTGAGACCGTACCTTTACCACTCTCGCGGTACCGCCGTCGGGCATGTGCGACTCGCAATGGCGCTTGGCGCGCTTCTCGCTGTCGGTGATGCCGGTCCATCTTCCGGTGAACCATTCGTAGGCTTCCACGCTCTTGCTTCTCTCCTTCGCGACTCCAGAGGCCTGTGGGGTGGGGGAGGTGACCGTGCATCATCGTCACGCTGCCTGTGCCGTTTGCGCATCGGGGGCTGGCGCGGGGAATCCGGGCTGGATGCCGGTGCCGGGGAGCGGGTCGCCCAGGATGCGGAGCATTACGCGCGGGCCGGCGTAGCTGTCGCGGCCGTGGAGCCAGCGGGTGTTGCTGATCAGCAGGCCCTGGCCGGCGCGGAGCTCGATGGCGTCCAGGTGCTGGGTGATCATGGTGCGAAGCAGCGGGATGGCGGCGGTGGCGTCGGCGGAGAACATGGCCAGGTCATCGAGGCGGAGCCGGATGCGTGCCCGGCTGGGGCCTGCGGACTCGAAGACAGGACCGAGGTATCCGCCTGCGGTTCCGAAGCGGGCGGCCTGCGGCGCGGATAGCGCCCGCAGGGCGTCGGGGTGCTGCCCGGCGAGGGCCGCGGTAATGCGGGCGGCGTCGGCGAGCAGCGTGCTCCCGCCCTGGCTCGCGGGCTGCTGGCAGGTGAGCAGGAGCAGCCGGGGCGGGTCGGGCAGGCTGGTCCCGTCGGTGTGCGGGACCAGCCCGGCGCTGGTGAACGCGGCGTAGCCGGCCTCCGTGGCCCGGGTATCGGTGATCACGGTCACGCCGTCGGACCCCGCGTCACGGTGCGGCCGGATGCTCATCAGCCTGCTGGCCGCGCTGGCCAGCGCGGTGCGATCGGTGATCCCGGTGAAGGTCACGAGGCCATGCTCGCGCAGCAGGGCGATGACGCGCGGCTGCTGGGCGGGGTCGAGGATGTCGGCGTGGTGGGCGTGGAACGCGTCCATCGCTGCTCCAGGGGGTCTTCGCGGGGCTGTTACTGACAGGGTGCGGTTCGCTGACGGCGATGGCTAGTGACAAGCTGTCACGTCCGGCCGGCGTGCGGGGCGGGCTGCGGTGTAGGGTCGGGGCAGGCACGGTGGCCGGAGGAGTTGAGCAGGCAGGTGAGCATGAGCGCGCCCATGCGGGGCGCTGAGGGCGGACGCAGGTTCCCGGTGTCGGTCAAGGGCGTGGCGGTCCAGGCCGGGAAGGTGCTGCTGCTGGAGAACGAGCGGGCCGAGTGGGAACTGCCCGGCGGGAAGCTCGAGCTCGGGGAAGACCCCGCTGACTGCGTGGTACGCGAGATCAGCGAGGAGTCCGGCTGGAAGGTGACAGCCGGGCCGCTGCTGGACTGCTGGCAGTACCACATCGGAGAGGGCCGTGACGTGGTGATAGTCACCTATGGCTGCCACGTCGTCAGCACCGATCCCCCGGTGGTCAGCCACGAGCACAAGCGGGCCGGGCTGTTCGATCCCTTCGAGGTGCCCGGCCTGGTCATGCCGGCGGGCTACAAGCGGTCGATCGCGGCCTGGGTCGCCCGCCTGAACGGGCACGCCGCTCCGTAGCGGAGGCTGGAATGGGCGGACGCTGCGGCCAGTGCGGAGCACCAGGATCACCCTCAGGCCGCCTGGCGGCCTGCACGGCGTGCCAGCTTCCCGCGTATGGGGCCGTGGCGTGCGCGGTCCCGGTCGTTGCGGCGGCATGGCTGCCAGCGGCGGAGCGGCGCAGGGCCGGCGGGAGCCTAGGGGAGGTCTTGCGAGGGTACCGGCGTGCGGGCGCGCTGACCCAGCAGCAGCTCGCGGACATGCTTGGCTATGACCGCACCTACATCTCGCTGATCGAGTCCGGGCGCCGGCGCGTTACCGACCGGGGCGCCCTGGCGCACATCGCGAGCACGCTGGCCATCCCGCCGCGCGTGCTCGGGGTCACCGGCCCGGACGACGCCGATTTCGCTGCCATGCTCGCGTTCGGCACCTCCGTCATCCGGCTGGCCGAGATCGCCCGGCGCAGCGGCCGGGCCGCCGAGGCGATCAGCGAGCTATGGCCGCTGGTCACCCGGCTGGAAGGCCGGTTCGCGGCCGGGTACGCCGAGGCGGAGGAAATGCGCCTGCTGGCCCAGGCGCGGATGTCGCTCGGGGTGGCACTGGGGCACCTGCTGCCTGATGAGCGGCTCGCAACCGCCGCGCGCTGGACCGGCCGGGCCCTGCGCATCGCATGGCACCTCGGAGACCGGCCGCTGCTCGGGCTGATGCTGCGGATGCACGGCAACGAGCTGCGCAAGGCCGGGCATCCCGCCGCCGGGGTCATCCGGCTCCGCCAGGCCCTCCAGGCTGACGATCACCCGGTGCGGCAGGGAGCCGGCCTGGTCCTGCTGGCCCGCGCGGCAGCCGAGTCCGGGCAAGCCGGCCTGTTCGACGCCGCCACTAGCCAGTGCACCCAGGCGCTGGAGACCGCATCACAGGAGGATGTGCTGTTCAACCAGTTCACCGTCCGGGAGGTCCGCCTGCGCGGGCTGCTGGCGACCGGGCGTCCCGCCCAGGCTGTTGGCCTGGCCGAGCGCTACCCGGCTGACAGCGCGCCCCCGTCCCCGCACTGGCGGGTCATCGAGCGGATCACCACCGCCGAAGTGCTCGCCAGGGCCGGAGACGAGCACACCGCACACACCATGCTGACCGCCGCCATCAGCGACGCCGAAACCCTGCACCTGCCTCATCAGGTCCAGCGGATCATCCGCCTCGCCAGCGGGCCCGGCGACCTGGCCGGGCAGACGGCGGGCCAGCAGGCCCGGGCAGCCCTCACCCGCATGGACAGGCAACTCGCCGGCACGGCCGCACGGGCCAGCTCTTAGACATCAGCGCGGCCGACCGGCACCAGGCGGCCTCGTGCTCACCGTTAGAAACGGCCCGCCCGGCGGTGTTCGGGGTGAGACAGCAAACGGGCGGCGGCCGGATGACCGGGGTACCAGTGCCGGGGGCATTGCGGGGGACATTCGGCGGTGCCATTAGGCCGGTACGGCCGCCGCCCGGTGACACCGCAGGTCAGACGGGCAGGCAGACAGCACCGTGCCTCCCCCGACGCACCGGGAAAGTAGCCATCTCCCAGTCTGGCCCCGGAAGGGAGTGAACGCCCCACGCCGCACTGCGGCCTGTGCCACGACAGCGAGACAGCGCGACCGCCGCGCCGACACCGACGATGACCTTGACGCTTTCGTCAAGAGAGTAGTCGATACCCTGCCGCCTTTGACGGAGGAGCAGCGCGACCTGCTCGCGCTGATCTTCCGCGCCCGCCACCGCAAGACCAAGACCAAGAAGTAACCCGCGCACGCGGAACGCCCCGCCGGCCCGATCGGGCCGGCGGGGCGTCCGCTTTCTGCTGCGTGTCAGGCGGCCCTGGCCGGCTGGGCGGCCGGCCCGATGCTCACGCGGTCGCGCACGGCGGGCCGGCGTCCGCGCCCGGCCGGCCCGATCGTGATCGTGACCAGCGCCTTGATGACCGCGCGCTGCTGCCCTAGCGTCAGGTCATCCCACGCGGCCGCCACGTCATCCGCCCCGATCAGCGGTGCCAGCGGCGAAACCTCCGTCGCTACCGCTAGCTGCGCCTCGATCTCGCCCATCTTCGCGCGCCGCTTCTCAGTGCGGGTCAGGAACTGGCTCCGCGTGATCCGGTCATCTTCATAGTCGTCCGCGATCTCATCGAGCCGGGCGCGGCACGTGGCCAGTTCCGCCCGTAGCGCTGCCACGTCCACCGCGCCCGCCGGCGCGGCGATCAGGTCGGCGGCATCGGCGCGGCTCATGCGCTCGATCACGATCAGCCGGGTAAGGTCGTCCATCTCGGCGGCCGGCACCGACACGTGCCCCCGCCCGCTTTCCTGGCATCGGTACACGGGCCGGCCGGCGTGGTCGCCGGCCTTGTGCACCCGCATGCCCGAACCGCACGGGCACTGGTAGATGCCAGACCCAAGCCAGCGGGGAGCCGGCCCGGCATGGTTGGTCCGCCGGTCGGGATCGGTCAGCTTCGCCGCCACCGAACGCCACACGTCCTCATCCAAGACCGGTGCCCACGGCGCGGTGCCCACGATGTCATTGTCGGTGTAGGGCTTGCGCACCCGCGTAGTCTCCCGGTGCACCATCAGGCCGGCGTTGCGCGGGCGCAGCAGCACGTCCCGCACCCCTTCCGGCGTCCACTGGATACCCGACGCCGTAGGGATGCCGAGCATCCGCAGGTCACGCGCGACCGACCGCAGCGGAACCCCCGACATCACCGCGTCGGCCATGCGGACGATAACCGCCGCCTCACCAGGGATCACGGTCAGTCCGTCCGCCTCGAAACCATAGGGACGCCGGCCCCCGCCGAACTTCCCGGTACGCGCCTGACGCTCGCGCGCCACCGCTACCCGCTCCGCGCGGTGCTCCGACTCATACCGCGCGATCGTGCAAAGCTGCCGCGCCACCATGCGGCCTACCGGGGTGTTCAGGTCGATCATGCCGGCCTTGACGGTCTCGGTGGTGATGTCGCGCGGCTCCACGACATCGATGTAATCCTCTAGCTCGGCGTTGCTGCGGTGCAGCCGGTCAGTGTGCCAGCACAGCACCACGTCCGCCCCGCCGCTGGCGAGCATCATCATCATCCGCAGGTACTCAGGGCGCGGCTTACCGGAGTAGGCCGACACGTCGTTGTCGCAGAACACCCGCACCACCGTGTAACCAAGGCGCGCGGCCAGCTCCCGGCACTGCTGCTCTTGCGCCTGCACCCCTAGACCCTCGTCAAGGCTGCCCATCCGCTTGTCACGGCTAATGCGGACATAGATCACGGCGCGCTTGTGGTTGATCGTGGCCTGAACGCTCATGGCCGGCGCCCCTTCCGGTTTGGCAGCTTTCCTGCATACATCTCCATTATCCCCAAAAGAAGTGTCAAAATCCAGTATTGGGGAAGACCACAACGATCCGCATTCTGCTCGGCCTGCTACGCCAAGACCCTGGCGGCACGGTCAGCCTGCTCGGCGGTGACCCCTGGCGGGACGCGACGCGGCTGCACGCCCGGCTCGCCTACGTCCCTGGCGACGTCACCCTCTGGCCCGGCCTGACCGGCGGCGAGATCATCGACCTTCTCGGCCGCCTGCGCGGCGACGGGAAAGACGGCAAGCGCAGGGCCGAGCTCATCGAGCGGTTCCGGCTCGACCCGTCCAAGAAGGCCCGCGCCTACTCCAAGGGCAACCGGCAGAAGGTCGCGCTGATCGCGGCCCTCGCCAGTGACACCGAGCTGCTGCTCCTCGACGAGCCGACCTCCGGCCTTGACCCGCTGATGGAGGAGGTGTTCCGTGAGGCGATCACCGCCGAGCGCGCCAGCGGCCGCACTGTGCTGCTCTCCAGCCACATCCTCAGCGAGGCGGAAGCACTGGCCGACCGGGTAACGATCATCCGCGGCGGCCGCGCGGTCGAGACCGGCACCCTGGCCGAGCTGCGCCACCTCACCCGCACCACGGTCGACGCCGAGACCGAGCACCCGGTCAGCCTCGCTGGCCTGGAAGGCATCCACGACGCCAGCCTCGTCAAGGCGACCACGGCCGAAGGCACCCGGCTGCGCTGCGAGGCCGACAACACCGCTCTTCCCGCCCTGCTCCGCCAGCTCACCGGGGCGGGACTGCGCACCCTGACCTGCCGCCCGCCGACCCTGGAGGAGCTGTTCCTGCGGCACTACGCCGACCAGCCCGCCCGCCCTGGCCCCGTCGGCAGCACCCCGCAGCAGGCCCCGGCAGGGTCCTCGTCATGACCGTCGCAACCGGCCGCACGCAGCCCGGTCCTAGCAGCCGGGCCGACCGTGGCCGCACCGGCGGCCCGGGTTCCCTGGCGGGCACGAGCGCCCTGGCCAAGTTCGCCCTGCGCCGCGACCGGATCATGCTGCCAGCCTGGGCCTACGTCATCGTGATCGGCGTCTGCTCAAACGCGTACACGTTCGCCAGGCTCTACAAGACCGCGGCGTCGCGGGCTTCGCTCGCCACGACCAGCAATTCCAATCCCGCGCTCCTGTTCCTCTACGGTCGGCTCAATGGCGACTCGGTCGGCGCGCTGACCGCTTGGCGATACGGCGTGTGGGCGGCTCTTTTCGCGGCCCTGATGACGGTCTTCCTCGTCATCAGGCACACCAGGGCCGATGAGGAGGCCGGCCGCCTTGAGCTGATCGGCTCCGCTGGTGTCGGCAGGCACGCGCCGCTGGCCGCCGGCCTCACCGTGGCCGTCGTCGCCAACCTCCTGGTGACCGTCCTGCTGTCGATCGCGCTGCCGCTGTTCGGCCTGCCGCTGGCCGGATCCATCGCGCTCGCCCTCGCCGTGGCCACCTGCGGGCTGGCATTCGCCGGGATCAGCGCGGTCACCGCGCAGCTCACCGCAAGCGCCCGCGCGGCTCGCGGCATCGCCATCACGGTGCTCGGCGCGTCGTTCCTGCTGCGGGCGGTCGGCGACGCGGCGGGCGCGAGCGGCCCTGGCTGGCTCACCTGGCTGCTGCCGCTTGGCTGGACGGAGGCCCTCCGCCCGTTCGCCGGCGAGCGCTGGTGGGCGCTGCTGCTGCCGGTGGCCATCTTCGCGGCCGGCGCCGCGCTGGCATTCATGCTCGCGGCCCGCCGGGACCTTGACGCCGGGCTGCTGCCGGACCGGCCCGGCCGGCCAGCCGCGTCGACGGCGCTGGCCGGCCCGCTGTCGCTCGCCTGGCGGCTGCAATGGCCGGCGCTGGCCGCCTGGGCAGCCGGGTACGTCATCTTGTTCGCCGTCTGCGGCGCGGCAGGCAAGGGCATCGGCCAGATGGTCGGCACGAGCGGCGCGCTGCGGACGGAGCTCACCCGGCTCGGCGGGCAGTCCGTGATCGTGAACGCCTACCTCGCGGGGCTGATGCTGCTGGCCGGCCTGATCGCCGCCGGGTACGGGGTAGCCGCGGTGCTCCGGCTGCGCGCGGAGGAGTCGGGGAACCTCGCGGATCCCGTGCTGGCCGGCTCCGCCGGGCGCGCGCGCTGGGGACTGTCTCACATCATGGTCGCCGTCGCCGGGATGGCGCTGCTGCTCGCGGTCGGCGGCGTCGCGACCGGGCTCGGCTATGGCCTGCGCGCCGGGGACGCGGGGCACTGGGTCGCCGGCATGCTCGGTGGCGGGCTAGCCGAACTGCCCGCCACCCTGGTCATCGCCGGGGTCGCCGCAGCCGCGTTCGGGCTGGCGGCACGAGCGTCCGTGGCGGCCGGGTGGACCGCCCTCGGCCTGGCAGTGGCGCTCAGCCTGTTCGGCCCCGCGTTGCAGCTGTCCCCGTGGATACTGGACGCCTCTCCGTTCACGCATGTTCCGCACCTGCCCGGCGGCCGGGTCTCGGTGCCGCCGCTGGCCTGGATGTCGGCGATAGGGCTGGGCCTGTTCGCCGTGGGCCTCGCGGGCTTGCGGCGCCGTGACATAGGCCGCGGGTAAATGCGCCGCGAGGCCCACCCGCCGGTGCTCCGCTAGCGTAGCGGCTCCTGGCCTGGTACTTCGCCGCCATGACCGCTCCGAATTGATATCGAGTGAAATTGACCAGATGCGCACCGCAGCTGCTGGCGGAAACGAGCGCGGGCCCATCAGATTATGGATTCATTCGGCACAAAGGCATACGATTTCGCACAAGCCCCAAACCGGATGGGAGATGCGCATGAGGCCAGCGAGAATTGTGCGATCGAAGCGTGGCCGATGGCTGTTGGCTCTCGCGGCCACCGTCGTCGTCCTCGGCGGGAGCGCCGCCGGGGCCGCCGCCAGCAGTCCGGCGCATCACAAGAGCGATACGGCCGTCGGCGCGGGCGCGTCCGGGCTGAAGGCCGCGCTAGCCGCGGGCGCGCAGCCGGGCGCCGGGGCAGCGGAGTTCAGCACCACCGCCGACCCGGTCTCGCTTGACGCCCCGGTCCGTGTCCCGCGCACCAGGCCGACGGTCGTCACGGTGGCCGACAACGCCCAGTTCGGCAACGCTCCCTCGCCGCAGGCCGAGACCGTCTCGCTGCCCCGGGGGAACTGGTCCACGGTCGTCATTGACATCACCGGCACCGAGAAGGGCCGCCAGTACGACCGGCTCGCGGAGGTGTACGACGGCGCCACCCAGATCTTCCTCGGCGTGACGCCCGAGCCCACCCCGGCCGGCATCAGCTGGCACGTGCGCAAGGACATCACTGGCTACCTGCCGATCCTGTCCGGGGCGCGGACCTTCTCCACCTACGTGGACAACTTCCTCAGCACCGTCGACACCGGCATCCCCGCGCTGACCGTGAAGCTGTACTTCTACCCCGCGGGCGACGGGTTCCGCGCGGCCCACGTCGCCACCACCGCCGACCCGAGCCTGGCGGGCGACGCGATCAACCAGGCCGGCCCGGCCGCGTCACCGGCCGATCCCGGCGTTCCTGACCAGATCGTCACCCTGCTGCCGTCCGGTGACGCCTCCGACTTCAACACGATCAACGCGGGCTCCTCCCTGACCGCCAGCGTGACCCTCCCGGATGACATCCGGTCCGCCAGCCTGGACCTGTACGCCGTCGGCCAGAGCACGGATGAGTTCTGGTGGGGGCTGACCCCCGCGTTCCGCGAGATCGAGGTCTCGGTCGACGGCAGGCCAGCCGGCGTCGCCTGGCCGGACGCCTTCGTCTACACCGGAGGCGTCAACCCGCTGATCTGGCGGCCGCTCACCGGCGTCGACACCCTGGACATCCCGTCCTACCGGCTCGACCTCACGCCGTTCGCCGGGCTGCTGAGCAGCGGCGGCCCGCACACCATCACGCTCAGCGTGGCGGGCAACGCGGGCTACTGGCTCGCGGGCGGCGCGCTGCTCTTGTCGGCCGGAGGCCCGGCCGTCACCGGCTCCGTCACCACCGACACGCTGGCCTTCCCCACGACCTCCACGGTGAGCGCCAGCGACGCGCTCGGCTCCGCGAGCACCGTCGCCTCGACCGAGTCGGCCGCCGCGGCCTACCGGATCGCAGGCACGCTGACCCAGAGCGGCATGACCTGGACCGACACGCTGAGCCAGTCGCTGCAGTTCGCCAACGACCAGACGGACATCGACTCCTCCTGCGCCACGGACTGCTACCAGTGGGCGCACCAGGAGACGACGTCGGCCGCCACCGAGACGGTCACCGTTCCCCGCGGCCAGCCGGTGACCCGGCACGACGACACCAGCTGGACGATCGACGCGCCAAACGGCTACCAGCAGAACACCGACGGCTCGGACTTCTTCCTGCCCGCCTCGGTGAGCCAGACCTACACCGACGTGGCGTCCGAGGGCAGCTATGCCGCCAGCCTGTCGGAGTCCGTCACCGGCTATGGTGCCCTGGAAGAGGACAACAGCGCCCCGACGATCACCAACGGCGACACCACCGGCATCATCACCGTCCACGACGGTGACTACCTCTACCAGCGGACGGTCGTCACCCATGGCGGTGTCATCGTCCAGGACCTCTCAAGCTAGGAGCTAGGAGCTAGGCCAAGGCGCGCGGCCAGCCGGTCGCGCGCCCCCACCAGCGACGGGCCATACCAGGTGAGGTCGCGGCCTGACAGCAAGGCGACCTCGTACCCGGGGAATGCCTCCGGGCCGTCGGACGCGGAGAACCTGTACGGCTCGTCGGGCAGCACGATGAGGTCTGGACGGGCGGCGATGATGTCGGCCACCTCGGCGTGCGGGTAGCGCTCGGGGTGCTGACCGAAGACGTTGTCCAGGCCGATCCGGCTGGCCAGGTCACCGGTGAAGGTGTCCGAGCCAACGACCATCCAGGGGTCGCGCCAGACGCAGATGGCACCCCGCCGCCGGGCTTCCGGCGGCGGGGCCGCCCATACGGCGTCGGCCTCGTCGAGCCAGGGTGGCACCGGCCACCCGAGCGCCACGGTGAACATGCGCCGCATTGACGCCAGGGCCTCGTCGACCGAGCGGATGACGGTCACCCACACCGGAATCCCGGCGGCGCGCAGCCGCTCCACGTCAAGCTGGCGGTTCTCCTCCTGGTTGGCCAGCACCAGGTCCGGCTTCAGCGCGGTGATGGCCGCGACGTCCGGGTTCTTGGTTCCCCGCATCCTGGGCACGTCGAGGTCCGCCGGATGGGTGCACCACTGGGTCGCCGCGACAAGCGACAGTGGCCGGGTGACGGCGACCGACTCGGTCAGCGAGGGCACGAGGGACACGACCCGCGCCACCGGGCGGCGTACGGCAGTGGGGACGCCCAGGTCGTCCAGGGGGAACTCGTCAGTGCCAGTCACACAGCAGAAGCTACCTCGCCTGACCGCCCGCCCTCGCCCTGGGCCGCGACTAGACGTTGCGCCGGTACTGGCCGCCGACCTCGAAGAAGGCGTCGGTGATCTGCTGCAGCGTGCACACCCGGGCGGCGGGCATCAGCGCCTCGAAGACGTTCCCGTCGCCACGGGCCGCTTCCTTCAGCGCCGCCAGCGCCGCCGGGGCCTGCGACCGGTGCCGCTCCTGAAAGTCGTGAACTCGCGTGAGCTGTGACTTCTTCTCCTCCTCTGTCCCGCGGGAGAGCGGAATCGCGGCTGGGGCCGAGTGGCCTGAGCCGGCCGGGGCGCGGAACGTGTTCACGCCGACCACCGGCAGCGACCCGTCGTGCTTGCGCTGCTCGTACAGCATGGACTCGTCCTGGATCCGGCCGCGCTGGTAGCCGGTCTCCATGGCGCCGAGCACGCCGCCGCGCTGGGAGATCCGCTCGAACTCAAGCAAGACGGCCTCCTCCACCAGGTCGGTCAGCTCATCGACGATGAAGGAGCCCGACAGCGGGTTCTCGTTCGCCGCCAGGCCCCATTCCTTGCCGATGATGAGCTGGATCGCCAGCGCCCGGCGGACCGACTCTTCCGAGGGCGTCGTGACGGCCTCGTCGTAGGCGTTGGTGTGCAGCGAGTTGGCGTTGTCGTAGATCGCGCACAGGGCCTGCAGCGTGGTGCGGATGTCGTTGAACGCCATCTCCTGGGCGTGCAGCGACCGCCCGGAGGTCTGGATGTGGTACTTGAGCTTCTGCGAGCGCGCGCCGGCGCCGTACCTGTCGCGCATCGCCACGGCCCAGATCCGCCGGGCGACCCGGCCGATGACCGTGTACTCGGGGTCCATGCCGTTGGAGAAGAAGAACGACAGGCTGGGCGCGAAGTCGTCCACCTTCATGCCGCGGGCCAGGTACGCCTCGACGTAGGTGAACGCGTTCGACAGCGTGAAGGCCAGCTGGCTGATCGGGTTAGCCCCCGCCTCGGCGATGTGGTAGCCGGAAATGGAGACGGAGTAGAAGTTCCGCACGGAGTTCCTGATGAACCATTCCTGGATGTCGCCCATCAGCCGCAGGCTGAAGTCGGTGGAGAAGATGCAGGTATTCTGCCCCTGATCCTCCTTGAGGATGTCGGCCTGCACGGTGCCGCGCACCGTGCGCAGCACCTGGGCACGCGACATCCCTTTCTCACGCCCCTGGTCGATCGCCGTGTTCATGAAGTAGGCCAGGATGGTCGGCGCCGGGCCGTTGATCGTCATCGACACCGAGGTATTCGGGGCGCTGAGATCGAATCCGTCGTACAGCGCCTTCATGTCCTCCAGGGTCGCGATCGACACGCCGGACGTGCCGACCTTGCCGTACACGTCGGGCGAGGGTCCCGGGTCGCGCCCGTACAGCGTCACCGAGTCGAAGGCGGTGGACAGCCGGGTCGCTGGCTGGCCCGCTGACAGCAGCCTGAACCGCCGGTTCGTGCGGAACGGGTCGCCTTCTCCCGCGAACATCCGCGCCGGGTCCTCGTTATCCCGCTTGAACGGGAAGACGCCCGCGGTGAAGGGGAACCGGCCGGGCAGGTTCTCCTTGCGCAGGAACCGCAGCAGCTCGCCGTGGTCGTCGAAGCGCGGCAGTGCCACCCGCGCGATCCGGCTTCCTGACAACGACTCCCGGGTGAGCGCGGTCCGTATCTCCCTGTCCCTGACGACCACGACCTGCTCGTCGCCCTGGTAGGACTGCGCGACCGCCGGCCATTCCTCGATGAGCGCGGCGTCCTGCGCCGGGACGGCGCGTGCCGCCTCATCCAGCTTCTCCGCGACCGCCGTGTCGTCGGGCAGCTCGACCGCCACGTCAGCTAGGCGCTGGTGCCGTCGGACAGCGGCCACGGCCCGTTCTGTCGCGTGGTGGTAGTTCCTGACCGTGGCGGCGATCTCGGCCAGGTACCCAGTGCGGGCCGGCGGGATGATGGGGGCGGCCTCGGCGGAGGTCCGTCCGCTGGCCGCAGGCAGCACGCCGTCGCCCATCGGCAGCCCGCGCTCGCGCAGCAGCCCCGCCAGGTGCTGGTAGAGAGCCGTCACTCCGGTGTCGTTGAACGTCGCGGCGGAGGTGCCGAAGACCGGCATGTCGTCGGGACGGCCGCCGCGTGAGGTACCCAGGGCACTGCGGTTGCGCAGGAGCTGCCTCGATACGTCGCGGACCGCGTCCGCGCCACCGCGCCGCTCGAACTTGTTGACCGCGACCACGTCGGCGAAGTCGAGCATGTCGATCTTCTCCAGCTGGGACGCCGCACCGAACTCGGGGGTCATGACGTAGAGGCTCACGTCGGCCAGGCTCGTCACGCCGGCGTCGCCCTGGCCGATGCCCGGGGTCTCCAGGATGATGAGGTCATACCCGGCGGCGCGGCAGGCGGCGATGATGTCCGCGACGTTCTCCGGCAGCTCGCGGGCACCCCTGGTCGCCAGCGAGCGGAAGAAGACACGCGCGCCGTCGAGGGAGTTCATCCTGATCCGGTCACCGAGCAGCGCGCCCCCGCCGCGCCGCCTGGTCGGGTCGACCGCGAGCACGGCGACGCGCAGCTTGTCCTGCTGGTCGGTGCGGAACCGGCGCACCAGCTCATCGGTCAGGGAGGACTTGCCCGAGCCGCCGGTTCCCGTGATGCCCAGGACGGGCGCCGCGGTGCCAGAAGGCCCGGTGCGCGCGGCGCTTCTTGCTGTTATCAGTTGGTGAATCGCGCTGGGCAGCGCCGATTCCTGCAGGCAGGTGATCGCCCTGGCCAGGGCGGGGCGCTCGCCCGCCAGCAGCGCGTCGGGGTCGGGCGGAGTGGCCGACAGGTCGGTGTCGCAGTCGCGGATGAGCTCGTTGATCATGCCGGGCAGGCCAAGCCGCTGCCCGTCCTCGGGCGAGAATATCCTCACCCCGGCCCGCTCGAGGCGGGCGACCTCCTCGGGCACGATGACCCCGCCGCCGCCGCCGAAGACCCTCACGTGCCCGGCGCCGCGCGCCTTCAGCAGGTGGGCCAGGTACTCGAAGTACTCGACATGGCCGCCCTGGTAGGAGCTGACCGCCACCCCCTGGGCGTCCTCCTCGATCGCCGCGTCCACGACGTCGGCGACCGAACGGTCGTGCCCGAGGTGGATCACCTCCGCGCCCTGCGCCTGCAGGATGCGGCGCATGATGTTGATCGCCGCGTCATGCCCGTCGAACAGCGCGGCGGCGGTGACGAACCGCACCGGGTTGACCGGCAAGTGAAGGCCCTGCTTGTCCAGCTCAGCCATGGAACCCCCTTCCCCGGACCCTGTCTTTCCTGACATTCCTTGCCGCGCTCCTTTGACGCCCAATATTTGGACGTTAAAGGAATTTTAGCCCCGCCGTCAAGCCAACTCGCCAGCGGGGGCCGGCTAGCGTACGGTTTGCTCGTGGTGGATTTCGACCCGATCGCCGAGGCGCACCGGCAGTGGTCCGCCCGCTGGCCCAAGCACGCCGACCACATGGCGGCCGTCACGTCGGTCATGCGCGTGCAGCAGCTGCTGATAAGCCTGGTCGAGGACACGCTCAAGCCCTACGGGCTCACGTTCGCCGCCTTCGAGGCGCTGCGCCTGCTGGCGTTCAGCCGGCAGGGCTCGCTGCCGATGGGCAAGATCGGCGAGCGGCTGATGGTGCACCCCGCCTCGGTCACCAACGCGATCCGCAAGCTGGAGTCGCGCGGCCTGGTGCAGCGCAACCTGTCGCCGGACGACCGGCGAATCGTGCTCGCGTCGATCACCGACTCGGGCCGCGGGGTCGTGGCCGCCGCGACCGACGCCCTGAACGAGGCCGACTTCGGCCTGCCCAACCTGCCCAGGGAGCGCGCCGCCGAGATCATCGCCGCCCTGCGCGAGCTGCGGACCGCCGCCGGCGACGCGTAGCCCCTGCGCTGTCCACCGGAAGGCCGGGCTAGCGGAAGGGCAGCGTCAGCAGTCGCTCCCTGTGCTCCTCCTCGTGCAGGTCGCGCTCGCGGGCCAGCATGAGCTGGGCCAGGCTGATCAGGCCAACGACCCGCCGGGGATCGGCTCGGTCCACCACGGTGGCGGACGTCGCCCTGGTCCGGGCGAAGGCGCTGGCCACCTCGCGCAGCGTCTGGTCACCGTAGACCAGGACCCCGCCGGGGGGCAGCGGCAGCGACAGGGCAGGCACCGCGACGTCGCGGGCGAACAGCGCCTCCAGCGGGTCGGTGACGTACTCGCGGGTCAGGTGCACGCCGCGCCGCGCGACCTTCTCGGTGAGCACCGACCGCTTGAGGATCAAGACCGAGACCGCGTACGCGCTGACCGCGGCGACCAGCATCGCCAGCAGCGTGTTCCACGCGTGGGTGAGCTCCATGGTGAAGACCACCCCAGTCAGCGGCGAGCGCATCACGCCGCCGACAACGGCGGCCAGCCCGGCCATCGCCCAGAACCCGGGGAACACGTGCGGCAGGAACTGACCCTCAAGCGCGCCAAGGGCGCCACCGATCATGAACACCGGCGCGAGCACGCCGCCGGAGGTTCCCGAGCCGAGCGACAGGGACCAGATCAGCGTCTTGACGACGAGGATGCCGACGATCAGGGACAGCCCGGCCCGCCCGGTCAGGAGCTGGCCGATCACGTCGTAGCCGACGCCAAGCGCCCGCGGCTGGAAGAGCCCGCCGACGCCGATGATCAGGCCGCCGATCGCGGGCCACCACATCCAGTGCACCGGCAGCCGCGAGAAGGCGTCCTCTGACTTGTAGACCAGCGCCGTCGCGGCGACCGCGAGAAGGCCGCCGGTGACGCCCGGCAGCAGCGTCAGGGCGATCGGCCCGGCCGTGATCCGCGCCGCCTCGGCCACCGCGAAGACGGGACTGGCTCCAAGCAGCGACCACCGGCACAAGGTCGCGACGATCACCGCCGCCGACACGGGTATGAAGCTGCGCGGCCGCCACTCGAACAGCAGCAGCTCCACGGCGAGCAGCACCGAGGCCAGCGGCGCGTTGAACGTGGCCGCCATGCCCCCGGCCGCCCCGGCGACGAGCAGCGTCTTGCGCTCGTCGGCGGACAGGTGAAGGAACTGGGCGAGGATCGAGCCGACGGCGCCGCCGGTCATGATGATCGGCCCCTCGGCGCCGAACGGCCCGCCGGTGCCGATGCTGATCGCCGCCGACACCGGCTTGAGCACCGCGACGCGCGGCTCGACCTTGCTCTTGCTCGTGAGGATCGCCGCGATCGCCTCCGGCATGCCGTGACCGCGGATCTTCTCCGACCCGTAGCGGGCCATCAGCCCGACGGCCAGGCCGCCCGCGACGGGCGCGAGCAGGACCAGCCAGGGCGGGTGGTGGTGCGCGCCCGGCGCTACCAGGGCGAAGGACACTCGCTGGTAGAAGACCAGGTTGGTGATCAAGCCGATGAGCCGCAACAGGCAGAACGCGGCCAGCGCGCTGGCCCCGCCGACCACGAGCGCGATCGCGCTGATCATCAGCACCCGCGGCCGCACCGTGAAGTCCCCGAGGTGCAAGGCCCGCTCACCCGCCTGGTCAGCCGCCCTGGGCGCCTCATCAGAAAAATAGTTCATAGGGAAAAGTATTGCACAATGCAAGACTTGTTGATGCGCGACCCTTCGCCCGCCGGGCGGCCGGTCACAGGGGCAGCGGGCTTGCCGCCGCCGTGCTGACCGCGTCGCCTGCCAGGTCGGCGAACCGGCGGGCGACCCGGCTGACCTCGGCGCGCTCGCGGGAGGTCAGCCGGCCCAGGACCTCCGCAAGCAGCTCCTGGCGCCGTGCCACCACCCGGGCCACGAGCCGCTCCGCGGCCGGGGTCACCTCGAGGGTGACGACGGACCGGCTGCGGGGGTCGGTCCCCCGCGTCAGCAGCCCGGCCACCTCGAGCTTGTCGGCCAGCCTGGTGACGGACGAGGCCCCCAGGCCCATCTCGGCGGCCAGCCGCGACGACGCAACCCGGCCGAGACCTGACAGCACGAGCAGCAGCCGGAACTGCGGCAAGCTCACCTCGCCCCCAAGCACCTCCACGCTTCGCATGGTCAGCCCGACCATCGCCCGTGACATCAGCTCGAGAGCCTCGACGTCGCCGGAGTGCTCGCTGTCGTTCATGAAGGTCAATACTGCTCGCCCGGCGGCAGCAGGCGGTAGCCGACCGACGGATCGCCTTGCAGGACGTGGCCGTTCCCGGTGGAGAAACGGTGAACGGCCCCGGCCCCGGTCACGCTCAGCGGACCCGGCTGTCGTGGCCGTCCGCGTCACGGCCCCCAGGGCGGCCAGGGCCATCGGCATCGCCTGGGTGGCCGGCCGGCCGCTCGTCTCGCCGGCGGCGGCGTTCCGCGACTTCGCCCTCACCTACGCCGGCCAGGCGCTCACCGCGTCTCCCGTCCGCCCCCTGACGCCCTAGCGGCGCTGCCTGCCGGGTCAGGGCCGGGCGAGCCACAGGTGCTCAAGGCCACGCAGCACGGTGTGGGGCTTCCACTGCGGAGGCTCAGCCAGCTGGCAGCCGGGCAGGACGGGCAGCAGGTGGCGCAGCGCGATGGCGGCCTCGACCCGGGCCAGCGGGGCTCCGAGGCAGAAGTGGATGCCGTGGCCGAACGCGAGGTGCCTGGACGCGCTGTGCCCGCGGGCGCCGCGGGTGATGTCGAAGGCGTCCGGGCTCTCGCCCAGCGCCTCATCGCGGTTGGCCGCCCCGACCAGCATCAGGGCGACCGCGCCGGCCGGGACCACCACGTCGCCGACCTTCGCCTCCCGCAGCGCGTACCGGATCAGCAGCTGGACGGGCGGGTCATAGCGCAAGACCTCCTCGACGCAGCTGTCGGTGCGGCCGGGATCGGATGCCAGGGCAGCGAGCTGTGCCGGGTTGCGCAGCAAGGCCAGGACGCCGCCGCCGATGAGGCTGCGCGTGGTCTCATGACCAGCGATCAGCAGCAGCCTGCACGGGGTGATGATCTCGTCCTCGGTCAGCCTGCCGCTGGAGTCGTGCACCTGGACGAGGCCGGAGACCAGGTCGCTGCCGGGGGCGCGGCGCCGCTCCTGGATCAGCGCCGCGAGGTAGTCGTGGAAGCCCTCGCGGGCCACCCGCATCGTGGCACGGACGTCGGGCGACAGGAGGAAGCCGGGATCGAGGCTGCGGGACAGCTGCTCGGACCAGGTCACCAGCTTCGGCCGGTCAGCCTCGGGAATGCCGAGCAGCTCGCTGATCACGCGGACCGGCAGCGGCAGGGCGAGCTGGCCGATGAGGTCGAAGCGGGGGCCGGGATCGGCCAGCAGCTCAGCGGTGATCGCCTCGATGCGGGGCACCAGCTCACGGACCCGCGCCGGGGTGAAGGCGCCGGACACCAGGCGGCGGAGCCTGGTGTGATCGGGCGGGTTCATGCGCAGCATGGACCGGGCATTGACCTCGGCGAATACCCCGTGATCGGCGGCGTTGCCCGGCCCCGCGTCCCGGCTTGGACCCGGCCGCAGCGCCGCGCGCAGCGGGCTGGCCGCGCTGGCCGGCGCGTGGCCGAACGCGGGGTCGGCCAGCACGGCGGCGCAGTCGTCCTCGCTCCACTCTACGACTGGCAGCCGCCCGCGGCCGGCCATCCCCCCGACGCCAGCTAATGGCCGCCGGGGCCGCGCCGCGGCAGCGAGGCCACGGCCGCGTGGACGGCCGCGGCGCGGATCGCGGCGCGGATCGCCGCGCCGTCCTCGCGGCCGGCGCGGACCTCCACGATGCGCAGGCCCGTGCCGGCCAGCGCCTTGGCCAGGTCCTCCTTCGTGTCCGCCCTGGTATGCGAGATGCCGAACGATCCCGCCAGCTGCTGCAGGTCAGCCCCATGCCGGGTGCCGAAGAGGCGCTCGAAGGAGTCAGGGAAGGCCGCCTGCTCCAGCGTGCTGAAGATCCCGCCACCGTCGTTGTTGACGACGATCAGGCACAGGTCAGGCTGGGGCTCGCCCGGGCCGATCGCGAGGCCGGCCGCGTCGTGCACGAAGGTGAGGTCGCCGACCACGGCGAACGCAGGCCCATCGTGGGCCAGCGCCGCGCCGATCGCCGACGACGTGGTGCCATCGATGCCGCTCGCCCCGCGGCTGGACAGGATCCGGATGTCGTCGCGCGGCGGCATCGTGAAGTCCACGTCCCTGACCGGCATGCTCGAGCCGATCCAGAGCAGCGATCCGTCGGGGATCATCCGCAGCAGGTCGCGCGCCAGGCGCGGCTCGGTCAGCACCTCATCAGCATCGAGTATCGCGTCGGCGGCAGCGGCGGCCGCCTGGCCGGCCCGCCGCCAGTCACCGAGCCACCCGGCGGGCAGCGCGGCGGGCACGCCCGTCAGCTCGACGGAGCCGGTCACGTCGGTCGCGTGCCTGGCCTGGTCGGCCCAGTGACCGGGCCCCTGCACGATGACGACGTGCCGCGCACCGGAGGTGCGCAGCAGGGCGCTCTGCGGACGGGTAAGGCCGGGGCGCCCGGCGGAGATGATGACCTCAGGGCGGTGCGCCGCCATGAACTCCGGTGCGGCCAGCAGGTACTGGTAGGCGGCCAGCGCGTTCGGGCCACGCCGGGCGCTTGAGGACGGCTCGGCGAGCACCGGCCAGCCCGCCTGCTGCGCAACGGCCAGCAGCGGCGCCGCGTCGTAGTCGCCGTCACCGCAGACGATGAGGCCGCGCTCGGCCCAGGGCAGCTTCACGCGTCCCGCCCCGGCGTCACCGGGACGCCGCGGCGGACCGGGCGGCAGCCCGTACCCGCCGTCCGCGGGCGCGGGGTGCGGGGCCGTGGACGCCAATCGCGTCCACGGCACGCCGTCGGGGCGCCCCTGCAGCGGCTCGGGCCATTCCTCGCCCACCGCCTCGGGCACCAGCGGGTCGCGGAACGGCAGGTTAAGGTGCACCGGGCCGGGGAAGGTTCCCGCGCTGCCTGCCGCCTGGGTGACCGCCTGGCAGGCCAGCGACCGCCACTGCCCCACGGCTCCCAGCCGGCGCTCGGGCACCCCTGGGTCGGCATACCAGCGGACGGCGCCGCCGTACATCTTGACCTGGTCGATCGTCTGGCTGGCGCCGGCGCCGCGCAGTTCAGGCGGGCGGTCGGCGGTGAGCACGAGCAGCGGGACGCCCGACTCCGATGCCTCGATGATCGCCGGGTGGAAGTTGGCCGCCGCCGTGCCGGACGTGCAGAGGACGGCGACGGGACGCCGCGATGCCTTGGCCAGGCCGAGCGCCGTGAAGGACGCGGCCCGCTCGTCGATGCGCACGTGCAGGCGCAGCCGCCCGGCGGCGTCGAGCGCGTGGAACGCCATCGCCATCGGGGTGGACCGCGAGCCCGGCGCGATGACGGCCTCGCGGACCCCGCACCGGGCGAGCTCGTCGGCCAGGACGGTGGCGAGGGCAGTCGAGGGGTTCACGCGGGCACCCCGAAGTCGGGCACCTCGCCGAGGAACTCCGCGGCCTGCAGCGCGCGCCGTCGCCACGGCCCGGGGTCGGCCTCCCACCTGGCCAGCTCGGCCAGGTCCACCGGCGGACGCCGCACGGGCAGCGACCCGCCGGACTCAGCCAGCGGTGCCGCCGTGACATCGCCCGCGAGCAGCGACATCGTCGCCAGGCCGCAGGCGTAAGGCAGCTCGGGCAGCGCGGCGGCGAGGGCCACGCCGGCCGCCAGCCCCACGGAGGAGTCGACGGCGCTCGATACCACGACGGGCAGCCCGCACGCCTCAGCCACGCGCAGCGCGCTGCGCACCCCGCCGAGGGGCTGCGCCTTGACCAGGACGATGTCGGCTGCCCCGGCCGCCCGGACCCGCAGCGGGTCCTCGGCCTTGCGGATCGACTCGTCCGCCGCCACCGGCACATCGACGAGCCGCCGCAGCGCGGCCAGCTCCTCCAGCGTGGCGCACGGCTGCTCGGCGTACTCCAGTGAGTAGGCGTCCAGCCGCCTCAGCAGCCGTGCCGCCGTCTGGACCGGCCAGCCGCCGTTGGCGTCCACCCGGACGGCGCCCGACGGTCCAAGCGCGTCGCGGACCGCTGCCACGCGCTCGATGTCCTCCCCCTCGGACTGTCCCTGCTCCGCGACCTTCACCTTCGCGGTGCGACAGCCGGACGCTCGCACCAGCTGGGCCGCCTGCTCCGGCCCGACGGCGGGCACGGTCACGTTGACCGGGACCTGCTCGCGCAGCGGCGCCGGCCATGGGACCGTCGCCGACTCCAGCGCGCTGGCCAGCCAGCGCGCCGACTCCCGCGGCCCGTACTCCTCGAAGGGCGAGAACTCGCCCCAGCCGGCCGGGCCCAGGATGAGAGCGCCGCGCCGGACCGTGATCCCGCGGAACTTCGTCCGCATCGGGATCTCGAACGCCCGCAGTGTGCCGATCAGCTCGGCCGGTGAAGCCACGCTCACGGACGGCAGGCGAACGAGCCGAAGTCCGGGGACCGCTTGTCCTTGAAGGCGTCGCAGCCCCGCAGGGCCTCACGCGATGCAACCACTCGTAACCTCCAACTGATGCGGACTCTAGCGCAGGCGCCCATAAGGTTAACCAGCGTGAGTACCCCTTCCCGCAACCGGAGGCCTCTCCGGGCGATCATGCTGAACGGCCCGGCCGACGCCATCACGCTCATCGGTCCGCTGCGAGCGGCACTCGACGGCTCCGGCCCGGCCATCGTGCCGGTCGACGCTGGGCTGCCGGCGAGCCAGGTCACGGCTCTCCTGGAGGCCCTGGGGCCCGATGAGGTCGTGGCGGGCGGGGAAGGAACGCGACGTCCCGCCCAGGGGGCGGGCCCGGACCGGGCTGGCATCGCCGCGGATACGGCCGTCGTCATCGGCACGTCGGGGTCCACGGGGACGCCCAAGGGGGTAGAGCTGAGCGCACGGGCGCTGCTCGCCTCAGCCCGGGCGTCAATGGCACGGCTGGGAGCGCGGCCGGGCGAGCGGTGGCTGGCCTGCCTTCCCGTAACGCACGTGGCGGGCCTCCAGGTCCTGGTGCGGTCGCTGCTCTCGGGCACGGACCCCGTCGTGGCGCGGGCCGACGCGGCCGCCGCCAGGGCGGCCGCGCATGTCTCGATCGTCCCGACCCAGCTGGTCCGGCTGATGGACTCGGCCGCCGGGCGGGCTGCCCTGGCCGGGTTCTCCTCGGTCCTGGTGGGCGGCGCGGCGGCTTCCGCCGGGTTGCTCGGCGCGGCGCGGGCGGCCGGGGTCCGTGTGGTGACCACCTACGGGATGTCGGAGACCTGCGGCGGGTGCGTGTACGACGGGGTGCCGCTCGACGGGGTGACCGTGCGGGCGGGCGATGATGGCCGGCTGCGGATCTCCGGCCCGGTCCTGATGAACGGCTACCTCGGGCAGCCGGAGCTGACGGCCTCTGTGCTGGTGCGGGGCACCATCCCGGGCGCCGCCGCCCCAGGCGGCCGGGAGTTCGTGACATCGGACCTTGGGCACGTCGACGAGGCAGGCGGGGTGGTCGTGCGCGGACGTGCGGACGACGTGATCAACACCGGCGGGCACAAGGTTGTCCCCGGCGAGGTGGCGGCGGTCTTGTCGACCTGCCCGGGCGTCAAGGACGTCGTTGTCGTAGGACGGCCGGACCCGGAGTGGGGCGAGCGGGTGACCGCGGTGATCGTGCCGGAAGACCAGGAATACCCGCCGGCCCTTGAATTGCTACGTATCCATGTGCAGGCGGCGTTGCCACGTTACGCTTGTCCCAGCGAAGTCGTGCTGGCCGAAGCCATCCCGGTTCTCTCGAACGGCAAGCCCGACCTCGCGCGGCTCCGACTCGGCGCCCACGGTGCGGCCTGATCGCAATGCTCCCTCGGCACACGCTGTCTTGGTACAGCGCGTACGAGCGCAGTGCGACCTGACCGTGGTCTGGGCCTGGCGGACCGCCCCGGTGCGGGCCGAAAACGGCGGCAACGTTACGCTGACGGGAACAATCTCCGGCGCGAAGCGTTATTTACTAGTGCCCGCGGGAAACGCCGGTCAACCCAGGCGGGCCTGCTGAAGCCATCTTGGGCAAGTGTAAGACGACGATGTTGAACGGCGCAGAGCATGCGCACGTATACAGAAGGAGGGAGGTGCCTCATGCCGCGGATCGCAAACGCTGGCTCTGCTGGAGCGAGCACTATGCCCGGAGCGAGCAGCGTGTCCGACGAGGACACATCTTCGCGCGTTGACGACCTGATCCAGCGCGGCCGCAGCCAGGGTCACCTGTCCCTTTCGGACCTGCGGACCGCTTTCGAGCAGGCAGGACTGACGCCGACTGAGGCCAGGTCCATTCTTCGCGAGCTGAGCGAGGCCGGCGTGCGGCTGGCCGATGAGGAGCGCGAGCTCCTCGCGCCGAAGCCCGCGCGCAAGACGGCCGCGCCCAAGGCGACGGCCCCGAAGGCGGCCCAGGCACGAAAGGCCGCCCCAGTGAAGAAGGCCAGTCCGGTCGCGAGCCCGGATGAGGATATTACGGCTGTTGAGGCTGCGGAGGTTGTGATGGCCGCAGATGTCGAGGAAAGCACTGTTGTCGCCGCGGCCAAGCCGGCCGCTGTGAAGAAGGGCCGGGCGGCGCGGGCGACGAGCAAGACCGCTGATGCCCGGAGCGCGGCGCCCAAGGCCGTCGCGAAGGAGACGTCGGCGGCTGACGAGGATGACGTGGACCTCGCGGATGACGACCTGGCGGCCCTGGAGGCCGAGGCGTCCGTCTTCGACGGGGTCGACCTGGATGACCAGACGCCCGCGATGGGCGACTCGGTCCACACCTACCTCAAGTCGATTGGGCGCACCAGCCTGCTTACCGCCGAGCAGGAAGTCGACCTGGCCAAGCGCATCGAGGCTGGCCTGTTCGCCGAGCACAAGCTGGACACTGACCTCAGCCTGACCCCTGAGCTCCGGCAGGACCTGGAACTGGTGGCTGAGGACGGGCGGCGCGCCAAGGCGCACATGCTGGAGGCTAACCTCCGGCTGGTCGTCTCGGTCGCCAAGAAGTACAGCGACCGCGGGCTATCCCTCCTTGACGTTGTGCAGGAAGGAAACCTGGGCCTGATCCGTGCGGTCGAGAAGTTCGACTACACCAAGGGCTACAAGTTCTCCACCTACGCGATGTGGTGGATCCGGCAGGCCATCCAGCGTGGCTTCGCGGATTCGGCCCGGACGATCCGGCTGCCCGTGCACGTGCTTGAGATGCTGTCCAAGCTGTCGCGGGTCGAGCGCGACATGCACCAGCGGCTGGGCCGCGAGCCCACCCCGGAAGAGCTGGCCGTCGAGCTGGACCGGACCCCGGACCAGATCGAGGAGCTGCTGCGCACCTCGCGGCAGCCAATCTCGCTCGACTCGACGATCGGCGAGGACGGCGAGACCTCGATCGGCGACCTCATCGAGGACGTTGACGCCCCCGAGGCTTCTGAGCTCGTTGACCGGCAGCTGATGGCCGAGCAGCTTCGCTCGGCCCTCGACGCGCTGACCCCGCGCGAGGCGACGATCATGGCCATGCGGTTCGGGCTGTACGACGGCAACCCGCACACGCTGGATGAGATCGGCCGTGCCCTCGGCCTCACCCGGGAGCGCATCCGCCAGCTGGAGAAGCAGTCGCTGTCCAAGCTGCGCCACCCGTCGCGCGCGCAACCGCTGCTCGACTTCGCGTCGTAGCGCGGCCACCCGGCCAGCCGGTGCCCCGGACCTTAATCCCCCCCACAAGGTCCGGGGCACTCGGCGTTCGCGGCGGTTCGCGTCAACCCGGCGACCCCGCAGCCGGGCCGCTGCCAGGTGGACTAGTATTCCCACGCCAGCCCAAGACGGGGCGGATGGGACACGACGGAGGCGGTTCGACATGGACGACGAGGGCCTGCTGGACGAGCTTCAGGAGGAGCTCGGCGCGGACTACAGCCCGCAGCTTCGGGTGGCGGCCGGGATGCTCAGCGGCGACGCGCAGGGGGCGGTTCCCTACCTGCTGTTCTCCATCGCCAAGAGCCTGGAAGACATCTCCTACCTCCTCCAGAACGACAACGTCAGCGTCATCATGGACGAGGCTGACTAGCCCCGATCCAGCGGGCGACCTGCCTGCCGTTCAGTTCCCCTTGTCCGGCTCCGTCGGACTCCGGACAGGGGAGCCTTCGCTCGTCGGCTGTCCATCGGTTTCCGGCGCGGGGCCGGGTCACCGTCCGTCCAGCCATCGAACGTTCTGCGATTACGTGACTACCTGTAGTGACATCGTGAGTCATGTCACGATTGGATGGAAGTCGGCCGGGGCATGCGCCGGCGGCACCTATGGTTGCTACTGACAGTTAGCACCCAGGCGTGTGATGGTTGCCCCCAACTCACAACATGTCGCCCTGACCCGCGTCGACATCCACGCCCCTGCCCTAGCCACGGTGCGTCGCACTGGCTGGCAGAGCCCCCCGGGTGAAAAGCGAGCGCCGCCCCCCGGCGCCCTCCAAGGGATCCTTCCTGTTGATTTTCCGCAAGAACTACCCCTTTGCCTCCCTGCTCCGCACGGCCGTCGCCGCCGAGTCGCGCGCTGCCGGCGGCAGCGCGCGTGCCGCCGTCACCGGTGCCGCCCACCGCGCCATGACCGGTGGCGCCCGCACGGCCCGGGCCGGCAGTGCCCGGTTCGCCGCGAGCAGGCCCGCCCAGCTGACGGCGGGCGTCGCCGCCGTCGCGGCCATCGGCACCCTCGCCGCGACCGCGCCCTGGACTAGCGCCGCCGCTAGCACGGCGGACGCCGCGCGTGGGGGCCACGCCCCGGCGGGCGGCATCCACGCCCCTGCGGCGAACACCCCCCAGGCGCCCGCCGCCAGCACCCCCGCCCCCGCGGCCAGCACCCACACCACCGCGGACCAGCCCAAGGCCAGCAACGGCCCCTCCCAGCCCCAGACGTTCTACGACTCTGTCGCCCCCACGGCTATCCCGGCGGGCCAGAAGGTCGCCACCTATGCCGACGGCCCGTATCAGGCCTCAAGCGCGGCGGTGGCGGGCCGCGGTAACGTGCTGTGGATCGACACCAACGGGACTAACACCCGCGCCAACGCCCTGGATGTCGAGCCCGGCGACGCCACTCCCACCGAGGCCGCCTCCTGGGTCTCGGCCAAGCTGTCGGCCAGTCCGCACACCGACGCCATCGTCTACACCTTCCAGGCAGAGTGGGGCTCTGTTCAGAGCAACATCGCCACGCTGCCCTCGTGGATGCAGTCGCACGTCAAGTACTGGATCGCCGATCCCACTGGCACCCCGCACATCGTGCCAGGCGCGGCGGCCACCCAGTGGTACTGGGGCGGCAGCTACGACATCTCGATGGCCAAGCCCGGCTTCTTCGGCTAGCCAGCCGGACAGCGATAACCGCGGCCGTGGCGGCCCCCGCGTGCCCCCACCGCCCACAAAGCACAACACCGGGGGCGCACGGGTGTGCCGCCACGGCCATCTACGCTCAGCACGGGCGGCGCGGCGTCCTGGCGGAGACCAGCAGGTTCCTGCGAGAGGACGGGCACTGGACCTACCTCGGCCCCGCTGACTGACGCCGAAGCCCTCAGCGCCCAGGCAGCACCCCAGTCACTATCGGTGATATATCTGCTACTTGCAGCGACAAGGTGAGTCACGTCACTGCTCGATGGACGGCATCCGGGGCATGCCAGAGCGGCATCTTTGGTTACACCTATCACGACAGCACCCAGGCGCGCGATGGTTGCCCTCAATCACGACAGTCGCCCTGACCCGCGTCGACATCCGCGCCTCCGCCGCAGCCATGGAGACTCACTCTGGCCGGCGGCCCTCCTGAGGTGAAAAGGGAGCGCCATCCCTCGGCGCCCTGTCCCAAGGACATTTATCGTGACTTTCCGCAAGAACAACCTCTCTGCTCCCCTGCTCCGCACCGCCGCCCGCGCCGACCTGCGCGGCCTGGCCAGCACTGCCCGCGACGCGGTCAGCCAGGCCGCCCAGCAGGGCACGCGCACGCTTCGCGACCCGTCCCGGCGGTGGAAGTCGGGCGTTATCGGCGCCGTGGCCATCGGCACGATCGCCGGGGTCGGCGCGAGCGCCCCGTGGGCCAGCGCCGCTACGACGCAGGCGACCACGATCTACGACTCGACCAACCCGCAGGCGATCCCGGCGGGCCAGCAGGTCGCCGCCTACTCCAACGGCTCCTTCCAGGCCTCGGGTGCCTCCGTGCAAGGGCGCGGGAACGTGCTGTGGATCGACACTAACGGCTCAGACACCCACGCCAGCGCCCTCGACGTCGAGCCGGGCGACGCGACCCCGGCGCAGGCCGCCCAGTGGGTCTCGGCCAAGCTGTCGGCCAGCCCGAACAGCGACGCGATCGTCTACACCTTCAAGAGCGACTGGAGCACGGTCCAGGGCGACATCAACGGCCTCCCCTCGTGGATGCAGTCGCACGTCAAGTACTGGATCGCCGACCCCACCGGCACCCCGCACATCCTGCCGGGCGCGTCAGCCACCCAGTGGGACTGGGGCAGCAACTACGACATCTCCAGTGCCCAGCCCGGCTTCTTCAGCTAGCCCAGCCGAGCCAGCGACGGCAACCGCGGCCGCGGGGGGGGGCGGGGGGGGGCCGCCGCCCCGGGGCCGGGCGGGGGGCGGGGGGGCCGCCCGCACCTCGGGTGCCGCCGCGGCCGGCGGCCTGCGCGATCAGGGCCTGCCCGTCGCTCACTGCCCGGTGAAGCGAGGGCTGCGGCGCTCAACGAACGCCGTGATGCCCTCGCGCACGTCAGACGTGGTGTACGTGACGTGCTGCACCTGGGCCTCGGCCTCAACCGCCTGCTCGAAGGTCAGCAGCGGGCCGTCGTCGAGCTGTCGCTTGATCAAGCTGATCGCCGTAGTCGGGGCGGCAGCTAGCCTGTGGCCCCATTCCTGGCCGGCCTTGCGCAGCTCGCCCGCCGGGACGACCTCATTGACCAGCCCCCAGGCCAGGGCGTCGGCGGCACCGACCATCTCGCCGAAGAACGCCATTTGCTTCGCGCGGCGCAGCCCGATCGCGCGTGGCAGCGTCCACGAGCTCCCGCCGTCCAGGGCCAGGCCCCGCCGGACGAATATCGCCGAGAACCGCGCTCGGTCGCTCGCGATGATCAGGTCGCAGGCCAGCGCGAGGCCCAGCCCGACGCCGACGGCTACCCCGTCAACGACCGCGAGCGTCGGCTTGGGCAGCCGGTGCAGCTGCCGGGCGACCTCGCCGACCAGCCGCATCTCATGGACGACCGGCTGCCGCAGCTGCCCGGTCAGCCCGCTTGGACCGTCCTGCGAGCCGGCATCGCCCGTTCCATAGGCCCCTTGCCCGCCACTGAGGTCCGCCCCGGCGGAGAAGTCCCCCTCGGCCCCGGTCAGCACCAGCGCCCGGTCCGCCGGGTTCCTGGCCACCTCCCTCAGCACGGCGTCCAGGTCGGCCCAGTTGGCCGCGTTGAGGGCGTTCTTCTTGCGCGGCCGGTTGAAGGTGACGGTCACCAGGCCGTCGGACCGCTCGACCAGTGTGTCGCTCATGGGATCTCCGTCTCGGCCTAGGCGGTGCCATGAACCTAGCCCGGAACCCCTGGCCAGGCAAGGCTTCCTGGCGACAGTGGCCACGGCCCGTTTCGCCGGATGGGCGCCGTGCCCTTACGCGTCGAGGCCGCCGCGCCTGACCAGCTGGCTGGCGATCACGTTGCGCTGGATCTCGTTGGTGCCCTCGCCCACGATCATCAGCGGGGCGTCACGGAAGTAGCGCTCGACGTCGAACTCCGTGGAGTACCCGTAGCCGCCATGGATCCGGACGGCGTTCAGCGCGATCTGCATCGCCGTCTCCGAGGCGAACAGCTTGGCCATGCCCGCCTCCATGTCGACGCGGCGGCCGGCCTCGTACTCCCGGGCGGCGTACAGGGTCAGCTGGCGGGCCGCGGTCAGCGAGGTGGCCATGTCCGCCAGGTAGTTGCCGATCGACTGATGCCGCCAGATCGGCTGGCCGAACGCCTGACGATCCTGGGCATAGGCGAGGGCGTCCTCGAGCGCCGCGCGGCCCACGCCCAGCGCCCTGGCCGCCACCTGTAGCCGCCCGGTCTCCAGGCCCTTCATCATCTGGGCGAACCCCTGGCCCTCGACGCCGCCGAGGATCGCGTCCGCGGGCGCGTGATAGTCGCTGAAGGCCAGCTCGCAGCTCTCGACGCCCTTGTAGCCAAGCTTGGGCAGGTCACGGGAGACGGTGAGGCCCGGTCCGTGCTCGGCCAGCAGGATGGAGATGCCGGCGTGGGCGGGGGACGCGCCGGGGTCGGTCTTGCACAGCAGGGCGATGAGCGCGGAGCGGCGGGAATTGGTGATCCAGGTCTTCGCCCCGTTGACTATGTACCCGCCAGCCGGATCGGCGGCGGCGACGGTGCGCATCGCCTGCAGGTCGGAGCCGCCGCCTGGCTCGGTGAGCGCCATGGTGGCACGAACCTCGCCGGTAGCCATCGCGGGCAGGTAACGGCGCTTCTGCTCGTCGGTGCCGTAGAGCGCAAGGAGCCGAGCGACCACGGTGTGCCCGCCCATCGCGCCGGCCAGGCTCATCCAGCCGCGGGCGAGCTCCTCGGTGAGGAGCACATAGCACGGCATGGAGACCGGGTTCCCGCCCCATTCCTCGCCGATCGCCAGGCCGAAGATCCCCAGCTGCCGCATCGTCTCGATCAGTGCCCGCGGGTAGGCGTTCGCGTGCTCAAGTTCCCTGGCGACCGGCTTTACCTGCCGCTCAACGAAGTCGCGGACGGTCTCGACGACGGCGCGCTCCTCGAGGGCCAGGATGTCGAGCGTGCTCATGGGGGGCGTTCTCCTCCCGTGTCTTCGAGGCCGGCCAGCAGCCCGGCGGCCCCATCATGCAATCACAAGGCAGGCACCGTCAGCGCCGCCGGGGCGACGACGCACAAACCGCATGTGTAGGGATCGGGACGCGTGGTAGCGACCGGCATGGCCTCGATTGCTCTCAGTCACGTGCTGTTCAGCCCTGTTCGGCACCTTCCAGACCCCGGCGCTGTTCATGGCGGCGCTCGCCTTCACCGCCTACGGGGTGCACTGGTTCGCCATGGGCTGGAACCGGATGCGCGGCGCCGACACCCGGATCAACCTCGGGATGTGCGTGGCCTTCCTGCTCATCTCGATCCTTGGCATCATCGCGTTCTTCGGCGCGTCCGACCATCCGGTCGGTGGCCTGTTCATCGGCCTGGCCTGCGTCTACGCCGCGGACTTCGTGGCCAGCCTCAAGCCCGACCTGCCCGTGGTCGGCGGCATGGCCGAGCGCGCCCTGGGGTTCTTCCACATCACCGTCGGCTTCTGGCTGATGTACCTGATGTTCGCCTCGGTGCTCAACACCGTCTTGAAGTACAACCTTCCGCTGTGACGGGCCGCGCGGGCAATGACAGCGTTAGCAGGACATCACGCGTCCGGCCCGGGGTGGTCAGCGGGCAGCCGGAGCGCGCCGGGCGACAGGGCGCGCGCCGCGGCGGCGGTCATGCCCCGGCGATGATGGCGACGGCACAGCACCTCATAGGACACTGAGCCCGGACGGTTGGCCGCGGGGGCCTGCTCCCCGATGTTGCCCACCACGATGATCTCACCCTCGGTGACCATGACGCCGTCTTCGACGCGTGCGTTGTGGGTGGCGCGCTTGCCGCACCAGCAGAGGGCCTCCACCTGCAGGACCTGGGTGCTGTCCGCCAGTTCAACCAGCCGCGCGGAAGCCGGGAAGAGCCTGGTGCGAAAGTCGGTCAGGATGCCGAAGCAGAAGACGTCAATCTCCAGCTCGTCCACGATCTTGGCCAGCGCGTCGACCTGCTCGGGCGTGTAGAACTGTGCCTCGTCGCAGATGTAGTAGTCCATCCGCTCACCGCGCCTGAGCCGGCCGGCCGTGTACCTCCAGAAGTCGAAGGCGGGCGAGACCTCGATCGCGTCGTGGGTCAGCCCCAGCCGCGAGGACACCGTCGCGGCGCCAGCCCGGTCGTGGGCGGTGAAGATCAGGCCTGCGAGCCCGCGGGCCTGGCGGTTGTAATTGGTCTGCAGGGCGAGGGTGCTCTTGCCGCTGTCCATCGGGCCCGTGTAGAACGTCAGCTCAGCCATAACCGAGCATCTTCCCATGTCCGACGGACCGGCGCCCCCCGCTAGCCGGCTGGCAGGAGCACTCCGGCGTCGTCGAACGTGATGACGCCGTTGCATCGCAGCGCCCAGCCCTGCTCCGGATGGTCGGCGATGATCCTGGCCGCGAGCCGGTCCCCTGCGTCGGCTGACGGGCAGGGCGGCTGGTGGCGACACCCGCCGTCATGGTCGGGCGCGGATGCTAGCTGGCGGGTTACGTCAATGATCTCCATGGGGCTTCACGACTTCTCGGATCGGGGCTGGTCCCCGGCGCGGGGACCAGTTACTCCATAGTCACCGCCACCAGGTACTGCGTTACGACACAGGCTGACATGGGCGTCGGCTTCCGGTATGCGTGATTTTCCCGCATGGTCCGGGTACGTACATTGACCATAGCGGCCGGTTGTGCGCTGACTTGGTATCTCAAGGGAGATCCGCGTGTCTCAAGGGAGAGGTGCGATGCCGCAGGACACTCTGTCCCTCTACGCTCAGGCCCAGCCGGGCAAGCCCGCCGTCATCGACGACCGGCCAGACGGGACGGTCGTGGTGTGGACGTACGCCGAGCTGGAGGAGCGGTCGAACCGGCTGGCGAACCTGCTGCTGCGGCTTGGGGCCGGCCCGGGGGCGAAGGTCTTGTGGTGCGGGCCGAACTCCCCCCAGGTCGTGGCGGTCATGAACGCCGCGCGCAAGATCGGCGCGGTCGCCGTGCCGCTGAACTACCGGCTGACCCCGGCCGAGGCGCTGTACGTCATCAACCACAGCGACGCCGAGATCGCCTACGTGGACTGTGAGCAGGCGCCAATGTTCGCCGCGCTGGGTGACCAGCTTGAGAAGCTGCGGCACGTCATCGCGGTCGGCGGCACCGCTCCCACGGGGATGCTTGGCGACGCCGACATCGCGGCCGCCCCGGCCGCGGTGCCCGATGTCGGCGACGCGGCCGGCACGGGCGGGACGATGATCTACACCTCCGGCACCACCGGCAAGCCGAAGGGCGCGGTCCGCTCCGGCGGCCCCGACCCGGAGACCACCGCGGCGCTGCTCGCGCTGCTCGGCTACCGCGCCGACCACATCTACCTGACCTGCGGCCCGCTGTACCACAGCGGGCCGAGCGCGTTCCTTGGCGCGAGCATGCTGTACGGCCAGACGGTCATCGTGCAGCGCAGGTTCGACGCCGAGGACTGGCTGCGGCTGGTGGACACCTACCAGGCGACCTCCACGTTCTCCGCGCCAGCGCCGATCCGGATGATCTGCGCGCTGCCCAAGGAGGTCAAGGACCGCTACGACCGGTCCTCGATGCGGATCATGATCGCCAACGCGGCGCCGTGGAGCTTCGCGCTCAAGCAGCAGTACGTGGCCGACTTCCCGCCCGGGTCACTGTTCGAGGTCTACGGGTCGACCGAGCTCGGCGTCGACACCGTCCTGCTGCCGCACGACCAGATGCGCAAGCCCGGATCGTGCGGGCAGCCGGCGCCGGGCGTGGAGATCACCCTGGTCGGCCCGGACGGCGGCGTGGTCACCGGCACCGGCCCTGAGCACCCGGGCGAGGTGTTCATCCGGTCCAGGAGCGTGTTCAGCACTTACTACAAGAACGACGCGAGCTACGCCGCGGGCAGCCACGGGGACTATCACTCGGTTGGCGACATCGCCTACTGGGATGACGAGGGCTACCTGTACATCTGCGACCGCAAGAGCGACATGATCATCACTGGCGGGATGAACGTGTACCCCGCCGAGATCGAGGCGGTGCTTGACTCCCACCCGGAGATCTTCGACGTCGCGGTGTTCGGTATCCCGTCGCCCGAGTGGGGTGAGGCCGTGCACGCGACGGTCGTGCGGGCACCGGGATCGTCGCTGACCGGGCCAGAGGTCACGGCGTTCGCGCGCGAGCAGCTGGCCAGCTACAAGGTGCCTCGCTCGGTGGACTTCACCGCCGAGCTGCCGCGCACCGGGTCGGGCAAGGTGCTCAAGCGCCAGCTTCGCGCCCCTTTCTGGGCAGGTCAGGACGGTCGCGGATGATTCGGGAACCTCCCGGGACCCCGGGGGATCTCTCCTAGCCTGGGGCTCATGACAGCTACACGGCGGGAGTTCATCGCGGGGGGCGCCGCGCTCGGGGCGGCCGGGGCGCTCGGGCTGGGCGGCTGCACGCCTGACCAGGCGAGAACGCTGGAGCAGGCGACCGCGGCGGGAGCCGCGGGGACGAGCCTGCAAGACATCGGGCACATCGTGATCCTGATGCAGGAGAACCGGTCGTTTGACCAGCACTTCGGGACGCTGTCAGGGGTGCGCGGGTTCTCCGACCCTACGGCGCTGGACGGCGGATCGGTCTTCAGCCAGCACGGCTACCTCCCGGGGAAGGGCGCGAGCCCCCAGGGTCGCCTGCGGCCGTTCCGGCTGCGGCAGGACCCGCCCGCGACCAGGGGCCAGACGATCAGCGACATCGCGCACACCTGGGCGCTTCAGCACCTCAGCTGGAACAACGGGGCGCTGGACGCGTTCGTCACGGCCCACATCGACACCGACGGCCCGGTCGACGGGCCGCTGACCATGGGCTACTACGCCCGCGCCGACCTGCCGTTCTACCACGCGCTCGCGGACGCGTTCACGATCTGCGACGGCTACCACTGCTCCGTGCTCGGGCCGACCGACCCCAACCGGGTGATGGCCTGGTCCGGGACGATCGACCCGGACGGGACGGCCGGCGGCCCGGTGATCATCACCCGCGGCACCGACCGGGTCAGGCACTTCGGCAAGCTCGGCTGGGAGACCATGCCCGAGCGGCTGATGGAGGCCGGGGTGACCTGGAAGGTCTACAGTGACGCTGAGGGCCTGCTCGCGTTCAACCCGCTCCCTTACTTCAGGGCCTACATCCACCCGGGGACGCTGAAGGGCCTTGAGCTGGCCGAGCTGGCACTCGCCCAGCGCTACCCGGACACGTTCACCGAGGACGTGCGCACGGGGAAGCTGCCCGAGGTGTCGTGGATCATCCCGCCGCTGGACCAGTGCGAGCATCCGGCCTCGCCACCGGAAAACGGCGAGCACCTGGTCAGCCAGGTCCTGAAGGCGCTCACGTCGAACCCCGACGTGTGGGCGCGCACGGTGCTGGTGGTGACCTATGACGAGAACGGCGGCTTCTTCGACCACGTGCCGCCGGTAACGGCGCCGCCTGGCACGGAAGGCGAGTACCTCACCACCAGCCCGCTGCCCGCCGACGCCGGCGGCATCGCCGGTCCCCTGGGCCTGGGGTTCCGGGTGCCGGCCCTGGTCATCTCCCCGTTCGCCCGCGGCGGCTACCGGTACCCGGGGGTCCTTGACCACACGTCCCTGCTGCGCCTCATCGAGACCCGGTTCAAGGTCGAGGCGCCCAACATCTCCTCCTGGCGCCGTCGGGCTACCGGCGACCTGACCGGCGCGCTGCGGCTAGGGCCGCAATCGGATCAGGCGATCCCCCGCCTGCCGGGGACCATGCTGTTCGGCGACAAGGCGACCATCGGGCGCGCGGTCATGGACGCCCTGTCCGGGCAGCCGGCCGGCGGCAACCCGTACCACGTCCCGGCGGCCAATCCGCAGCCCGAGCAGGAGGCGCTACCCGAACGCCCGCCCGTTCCCGGCGCGCAGTGACGCGCCGGGCCGGCCGCCTCGGCCGGACGGCGCCCCGCCGCCGTGATCAGCCGCCGACGGGCCCGGTGAACCAGGAGTGGGCCCACAGGAGCGAGACGATCACGGCGAGATCGGCCAGCGCGAAGAGCAGCATGCAGGCGTTCCAGATGCCGTAGATGACTCGGTTGGTCATCCACACGTTCTGGGCGTTCGCGCCCTGGCCCGGCACCGCGTCGTCGATGCCGAAGCTTCCGCCGACCACCCTGGTCAGACAGAGCCCGTAGGAGACCCGCTTCGCCAGCTCCGCGTGGTTGATCGCCCGTGCGCGCTGGTCATGCATCAGGCGGTACGCCGCGAATGCCACGATGATCGACAGCCCGGAGGCGGCGTACCTGGCTCCGTCGCTGATCGACGGTGACGCCGCGCCCAGGACGATCGTCATCAGGAATGCCTGGGCGGTGAGCCCGAGCGCGGGGACCTGCCACAGCAGCGTGGTGAACGAGCCGAACTGGCCGGCGTAGACGCCGAGCAGGGCCACCTTGTCGGCCGGCTGCAACTCGGGTCCCTCCGGCCGGGCGGCCGATTCCGCGATCCCTTTCAGGCGGTCAATGCTCTGCCGGAGCAGAGCCTTTCGCCGTCGCGCGGAAAGCCCCCAGAAACGATCCAGGAGGCTTATCTTCCCGTCGATCCTCGCATCAATGATGGTTACCTGGCCGCCCTCGCCCGCCTGCAGGGAAAGCACCCACTCGGCCGCACTGCCAAGCCGGGTCACGCCGGTGAAGCGAACCGTCTCCACGCTCTTTACCAGATGGCAGTCGACGTAGTCGTTGCTCCACTCGGCGAGCAGGGCGGGATCAGAAGCGAGGCCAAGGACCGTGCCGTACGGTGCGGCTACAACCTCATCCTCGACTCTCGAATCTCTGTCTTTCTTCCCCCACTTCTGGTTCAGCAGCAGGAACGCCCCGCGCATCCATCTCCTCGCCATAGTTTCCCCCCGGGCATGACGCGCCTTACCGAGATGCATGGCCATCATCCTCCCCGCGGCCGGGGCGCACAAGAAGAGCGGAATGCGGGCGGCCGCGCTCATTGCCAGGTGATAGCGAGCAGCCGGGGCGGCGGCACTGCAGCGCCGCGGCGGGCGGCCGCGTTACTATTCTCGGGCGGCCTGACTGGCGTGGCGGGCGAAGGGAGACTGCGCGATGACTGGCGCGGACGATGGCGACAAGCCGAGGGTGACCGTGAGCGTGACCGACGGGGTCGCCGAGGTGCGGCTGAACCGGCCCGAGAAGCGCAACGCGCTCGACGTGGCGATGATCGCCGCCCTCGTGTCGGCGGGCGAGCAGCTCAAGACCATGCCGGGCGTGCGGGTGGTCGTGCTGTCAGGGGAGGGCCAGGACTTCTGCGCTGGGCTTGACTTCAGCCTGTTCGAGGCCATGCGGGACGGCGACCGGCTCTCGGCGCTGGCACAGGTCCCGCCGTCTGACGGCCCGGCCAGGGCGGTCGCGCAGCGGGCCGCGTACGTCTGGGCCGAGCTCCCCGTCCCGGTGATCGCCGCGATCAGGGGGAACGCGCTCGGCGGCGGCCTGCAGATCGCGCTCGGCGCTGACATCAGGATCGTCGCGCCGGACGCGCGGCTGGCCGTCTTCGAGCTGGCCTGGGGCATCATCCCGGACATGACCGGCACGCAGCTGCTGCCCGAGCTCGTCGGCCGGGACGTCGCCAAGGAGCTCGTGTACACCGCCCGGATCGTCAGCGGTGCGGAGGCCGACCGGATCGGCCTGGCCACCCGCGCCGATCCCGACCCGCTCGCCGCCGCGCTTACCCTCGCACGCGAGATCGCCGGACGCAGCCCGCACGCGATCCGCGCGGCCAAGCGGCTGCTCGACCTGGCCGGGCGGACCAGCCTCGCCGACGGCTTCGCCCGCGAGCAGCTGGAGATCGCCGAGCTGATCGGCAGCCCGAACCAGCGTGAGGCCATCGCCGCCCGCTTCTCCAAGCGCGCGCCCCAGTTCACTGACCTGGATTAACGGGCATAACGGCCGGCCCCCCGGTTACCCTAGCCAGGTGGTGAGCGGAGCGCTGCTGGTCGCGGGGACATCGTCGGATGCGGGCAAGAGCGTGCTTGTCGCCGGGCTGTGCCGCTGGCTGGCCCGGCAGGGCGTGCGGGTGGCGCCGTTCAAGGCGCAGAACATGGCGCTCAACTCGGCCGTCACCGCCGACGGCGCGGAGATCGGGCGGGCGCAGGTCATGCAGGCGGCCGCGGCCGGCGTCGAGCCCGAGGCGGCCATGAACCCGGTCCTGCTCAAGCCGGGCAGTGACACCCGCAGCCAGGTCGTGCTGCTCGGCCAGCCGGCCGGGGAGACCGGCGCGCTTGACTACCAGGACCTCAAGCCGATGCTCCTCGAGGCCGTCACCACCAGCCTGGCCGACCTGCGCCGCCGGTTCGACGTGGTGATCTGCGAGGGGGCGGGCAGTCCCGCCGAGATCAACCTGCGCGGCCGGGACCTGGCCAACATGGGGCTGGCCCGCGCGGCCGGCCTGCCCGTGGTCGTCGTCGGTGACATCGACCGGGGCGGGCTGCTCGCCGCCCTGTTCGGCACGCTCGCGATCCTGGAGCCCGCCGACCAGCGGCTGATCGCGGGGTTCATCGTCAACAAGTTCCGCGGCGACGAGCGGCTGCTCTCCCCGGGCCTGGACATGCTCAAGGCGCTGACCGGCCGTCCTACCTACGGGGTGCTGCCCTGGCGCCATGACCTGTGGCTTGACGCCGAGGACTCACTCGACCTCGACACGAGGCCGCGCGCGGTCCTGCCCCCGCTGGGGCGGGAAAGCCTGCGCATCGCCGTCGTCAGGCTCCCGCGGATGTCCAATGTCACCGACGTGGACCCGCTGGCGGCCGAGCCGGGCGTGCGCGTCGACCTGGTCACCTCCCCGGGCCAGCTCGAGGGCGCCGACCTGGTCATCCTCCCTGGGACCCGGGCCACCGTCAGCGACCTGGGCTGGCTTCGGTCATCCGGCCTCGCCCCCGCCATTGCCGAGCGGGCCGGCGCCGGCCTTCCCGTGCTCGGCATCTGTGGCGGCTACCAGATGCTCGCCGCCACGATCGAGGACTTCGTCGAGAGCCGCGCGGGAGTGCTGCCGGGACTCGGGCTGCTGCCCGCCTCGGTCCGGTTCGCCGGGCGCAAGACGCTGGGCCGCCCCGCAGGCACGGCCCTGGGCGAGCCGGTCAGCGGCTACGAGATTCACCACGGGATCGTGACCGCCGACGGCGGTGACCCCTTCCTCGACGGCTGCGCGGCGGGCAGCGTCCGGGGCACCAGCTGGCACGGCATCTTCGAGAGCGACGGCTTCCGCCGGGCCTTCCTCGCTGACCTGGCCGCCCGCACCGGCCGCTCGTTCACCGGCGCGCCGGACGTCCGCTTCGCCGTCGTCCGGGAGCGCCGCTACGACGTGCTCGCGGGAATGATCGAGGCGCACCTGGACACTGGGGCGCTGCTGAGGCTCATCGAGGGGGGCGCTCCGGCCGGGCTGCCCACCCTGGCCAGCAGCCTCACCACGCCTTAGCCGGGCGGTGCCGGGGCCTAGCCGTCAGGACGGGCGTGCGCTGACCGCCTTCCAGTCGTCCTGGCGCCCGAGCCGGCTGCCGATCTCGGTCCCCATGACCGCGCAGTCGGTGGCCGGGTGATCGAACCGGCAGCACAGCGCGGCGGCCAGCAGCCCGCGGGCCTGCTGCAACTGGGCGATCTGCTCATCCAGCGTCGCCAGCCGCTCGCCGGCGATCGCCTTCCACTCGGCCGCGGTAGCGGCATTCAGGACCCCGCCGACCTCGTCGAGCGTCAGGCCGATGTCCTGCAGCATGCCGATGAACACCAGGCGGCGGAGCGGTCCGGCCTGGTACCTGGCTCATCCCTGGCTTTCCTTGACTTGCCATGTAGGTATGGGGCTATAGTGCTATGTACCTAGATAAAGCGGAGGCCTTGGTGATCGAGTTCCACCTGGATAGCCGGTCGGGGGTCGCGCCGTACTTGCAGCTGATCCACCAGGTGCGGCACGCGCTGCGGCTGGGGCTGCTGCGCGAGGGCGACCAGCTGCCGAAGGTCAAGGATGTGGCGGCGGGGCTGGCGATCAACCCGAACACCGTGCTCAAGGCCTACCGGCTGCTTGAGCATGAGGGGCTGGCGGCGGCCCGGCCGGGGATCGGCACGTTCGTGACCGGGACCCTGAACGGCGGCCCGCTGGCCGCGCACGGGCCGCTGCGCCGCGACCTGCAGCGGTGGCTGGCCAGGGCGCGGCGGGCCGGCCTGGACGATGAGTCGGTCGAGGCCCTGTTCGCCAGCACTTTTCGGTCCGCGGCTGAGGAGGACATAGCATGACCGCCGCAATAGCGGCCCAGGGGCTGGGCAAGCGGTACCGGCGCAC
>Ga0335075_10000631_pt1 | contig 60671 bp, 66 predicted proteins | sample Lox_Sample_24_FD_206723 | JGI IMG/M metagenome (GOLD analysis project Ga0335075, IMG submission 206723) | Soil microbial communities from Loxahatchee National Wildlife Refuge, Florida, United States - Lox_Sample_2.4 | ecosystem: Environmental > Terrestrial > Soil > Wetlands | place: USA...
GCGGTATGTATTGCCGGTCGTCGTAGCTGGTTTTATAACCCGGCAGCGCCACCAGGCCGACGAGAGCGATCCCGCATGCCGCGGCAAGAATGGGCAGCGGCCAGCGCACGATGGCGGTGCCTATCCGTCGCCATCCGCGGGTCTGCATCTTTCGCTTGGGGTCGAACAGTCCGAAGCGACCGCCGACGACGATGACGGCCGGAACCAGTGTGGTTGCGACCGCAACGGCGACCAGCATGCCCACTGCGCAAGGGACGCCGAGGGTTTGGAAATAGGGCATTCGGCAGAAGCTCAGACAAAATGTCGCGCCCGCGATCGTCAACCCGGACGCCAAGACGACGTGGGCAACCCCGCGGTAGGTGGTGTAGAAGGCGCTCTCACGATCCTCGCCGCTCTGGCGCGCTTCTTGATAACGGCCGAAAAAGAAGATGCCGTAGTCGGTTCCGGCGGCAATGCCAAGGGACACCAATAGATTGACGGCAAAGGTCGACAGCCCGATAAGGTGGTGGTATCCCAGAAACGAGACTATTCCCCTGGCCGCGGTCAATTCGATGCCGACCATGATCAGCAGCAGCGCCACCGTGATGACCGAGCGATAGACAAGAAGCAACGTAGTGAAAATCACCAGCAGGGTCACGACGGTGATTTTCAAGAGGGTGCGGTCGCCGCTGTGGTGCATGTCTGTCACCAACGCCGCAGGGCCGGTCACATAGGCCGTAACCCCTTTGGGCGCCGGCGTTCGGTTCACGATGTTCCGAACCGCCAGCAAGGATTGGTCTCCCAAGGTCGTACCTTGGTTGCCCGCGAGGTTGAGTTGGACGTATACGGCTTTACCGTCTTGGCTTTGTGCACCCGGCGCCGTGAGCGGATCACCCCAAAAGTCCTGCACATGTTGCACATGCGTCGGATCGGCTCGGAACTGACGAATGAGGCTGTTGTAGTACAAGTGTGCATCGTCACCGAGTCGCTGATCGCCCTCTAAAACGATCATCGCGTAACTGTCGGAATCGGATTCCTTGAATTTCTGACCCATGCGCTCCATCGCCTGGACCGACGGCGCATCTTTGGGGCTCAGTGAAACCTGGCGCTGTTCGGCGACCTGTTCCAGTGGCGGAACGGCGGTGCTCACCAAGAAAACAATCGCCAACCACGCCAAGATGACTGGCACCGCAAACCGACGGATCGTCCGCGGCACGAACGGCGGATCGGGGTGTTCGCTACTCCTCTGCTCGCTCATGAGATTCGCGGCGCGGAAAGCCTCGGCACGAGGCGGGAGAGCATACGCGGGTTCTGTCCTTTCGGGAGGTTGTCGGTGGTCGCTTCTATGTTGTGTCTGTGTGCAGGTTGCGATTGCTGCCCGGCCCCGAGCAGGCGGCCGCGTTGGCTGAACATTCTCGTCATGCCCGGTTCGCGTGGAATCTGGCCCGCCGCGACTGGGTGGAAAAGACCACCACCGATGTGGCGCGCCGCTTCGACACCATCCGCGTCGAGGATTTGTATGTGCCGACCATGACCCGATCGGCACGTAATGCTGACGTGAACGCCGCACGCAATATCGCCGCCGGACGGGCGGTGACAGCACGGGGAGACCTCGGCACTAGCCGGTCTGCGAACCGTGAGCCTCAACTCTGTTCTCCTGCAGCATTGTGGGATGGGGTTGAAATCCGCTGACTTAGCCGGCGGAGGACGTCAAGCGCCCTTCAGCACGCAATAGGTGAACGCGTTCACCTCATGCGTGATCTTTTCGGCTTTGACCACACCGTCGACCACAATCCGGCATCCGATGCTGTTGCTATTGCCCTGCGCCACAATGTTTCCCATCACCGCTGGCGAAGTCGTGGTGAGGTGCAACGACCAGGGCAACTGCGCACCATCGACACGCTTCGGATCGGCGTTGACATCGAAATAGCTGATATCCGCCACGGTGCCCGGGGGCCCGAAGACCTCATAGGTCAGTTGCTTGGGATTGAACGGCTTGCTTTTGTCGGTCGCACTGTCGGAATACGAAGGGCGCTTCTCAGAGCCGAAAATGCCGTGAATCCGCCAGACCGTGAACCCTCCGAGGCCGACGACCACAACTATCACGAGCGGAATCCAGGACCGCTGCAGCACCCTGAAAATTGAAATCCCCTTCACCTGTTGCGGCTTTTATGGTCGGCGACATCCCACCCGTCACGCCACCTGTCGGCACATCGAACGCGGCGGGGCGTCTCAGGGTGTCTGCGTAACAGTCACTGCGACCGAGCGGCGGCAGCAAGAGGGCACCATCGAACCCTGACGAGTAAACCATGCCGAAGGCAGGTGATTGTTGACTCCTCTCCAACAGCTCGACATTGCACCGTGGGACGATGCTTTCGTAACGCATGCTACGTGCGTAAACGGACGCTACCCGGTTCAACGCCCACCCGCAATGCGCTGACGTGCGCTATTCTCGCGCGGTGCCGCCGCTCACCTTCCAGCGCGCCCGCACCGAGGACAAGAAGCGCCAACGTGCCGCAGCGTTGGTAGAGGCCGCCCGCTCGCTGGCGCTGGAGTCCGGCGTCGCTTCGGTGACGATGACCGACGTCGCGAGCCGCGCCGGCGTGCACTATTCCGCGGTGCGCCGCTACTTCACCTCCCACAAAGAGGTGCTGCTTCATCTGGCCGCCGAAGGATGGGTGCGCTGGTCGAACACCGTCTGCGAGAAGTTGCGCGAGCCCGGTCCGATGTCGCCGGCGCGGGTCGCCGAGGCGTTAGCCGACGGGCTGGCTGCCGATCCGCTGTTCTGCGATCTGCTCGCCAACCTGCGCCTTCACCTCGAGCACGAGGTAGAGATCGACAGGGTTCTCGAAGTCAAGGAGATCAGCACCGTGGCGGTGACCTCGCTCGCCGAAGCGATCGAGGATGCGTTGCCGCGGCTGGGACGTGCGGGCGCATACGACGTCCTTCTCGCCGCTTATTCGCTGGCAGCGCCGCTGTGGCAGGCCGCTAACCCGCCGAAAAAGCTCGCCGAAGCCTATGCAGAGGCGAAAGCCACCGACTTGCCGCCGGACTGGAACATCGACTTCACGTCCGCGCTGACACGGCTGATCACAGCGACTTGCGTCGGCCTGATGGCCGAGCCGCGGTAGAGACCTACCAGTTCCACACCGACATGTCGTTGGCTGGGTAATTCTGGCAGTTCTCAGTTTCCTTGGCGACGACGCCCTTGTTGTTGAAGAAGAGCTTCATGTGGTTGGGCCAGGCTAAGTTCAGCGGGTCGATCTGGGGTGCATAGAAATTAGCCGAATAGGCCCTGCGGTCCGCCGGCGACAACGAGTAGAACCAATGCACCTTGTCTTGGGTAGCCTGCTGAACGTTCGGGTGGTTGTCGTAATCAGCCATGTAGCGCTGGTAATAAACCGGTTCGAAATCGCGCGCAGCAGCCATGAGTTGCTCGGCGGTGCAGGTCGTCGCGATCATTCTCCGCGGTATCGGGAAGTCCTCCGTGGAATCGTTGGACGAGCAGCCGGCGCACGGTGCGAACGGGTCGGCGGTGGCGACCCGGGGAACGGCCGTCGCGGCGGCACTGAGCGCGAGCACCGCAACGCCCACGCGGACGACTAGGCCCAGACGAGGAAGACGCATTCGGCTACTATAACGCTTTCGTAAAGGCTGTGCTTAGCCTCCCTAGACATCCGGATCGTCGCTAGCCGGCGGGGTCGATTTCCAGCCCGACGTGGACCTTGTCGATTCCGCCTCGCACGATCGAGTGCACGTAGAACCACGGAGCGTGGTACCAGTAGCGCTTGAGGACCGCGTTATAGACCCGCCGGGTTTCGGACTTCGGCAGCACCCGCGCAACGCCCTTCACCTCGTTGCTCTTGGGCTTACCCAGCGCTCCGCTCTTGGCGAGCGTCACCCGGGGAGTGTTTTTGATCCGCTTGGTTTTCCACGAGCCGTCGTCGGTGATCACCAGCAATTTGCCGTCCTCGGGCACGCCCCAGATCGCTGTCGGCTTGGGCCGGCCGTCCTTGGTGAAGGTGGTCAGCAGCAGATACTTGGACTGGATGACGTCCTGAAACGTGAGAGCCATGCTCTTCTTTATATCCGTCGGGTCCGTCAGCCGCTCACCGGTCAGTCGATGGCGAGCTCGCGGCGCTCGATCAGGTCGCCCAGACCCTTGACGCCGAGTCGCTCGCGGAATGCCTGCGCCGTGTAGCCGACGGCCGTCGCATCGGTGCGCGCGCGCACGGTCGCCGACCGCGGCAGATTGAACAGCACGCCGATCTCGCCGAAATAGTCCCCGACCCCGGCCACCTTCGCCAGTTCCTCACCGCCGTCGGCTAATTCGCGCACAATGTCAAACTCGCCGTCGGAGACGACGTAGATCAGTTCACCCATCGTGCACTGCTCGAACAGCACCTCGCCCGCCTTGAGGTGCACGGTTTCGGGCGGCCGATTCGCCGAGGCCAGCGTGGGCACCATCTCGACGACGTGATCGGCCATCGGCAGGATCCGGCTGTCGTGGGTTGCGACCACCACCACGCGCTCGCCCGAGGCGAGCGAGCGAATCAGCCGCAGCACCTCCTCCACTTGGATGAAGTCGAGGTGGGCGGTCGGCTCGTCGGCGAGGATCAACGGCGGCTCCAGCGCGATCGCCCGGGCGACCGCGACGCGCTGCTGCTGCCCGCCGCTGAGGTCACCCGGTCGGTGTTTCATCCGCTCCGTGAGATCGACACGCGCCAGAAGTTCTTCGGCCCGCTGGCGCGAGGCCGCACGGGACCTGCCAGCCGCCCGCAGCGGAACCATCACGTTCTCGAGGGCGGTGAGGCTCGGCACCAAGTTGAAGGCCTGGAAGACGATGCCGACGTTGTCGCGTCGGTACTTGGCCAGCTCACGGCCGTCGAGCGTGGTGACGTCGACGCCACCGAACTTGATCGCACCGCTCTTCGGCCGCAAAATCCCGCCGAGGCAAGACAGCAACGTCGTCTTGCCGCAGCCGCTGGGCCCGAGCAGGATCACCAGCGATCCAGCCGGCACGTCGAGGTTCAAGCCGTTGATCGGCCGGACCGCGTAGCCACCGCTGGAGTACTCAACGATGAGGTCTTGGATGCTGAGATCGCTCACCGCTCAAGGACCTCCGAACGCGAGCGCCGGGTCGACCGCCACCGCGCGCCGCAGCCCGGCGACGCTGGCCAGCAGACCGATCGCGACTGCGATCGCCGGTAGCGCCAGGTAGGCATTCATCGGCACCACGACCGTCATCGGGAACAGCGGTGCCAATAGTTGGGTAAGGATGACGCCCACCGCCGCAGCGAGCAGCGCGACGACGACCGCCTGCAGCGCGAGGCCCGCCAGAACCGACCGTGTCGGCACGCCGATCGCCTTGAACACCGCGAAGTCGCGCATGCGCTCGAGCGCCGAGAGGTACACGACTGACCCGACGATCAGCACCGCCACGATCCACAGCAAGACGGCGATGGTCGTGATCGCACTGCCGGCGACCTTCATTGGCCGCAGCAGGTCATTGACACCGGCGGCACGATCAAGGATTTGGTAGCCGTCGGGGAGGTGTTGGGGTATGCCGACGATCCCGATCGAGGTGACCATCGGCTGCGAGTTGTACGCCGCCTGCTGCAGGCCCTCGGTCGTCAAAAAGAGGTTGGGCGTCTTGGCCAGCGCCGTGGAATTGTGCACGATGCCGACGATCCGCAAGGTGTGCGCACCGACCTGCAACTCGTCGCCGAGGTGACGGCCCAGCGTGCTCGATACCGCGACCTCGTCCGGCGTCGTCGGTGCTTCGCCCTGCGAGACGACCGGCATACCGGGTCCGTTTTGGGGCGCCCCGAAGGCGGTGCTGTTCCGGGTCGACGACCCCTCCTTGATCGTCATCGCCGCGGTAGCCAGTGGGGCGGCGGCAACCACGCCGGGCTCACCGGCGATCCGGGCCAGGTCAAGTTGCGCGAACGGTGTCGAACCCAGAAATGGCCCGGCCGCGCCGGCTTTCACCACGAAGCTGTCGACGCCCAGGGAATCGACGGTTCGCTGAGCCTCCACCCGAAAACCGTTGGCAAGACCGGTCAGGACGAGCGTCATCGCGAAGATCAATCCGGTGCTGACGATCGCGATGACGAGGCGCCGCCTTCGCCATTGCATGTCACGCAAGGCCGCGGACAGCATGCCCGGGAGATTACCGATGACCAGGCATTTTCGGGCCGGGTTTAGCCATGTTTCTAGATCAACGTCATGGCATCGCCTCGGCCCAGGCGATGTGTCCCTCGAAGCCAAGCGATGTCGCCATGTTGCGGTAGCGGTTCAGGAAGCCTAGATATTTCACGCCTTCGCCGCGTGCCAGCGCCAGCAGGGCGCGCAGCCGCAGCAGCCAGACCTCGCGCAACGCCGACTCCTCAGTCGGTGCGGCCGCCAACCGCTCGATCGTGGCCTCGGCCTCGGCGAGGTCGCTCTCGGTGCCGACTTCGAGCAGCGTTTCCACCAGCACACCCGTCGCCGGAATGCCCGGCCCCCGCAAAGGTTCTTCGCCGAACAAGCGATCGACCCCGGCGCGGATCAACGGGATCGCGCCGTCGCGATCGCCCTGCCGAGCCTTCTCCCGCGCCGAATAGACGTCGGCGAACATCTGTTGGTGGCCAGCAGGGATGCCGGTTGCGGCCACTGCTGATCCGCAACCGTGGCAGAACCGCACATCGTCCAGGAGTTCAGTCCCACACGTGCGGCACGCTGTTATGGCCGTCATCCGACCCTCCGCCGCTCGCCCCTTGAGTTTCCTGGTTTTCCAGGATAGGTCGCGAGAGGCTTCACCGATGGGTTGTTGGCAGAGTTAGGGTGAGGTCATTGCGTTAAGGACGAGTAAAGATGAACCCAGATGAACACGTCGACGAGTCGGTCACCACGCTGGAAGACCTCAGAGGCGATCTAGCACTGCGCTACAAGCGAACCGCGACCGGCGGGGCCTCGGTCGACCCTGCGACCGTAGAGTCCGATATGGCGGCCCTCGACCGCGACGGCTACGTCATTTGGGAGAACCTGCTCAGCGCCGAAGACTGTCGGCAGATTCGTGACGTCGTCGGTCCCTGGCTGGGGCATACCGGCCGCAACTCGTTCGAAGGCCATCGCACCCAACGCATCTACAGCGTGCTGAGCCGGACGCGGGTGTGCGACGGGATTGCCGATCATCCACGGGTGCTGGCGGTGCTCGACCGGTTGCTGATGCCCAACTACCTGCTTTCGGCGTTGCAAGCCATCAACATTCAGCCTGGAGAGGCCGCGCAACTGGCTCACCATGATGACGGGTTCTACCCGGTTCCGCGTCCGCGAAAGCCGTTGGCAGCCGCGACGATTTGGGCGATCGACGACTTCACTGCCGACAACGGCGCCACGGTGCTCTATCCGGGCAGCCACCGGTGGGGTAAGCGCCGACCGGGATCCGGCGATCCGTCGATGCCGGTCGTGATGTCCGCGGGCTCATGCGTCTTCTTCGTCGGCACCCTGTGGCACGGCGGCGGCGCCAACACGACGAGCCGCGACCGTCTTGCCGTCACCGCTCAATACTGTGAACCGTGGCTGCGGCCGATGGAGGCCTACACACTGTCGATCTCGCGGGATATTGCTCGGGAGGTCTCGGGCGACATACGCCGCATGCTCGGCTACAGCATCCACCCGCCGTTCGTCGGTGCGGTCGACGGTCTGCATCCACTGCGGCTGTTGGACGAGCCTTAGGCGTGGCGGGCCGCTTCCTGCACGAGTTGTACGCGGGAGCTCAAGCCCTGCTTGGTGTAGACGTGCGTGAGAGGTGATTGCACGGTCCGAGGTGAGACGAAAAGCCTTGTGGCACGGCGTCACGCTCGGTCGGGGTCAGTGAGGCCCAGCCGCTGGTGGGTCGTTTGCGTTCACCGCGGCCGTAGAGGGCGGATTTGGGACCTCTCGTCCGCGCCTCGCTCAGTCCGGTATTACTCACTGGTATTACCATCGGGTAGGCTGGCTCGTATGCGGGTGACGAGCAAAGGCCAGGTAACGATTCCGCTCGGGGTGCGGCGCAAGCTCGGGATCGAGCCAGGCTCGGAGGTCGAGTTTGAACTCGACGACCGCGGCGCCCGGCTGGTGCGCACCAAGACTGCCCACGGCAAAACGATCGCACGTCGGATGCGCGGTCGCAGCACCGTCGCGATGAGTACCGAGCAGATCATGGCGCTCACCCGCGACGACGAATAGCTCGCTGGTGCCCGGTACGCTCGTCGACTCAAACGTGCTGCTCGACCTTTTCACCAACGACCCCCGCTGGTGTGACTGGTCTGAGACGCGGCTTGCCGATGCCCTCGACCGTGGGGCAACGCTGATCAACCCGATCGTCTACGCCGAGATCTCAATCGGTTTTGAGCGGATCGAAGAACTCGAGCAGGCGTTGCCACCAGAGCTGGAGCGCGAGGCCCTGCCATGGGAAGCGGCCTTTCTAGCCGGCAAATGCTTCATCGAATGCCGGCGGCAGGGAGGCCAGAAACGCTCGCCGCTACCGGATTTCTACATTGGCGCCCACGCCGCAGTGACCGGGCGTGCGCTACTGACGCGCGATCCCCGGCGCTATCGGTCGTTCTTCCCACGCCTCGAGCTGATCTCGCCCTGAACATCGCTCGCGCTCAATGCCGGGCTGCTTCTTGGACGAGTTGCACCCGTGAGGTCAGCCCGAGTTTGGCGTAGACGTGGGTCAGGTGCGATTGCACCGTGCGCGGTGAAACGAAAAGCCTTGTGGCGATGTCGCTATTGGCGAGTCCTTCGCTGACCAGTCGCACCACGTCACGCTCGGTCGGGGTGAGTGAAGCCCAGCCGCTGGTGGGTCGTTTGCGTTGGCCGCGGCCGCGCTGTGCGTAGGCGATCGCCTCCTCGATTGACAGGGCCGCACCCTCGGCCCACGCAGTGTCAAAATCCTGCTGGCCCAACGTGTCCCGTGCCGCCGCCACCGCGGGGTCGTAGCCGGCTTGATACACCGGGAAGCGGGCTAGCCTGGTGCGCTGCCGGATGGCCTCGGCCGCGCCGAACAGACGGGTCGCGTTGCGCGGGTTAGCGCCGTTGGCGGCCAAACGGGCCATACCAGCGTCGAGAGTGCCTGATCGAGACGCGCGAACGCCGCCGTCATCTCCTCGGGCTGGGCTTCCCACAGCCCGTGGAGTTTTCGACGTCGGCCAACAGCAGCGTCACTGTGCCTGTCGGCAAAAGCCCGCTCACGCTCAACTCGCTCCAGTCCACCAGCGGCAGGTCCGGGCGTGGATCAATCTCGCTCATGCTAGCCAGCATGCGGCCACCGCGAAACCCAAAACATCAGCACAAACGCGTAGAACCGGACCCTCGCGACGCGGAGATTAGCGCCTCCCCGAAGCCACCTTCCGCCGCTGCTTGCCGTAGGTGGCACCGAACTGCGGCACCTCGAGAGCACCGGCGTGACGGGCAGCGGTGATGGCATTGCGCAGCGGACGAGCCAGGCCCGCGAACGACGCCATGTCGAACAGCATCGGTGTCAGCAGCCGATTGTGGACATAACCGAACGCGCTGGCAGTCTCGGGATCGGCCCAGCCGAGGGTCCCGCCCAGGCCGACATGACCGAACCCCTTGAGCATGCCGGGAACTGGCGATTCGTGATAGCCGAGGTGAAACGGCATCGGCACCATCATGTTCAGATCCGGCAGCACCCGCGGCGTGCCGACCAGGCCGTCGACCAACTCCGCCGACAGGAATTGTGTCCCGTCGATGCGGCCGCCGTTGGCCAGTGCGGCGTACATCTTCGCCAAGCCGCGGCCGGTGACGACTCCGTTGGCTGCCGGAACCTCGCCGTCCAGGAACGGGATGTCGCCCTGGACAAGCGATTTGATGCCGGGGAAATACATCGCGCCCAACGCTCCGGAGAACGGCAGTCCGGCCACCCTTGGTGCGACGAAGTTGAACACCGGATTGGGCCGGGCGCTCTGCGGGGCCAAGATCTGCGCGACTTTGGTCGGCGCGTCGGCCGGAGGCCGGCCCAGATGCAGGCCATCGGTGTTGAGCGGCTGCGCCAGCTCAGTGCGAACCAGCTCGCGCATACCCATACCGGTGACCGCTCGGGCCAGCCCCGAAAGCAGCCAACCGTACGTCAGCGCGTGATACGCCGGAGCGCCCCGCAGATGGTCGACCGGTGCCGCGGCCAGCCGCTGCTCCATCAGGTGGTGATCCATCAGCTCCGTCTTGCTGACACCCTTCAGGTGCGACAGTCCGGACCGGTGCCGCAACACATCGCGGACCGTGATGTCGGCCTTGCCGTTGGCCCCGAACTCCGGCCAATACTCCGCAACGGGCGCGTCGTAGGACAGCAGGTCGCGGTCGACCAGCCGGTGAATCACGGTCGACGCGACACCCTTCGTCGCAGAGAACACCATCGCGCCGGTGTCGGCCGACCACGGCACTTCGCCGGCCCGGTCTGACCAGCCCGTCCAGACGTCGACGACCGGCCTGCCGTCGATGTACACGCACAGCGTCCCGCCACCGAACCGGCGACCCGGAAACAGCCCGGCGAATATCCGGATCACATTGGCGAAACGCGGGTCGGCGGCCCCGCGGACGCCACGTGGCAGACCGTTGTCGGCTTGGAGCAGGACTACATCGCCACGCCGCGATGCGATCATGAGGTGACTCTATTACCAGTAGCGAGCCTGGCGGATCAAAAGGATGGCAACATCTGAATATGACTAGACGCAGCATCGGCCGCGCCATTGCGAGTGCGCCGCTGATGGTTCTGACCCTGTTCAGCGCTCCGGCCGCCATGCCTGTTGCGGGAGCCGACGGATGTCCGTACGCGGAAGTCGTGTTCGCTCGCGGCACGGGCGAGCCAGTCGGCCCCGGCGGGCCCGGCCAGGCCTTCTTCGACTCGCTGACCGCGCAACTGCCCGGCAAGTCAGTCAACCTCTACCCGGTCAACTATCCGGCGACCACCGACTACGTCAACAGCGCGCACGCCGGCGCCGACGACGCGGTCGCCCACGTCCAGGGCACGGTCGCCAACTGCCCGAACACCAAGATCGTGCTGGGCGGATACTCGCAGGGCGCGGGTGTGATGGACATGACCAGCCACCGACTGTCCCCGCAGGACGCGAATCACGTTGCCGCCGTTGCCCTGTTCGGGAATCCGCAGAGCAGCTACGCAAAAAGTTTGTCGGACGGCCAGATTCCGGCGATCGCCGCGGGCTACAGCCCGAAGACCATCGACATCTGCCTGCCCGATGACGAGATCTGCGCCGACGGCGGAAGCATCATCGCGCATCTTGGGTATGTCCCCGTGGCGACCGACCAGGCCGCGACGTTTGTGGCGCAGAAGCTGTAGCGCTACTTCTTCCGGTCCGTATCTTTGCTCGGCTGAACCCGTTTCGGCACTCCGGCATGGGTTTACGCCGCCACTAACGCGTCCAAGATGTTGGTGAGGTACTGGTCCACGGCGATGCCGCCTAATAGGTTGGACGTCAGCTCGAATGCCGTGTTGTTGCCGAGCCCGAGATCGGTCACCAGCCCACTCAGCGTCGTATCGTCGAGTCCCCCAAAGGTGTTCAGCAGCTGGCTGATCGTCGATTGGTCACTGAGTCCGAAGGCGTCCAGCAGCCCACCGATCGTCGTGCTGTCGAATCCGGGGATGTTGGTATACACATCGCTGACTGTGCCGTCCGAGTTGACCCCGAAGCCACTCAGGAGCCCCGAAAGTGACAGGTTGTCGAAGGAGAAGGCCTTCAGCGTGTCGTCCACCGTGCCGGCGCCGCCATTGAGCCCAACCGTGGTCGCCGCATCGCTCAGCGTCGCGTCGCCCGTGCCCGGGATGGACAGCAACTGGGTCACCGTGTCGTCGCCGACACCGGCGGTGTCGGCAAACTGTTCCACGGTGGTGCCAGCGGCAAAGGCGTCCGTACTCGGGTCCCAAAGTGAGCCCAACGCGCTGGACTGGATGTCAAGAACGCTGAGCAGTTGGCTCGGGGTCACGTCCAGGCCCTGGAGAAAATCGTTGATATTCAGCGGCCCTACGCCCCAGTCACCGAGCAGCGCGTCTACCTCGGTGTTGTTGATCCCCAGGGTGTCGGCCGTTTGGCTCAGTGTGCTGTTGGCGTTCAGCCCGATCAGGTCCCATAGATTAGAGATTGGTTGGTTGCCGACGCCCAGGATGGCCGCCGTCTGGCTCAGTGTGTCGTTCGCGCTAAGCCCGAACAGATTCTCTAGGTTCGACAGCGGGAGATCATCAATCCCTAGGTTGTCTACCGCCTGGGTCAACGTTGTGGCATCACTTAACCCCGTCACGGCCAACAGCACCGACACCGGATTTGCACCCAGGTAGAAGGAACCCGCCAGTTCGTTCAGTGTCACGCTGCCGAGCCCCGTAAAGGACAGCAATTCGTTCGGCGTCAGGCTGCCGAACTCAAAGTCGTTGAGCGCCTGCGGCACAGTCAGCTCGTTCAAACCCGCCAGTCGCGCACCTTCGCGCAGGCTGTCGACGAAGACGATTTCTAACGATGTGATGAACGCCGTGGGATCAAAGCTGCTGGCCAATGCAACGTCTTGCACCTGCACAACAGGAACGATGTCCGGAAACGATGGTTGGTGGACCGGCGCAGCGCCGATGAGGCTCGTGCTAGCGACGACGATGCCGGTGGCGAACACGCGCGCCGATGATCGGCGATACGACCCGTTGGACTGACGAGACATGGGAAGCCCTCCTGGAATCCTGAATGGCGGCGGATGCCTACAGCTACGGCGCGATGTCGACCAAGTCGGAGCCGGTGGTAGCGACCGCGCCGAGGCTGTCTCCGACCTGCGTATCAACGGCTGATGTCTGGGCGGGGACGGACAGACCACCCAGCAGTTCATCAGTCAACGAATACGGGTCGGCGGAGGCGACTCCCGGCGTGGCGAGCGCCGCCCCGATGCTCAGCCCGAGTGCCAGCAGGCCACCGGCGGCCCTGCCGAGTGTGACCGCGAAGCATCGGCTCCGGTTGCTATTCATTTCGGCCCTCAATCTTTGAGTCAGTTGGACTTGTCTGAGGACGTGGTAGATGGACAGTAATCTAAGAGTTTCTTAGGCACAAGCCTAATTGCTTAACGAAACCACCCGGAAGGGTTAGCCGTGATACTCGAATGCTATTGATTCGATGGACATCCGGTGCGTCGGAAACTCGCGCACAAGCTCTAGCGCGACCTCTTACGGTCCGTATCTTTGCTCGGCTGAACGCGTTTCGGCTCCCCCGGCATCTTTGGGTAGTTGGGCGGATACGGCAGGTCGCCGAGCCCGCGCTCTTCATCGGCCTCGACCATCTCCAGTAGCGGCGCGATGGACTGGTCGACCGAATCCATGTCGGCCCAAGGATCCTCGCGCCGGGCCACCAGGTCGGGCACGGTCGCCATGGTGTAGTCGTCGGGGTCCGCGCCCGACAGTTCCTCCCACGTCAGTGGCGTCGACACCGTCGCGATCGCGGTGCGCCGCACCGAGTATGCCGATGCGAACGTGCGGTCGCGAGCGTTCTGGTTGAAGTCGATGAAGATGCGCTCGCCGCGCTCTTCCTTCCACCACGACGTCGTCACCGCATCCGGGGCGCGGCGCTCCACCTCGCGCGCCAGCGCGATGCCGGCCCGGCGCACAGCGATGAAATCCCAGTCCGTTTTGATCCGCAGAAACACGTGGATACCGCGGCCGCCTGACGTCTTCGGGTAGCCGACCAGTCCGAGTTCGTCGAGCAGCGGCCGAAGCACGTCGACGGCGACGGACCGCGCCTCGGCGAAGCCGGTACCGGGCTGCGGATCCAGGTCGATGCGCAACTCGTCGGGGTGCTCGGTGTCCGGGCAGCGGACCTGCCACGGATGCAGGGTGACGGTGCCCATCTGCGCCGCCCACACGATGGCGGCGGGATGGGTCACCTTCAGGGCGTCGGCCGTTCGCCCGGACGGAAACGTGATCCGGCACGTCTCCAGGTAGTCGGGATGGTGCTGCGGAATCCGCTTCTGGTAGATCTCCTCGCCGTCAATGCCATCGGGGAAGCGCTGCAGATGGGTTGGCCGGTCCCGCAGCGCGGCGAGCATCGGCCCACGTGCCACCGCGAGGTAGTACTCGACGAGTGTGCGTTTTGTTCCGTTGGCTCCCAGCTTGGGGAAATACACCTTGTCCGGATTGGTGAGCCGGACCGCGATCCCGTCTACATCGAGTTCCTCGGCTGGAGTGGCCATATCACGATTCCAGCACAGGGTTACAGCACAATGTGCAAATGCACTTGCCTGTCATGCCGCCGGTCTCGCCGATGCTGGCCAAGTCGGTTCGATCAATCCCACCCGAGTCGTCCTATGAACCGAAGTGGGACGGGTTCCGGTCCATCTGCTTCCGCGACGGCGATCACGTGGAGTTGGGCAGCCGCAATGAGCGGCCGATGACCCGGTATTTTCCGGAACTGGTCGCGGCGGCCAAGGCCGAGCTGCCTGCGCGGTGTGTGATCGACGGCGAGATCATCATCGCCACCGACCACGGCTTGGACTTCGAGGCGCTGCAACAGCGCATCCACCCGGCCGATTCGCGGGTGCGGATGCTCGCCGCGAAGACGCCGGCGTCCTTCATCGCGTTCGACTTGCTCGCCCTCGGCGATGACGACTACACCGGGCGGCCTTTCTCCGAGCGCCGCGCCACCCTGGTCGACGTTGTCGCCGGGTCGGGCCCATCGTTTCACGTCACGCCCGCGACGACCGATCTGGAGACCGCGCAGCGCTGGTTCGACGAGTTCGAGGGGGCCGGGCTCGACGGCGTCGTCGCCAAGCCGCTGGGAATCACCTACCAGCCGGACAAGCGCGTGATGTTCAAGATCAAGCACGAGCGCACCGCAGACTGCGTGGTCGCCGGTTATCGAGTGCACAAGTCAGGCGGCAAGGCGATCGGTTCGCTGTTGCTCGGGCTCTACAAGGACGACGGGACCCTGGCATCGGTCGGCGTCATCGGCGCTTTCCCGATGGCCGAGCGGCGGCGACTATTCACCGAGCTGCAGCCGCTCGTCGTCGATTTTGATGGCCACCCGTGGAATTGGGCTGCCCACCAGGCCGGTGAGCGCACACCACGGAAGAACGAGTTCTCCCGCTGGAACGCCGGCAAAGACCTTTCGTTTGTGCCCTTGCGACCCGAGCGGGTTGTGGAGGTCCGGTACGACCACATGGAAGGCGAAAGGTTCCGCCACACAGCGCAATTCAATCGCTGGCGGCCCGATCGCGATCCCCGGTCATGCACCTATGCTCAACTCGAAACCCCGGTAACCTTTCGCCTCGGCGACATCGTCGCGGGGCTCGCATAACGCCCGGTAGTGCGACTGGTGGCTTGAACAAGTCGAGTAGTAGTCGAGTAGTGGGGACCGCTGGAGTCGGCCGCGGCGCCAGCGCCGGGAGAAAGTTCCCTGTTTAAGCCTCCTGCCAAGCGGGACGCACAAAATGGGCGAGCTGGTCGCGGTCGTCGATGCCAAGCTTGGCGAAAATGCGATAGATGTGTCCTTCGACCGTCCGCACCGACACGGAAAGCCTTTCGGCGATCTGGCGGTTGGATAAACCAGCCGCGACCAAGTTCGCAATCTCGTGCTCACGGCTCGTGATGGGCAGTGGTTGGGCCGCGGAATGCACTGCGGGTGTTCGTATTCCGCCCTGCGTGGCCAAACTGTGCGCCCTGATCGTCGACCTTATTTCCTTGCTGCGATGGCCGGTGCGCGCGTGTTCGCGCGCTGCCTGGGCTGCGGCATCGGCGGCGAGCGCCATCGCGCCCATTTGGTCGAACCGCTCGGCCGCGGCGTCGAGTAAATCCCCGTCGTGGTTGGCCAGGCCCCGAGCGTGCTGCGCGGACGCCTCTGCCAGCGGGGTGTTCAGTGTCTTGGCCAGCTCCGCCAGGCGCTCGGTTTGCGACCCGTCATCGAACCGGACAGCGGTGTGCAGCGCGCGCATCTCGACGGCGTACATCCCGGACCGACGCGCAATCTGTGCGGCACACACCGCATGCACCTGCGCGGCCATAGTCTGGCCGACAGAAGCCCGCTCCCAGGCCCGGGCCAGCTCGAGTTCCGGCAAGAACACCGCGACCTGCGGCCCGTAGGCATCCTCTGACCTGCGCAGCGCGGCCTCGGCGGCCGCACTGTGCCCGCGCGCGCCTTCGGCCTGCGCAGCCCAGGCTGATACGAGCATCAACCAGCCCGGTGGAAAACCAGGCGACATCGCCGATATCGAATCCTGAAAGGAAGAACAGGCGGACGCGAGTGCACCGCCGGCAAGCTGTATCAATCCGAGCATGGCGTGCGGGAAGGCATCCGCAGCAGGCCACACCTTGGTCGTCGGAGCATAGCGTTCCCAAACCCGTTCGGCCGCCAGGTTATCCGCCACGGCTGTCAATGCCACGACCTCGGCCAAACCCATCGCAAATCGGCACGGTCCCGACTGATCGAAAAAGACTGCGGGCCCCGCATGCGCTACGCGCTGGACCTCGCCAAACCGCCCGGTCAGTGCCAACGCCCAGCACGTCCACGTCGCGGCCCACGTCCTCACCACCGGCGCCACCTCGGATGTACACACGTCCAAACCGAGGCGAAGTGCCGTCCGGACATCGCCGGAAGACAGCGCGAACGCCGCCTCCATGGCCGTGACGAACGGGAGCAGCGCCTCAGAATCAACACGCGCTCTCACGTCCTTGAGTGCCAGCCGTGCCGGCTCAACCCGGCTGCAGCTGAAGAAGAGATTCGCGGCGCGCAGACAGCCCCACCGCACGATCATCTGCTCGTCGGCAGCGTCGGGGTCGACGTCATTAAGCACCGCCTCGACCTCGTCGCCTCGCCCCTGCCAGCCGATCGCCTCGGCAAGCACGATCGCGGCCGGCAGGCCTCCGCCGCGCTCGAACGCAAATCGCGCCAGCCTTTCACCGCAAGCGACGTCCGACATGGTGATCGCGCTCGCCGCCGCATCAATGATCAGGTCGAGATCCGGCGGCAGATCGCTTCGCATCATGAACTGCGCCAGCCGGATCTGGGCACGCACATCAGGCAATCTGGACCGCTGCCCGTTAACCTTCACATTCTTCCGAAGCTGTTGTGCCAACCTGCCATTGAGCTGTAGCGAACGCACCACACCGGCACGTCCAAGTGCCACCTCACCCAAGATGGGGTGATACAACCGTGCCACCGTGTTTGACCCGTCGGCAACCACCTGGATTACTCCACAGCGCTCAAGGCGTCCCACCGCGTCGGCATCGCAAAGCGCACGCAGAATCTCCCAGTCCAGCACCTCTGCAGCCGCCAATATCTCGACCGCCCCCAATTCCTCCGGCGTGAAGGATTGCAGTCGAAACTCGAGCAGATCGTAGAGTTGGCGATCTGCACGTAGCGCACCACGAAGTTGCCAGCCGGCACCCGTGCACACCAGCACACCACTTTCCCGACCCGAGCACAGCAAGCCGCGCAGCAGCAGCGGGCTGCCCGCAGTCCGGCCCTGCAACTCGTTAATCAGCCGGGCATCGACAGCGCCGCCCAGCACGGCGCGCGCGAGCGACTCGGTCTGCTCCCGGTTAAATGCTTCAACTCGCAGACTGAGCAACAACCGCTCTTTCAAAAGCGCTGTTACCGCGTCGGGCACCGGGCCGCCGGACCGGATCGTCACGATCAGTCGTGCATCGCCGCTGACCGCAAGTTGGTGTACCAACGTCGACGACAGCGGATCGAGCAACTGCGCGTCGTCGACGACGACGACCAAGTCCTCTTCCCGCTCCAGGGTTTTGTGCGCGGCCGCGAGCATCGCCGCCGGTTCCTGTGCTGCCTCAACCGTCACCGAACGAAAGAAGGCGCCCAGCGGCACCGTGGAGCCGGTCTGGGTGCCCAGCACATACCGCACCGTCGCCCCACCCGACTCGAGCGTGTCGGCAAGTGCGCGCGCGAGCGTCGATTTGCCAACCCCGCTGTCGCCGACCAACGCGACGCCATCAAACTCCGCGCCGCCGTTGAGTGCCGCCAACGCCTGGCGCAGCTCGTTGTCGCGGGCCACTATCGGCCAACCGTTCCCGGTTTGCACCAGCCGTCGAACCTCCACCGCCAATTCTTTGCGCAGACGCTACCTGAGCGGGTCCAAGGCTCGCGCCCGATTTCGATTTTCCGAGCAAATTGTGGATATACCGCGTTAATTTGACCCTGGACCGACTAAATCGCGCAGGTCGTAAGGTATTTCGGCGTGCGTTTCGGGCTCGTGGAACACGCTCTGGCGCAACTCACCTGGCGCCAAAACCGGACTGGCGTTCACACCCATCCAGCTTCGGCGGCGACATCAGCCGTCGAGTGCCACATACGACACGCAGATTCGCTAAAGTGTTCAATAAGTGAACATTCGGAGACCGCTCATACCGCCACAGTTAGTGACGACATTCCTCGGAGCGTGACATTCGGCTTGTAGGCCGGTTCGCCGTCCAGCCGCGCTTCGGGGAAGCGTGCCGTCACCGACGACAGCGCGACAGCGGCCTCCAATCGAGCCAGCGGAGCACCCAGGCAGTAGTGCAAACCTTTTCCGAATGCCAAGTGCCGGAATGTGTTTCGATCCGGATTGAAAATCTCTGGACGCTCGAATTCGGTAGGGTCGCGATGAGCCGCGGCCAGCAGTAATACCACGGCATCGCCCTTGGCTATCCGGGTACCCCCAATAACCATGTCGTCAGAGGCAATTCGGGCCACCAGTTGCACGGGCGGGTCGTAGCGCAGCGTCTCTTCGATGACCGCCGCGGCACGATCGGCGTCGGCACTCAACGCGGCCCACTGCGCGGGGTCTCGCAACATCGCCAAGATGGCGTTGGCGATCAGGTTCACGGTGGTCTCGTGCCCGGCGACCAGCAGCAAACTGCAGGTCGACACGATTTCCTCTTCAGTCAGCTGATCGCCGGACTCCTCCACCGCGATCAACCGCGACATCAGGTCGTCGCCGGGTTGCGAGCGGCGCCGCTGGATCAGGTCGTACAGGTATTCCCGCAGCCACTGACGGGCGCGAAGCCGCTCCTGCATGCCCTCCGAGGGCTCGCCGGTGATCACGAAGAACGGGTCCAGCGCCTGCGCCAGCATCGCCGATGCGCGGCCGAACTCCGGCTCGTCTTGCAACGGGACGCCCAGCAGTCGGCAGATGACCGCCACCGGCAGCGGGTAGGCCAGATCATCGATGACGTCGAACCGGCCCCTTTCGGCGATCCGGTCGAGAAATCCATCGACCAGCCCGGCGATCTCGGGTTGCAGCTCATTGACAACCTTGGGCACGAACGCCTTGCCGACCAGTTTGCGCAGCCTGGTGTGATCGGGCGGATCGAGAAACAGGAACATCGGAGTTCCGTCCGGGCGCATGTTAACGCCGTCAGCGAGCGCCCGTTGGGCGACCGTCGACTTGAGCCGGTCGACAGACGACGACGGATGCCGCAGCACCTCGTCACAGTCGCAATAGGACGAGAAGACGGTGAGGCTAGCGTCCGGCAGCCGTATTGGGCCGCGGTCCCGGAACTGCTTGTACACCGGATTCGGGTCGGCCCGGTTGGCCGGGTCCAGCAGTTGCAGCAGAAGTGCCTGCGGTTCGGCGACACTCGACACACTCGTCATGCACACATTGTGCAGGAGTTCGCCGCACCGCTAGATTTCCTGTGTGAACGGTAGATGGCTCGTCGTCGCGTCGGCTGTGGTGAGCATCGGCGCCGCCGGCTGTTCATCGCACGCGGCGATCAAGCCCGCGCCGGGCACCCTGCCCGCCGGCACCGCCGAACTCAGCGTCAACGGCAGTACCGCGCAGGTCACTGATGCGGTGCGGTGTGAGTCCATCGAATGGATGCGGACGATCCGGACCGGCGACGCGGACTCGGGTGTGACGGTGATGCTCTCCAACGCCAACAAGCTGGTCGCCGAATTCGTCCGGTTCCACGATTTCGGCGGCTTCACCGGCAGCTACGACCGCCAATTGCAGGGCGAAGCCGCGGTCGCCATGACCGGCCCCACCTACCGCATCGCCGGTACCGCGGTCGGTTTCGCCGATGCCAAGCCGACTCGACGAACGACCGCGCCCTTCGAGCTGCGAGTGTCCTGCTGACGTCGGTCAGCTGCGCAGGAATTCGACGATATAGCCGGCGAGTTCTTCCCCGGCGTCCTCTTGGAGGAAGTGCCCGGCATTGTGCACGACGGGATGCTCGATCCCCTGTGCGCCGGGCATTTCACGCTGAAAGATCGGCGCCATTCCGCCGGTGATCGGGTCGCCGTCGCTGAAAGCGACCAACATCGGCGTCGAGCTCGCGCAGAGCTTTGCCCACGCCGAGCGGTTGGCCGGAGCCGCGGGGTCATCCGGTGAGGTCGGCACCAAGCCGGGCATGGCCCGCGGTGCCGCGCAATAGCTGTCGTCGGGGAATGGTGCGTCGTAGGCCGCGCGCACCTCGTCGCTCATCGGCCGGCGACAACCGCCTTGTACGAACCGGCCGACATCGATCGACGGCGCGGTCTGGATCGCGTTCCGAAATTGCCACCAGATCTCCGGCATCGGAATATCTCCGGTCGGCAGCCCGGTGTTGGCGACGACCAGCCTGCTGAAGCGTTCGGGATGCTCTGCGGCCAGCCGCAATCCGATCAGGCCGCCCCAGTCCTGGCCGACCAGGGTGACCCGGTTCAGGTCCAAGACGTCGAGCGCCAAGGCCCGCACCCACTCGACGTGGCGCCCGTAGCTGTGGTCCTCGATGCGCGTCGGCTTGTCGGAACGACCGAACCCGACCAAGTCCGGGCAGATGACACGGTGCCCGGCCGCGGTCAGCACCGGAATCATCTTGCGGTACAGAAATGACCACGACGGCTCGCCGTGCAGCATGAGCACCGGGTCGGCGTCGTCCGGGCCGTCTTGCACCCAGGCCATCCGCAGCGTCCCGCCGTCTCCATCAGAGACGTCAGAATGGCTTGGGGTATAAGGGAATTCGGGTAAACCAGTGAAGCAGTCGTCAGGTGTTCGCAGCGTCTGCATGACTGTGAACATACGCCAGGTTCATTCGCCCTCCCGCAAGCCGGCCAGAGCAGGCTGTGCCATCAATCGATCCAGGAACGGGCGGTGGCCGGTGAGCAGCTTGATTCTGGCCTGCGCCAACGAGAACCAGTCGACCCGGTCGATCTCGGGGAAGGCCTGGAGCCGCCCTGATCCCCTGGGCCACTCGAGTTCGAAGGTATTGCTGTGCGCATCAGCGAGGTCGAGATCGCCACGCACCGCGAACGCGGTGATGACCTTGCCACTGGGCTGCTTCAGCGGCGGGAACTCGATCCGCGGCCCGGCCGGCGGCGGCAGCCCGATCTCCTCTTCGAATTCGCGCTGCGCGGCTTCCCACGGGTCTTCGCCTTGCGCGTATTCACCCTTGGGGATCGACCACGCGCCGTCGTCCTTGCGGGCCCAAAACGGCCCACCCGGATGGGCGATGAGGACTTCGACGACGTCGTCGCGCACCCGATACAACAGCAGCCCCGCGCTCAGCTTCGGCATCGCGGTCAGACTCCGGCCGCGCGCTCCAAATCCTTCAGCGAGCTTTCCAGGTGACCGAGCAACCGCTGCAGGTGCGGCACACTTCGCCGGCATCCGACCAAGCCGAAGTCGATATTGCCGGCGTTGTTGGTCAGGGTGATGTTCAACGCCTGCCCGTCCAGCGCAATCGACAGCGGATAGTTGCCGTCAAGGCGGGCACCGCCCCAGTACATCGGCTCGGTGGGGCCCGGCACGTTGGAGATGACGATGTTGAACGGTGGCGGCGCCGACGAGACGAACCCCGGGACTGCGGCCAGACCCAGCGGCGCCATCATGAACGCCGACAACGCAAAGGCTTGCAGCCGAGGCAGTTCGGAGAAAACCTTTTTGTTGCCGCGCATCGACTCACTGATCGTCTCGAGCCGCTTGGCCGGATCCTCCACGTCGGTGGCCAGGTTGCACAAGATGCTGCCGACCATGTTGCCGCCGCTGTCGGCTTCTTCCGCTGTCCGCAGGCTCACCGGCACCATCGCGACCAGCGGGGTGTCCGGCATCGCCTGCTCGTCGAGCAGGTAGTAACGCAGCGCACCGGAGCACATCGCCAAGACGACGTCGTTGACAGTCACCCCGGCGGCCCGCTTGATGGCTTTGATGCGGTCCAGTGAATAGGACTGTGCGGCGGCACGGCGCGCGCCGCCGATCCGGACGTTGAGCATGGTGCGCGGCGCGGCGAACGGCAGCGTCAGTTGCTGCTCCACGAGTGCTGCGCGGGCCAGCGACAGTGTCGAAGGTCCAAACGCCGCAACGGATCCGACCGTCTGCCTGAGCGTTTGCCATGGCGACCGGTCGGTCGAATGGCTCTGTTTTCCGCGGCGCGGCAGACTCCAAATCGCTTGCAGCTCAGGATCATCGGGATCAGTCGACAACGTCCGCTGCATGAGCCGCAACGCGGAAACGCCGTCGATCAGCGAGTGGTGAAACTTGCTGTAGAAGGCGAACCGGCCATCGCTCAACCCCTCGACGAAGTGCGCCTCCCACAGCGGGCGGTGCCGGTCGAGCAGGCCACTGTGCCACCGCGAGGTCAGCTCGAGCAGCTCGCGGACCCGCCCCGGCGACGGCACCGCCGAGCGCCGCACGTGATAGTCGATGTCGATGTCATCCGAGTCGTCGTAAGCCCAAGCGACATTAGCGAGTCCGCCGACAACCCAGGCAGGTCGCTTGCGGAAGGTGGGCTGGAAATCGTGGTTGGCGACCAGAGAGTCGTAGGCCTCGCGCGCGAATTCCGGTCCAGCGCCCTCCGGCGGCTGGAACAGCTGCAGGCCCCCGACGTGCATGGGGTGCTCGCGCGTTTCGGTCAGCAGGAAAATCGAGTCGGTGGGCGACATCAGCTCCATCGCCCCATTAAAGCCCTGGCATGAAGCGGATTTAGCCGAATGCGCCAGCGATATGGCGGTTCAGCCCGAGACGATCACAGGTGGAATCCCCCCAGACCCGGAACGTGCGGAATCCCGGGACCGCCATGGGGGATGCCGGGGAGACCCGGACCCGGGCCATGCGGGATGCCCGGCAGGCCCGGGCCAAGACCCGGCGGACCGGGCGGGGGGCCCGGCGCCAGCGGCCCGGGCCCGAACGCGGGCGGCGGCGGCCCGGGTATCGGTGCAACCGGCACCGGTATGCCCGGCGGGATTACCGGAGCCGCGGGGGCGGGGGCCGGGGCGGGCGCCGGTGCGGCAGGGGCGGGCGCGGGTGCGGCCGGGGCGGGCGCCGCGGGGGCGACTGCTGGAGCGGCCGGGGCCTGCGCCGGTGGTGGGGCTGGTTTGGCCGGAACGACTACCCGTTGCCCGATGCTGGGTCGCTCACTGACCTTTGGCCGGATATCGAGCGCCAGCGACATCGTCAGCGCCGCGACGCCGAAGACAAACACCATCAGCACCCCAAGGGCGACCAGGAATGGCCGTCGGCCCGGATCGGCTTCCTCGGCCCAGAAATCGTCGTCCCGGGGAGCCGTATAGAAGTCAGCTACCGGCTCGGCGCTGTAAGCGCGTTGTTGACTGCCGGTCCCGTCAGCGACGTCGCCAACCCCCACGACCGGGTCCGCCGCTCCGGTGCCGGGATCTTGGGCATACGCCACGGCCGAGGTCGACCATTCGGACAGCGGTGCGTGTGCCGACGCCAGCGCCGCGCCGCGAGCCAGCGCCGATCCGGGCTCGGTAGGTGCACTGACGGTCAGCGGAGTCGCGGCCTCGAGTTCGGCCTTGATCAACCCGACGTCAACACCGTCGGAGCCCACCACGAAGAGGCCCTGCGGACTCGGTGTCAGCGTGTCCACGCCGGCGACCATCGCGGTCAGCTCAGCCACGGCGTCTGCGTCGTCCGCCGGCAGGGACTCTTTGCGAACATCGGTGATCGAACCATTCGTGCTGTCGACAACCGCCAACGTCGCGCATTCCGGCTCGATGAAAAGCAGCCCGGTGTAGGAGTAGCCGATGGTGGTCCCGAAAGACTGTGCCAGCGCGGCCGCCGCCAGGAAGGCCGAGACCAGCATGATGTTTTCCACCCGGTGGGCCGCCAGCGCATCGCGCAACGCATCGGCCTCGACGGGATCCGCACAGGTCACGCCGGTCGCGGCCAGCCGATAGCCCTCCTGAGTGGCGCCTTCCCGGGTGCCCAGGATCGCTGCCATCGCCTGATTGGCCGCAGTCAGCGTTGCGGCGTTGCCGGTGTTCGCTGCGGTGGCAACCGGGAAACCGTCCTGGTCGACGGTGGCGCCGTCACCGTTCTTTCCTTCGACCAGCACCATCTGGACTGTCGACGGTGCCATCGACATGCCTAGTACGAGGTCCACAGCTCCTCCATGCAGTTGCGCGCTGCCGAGTTCTTATTGACGGCACCGCCACACGCCGGCCCCCCAAGCGAGTCTGATCCTTCGACTTTACTCGGCGCGGCAACCGGCGTTAACCGGCTCTACGCACTTTCTCAGCTGGTGAACAGACTCCCGAGGGACCCGAAGAGGCCGAGGACCGGGTCGAGAATGTCCTGCTGAATGCCCGTCTCCATCAACAGGTTTTCGATGTCTTGGCCTATTGGTCCTTCCACCTCGTCGAACGCGGTGAACGGGTTGAAGTCGTTGTTCAGCGTGGTCACGACCTGGTCGTAGGGCACGCCGACGGTCTGTTCGGACCACGTTTCCGCCGAAGCGAACATGCTCTCGAGTTGCGCGTAGTCCGGGAGTTGCGCGCCGAAGAGTTCGAACGCGTTGTTGGCGCCCTGGACCACGGCGTTGGCGAATTCAAGGGTGAACGTGGCCGGGTCGATGGTCGGAATGAGCTCGGCCGGGGTCGGGTCGCCGAACGGGATGGATCTGTCGTAGCCGGCTTCGACAATCACCTGCAGTGCGGGTTGGAAGATGTTGAGCACCGATTCGGGCACCCCCAAACTGCGCAGCGGATCCAGCAGCGGCAACTCGGTGGTGGGGATGAAATAAAACGTGGTGTCGCCGTCGACCTGTTTGACGATTTCGGTTGACCCGAGCACATATTCGCTGGCGAACGGCCCGGACAGCGGCGCCGAGGGCGGCCATAGGGCGGGTACTTCCTCCGGGAGTACGCCGTCCCCGTAGCCGCCGTGTGCGTAGATGAGACCCAAAACCGCGTTCAGGTCGGCGACCGGGTCGATCGGGAACTGTGGGTAGTCAGCGACGAAGTCGTACTGGTTGGCGATGTCGATGGTGGGGATACCGGCATCGGTCGGCTCCGCACCGGTGAGATCACCCATCCCCAGCCCGGGGGTGTCCATCCCGACGAAGCGCTCGTCGATACCACCGTCGGGGCGATTAGGATCGCCGAGCATCAGGAACGTGACGTCGGGATGCTGCCCGGTCTGCATCAGCTCGGTTTTCTCATCAACTACGATCTCCGCGCTCTGCGAATATCCCTCGACCAGGAACGGCTGCCCGGGATCCGCCGCTTGCTGTTGCGCCATCGCGGCCTGCAGGTCGGCCAGACCGGTCGGAACCGAGGTGCTGGACAACGATTCGGGCGTGGGGACCAGGACCGGGGTGTAGTTCTGGCCGGTGGCGGGGTCGATGTAGTCGGTGATAATCGTGTTCTGCCAGAACTCGCTGGGCGTCGGCGCGGTCGTGCCCCCCATCATCAACGCGTTCAATGTGTCGTCCTGGCTGTCCGCCCGAGAAACCGCGGCTGACATCACTGCCAGCAGCACCATCGAACCGCTGGCGAGCAGCGTGATGATCAGCGACCGGCCGACTTGCCGTTCGAGTCTCACGGCGACTCCCACGAAAGATGTGACCGCTCTACTCTCCCTGAGATTTTCTCAGAAAACAAGCGTTCCGCACTGGGTTATGCGCTTCGCAGGGATGCCGCCTCCAGAATCCCGTCGTCACCAGATTCCTGTCGAACCGACTGAGCCACAACCCTTTTGGTCGACTGGACAGAAGCGGTCGGTCTGGGTTAAGGCAGGAAGATGTCCGGAACGCCTATGGCATTGAAGAACTCGGCCCCGAAGTCGACCAAAGCCACGTCGATGGCAGCGCCAGCCGCCCCCAGCTCAGCATTGAGCGTCGCGAAGTCGGTTGGAAGACTTGACGCCCAACTCGTGAGATCGCCGGCTTGGTCGGCCGCGAGGAACCCCTGGGCGGCGTCGAGCACCCCCTGGTCGGCGTGGAGCACCGCCAGGTCCGCATCGGCCAGGCCCGCTTGGTCGGCTGCAGGAAGGTCAGCCTGGTCCCCCTCGAGGCTGACGGTAAACGACTCGGTGGTGGCGGCAAGGTTTTCTTCAGGAGTTAGGGCCGCGAGTACGTGAGCGTCGAGCGATGCCTGGGGGGCCTCCTCGAAGATCTGCGCCGCTTGCGCCAAGTCTTGAATGGCTTGGTCCAGCACATCGTCAGGGGTGTCGGCGCGAGCGACCGGCGCACTGGCCGCGCCCATCATCGCGGCGGCTAATGCGGCGCCGGCCAAGCCGACACCAACGCCCCATCGACGGGCGCAGAGCAGTGTGCGGGGATTGTCGATCATCGGGGCTCCAGAACTTTGAGGACGTCGAATCGTGGGACGTCAATCGGATTAACGAAGCTAGCGCCCGCGCCGATCGGGAATTAGTTGCAGCCCACCCTAGGAGGAAATGCTGGTCGAATACCGCAGATCAGAGAAAGTCGGGTCACCGCGATTGACCTACTCGGAAGCCGTCGTCCGGGTCTGAATAGTTGTCGGCCTGCCCTTGATTATGTCGAGAGGGGACCGGCACCGGCCACTATGCTGCTGCGTGAAAGGGGGCGATCACGAAGTGGCAAACACAAGTCACCTGGCCGAATTGGAGATCGCGGGTACCGACGTGGTCGGTGCGTGGAACGCGCTGGAAACCGTGCTCGCGCAGTGTGCCGGGTTGCTTGGGACACCCGCCACAAAGAGCGACTACTACGTCGGTCGCTCGGATGACCAAGGCACCGTGGCCGGGGCGGATCTTCGTGATTGCCTCGATCGCGTGGAGAGCCCCGCATCAATCTCCGTCACGTATGAAACGAGGAGCAGCTCGAGCTCTGATCCTCACAGCATCGAGCTGAGGATCATGCGCTACCGGCGTTTCAAGGAGCTGAATGTTCACATTCGCGTCACCGGGCCTATGGACGTGCAAACGTTGGGCTTATTCGAGCGGACCAAAACGACGCTGGCCCTTGCGATTGATCGCTTGAACGAACGGTAAAGCCAAATCTCGGACGCTCTGGACCCTGCCCGTCAGGAAAGTGTGTCCGGACTGGGTCCAAAGACTGTCCAGGGGCTGCCGGAATCGGCCCGATAATGTCATCTACCTGCACTGACAGCTGTACAGATTTGGCGGTGGCGGAGGGATTTGAACCCTCGGACGGGGGTTACCCGTCACACGCTTTCGAGGCGTGCTCCTTAGGCCGCTCGGACACGCCACCGCCGGACAGCTTACCCAACGCCGCAGTGGTCACCCCAATCGCTGGCGGGCGAAGAAAGCCTCCAGCAGCGCAGCACATTCGTCGGCCAGCACCCCGCCGCGCACGGCCGGACGGTGGTTGAGCCGTCGGTCACGGACCACGTCCCACAGCGAGCCGACGGCTCCGGTCTTGGGCTCCCAGGCCCCGAACACCAGGCGGTCCATCCGCGCCATCACCAGTGCCCCCGCGCACATCGTGCACGGCTCGACGGTGACCGCCAGCGTCGCTCCGGTCAGCCGCCACCCGTCGCCGACGGCGCGCGCGGCGGCCCGCATAGCCCGGATCTCGGCGTGCGCGGTCGGATCACCTAATGCCTCGCGCGCATTGACGGCGCGGGCCAGCTCGGTTCCGTCGGCGCCGACCACCACCGCACCCACCGGCACGTCCCGTGGACCCGCGGTAGCGGCGACCGCCAGGGCGGCACGGATCAGGTCTTCGTCGGACCTCACCGTCCGAGGCTCATGGCGGCGACCCGCTGCGCCCGGCTCCGCCGCGCTTGCGATCACCGACCGAGACGGTCGAGCACCGCCGACAATTCCTCGGCGAAGCCCATCTCGCGGGCGATGCGGCCGAGCTGCTCGTCGGCGTAAAGATCGGTTTCGTCGAGAATGACGCCCAGCACCGCCTCGGGCAGCCCGACATCGGAGAGCAACCCGAGGTCACCCTCTTCGAACGGGTCGGCGTCCTCCAGATCCTCGGGATCGATGTCGGCATCGAGGTTGTCCAGCACCTCGGCCGCGATGTCGTAGTCCAGTGCCGCCGTGGCGTCCGAAAGCAACAGCCGGGTTCCCGACGGGGCCGGCCGCACGATAACGAAGAACTCGTCGTCGATGTCGAGTAGTCCGAAAACCGCACCTGCGCTGCGTAACTCGCGCAGCTCGGTTTCTGCGGCGGCCAAGCTGGTCAGGGCTTTTGCCGGCATGGCAGAACAGCGCCATTGACCTTCCTCGCGCACTACGGCCACACCGAATCCATCCGGCGTGTCCGCCTGCGCAGAAGCCCGCTGTGCTCCCATGGGCGCTTACGCTAGTCCCGCTGGAGCCCATTGACCAGCACATGACCAGCAGATCGACGTTGCGTCGGCCGCCTATCGGGCGTCGGCTATCGGAGCGAATGTGCCAACCTTGTGGGGTGGCTGCGAATGGATCCAAAACACCGGTGTGCGTGCTGGGCCTGGGCCTGATCGGGGGCTCGATATTGCGTGCGGCGACGGCGGCCGGCCGCGAGGCCTTCGGATACAACCGATCCGTCGAAGGGGCCCAGGCGGCCACATTCGACGGCTTCGACGCCACGACGAACCTCACCGAGGCGCTGACCCGCGCCGCCGACACCGGCGCGCTGATCGTGCTGGCCGTTCCCATGCCGGCGTTGCCGATCCTGCTCACCCACATCAGCGAATCAGCCCCTGACTGTCCGCTGACCGACGTCACCAGCGTCAAAAGCGCGGTGCTCGACGAGGTGATCGCCGCCGGTCTGCAAGCTCGGTTCGTCGGCGGGCATCCGATGACCGGGACGGCGCACTCGGGTTGGGCCGCCGGCCATGCCCGACTGTTCACCGGTGCGCCGTGGGTGATCAGCGTGGACGACCACGTCGACCCTGCGGTCTGGTCGATGGTGATGGATCTGGCGCTGGACTGCGGGTCAGTACTTGTGCCGGCCAGGTCCGACGAACACGACGCCGCCGCAGCGGCTATCTCGCATCTGCCGCATCTGCTCGCCGAAGCGCTGGCGGCCACCGCGTCGGAGGTTCCGCTGGCCTTTGCACTGGCCGCCGGATCGTTCCGGGACGGCACGCGGGTGGCGGGCAGTGCACCGGATCTGGTGCGGGCCATGTGCGAAGCCAACTCGAACCAACTGCTGCCGATGGTCGACCGGGTCATCGAGTTGCTCACCGAAGCCCGGGAGTCTTTGGCGCACAACACTGGCGTCGCCGAGCTTGTCGAGGCCGGGCATGCCGCGCGGACCCGCTACGACAGTTTCTCGCGGCCGGAGATCGTCACCGTGTTCGTCGGCGCAGAGAATTGGCGCCAGGAGCTGGCCGCCGCGGGCCGTGCCGGCGGGGTGATCAGATCCGCTCTGCCAAGCCTGGGTAGTCCACAATGAACCCGTCGGCGTCGACGGTCAGCGTCACTTCGGACACCGGCGAATGCACCTTGATCCCGTCGTTGCTGCCCGGGTCTGGACTGCGGTAGCTGACCATTGCTGAACTCAGCGAGATCTCCGGCAGCCGCACGTAAATCGTCGGCACGGTGATCGACTGGGCCCGTTCCATCAGGCCGCTTCGGCGAATCGGCAGCGCGTTGAAGAACGGGCTGAAGACCACGTCGACGTCAAGGGCGCCGTCGTAGGCCGCCCGCGATTCGCCCTGATGGTCGGTAACCATCCACATGTTTTCCTCGTCGCGGGCGACGGCGAGCTGTCGTTCGCGCTCGGCCGACGTGACCGTCATGCCGAGGCGCTTGGTGGCGCCGCGATCATCAGTCTGCAGGTCGTAGTAGGCGGCGAACGCCGGGTTGGTGTCCGTGGCGGCCGCCACGATGCGGCCATTGGCCTTTAATCGCTTGCCGGACAACTGCACCCGTACCGATTCCATTCTCCTGGCGTCGTGTGCGCGCCAGGTCAGCATCGTCGACCAGGAATTCGGCGTCGCATCAGAAGGGGCTGAAGTCACGGATCTACGTTAGGCGACGGCCCCAATGATTTCGAGGCGTATTGCGTCACGTCTGAACCACCCGGCGGCTGCCGTCGCAGCCGGCCGGTACCGGGGACCGAAGCCCAGATCGCGAAGCCCAACGCGGCGTCAAGAAGTAACGCCAGGGCCGCCACCATCAACGCACCGACCAGGGCGATGTGGAACTGGCGCACCTTGATCCCGTCGATCAGATACCGGCCCAGCCCGCCCAGGCTGGCGTAGGCGGCTACCGTCGCGGTGGCGACCACCTGCAACGTCGCGGTGCGCAACCCACCGAGAATGAGCGGCAATGCGTTGGGCACCTCGACGCGCAACAGCACCCGGATCTCGCCCATCCCCATCGCCCGGGCAGCGTCGACAACGGTGCGGTCCACGGCGGAAATGCCGGCATACGTGCCGGCCAACAGCGGTGGAATGCCTAACAGCATCAGCGCCACAATCGGTGGCACCAGCCCCAGCCCCCACAGCAACACGGCCAACAACAGCACACCCAGCGTCGGCAGCGCGCGCAGCGCGTTGACCAGGCTCACCACCACGAGTGTGCCGCGGCCGGTATGGCCGACGATCATGCCGACCGGGATGGCGATCAGCGCCGAAACCGCGACCGCCGCCGCGGTGTACTCCAGGTGTTCCACGGTGCGGGCCGCCAGCCCGACCGGGCCGGTCCAGTTGGCGGCGGTGAACAAATACGAAAGCGCCTGTTCGATGAAGTTCACCGCGAGCCGCCCACCACCGGCGCAGTCAGCAACCTGCGGCCGCGGCGCGATGCGCGCTCCCAGGGCGTCGCCAGCCGTCCGGCCAGCATGATCAGCATGTCGATCACCAACGCAAGCACCAGGATCGCGATGATTCCCGCGACGATCTGGTCGCTCTTGTTCGCCTGGTAGCCCTCGGTGAACCAGGTGCCCAAGCCGCCGATGCCGATCACCGCACCCACCGAGACCATCGAGATGTTGGTCACCACGACCACCCGTAGCCCGGCGACGAGCACCGGGATCGACAGCGGCAGTTCAACTTTGAGTAGCCGCGTGATCGGCCGGTAGCCAACTGCACTGGCCGCGTCACGCACCTGTGACGGCACCGCGTCCAGCGCCTCGAATACCGCCCGCACCAACAACGCCGTGGTGTACAGCGTCAGCGCAACGATGACGTTGGCCTCGTCCAGGATTCGGGTCGGAATGATCAGCGGCAACACCACGAACAGCGCCAGCGACGGGATGGTGAACACCACGCTGGCGGTCACCGTGGTCAGGCGTCGCAGCATGGCTCTGCGCCACACCAGCACGCCCCACGGCAACGAGATCGCCAGCCCGGCCAGCACTGGCAGCAACGACAGCCGCAGATGGACCACGGTCAGCATCCACGCCGCCGGGAGGTGAGTGAGCAGGTAATGCAACGGCTAGTCCTGCGGTTGGGATTCCAGGGCGGCCAGCACATCGGCGGCGCGCACTCCCCCGATGACCTTGCCCGCCTTGTCGACGGACACACCCATCCCCGCCGGCGACGACAACGCCGCATCCAGCGCCTGGCTCAGGTTGCCGCCGGGACGGAACAGCGAGCCCACCGAGGTCACGCTGTCGCGCAACGACGCGCCGCCGCGGTGCTTACGCACGCCGCTGGCGTCGATCCACCCCAACGGCGCACCATCGGCTTTGACGACCAATGCCCAGCCGTCGTGAGGTTGGGCATCCCCGAGCGCCGACTCGGCGATCTGGTTGATGTCGTGCACCGGCAGCTGTGCCGCGTCCAGGAACTGCAGCCACCGATATCCCCGCCCCAGACCGATCATCCGCGACACGAAATCGTTGGCCGGACGCGACAACACTCGCGCCGGCTCCTCGTACTGCTGCAGCGAACCACCCGGACCGAACACCGCCACCCGGTCGGCGAGCCGCACAGCCTCGTCGATGTCGTGCGTGACGAACACAATGGTTTTGTGCAATTCGGCTTGCAGCCGCAACATCTCGCGCTGTAGTTGGTGGCGGACTATCGGGTCCACGGCCGAAAACGGTTCGTCCATCAACAGAATCGGCGGATCGGCCGCCAGCGCCCGGGCGACGCCGACACGCTGCTGCTCGCCGCCGGAAAGCTGCGCGGGATAGCGGGTGGCCAACTTGGCGTCCAGACCGACCCGCTCCAACACGTCGTAGGCGGCCTTACGGGCGGCCCGGCGCGACTGTCCTTTGAGCACCGGCACTGTCGCGACGTTGTCGAGCACCCGTTGGTGGGGCATCAGGCCGGCACCCTGAATCACGTAGCCGATGCCGAGGCGCAGTTGCACCGGGTCGACGCCGGCGACGTCGGCGCCGTCGACCATGATGGTGCCCGATGTCGGCTCCACCATCCGATTGATCATCCGCATTGACGTGGTTTTGCCGCAGCCGGAGGGACCGACAAAGACGGTCAGCGTGCCCTCGGGGACATCCAGGTTGAGATTGTCGACGGCGACGGTGCCGTCGGCGTAGACCTTGCATACGTTCTCGAAGCTGATCAAGCCTCAGCTCCCGATCGGGTGGTCGAAGCCGTTATCTCGCAACCAGTTCCGAGCCGCCTGGTCGGGGTCGATGCCGGAGTTGCCGGACACCGATGCGTTGAGGTCGGCCAAGCCGCGAGTGGTCATTTTAGCCGACACCGCGTCGAGCACATTCTTGAGCTGATCGGACTTCTTTTGCGAATTAACCAGCGGCACAATGTTGCCGGCCAGGAAGTTGTGCTCCGGATCGTCGAGCACCACCAGATGATTCTGCATGATGGCCGGTGAGGTGCTGAAGATGTTAGCGGCGTTGACGGTACCGTCGAGCAGTGCACGAACGGTGACCGCGCCGCCGTCGTCGCTGATCGCGACGAAGTTGCCGGGCGCGATGTCGAGCCCGTATCGTGCGCGAAGCCCGACCAAACCCGATGTCCGGGCTTGAAAATCCGACGGCGCGGCGAACTTCACCTCTGCTGAATGCGCCGCGAGGTCGGCGATGGTCTTCAGACTCCACTTGGTCGCGGTCTCGGCAGTGACGGTGACCGTGTCGGTGTCCGCCGCAGGCGAAGGCGTCAAAATCGACAAGTCGCCCGGCAACCGTTTGTAGAGTTCCAGCTCAACGGCGTCGAGCATGGTGACCGTCTCGTTCGGCGCGAAGTACTGCAGCAGGTTACCGATGTACTCGGGCACCAAATCGATCGAATGGTCTTTCAGTGCAGGCACATACGTTTCGCGGCTGCCGATACCCATCCGTCGCCCCACGTTGAAACCGTTGGTCTGTAAGGCTTGTGCATAGATCTCGGCGATGATCTTCGACTCCGGAAAACCGGCGGACCCGACCACAATCGAATTCATGTTTCCCGATGCCCCGCCGAGCGGATTCGAACTGCCGCAAGCCGCGACAGCAACGCACAAGGCGGCCAGCCACGCCGCCGCGCGGTAACCGCACCGTCGCAGCATGCCCATGACAATCGACACTATCTTTCCGACGCGATTTAGTTTCATTCCGTGCGACAAAGGGCAAGATGGCAACCATGAGTAGCGATTCGTCTGTGTCGCCCGATCAACCACCCGAAACCACCACGCCGGCCCAAGACACTCCGGCGCCGCCGGAATCGGCGGTGAAGTTCACCCGCGCGGCCAGCCTGTGGTCGTCCCTGACCGCTGGCTTCTTGATTCTCATCGTGCTGCTGATTTTCATCACCCAGAACACCACGTCGGCGCAGTTCGCCTTCCTGCCGTGGCGCTGGACCCTGCCGCTGGGGGTCGCGATTCTGCTGGCGGCGGTCGGCGGCGGGCTGCTCACCGTGCTCGTCGGCACCGCGCGTATCTACCAGTTGCGGCGGGCGGCGAAGAAGAACCTCGCCGCCGGCTTCAAGGGGCCGTAGCGAGCCAACCCGTTGTAACTCAGGGTAGCCTAACTTCGCAGCCGTCAGGTCTGCAGTTCGGTCAAGCCGCGGGCGATCAACGGGCCCACGGTCTCCCCGACCCGATCGGATGCGTCAACGTCGTCCACACCGCCCGACATCCGCCTGCGGAAATCGATGCCTGCCGCGATGATGGCCAGCTTGAAGTAGGCCAATGCCATGTAGAAGTTCCAGTGCGCCAACGGCTGTCCGGAGATCACCGAATACCGGTGTGCGAGCTCGTCGGCGACCGGCAATTGGGGCGACGTCCAGGCGGCGTGCGTGTTGATGATCAGGTCCAGCGACGGGTCGCGGTAGACGCACATCAGCGCCGCATCGCTGAGCGGGTCGCCGAGGGTGGACAGTTCCCAGTCCACGACGGCTCGCACCTGCCGGGGATCGTCGGCGTCCAAAATGGTGTTGTCGATGCGATAGTCGCCGTGCACGATCGACGTGCGGCTCTGCCGCGGAATCGACTGCTGCAGCGCCGAATGAAGCCGCTGAACGTCGGCGTCACGGTCGTCATCGGTTAGGCGCACCAGCTCCCACTGCGAACCCCATCGGCGGACCTGCCGTTCCAGATATCCGCTCGGTTTGCCGAAATCTGCGAGTCCGACGGCGTCGGGGTCGACCGCGTGCAGGTCTGACAGCACCCGGATCAGCGCGTCGACGCAGCCGTCGATGACGTGCTCGTCGCCCAGCGCCTCGAGCTCCGCACGGCTTCGAACAACCCGTCCGGCAACGTATTCCACCATTTGGAACGGCGCACCCAGCACCGAATCGTCGTCGCATAGTGCGACCGCGCGGGCCACCGGGACCGCGGTATCGGCGAGGGCGGCGACCACTTTGTACTCGCGCGCCATGTCGTGCGCCGAGGGCGTCAGCCCATGCAGCGGCGGACGTCGCAGCACCCACTTCGACGAGTCGTCGGCGACCAAAAAGGTCAGGTTGGAGCGGCCACCGGAAATCAGCTGCGCGCGCAACTGTCCGTCCCGGTCGATACCGGCCGAACGCAGATATCCATCAAGCGCGGAAAGGTCGAGCCCGTCAAGCTGCGTGGAAGTCACCGGACTTGTGTATCACTTCGGTGCGCGCTGGTTGCGCGGCAGTAGGTCCCACACGTGCTCGGTGCCGTTGACCGTCACCACGCTCGCCTGACCGGATCGCGAGAACAGCAGCCGGGTCACCGACGCGTAGTCGATCGGGAACGACAACACCCGCTTAGTTCCCAGAATCTCGTGCAGCACCACGTTGATCACCCCGCCGTGGCTGAACACCACCACGGTGTCCTCGTGCTCCGCCCCGGCGGCCACGGCGGCGATGGCCGCACCCACCCGCGCCCGGAAAGCATCCTCGTCGACCGAGCTGGGCAGGTGTCCGGCCGCCATGCGGGCCCACTCCTGCGGGTTCTCGTCACGGATGTGCTCGATCGGGACATACACCGGCAGATCGCGGTCGTATTCGGCGAAGCGATCGTCGATCTCGACCCTCAGTCCGCGAGCGGCGGCGACCGGTTCCGCGGTCTGAATCGCGCGACGCTGCGGGCTGCTCACCACCCGGGAGATGGGAAACCTGGCCAGCGCGTCAGGCAGCCGCGCGACCTGCTCCCGACCCTTGTCGGAAAGCTCGGGGTCGGCACGTCCCTGTCTGGTGGGGCCGGGTTCGCTGCGGAGCGGCAACGCATGGCGGACCAGAAGCAACTGCATCCGCACAGCCTCGCATGCGCTGCGGTTCCCTTGTCATCTCGGCGGAGAATGCTATTCTCCAAATAGAGATTGGGGTGTGCAGATGGTGGATGCGGGTGTGCTGGGACGCTGGCTGGACGCACACGACGCCCCCGGCGCAGGTGAAGAGCCCATCCTCGAACAGTTGTCCGGGGGCTCACAGAACACCCTCTACCTGATCCAGCGCGGTGACGAACGCATGGTGCTGCGGATGCCCGGCACCCGGGCCGACGCGGCCCGCATCGACGGACTGCTGCGTGAGATTCGGCTGGTGCGCGCGCTGCGCGGCACCGACGTACCGCATGCCGAGCTGATCGCCGCCGACGACGCCGGCGATCTGCTCGGCATGCCCTTCTACGTCATGCGGGCCATCGACGGGTGGAGTCCGATGGACGGCGGCTGGCCGGCACCGTTCGACACCGACCTGACCGCACGCCGCGGCCTGGCGTTCGAACTCGTCGACGGCGCGGCCAAGCTGGGCCGGGTGGACTGGCGCGCTCAGGGATTGGACGGCTTCGGCCGTCCCGACGGATTCCACGAGCGGCAGGTCGACCGCTGGCTGGCCTTCCTGGATACCTACCGGGTGCGCGAGCTTCCCGGCCTGGACGATGCCGCCGACTGGCTGCGCGGCAACCGGCCCGGGCACTACACGCCGGGCATCATGCACGGCGACTATCAGTTCGCCAACGTGATGTTTGCACACAGCTCGCCGGCCCGGCTGGCCGCGATCGTGGACTGGGAGATGACCACGGTCGGCGACCCGCTGCTGGACTTGGCCTGGTGCCTGCTGGGATACGACGGCGAAAACCCCCGCGAAGACGGGTTTTATCTCGACATGAAGGGGATGCCCACGCGCAGCGAGTTGCTCGAGCGCTATGAGAAGACCAGTGGGCTGGCATGCGAGAACATCGACTACTACTTGGTACTGGCCAACTTCAAACTCGGCATCGTGCTGGAAAAGACCTACGCTGCCGGAGTGCGGAGTGGAAAAGTCGACCCCAAGATCCAGGATGCTTTCGGCGCGATGGTCCCGCAGCTGATCGCGACGGCCGCCGACCTGGCCCGGTCGCTATCCGGCCAAGGCCGGTGAAAAGGACTGCGCGATGGGTTACGCCGACGAACTTTTCGACCTCACCGGACAGGTGGTGCTGATCACCGGCGGCAGCCGTGGACTGGGCCGGGAAATGGCGTTCGGCGTCGCGCGGTGCGGCGCCGACGTGGTGATCGCCAGCCGCAAGATGGAGAACTGCGTCGCCGTCGCCGAGCAGATCGAGCGCGAGACCGGCCGCGCGGCAATGCCATACCAGGTGCATGTGGGACGGTGGGACCAGCTCGACGGCCTCGTCGAGGCGACCTACGGGCGGTTCGGCAAGATCGACACGCTGATCAACAACGCCGGCATGTCACCGGTGTACGACAAGCTGACCGACGTCACCGAGAAACTGTTCGACGCCGTGGTCAACCTCAACCTGAAGGGCCCATTTCGGTTGTCCGCGTTGGTCGGTGAGCGGATGGTCGCGGCCGGACGCGGTTCGATCATCAATGTCAGCACCGCAGGTTCACTGCGCCCGTCGCCCGACATCATTCCCTACGCGTCGTCGAAGGCCGGGCTCAACGCGATGACCGAAGGTCTGGCACGGGCGTTCGGCCCGTCGGTGCGGGTCAATACGCTGATGGCCGGCCCGTTCCTCACCGACGTCAGCAAGTCGTGGAATCTTGGTCAGGCGACACAGAATCCGTTCGTCCACCTATCATTGCAGCGAGCCGGAGACCCGGCCGAAATCATCGGTGCCGCACTGTTTCTGGCATCCGATGCGTCCAGCTTCACCACCGGCTCGATTCTGCGGGCCGACGGCGGGATCCCGTAATCAACGTAGGAGTATTCGACATGGCGTGGGACTTCTCTACCGAACCCGAGTTCGAAAAGAAGCTGGACTGGATCCGCGAATTCGTCCGCGAAGAGGTCGAGCCGCTGGAGGTGCTGTTCCCCGGCTGCGAGTTCTTACCGTTGAACGACGAGCGTCGCAAAATCGTCGACCCGCTCAAACAGCAGGTCCGCGACCACGGGCTCTGGGCCCCGCATCTGGGGCCGGAACTCGGCGGGCAGGGCTTCGGCGCGGTCAAGCTGACGCTGATCAACGAGATCCTGGGCCGCAGCCCCTGGGCGCCAATCGTCTTCGGTACGCAGGCACCCGACACCGGTAACGCCGAGATCATCGCCCGCTTCGGCACGCAGGACCAGAAGGACCGCTATCTGAACGGGCTGCTGTCCGGCGAAATCTTCTCCTGCTTTTCGATGACCGAGCCGCAAGGTGGCGCCGACCCACGAGTGTTCACCACGCGGGCCGTCCGCGACGGCGACGACTGGGTGATCACCGGACGAAAGTACTTCTCCTCCAATGCGTCTGTCGCATCCTTCTTCATCGTCGTGGCGATCACGAATCCCGATGTGGCGGTGCATCACGGCGCATCGACGTTTTTGATTCCGGCAGGCACCGATGGCCTCACCGTGGAAGCCAACCACCATCTGGTCGGAGCAGACCCGCACGAACCGGGCCACTCCCTGGTGCACTACGACGGGGTGCGGGTGCCGTCAGACGCTTTGCTCGGTGAACCCGGCCAGGGCTTCCTGATCCTCCAGACCCGGTTGGCGGGCGGACGGCTGCATCACGCGATGCGCTCGATCGGCATGGCGCAGCGCGCCGTCGAGATGATGTCGCGGCGCGCGAAAAGCCGTTTCACTCAAGGTACTTTGCTCGCCGATAAGCAGCTGGTGCAGGAGTTCATCGCCGACTCCTATACCGAGTTGACGCCGTTTCGGCTGACCGTGCTGCACGCCGCGTGGCTGATTGACAGCGGCGACGAGCACGCCGCCCGCGCCGAGATCGCCACCTGCAAGATCTTGGCTTCGCAGGTACTGAAATCGATCGCGCTGCGCGCGATTCAGGTGCACGGAGCGCTCGGGCTCACCGATCAGCTGCCGCTGGTCAACGTCCTGCTCGGCGGTATCGCGCTCGGTCTGGCCGACGGACCCACCGAGGCACACAAGGTCAACCTGGCCCGGATGCTGCTCAAGGGCTACGAATCCGAAGACGGGGATTGGCCCAGCGAGATGCTGGACGTCCGGCGCGAGGCCGTCCGCGCCAAATACGGTGAGCTCGTTGACCAATAGCCGGGTGACCGCAGCCGTCGAGCGTGCGCTCGACGACCGTCAGCGGGAAGCCACCGAGGAAGTCGAACGCATCCTCGCCGCGGCCGTGCGAGTGATGGAACGGGTGGCGCCCGAACCGCCGCGGGTCAGCGACATCGTCACCGAGGCCGGTTCATCGAACAAAGCGTTCTACCGATATTTCGCCGGCAAAGACGATGTCATCCTGGCGGTGATGGAGCGTGGTGTCGCGATCGTCGTCTCCTATCTGCAGCATCAGATGGCCAAGGAGCGCACGCCGGCCGGCCAGGTGCGGCGATGGATTGAGGGCGCGCTCGCGCAGGTTGCCGACCCGCACCTGATCAGCATGAGCCGCGCTGCGGCCGGCCAGGTTTCGGCCACCGCCGACTGGCGGGCCGCCGACGACGAGATCATGCGGCCGATGCGCGATCTGCTGGTCGAGCCGATCGCCGCGTTGGGCAGCACCGACGTCGTCCGCGACGCCGACGCCGTATTCCGGTGCACGGCGGCGGCCATGCGGCGTCACCTGGATTCGGCTGACCGGCCCGGCCCCGACGAGATCGATCACCTGGTGCGCTTCTGTTTGCGCGGGCTCGGTGCCGGCTGATGCGGGCTGTCGTCTGCCGTTCCTACGGTCCCCCAGAAGATTTGGTAGTCGATGACGTCGCGGATCCGACACCAGGTCCGGGCCAGCTGCTGGTGCGGGTACACGCCGCGGCCGTCAACTTCCCCGATGTGCTGCTGATCGCCGGCAAGTACCAGGTCAAGATTCCGGTGCCGTTCACGCCGGGCAGCGAACTGGCCGGCGAGGTGGTGGCTGCCGGCTGTGACTCTTACGGAGCGTCGTTCCAGCCCGGTGACCGAGTGTTCGGAGCCACCCCGACCGGTGCCTTCGCCGAGCTGGCCCTGCTCGATGCGCACCAGGTATCGACCGTGCCCGACGGCATCGACTTTGCCCCCGCTGCGGCGTTCGGCGTCACCTACCGCACTGCGTATCACGCTCTGCGATCGGTTGCCCAAGTCGCAGAAGGGGATTGGGTGGTGATTCTCGGAGCGGCGGGCGGCGTCGGCCAGGCCGCGCTCGATCTGGCGGTCGGCATGAAGGCCAGGGTGCTGGCCGCGGCGTCGACTGAGGACAAGCTCGACATCTGCGGGCAGCGTGGCGCCGAAGCGACCGTCGCCTACGACCGCGACGATCTGAAATCGGCCATCCGCGAACTCACCGGCGGCGGCGCTCGCGTCGTCATCGATCCGGTCGGCGGACCCTACGCCGAGCCGGCGCTGCGTGGTCTGGCCCGAGGCGGAACGTTCATCACCCTCGGCTACGCCGCGGGCTCGATTCCGGCGATCCCACTCAATCTCGTGCTGCTCAAAGACATCACCATCCGCGGTATGGAGATCCGCACTTTTACCGCCGATCACCCCGACGACGCCGCGCGCGACATCCAGGAGTTGCAGCAGATGTTCACCGACGGCCGGATTCAGCCGTATATCGGTGCCCGGTTTCCGTTGGCCGACGCCGCGAAGGCGTTACGGCACGTTGCCGAGCGCAAAGCCATCGGTAAGGTGGTTATCGACGTCACATGAGTCGCGAGATTGCGCACAGGGTCGTGGATTTCGCGCAATCACAGCCCTGCGTGCAATCTCACGGCGGACACCGTCGTCACGGCGTGACGATGTTGAACGCCGGATCGGGTTTGTCGAGAACACCCAGCAGCTGCTGCAGAGCGGCCTGGTCGCCGGATATCTCCAGCCCGGGTGAGCCGACGTCACCCATCGCAACCGTGAGGAGGCGAATCGTGTTGTCCAGCTTGACGGTGACGTTCGCGGTGGCGGAATTGGCGGCGACTTTGCGGTGCACCAGCACACCGTTACGCAGTGCGAGCCGGTAATTGGTGCCCGCGTCGGCCACGGTGACGTCGACGGCGAGATCCAAATCCGAAGCGCGTGGTCCGTTGACGCTGATAGCCAGTCCATCGAAGATCTGCTCCGGCGTCAGCTGAGCCATCAACGTCAGCGATGTGGTTTGGGCCGCGGTGCCGAAGTTGCCGTCGCGCAACTCGACGGCGCCGGACAGAAAGAAGTTGCGCCAGGTTGCATTCTCGGCGCCGTAGGCCAACCGTTCGAAAGTATTCGCGAGTAGTGCCCGGGCGCCGGCATGTGTGTCGTCGGCGAACACTGCGTGATCGAGTAAGGTTGCAGCCCAACGGAAGTCACCTGAGTCGAAGGCCTGTTGCGCGAGGTCGACGACTCGGTCGATTCCGCCGAGCGCGTCGACGTACCGGGTGGCGAGTGCTTCTGGCGGGTGTGGCCACAGCCGCGCCGGGTTACCGTCGAACCAACCCATGTAGCGCTGATAGATCGCCTTGACGTTGTGGCTGACCGAGCCGTAGTAGCCGTGGGTGTGCCACGCCTTGTCCAGCGCCGTTGGCATCTCGAACATTTCGGCGATTTCGGCGCCGTTATGGCCCTGGTTGAGCAGCCGCAGCGTCTGGTCGTGCAGGTAGGCGTACAGGTCGCGTTGCAGCGACAGGAACTCGACGACGCGCTCGCGCCCCCAGGTTGGCCAGTGGTGCGACGCGAACACGACATCGGTGCGGTCGGCGAACTTGTCGATCGCCTCGGTGAGGTAGCCCGACCAAGCGTGCGGATCGCGAACCAGCGCGCCGCGAAGCGTCAACAAATTGTGCAGGTTATGGGTGGCGTTCTCAGCCATACACAGCGCGCGGAATCGCGGGAAATAGAAATGCATTTCGGCCGGCGCCTCGGTGCCCGGCGCCATCTGGAATTCGATCTCCACCCCGTCGATGGTGTGGGTTTCGCCGGTGGTCGTGATGTCGACGGTGGGGACGATTAGCCCTATCTCTCCAAGAGACGGCGCCTGCCCCAGGCCGCAGCCGACATGTCCCTGCGGGCCGCGCACCAGCATGCTCCCATACATGTAGGTAGCGCGACGCGTCATGGCCGTGCCGGCGTAAACGTTCTCCTGCACCACGTGCTCGGTGAATTTTTCGGGCGCCAGCACCGCCACCCTGCCGGCGTCCACGTCTGCCTGCGACGTGACGCCCAGCACGCCGCCGAAATGGTCGACGTGGCTGTGGGTGTAGATCACGGCGACGACGGGCCGGTCCCCGCGGTGGGTTCGGTACAGCTGCAGCGCCGCGGCCGCCACCTCGGTGGAGACCAGCGGGTCGATGACGATCAGGCCGGTGTCGCCCTCGATGAAGCTGATGTTGGAGAGATCCAGGCCACGGACCTGGTAGACACCCGGCACCACTTCATACAGACCTTGCTTGGCGGTCAACATGCACTGCCGCCACAGGCTGGGATGCACCGAGGGTGGCGGGTCCCCGGTGATGAACGAGTAGGCGTCGTTATCCCACACCACCCGCCCGTCGGCCGCTTTGACGATGCAAGGCGTCAACGCAGCAACGAATCCCCGGTCAGCGTCGGCAAAGTCCGTTGTGTCCATCTCAAGATCATCCGATCAGCGAGCCGATTCTTCTCGGTATTCGGATGAGGCGCGCTGACCAGGAGACTAATTTTTGGCGAATCCGATACCGGGCGTTCGGTAACGCTGCATACTGCCGAAACGGTCTGTGAAGTTCCTGTGGACCGCCACAACGGCAAAGGAGCACGAGTGAAGCGTTCAATTACGGTCGCTGCGGCAGCGACGGCGATCGTGGTAGTAGGTCTCTCCGGCTGTTCGAGTAATAAGTCATCGACCAGCGGTTCCGGGTCATCGTCTAGCCAGAGCACTGCGGCGGCAACCGGCTCGAGCGGCTCGTCGACGGCGAAAGTCACCATCGACGGCAAAGACCAGAACGTTCAAGGCACCGTCGCCTGCACCACGGCGGCCGGCAACGTCAACATCGCTATCGGTGGGGCGTCCACCGGTATCGGCGCGGTGCTCACCGACGCCAGCCCGCCCGCGGTGAAGTCGGTCGGACTCGGCAACGTCAACGGGGTCACGCTGGGCTACACCCCGGGCACCGGTCAGGGCAACGCCAGCGCCACCAAGAGCGGTAGTAGCTACAAGATCTCCGGCACCGCGACCGGCGTGGACATGTCCAACCCGATGCAGCCGGTGAACAAGTCCTTCGAGATCGACGTCACCTGCCCCTAGGATCCGTCGGCAATACACAGACGACGGCGACGCTCCCCACGGCGTCGCCGTCGTTGTGTTCGCCCGAGCCGGTCAGCGGCTGAGATCGTAGACCGTCACATCGCCGACCTGCTGTGGGACGAAGTTCGTGGCCACCCATCTGGTGATCTGGCCGGAGGCACCGGATCCTTCGTTACCGTCGCGGATGAAGTAGTGGATTTGGCCGGTGGCAACATACTGCTGGAACTGTGCCAGCGTCGGCGAGTTGTCCCGGCCGCCGGGTCCGCCGACCGCCATAACCGACTTGCCGGTGCTCAGCTCCATGCTGGCTGTGGTGTGCGAACCGACAGTTGCTGCCGCCCAACGGTTATCGGTTCCAACCAGTAAAGCCTCGAGCGCCCTGTTATTGCCAGTGTTGGCGGCTGGGGGATGCGCCGTGATGGCGTGAATCGTGGAAGCCGCGGAGCCATTCAGCCCGACCAGCAGCCCGGCGGCGCACAGCGCCACAGCGCCCCGCCCGACCTGCTGCCCCCCAATCAGCAGCGTGGCGGCCACGACGATCGCCCCGAGCAGCATCGTCCACGCCAGCCAGTCCGGTGTTCGGCCGAGCAGGACGACATCCCATCCGGCGGTCGCCACCAGCATCACGGCCAGGGTTGCCCGTGATGACGCGAACTGCCTTGCCCGCCAGAGCTCTCGGGCGCAGATGGCGGTGACCGCCGCGATCGCGGGTGCCATCGCAACTGTGCAGCCGAAGGCCAGCCCGGACACCAGCATCCAGGCTCCCCAGAACATCAGGCCGGCCCGCACCCGGCTGGTCGACGGCGCGAAACGGGTGAACCACAGCGTTGCGATCAGGCCGATCAGGGCGGCGGGCAGCAGCCAGGAGACCCCGCCGCCACCCGTCATCCTGTCCCCGCCGATCGCAAGCTGCAGCAGGCTGTTGTCGGTGGAACCACTGATGTAGGGCCGTGAATCCGTCGGCCAAATGGCAACCAGCACAACGAACCAGCCGGCCGAGACGACCGTCGTCGCCGCACCGATCAGCAGGCTGCGGATTCTGGTGCGCACGTTGCCGGGCCCTGCGATCAATACCACCAACCCGATCGCCGGCAGCACCACGAGCGCTTCCATCGTCTTGGTCAATAAGGCGAATCCCAGTGCCGTGCCTGCCAGCGCCAGCCACCGACCCGACGCGCTGTCGAGCGCTCGGACGGTGCAGTAACCGACAGCGACCAGCAGCAGCACTAACAGCGCATCGGGGTTGTTGTATCGAAACACCAATGCCGCCAACGGTGTTAGTGCCAGCATTGCCCCGGCGAGCAGACCGGCGATCGGCCCGCTGACGCGCCGCACAGCACCGTAGAGCAACGCCACCGAGCCGACGCCCATCAAGGCTTGCGGCACCAGCATTGCCCACGCGCCAAATCCGAACAGCCGGGCCGACAGGCCCATCACCCAGATGGCGGCGGGTGGCTTGTCGACGGTGATCGCGTTGCCGGGATCCAATGACGCGAACAGCAACGCCTTCCAACTCTGGGTGCCGGCCTGTACCGAAGCGGAATAGAGCTGGTTGGCGTAGCCCGCTGCGCCGAGGTCCCACAGATATAGCAGCGCCGTTGCGCCCAGTAGCGTCCACAGTGCGGGCCCTATCCAGCGCGGCCGTCGCGAATATGCCACCGGCACAGGGCACGTGACCGGTGCGACGTCACGCATGCCGCACTCGGCGGCGGCCGGTGCGACGGTGATGCTCATGTCCTAATGCTTCTGCGCAGGCCTAGGTTTCGGGTTTGCCGCAGCTGTGGCCGCGCTATGAACGGCGCTGGCTCCGATTGTTACGCGTCGGTCGCGAGCGGCAACCGCACGGTGAAGTCGGTGTGGCCAGGTGCGCTATCCAGCGTGATCGTGCCGTCGTGTGCCCTGATCACGGCCGAGACGATCGCCAGGCCCAGTCCGGTGCTGCCGCCCTTTCGGGATCGAGACGTGTCACCGCGGGCGAACCGTTCGAACACCTCCGACTGCAAATGTTCGGGGATTCCCGGCCCGTTGTCGACCACGCTCAGCACGGCGTGCGTCGTGTCGGAAGACAATCGCGTCGTCACCACGGTTCCCGGCCCGGTGTGGACGCGGGCGTTGGCCAGCAGGTTGGTCACCACCTGATGCAGCCGGGCCGCGTCACCGCAAACCATCACGGGCTCTTCTGGCAAGTCAAGCTCCCACTGGTGATCCGGCCCGGCGACATGCGCATCGCTGACCGCGTCGACGGCCACCCGCGACAGGTCCACCGCTTCGCGTTCCAGTGGTCGACCGGAATCCAGGCGGGCGAGCAGCAGCAGATCCTCGACGAGGTGGGTCATGCGCTCGGTTTCGGATTGCACGCGCTGCATCGCGTGTGTCACGGCTTCGCTGTCGTCCCGAACTCGTTGCGCCAACTCGGTATAACCGCGGATCGCGGACAGCGGCGTGCGCAGTTCGTGGCTGGCGTCGGCGACGAACTGGCGCACCCGGGTCTCGCTGGCCTGCCGCGTCGACAATGCGGCGGCGATGTGGTCGAGCATCCGGTTCAGCGCCGATCCGAGCTGGCCAACTTCGGTGCGTGGGTTGGCGTCTGCCTCGAGCACCCGCACCGGCAGCGCGACTTCGCCGCGGTCCAGCGGCAGAGCGACGACCTCGCCTGCCGTCTGCGCAACGCGGCGCAGCGGCGCCAGCGCCCGCCGGATGATCACGATGCCGGCCGTCGTGGCGGCCGCGAGGGCGATCACGGTGACCACCGCGAAGATCAGCAGGACACGGATCATCGTGGCGTCGACATTGGACATCGACAAGCCGGTGATGATGATGTCGCCGCTGTGTCGGGCCGGCGCAGCGATGACGCGATACCGCCCGAGGCCGTTGAGGTTTCGGGTGACCGGCGTCCGGTTGATCGGGATCGCTTCCAGCTGAGCATTGGCCGCGTCGCTCAACGCGGCGCGCCCGCCGGCCGTGGTCAGGTATCCGGCTTCGATCGACCCGCTTGTGCCGATCACGGCAGCGACGATCCCGACCGGCTGCCCGGGCGCATCGAGGAAGATCGGCCCCGGGCCGGGTCGCGGGAACGGCCGCAGGTGATGCCGCCACGGCGCCGAGGGTGGCTCGGCGAGTATCCGCACCGAACGTTGCGAGGCGTCGTGCAATTGGGTGTCGAGCTGTGCGACGAGGTATCGGTACAACGCGAGCTCGGTCACCGCGCCGATGCCGACGCAGACGATGGCCAGTATCACAACCTGCCCGATCAACAGCCGTAGCCGAAGCGACCACGCCCGCCCCATGCTATTGGGCCGGCTTGAGTACGTACCCGGCGCCGCGCAGCGTGTGGATCATGGGGTCGCGCCCGTTATCGATTTTCTTGCGCAGATAAGAGATATACAGCTCGACGATGTTAGACCGGCCGCCGAAGTCGTAACTCCACACCCGGTCCAGGATTTGCGCCTTGCTCAGTACACGCTTGGAGTTGCGCATCATGAATCGCAGGAGCTCAAACTCGGTGGACGTCAACGCGATCGGCTCGCCGGCACGGGTCACCTCGTGGCTGTCCTCGTTGAGCACCAGGTCGCCGACGACGAGCTGCGCGCCGCTGTCCTCGGTTGTCACCCCGGTGCGCCGCAGCAGTGCCCGCAGTCGCAACACCACCTCTTCGAGGCTGAAGGGTTTGGTGACATAGTCGTCGCCGCCGGCGGTCAGACCGGCAATGCGGTCTTCCACCGCATCCTTCGCTGTGAGCAGCAGCACCGGCAGCTGCGGATTCTGTTCGCGCAATTTGCGCAGAACGTCGAGCCCGCTCATGTCGGGCAGCATCACGTCCAGGACGACCACGTCGGGCCGCTGCGACCGGGCGGACTCCAGCGCGGATGCGCCGTCGCCGGCGGTGGCGATGTTCCAGCCTTCGTAGCGAAGCGCCATCGAGACCATCTCAGCGAGGACGGCTTCGTCGTCGACTACGAGCACATTGATCGGGTTGCCGTCGGCGCGCCGCATAACAACGCGCTCGACGGGTGCGTGGGGTTGGCTCACAGCTTTCAAGTATGCGCAGCTCGATGAGTCGAGGCTATGGCATTCCTATGTGTCCGCTATGAACGCCCCAGGCTGCAGGTCGCGAGGTCAGAACCAATATCGTCGGCCGGCGACCGGGCGACCGACGGCGCCGAGGATCCACAGGATCGCACCGATGACCACCAGGATCCACCCGATGGTGATCAGAATCGGCAGTGGCAGCACATAACCGACAACGAGCAAAATAATTCCGAGGACGATCACGATGACTCCATTTCAATTGGTTTCGTTCAGGTTTTTCGCTGACCAACAGGATTCGCGTCAGTACCAGTAGCGTCTGCCGGCAACCGGCCGACCGGTTCTGCCCAAGACGAAGAACACCGCACCGATCACCAGCAAGATGATCCCGAGCGTCTTCAGAATCGGTATCAGGAACACGAACCCGAGGATGAGCAAGACGATTCCAAGGACAATCATGAAGATCCCACTCCAATCAGATGCTCGATGTCCAAAGCGGGCATCGAACTGGGCTGCGGCAAATGACAATTCGTCACTTTCGGGTTGACGCCCGCGTAATTCAGCGGACCCACGACCACCGTGAGCGCAATGGTGCCGAGTCCGGCACAATTCTCGTCACTGTTATTGAAGTAGCCTCGCTGCCAGACGGCGACTACGCCGATCAGCAACCAGACCAGCACGACCACACCTAGAATTCCTCCGCCACGCATCCTGGCCTCCAGTCAATGTCGGGAGAAACGGCAAATCGCATGTACCCGGGCTGGCAAACATTCAAACATGTCAATTCGACATACGTCTAAAGAACAGTCCGGGTAAGCGCAGGCAGGGGCGTTAAGGCCTAGTCAGGTGGCCGTCCGTTGCGCGGATACAAAGACGGTCGGCGGCACTACGTCGTCTGCCGGGACGTTACGTCCGTATCGAGTCAGCATCTCGCTCATCGTGATTGCCGATGCGTCCCAGCCGTGTTCACGCAGCCAGTCGGTCACGTCGGTGCGCTCCTCGGGGTACCACAGGTCTTCGTCTGCGGGCAGCTCCGCGTCGAGCACCCGCGCCGCCTCCGCGCGCAGGCGATGTGATTGTTCACGCTGGCGCGCCAACCGCTCGGGATCCAGCGCGCTCTCCGCGGGTGCGTTGGTAGCCAGCCAACTGCCAGTGGCACTCAACGCATGGATACGTTCGAACAGCAGGTCCTGGGCCCGCGCCGGCAGATACCTAAGCAACCCCTCGGCTGACCACACGGTCGGGTGCGATGGGTCAAACCCGGCTTCCTGCAACGCTGTTGGCCAGTCCTGCCGCAGGTCTACGGCGATGCTGACCAGCCTCGCCGTCGGTTGTGCGCCGCGGCGCTGCAGGGTTGTCGACTTGAACTCCTGGACCTTGGCCTGATCCAGTTCATAGACGGTAGTCCCGTCAGGCCATGGCAGCCGCCACGAGCGCGCGTCCAAACCAGCGGCCAGGATCACCACCTGCCGCACGCCGGACGCCGCCGCGTTGAGGAAGTACTCGTCGAAAAACGCTGTCCGCACAGCCATGAAATCGATCATCACCTGCAGGTGGCCCAGCAGATCCGCGTCGTCCGTCAGCTCGGCAGCCTTAGCGGGATTGGCCATCAGACTCCACATGCCGTTGCCGGCCGCCTCGAGAAATGCCCGCGCAAAGGGATCCTGGATGAGCGGGCTCTCGCTTTCGGTTTCGGCGGCGCGAGCCGCGGCCACTCCGAGCGCTGTTGAACCCACACTCTCGGTGATGTCCCAGGAATCGTTGTCGGTTCGCGGCATCGTCGTTCTCCCATCTCCAGCCAGCACCGGACAGTACGCCGCCTGGCTGAGAAGCCGTTGGGCTCAACCGGCTACGGCCGGTTCGCGGCGAGCCACTGGGCCGCCCGACGCTTCGACGCGCGCGACAGCCAGCCGTCCTGGATGAGCTCGGCCAGTTCGGTTTTGCTGACCTCGGCCAACCGGCTGGCCCGGATCAGCACCGATGGATGGTCGTCGAATCGATCGGTGGTGAAGAACGGCGAATTCGGGTCCTGCACCAGCGCCAGCTTGTCGCTCTCGGACTCCACCCAGATCATGATCACGTCGCCGATGCGGTCCCCGGTGTCGGGGTCGACGGCGTCGGGTTGCGGGGTGCGGAAGAAGACGAAGGACTTGCCGCCGACCTGGTAGATCGCGTTGCCTTTGGGTCCTTCGATCCGCCGGGCGTGGGGCATCGCGGCGGCGATCTGGTGGACGTCGCTCAATCGGGCGGGCCGGTCGGTCATGGCTGTCGTGACGGTCGCAAGCGCGGCGAAGCCGGGCGCAGCGGGCCGTCACCGACCGTCCACTGCTGCAACAACTCTGAAATCGCCGGGACGATCGTCTGCTCGACATTCTGCTGCCGACCGGCAATCCGCTCGGCGAGCTGAGCGTCCAGCTCGTCGGTCCGTCCGCTCTCGCTGATCGAGGTCCAGCGCGCAATCACCGGTGGCGTCATAGCCCGATCCTCGCAGACGGTAGCTTCAGCAACGTGAACAACCCAGCCGACCCAGAAGCGCTCGACGCCGTCACCGAGTGGATGTCGCAACAGGGGTTAGGCGAGGGCCCGCTGGAGGACGTCGACAAGATCAGCGGCGGTACGCAGAACATCATGTTGCGGTTCACCAGGTCGGGCCGACCCTACGTGCTGCGACGCGGGCCGAAGCACCTTCGTCCGCGCACCAACGTGGTGATCATGCGGGAGACCCAGGTACTGGCGGCGCTGGCCGGCACCGACGTGCCGCACCCGCACCTGATCGCCAGCTGCGACGATCCGAGCGTGCTCGGCGACGCCGTCTTCTATCTGATGGAACCCATCGACGGCTTCAACGCCGGCGAACAGTTGCCCGCACTGCATGCCGGTGACCCGGCCGTGCGGTTCCGGATGGGGCTGTCGATGGCCGAAGCCCTGGCCAAACTGGGTGCCGTCGACTACCGCGCCGTCGGGCTCGGCGATTTCGGCAAGCCGGAAGGTTTCCTGGAACGCCAAGTGCCGCGCTGGCTTTCGGAGTTGGAATCGTATCGGGAGTTTGACAACTATCCCGGACCGGACATTCCCGGGGTCGACGACGTCGCCAAGTGGCTCGAGCAAGGTCGGCCGTCGGTGTGGACACCGGGCATCATGCACGGCGACTATCACGCGGCCAACGTGATGTTCTCCCGCACCGGTCCCGAGGTCGTCGCCATCGTCGACTGGGAGATGTGCACGATCGGTGACCCGCTGCTGGATCTGGGCTGGCTGCTGGCCACCTGGCGGCAGTCCGACGCGACCAGCGCGTTCGGCGGCACGTTGTTCGAGAAGGGCGGATTGGCCAGCGCCTCGGATCTGGTGGAGCAGTATGCGCGTAACACCACCCGGGACCTGTCCCACATCACCTGGTACACCGTGCTGGCCTGTTTCAAGCTCGGCATCGTGCTGGAGGGCACGCAGGCCAGGGCCAGCGCCGGTAAAGCACCGAAGGAAGTCGGCGAACTGCTACATGCGACCACGCTGAGTCTGTTCGAGCAGGCGCTGACCCTGATGGAGAGCACATGATCGATTTCGACATACCCGCGGACCTGGCGGCGCTGCGCGACGAGATCCGCGCTTTTGTCGCCGAGCAGATCGTGCCCTACGAGGCCGATCCGCGTCTCACCCGGCACGGCCCCGACGACGAGCTGCGGGCCGAGCTGGTGGAGCTGGCCCGTAACGCCGGGCTGCTAACCTTCCAGGCGCCCAGGCGTTTTGGCGGCCGCGAGCCGTCGCACCGCGAGCAGGCGGTGTTGTTCGAGGCGGCCGGTTGGTCGACGCTGGGTCCGGTGGCGCTGAACTGCGCCGCACCCGACGAGGGCAACATGTTCTTACTGGGCAAGGTCGCCAATTCCGAGCAAGTTGATCAATTCCTGCGGCCGGTCATCGACGGTCGACAGCGGTCGGTGTTCGCGATGACCGAACCCGGCGGCGCCGGGTCGGATCCCAACCAGCTGGCCACCGAGGCGAAGTTCGACGGGACCGATTATGTGATCAACGGCCGCAAGTGGTTGATCACCGGCGCGCGCGGCGCCCGGACGTGGATCATCATGGCCCGCGTCGCGTCCAACCCGCAGGGTCCCGACGGGCCAACGCTGTTTCTCTGCGAGGGCGACACCGCGGGCATCGAGCTCGAGCGGGTGATGAACACGATGGATCGCAACTACGTCGAAGGCCACGGCGTGGTGCGGTTCACCGACCTGCGGCTGCCGTCGTCAGCAGTGCTCGGCGAGGTCGGCCAAGCACTGCGTTACGCACAGTTGCGGTTGGCGCCGGCTCGGCTGACGCACTGCATGCGATGGCTGGGGGCGGCCTCGCGCGCACAGTCGATCGCGGTGCAGCACGCGCGTGAACGCACCGCGTTCGGCAAGCCGCTCGGTGAACATCAGGGCGTGAGTTTCATGATCGCCGACAACGAAATCGCTTTGCAGCAATGCCGACTCGCGATCTGGTGGGCGTGCTGGACCCTGGACAAGGGTGACCGGGGCACGGGCCGCCATGAAAGCTCGATGGTCAAGGCCTACGTTTCGGAGGAGCTGTTCAAAGTCGCCGACCGCTGCGTGCAGATCCTCGGCGGCATCGGCATCTCCGACGAGACACCGGTCGGCATGATCTTCTCGGATATGCGAGCCTTCCGGCTCTACGACGGCCCAACCGAGGTGCACAAGTACGCGATCGCCCGTCAGGTGCTGCGCGCCGTTTAGTTACTGGGGCCGGTACCTACCGCGGACAACGCATCGTCCAGTGTCGGATAAGTCGACATGACCTTGTCGAGGCCGGTCAGCTGCATCGGTCTGTTGGTCGCCTGATTGTTGGCCACAATCGCGACCTGAGCTGATTTGCTGACCTTTTCATGGGTGGCCGCCAGGATCCGCAGACCTACCGACGCCATAAAACTCACTTCGGAAAGTTCGATGACGAGAACCGGGGGATCATTGTCGAGCGCGCCCGCGATCGCCGCTTCAAAGGCCGACGCGGTGCTCAAATCAATTTCGCCGCCGACGCTTACCACGGCGACCCCTTCGCGGTGAGCAACGGAGGTGGTGATCGGATCCGCAGCTGACACCGGCCATCCTTCGTCGGGCATCTCATCGCGCCTGGCAGACCTGGTGCCGACCCGGTACCGCCGTCGCGAACTGGCAGAAATACTACTTCAACTCCTCGCCCGGCGAGGCTCGGTTAGTCTTGGCCGCGGGACTTATGCCCGCTGCGAGGGGCCGGGAGGTTCGATGTCGGATCAAACGATAGATCTGTCGGGAACAGGCGTCGTCAATCAGACGCCGGCGATCTTGAGTGAGGGTTTGCTGCTGCCACAGCTGGTTCAGCACCTGCGCCAGAACCGAACGGCTTTGCGCGAGGAATGGGCGCGCAGAATCACCGAAGCCGAATTGCTCACCGCGATGTCGCCCGAGGAGATCTTCTCCGAGGCGACGACGGTGTACGACAGCTACGTCGAGGTGCTCGAGACCGGTAGCGTCGAGGCGCTGCAAGACTACGCACGCGACCTGTCCGAGCGCATCATTCCCCGTGGCGTGGAGACCAACGAGGTCGTCGGCATCGTGCTGCTGCTCCGCGACGTGCTGGCCCGCTCGTTGTTCGAGAAGTACCAGACGGACTTCGACCTGCTCAACCGCGTGCTCGACGCCTATGAGCCGGCCGCCAACCGGATCGCCAACACCGTGGCTGTCGGCTTCGTGCAGGAACGCGAGCGCATCATCCGCCAGCAGCAGGAAGCGATTCGCGAGCTGTCCACGCCGGTGCTGCAAGTGCGCGAGCAGTTGCTGATCTTGCCGATCATCGGTGTGCTCGACAGTCAGCGCGCCCGTCAGGTCACCGAGCAACTGTTGCGGGCTATTCGCGCCAACCGTGCCAAGGTGGTCGTCATCGACATCACCGGTGTGCCCACCATCGACTCCACCGTGGCAAACCACCTGGTGCAGACCGTCGACGCGTCGGGCCTGATGGGCGCCAGCGTGATCATCACCGGTCTGTCGTCGGAGATCGCGCTCACCCTGGTGACGATCGGGCTGGACCTTTCCAAGATGAACGCCGTCGGCGACCTGCAGGGCGGTATCGAAGAAGCCGAACGTCTGCTGGGCTACGAGGTCACCCGCACCGGCGAGACGGGCGGATAACACCACTCCGTTGAGAGCTGACACGAGCACGCCATGCCAGTACCGATCCTGAAGCAGGGCCCGATCCTCATCGCCTCGGTCCAGGCGGCGCTGACCGACTCCGACACCGAGCGACTTCGCTACGACCTGATGGAGCGGGTCAGCCGCTACCGCGCACAGGGGATCATCGTCGACGTCACCGCCATCGACGTGATGGACTCCTTCGCCGCGCGGTCGCTGCGCACGATCGCGCATATGACGCGGCTGCGTGGCGCAGACACCGTCATCGTCGGCTTGCAGCCGGAAGTGGCGTTTGCGATGGTTCAGCTGGGGTTGATGTTCGACGATATGTACACCGCGCTGGACCTGGAAGAGGGCCTGGCACTGCTGAATCGGCAACTGGGGCTGGGGAAGTCGATCGGACTCGACGGTGGCGGATGACGTCAAGGTCGATGTCGGCAATCCCGACGACATCGTAGCGGCGCGTCAGGCGGGTCATCAGATGGCTCGCGACCTGGGTTTCTCGTTGACCGATGTCACGATGATCGCAACGGCGATCTCAGAGGTCGCCCGTAACATCACCAGCTACGCCGGTTTCGGGTCGATTCGGGTCAGGGTGCAAGACCGGGAAGGCCGCCAGGCGCTGGTGGTGCGTGCCGAAGACGACGGTCCCGGCATTGCCAACATCGAAAGAGCAATGGAGGATGGCTATTCCACCGGTCGTGGCCTGGGCCTCGGCCTGCCCGGCGCACGTCGGCTGATGGACCGCATGATCGTCGAGTCCACACCGGGTCAAGGGACGGTCATCGAGATGTGGAAGTGGATTCCGAGCAATGGCTGAGCACGGTTGGCTAGGTCCGATCGAATGGGCGGCCAAGGCGAGCGCATGGCCCGGTGAAAACATCTGCGGCGACAAGATGATCGCCGTCGACGTTGACGGCACCGGCGCCCTCATGGGCGTGCTGGACGGGCTCGGCCACGGTGCGGAAGCCGCCGAAGCAGCGAAGTGCGGGGTGGACGTGCTCCGGTCTTACCGCGCCGAGCCACTCGACGTGCTCGTGCGGCGCTGTCACACTGCCCTGTCACGCACCAGAGGGGCTGCGATGACGTTGGCGCACATCGATTTTCGCTCTGATACCCTGAGATGGATCGGCATCGGCAATGTCGCCGCCGACCTTGTCGCCAAACACCCGGGCGGTGTCGAGGTGCGGTCCTCGGCGCGGCTTGCCGGCGGCATCGTCGGCTACCGGATACCCGAAGCGCTGAAGCCGCAGGACGTTCCGATTCGCCCAGGGGACCTGCTCGTGATGGCCAGTGACGGTATCGTCGAAGACCACCTGGACGACATCGACTTCTCCGCATCGTCCTTGACGATCGCCGACCGGATTCTGCACACGCACGCCAAAGGCAACGATGACGCGCTGGTGCTCGCCGCGCGACACCGAGGCGCATCCGGATGACGCGGCGCCATGACTGAAGTTGACGACTTTCATGCCGGGTACGCCGTCGCGCTGCGTACCTACCTGGAAGCGCGCGGCGAGGAGGAGCTCGCCGTCGGCCACGAGCTGGGACGCCATGCCTTGCAAGAAGGCATCAGCATGCTTGAGATCGTCGAGAACCACTCGTGGCTGGTCAACGAGCTGTCGCAGAGTCGCAGCGGCGTCGACCTGGCCGCTGCGCTGGCTTTCCTGTTGCAGACGCTGGCCCCGCTCGACGTTGCGACCCGCGGATTCCTCGATGGCACAAAGCGTTACGAGGAACAGCGGGCCCGCGCCGAAAATCTGGCCGACCGCGACGAGTTCCGCAGCGCCTTGGTGAATTCGCTGCAGGAGGGTTTCTTCGTCGCCAATCACGAAGGGGCGGTCACCGAAGTCAATGAGGCATTCACCAAAATAACCGGCCACCCGGGGCACGATGTCCCCTATGCGTGGCCGCACCCGTGGCTGGTCGACAAGAAAGCGGCGCATCAACAACAGCTGCGACTCAACCAGGAGAACCACGTTCAGTACGAGACACCGATTCGGCACCGAGATGGCCGGCTGGTGTGGGTGACGGTCAACATCAACAGGGTCACGGCTGTGGTCGGCGATCACGCCAATAACGCAGTGTATGTCGGGACGATTCGCGACATCACCGCCGAGCGTGCCTTTGCGGCACGAGAAAGCGCGGTGCTGCGCTTGGCCACCGCCGTTGGCGTGGCGAAAAGCGTGGCCGAGGTGCTCACGATCACCCTCGATGAGTGCCGCCTCGCGCTCGACGTACACCGAGTGGTCGCCGCGGTGTGGCCGACCAACGGTGGCGAACCGACGATTCAGGTGGCTGGCGAAAACGCCGCCGTGCCCTGGCGTCAACTGGATCCGTTGCTACGCCAAATATTTCAACAGGCGCGTCATCAACTACCGCTTACAGTGCAGCCGATCGAGTCACCGAATAATCCGGGCGCATCGGGCGGAATCGTCGCAGTGCTCACCGGCGGAGGAGACGTCGCATTGTGGCTGGAGCTCCGGGTACCCCGCCGGGTCAGCGCGGAGGACCGGTTACTGGCCACCGTGCTCGTCGGCCACCTCGGGTTGGCAATACAGCATGTGCGCCAATTCGAGACGGCACGCGAGACGTCGCTGACACTGCAGCACGCGATGCTGGCGCCGACGGAACTGCCGCCCGGCTTCGCGGTCCGCTACGAACCCGCGGTCTTGCCGTTGGAGATCGGCGGCGACTGGTATGACGTGCTGCGGCTCGGTGACCACCGGATCGGCATTATCGTCGGCGACTGCGTGGGACGCGGCCTGTCCGCGGCCGCGGTGATGGGTCAGCTTCGCAGCTCTGCACGCGCGCTGCTGCTCACCGGGGCTGAGCCGGCCATGCTGCTCGAAGAACTCGACGCCGTGGCCGAGCTGATCCCAGATGCGTTCTGCACCACCGTTTTCCTCGCGGTCCTGAACACCGATTCCGGTGAATTCTGCTACAGCTGCGCAGGCCACCTGCCGGCTGTGCTGGCCGCGCCGCGCTCCGAGCCGACGCTGCTCGCTGACGCGCGCTCGGTTCCGCTGGCGGTGCACCGCAAGGCCTCTCGCCCGCAGGCGTGCGTGGTCCTGCCACCCGGTTCGACGTTGATGCTCTACACCGACGGACTGGTTGAGCGGCGTGAGGTCTCGATTGACGACGGTATCGCGCGGGTTAGTGCGACGGTGGGCGGCGGGATGAACCTGACCGTCGATGCCCTCGCGGACGCGGTGCTCGCCGAGATGGCGCCGCCAACGGGATACGACGATGACATCGCGATCGTCATCTACCGGCATCCCCACGCGCCGTTGGCGATTGACATGACGGCAGCGGCCGAACAATTGAGCGACGTCCGGCATCAGCTCGGCGCGTGGATGCGGGCCGCCGCCATTCCGGAAGAAACGATCGCCGACATCACCCTGGCGGTCAACGAGGCGGCCGCCAACAGCATCGAGCACGCCTACCGAGGACATCAGCCGGGCAAGGTGCACATCGAAGGCGAAAACGACGGCGCTCGAGTGCATGTGCGGATCATCGACAAAGGTTCATGGAAGCCCGCGCCCGCCGACCCCGGCGTCCGCGGACGCGGGCTACTGCTGATCCGGGCGGTCAGCGACTGGCTCGAGATGGACTGCACTCCGTCGGGAACCACGGTGAACATGAGTTTCCATTTGCCCGACATGGCGTCGTCCCACGCCGAATAGAGGAGCTCTCGAGTGGCACAACAGCTCGTCGAACGTATCAACACCCTCGTCGATGACGACGCTGCGCACTTGGTGGAGATGTTCAAAGACATTCACCGCAATCCCGAGCTGGGCTTTAAGGAGACCCGCACCGCGGAAATCGTTGCGAAGGCATTGACCGACTTGGGTTTTGAGGTAACGACCGGGATCGGTGGCACCGGTGTCGCGGCGATCTTGCGCAACGGCCCCGGCCCGACCGTCATGTACCGCGCTGACATGGATGCACTTTCCGTCGAAGAAGCGACCGGGCTGGACTACGCGAGCAAGGTACGGGTCGGGCGCGACGACGGCAGCGAATCGCCCGTCGCGCACGTCTGCGGTCACGACGCCCACGTCGTCTGGATGCTCGGGATGGCCAACGTTCTGTCGCAGATCACCGACGCCTGGTCGGGCACCCTGGTGCTGATCGGTCAGCCCGCCGAGGAACTGATCGCCGGTGCTAAGGCCATGGTCGACGACGGACTCTACGATGTAGTGCCCACACCGGATTACTTCGTCGCGATGCACACTGCGCCTGTGCCGGTCGGCATGGTGGCCGCTTCCGGTGGCTCGCTGATGTCGGGCACCGACCAGATCGACATCGTGTTCAAGGGCGTGGGCGGTCACGGGTCGATGCCGCAGCTGACCAAGGATCCGGTGCTGATGGCTGCGCTGGCCATCGTGGAGTTCCAGACGATCGTCAGCCGCACCATTGCCCCCCAGGAGACCGCGGTCTTGAGTGTCGGTGCGGTGCAGGCCGGCTCCGTCAACAACGTGATCCCTGATCGTGCACTGCTGAAGGTCAACCTGCGGTGGTTCAGCCCGCACGTCCGCGACCAGCTAATCGCCGGGTTGCGAGCGGTCAGCAACGGTATCGCGCGCACCTACGGGATGGGAGAGGAGCAGTTGCCGGTCATCACGATGGGAGGCGGCTCCACGCCGCTGGTCAATGACGAGCGACTCGCCGCCCGGCTCGCCGGTGCACTCGGCAAGGTCATCGACTCCGGGAACGTCGTGACCCAGCTCCCGGCCGTTACGGCTTCCGAGGATTGCCATCTACTCAAAGGGCCGCACGCCGATGTACCCCTGAGCTACCTTTTCGTCGGCGTGGCCGACCCGCGGGTCTGTGCCGAGGCGTCCGCGGCCGGCAAGCTGTTTCCCTACTCCCCGCACAGTCCGGACTACGTCGTCGACCTGGCCGCAATTCCGTTCGGCGCCAAGGTCGCCAGCTACGTCATGCTGGAGTTGCTCGGCAGGCCCGGGTAACGTCGGCGGCTACGGCAGCACCGTGTGCATCAACATCACGTCGTAGGCCGACCACAGCGACAGGTTGAAGTACAAGTCCCTGCCCGACGACCAGGGATGGATCATCGGCGCATAGATGCCGCCGGGCATCGAAAACGACGACACCAGTGGTTGTTCCGGACTCCATGGTCCTTCCGGACGCGGCGCGGTCCGCGCCACGACGTCGTTGCTGCCGCCGTTGGTGTAGAGCACGAGGTATTGCTTGAGATAGTCGTTGTATTGCGCTGACATCTCACCGACGGGCCCCGGGAAGATCGGCGTCGCCGCGCTCGGGTCCATGGGCACCCAGCCCTTCCCCTCACCGTTCCAGTACTGGTACTTGCTCAGGTCCGGCAGCTGGCCCGGGGGAACTCGCGACAGGAACGCCGGGCCGCCGCGTCCGGACGGCGTCCCGAAGGAATAGAGATAGCCGTCCCGCCCCTTCATGAACGCGCCCATCTGAAAGTTCTCATTGCCCGGGAAGTACCGGCCGCCCGGGACAGTGTCCGCCGACGCCAGCCGGATACTGCCGGGGAAGATCCCCCAGCTCTGGCCGTTGTCAACGGATCTCGCGATTCCCGAGTAGTTCGTCGACCATTCCCCGTCGCGGCCCCAGTTCTTGATGGACATGAAGCTCATGTATTGGGTTCTGCCAAGGGACGTCGCTGAAGTCGGAATGATGCCGGTCTCGTGCGAAGCCTTGTGGATGCTGTTGAGGACTTGTTTGGACAGGCCCGGGGCCCATACCGGTGAGCCGGAGTACGGGCTGTTCGGCACCCCGTCGGCGACGTGGATGCCGTGGGACAGATCGCGGTCCTGGCTGCGGAACAGCACGTTGTACCGCCATTGCTGGCCACGCACAGCGCAGTACCCGAAGGTGTCACCGAAGGCCATCAAGACCTGTCGGCCCCCGGGATCGCCGTTATCCCAGGGGATCCCGAGGTCGGTCCCGGAGATGCCGAAGCGTTCGAGGGTGTGGTTGGGACTGTTCGGTCCGGTCACGAAGTCGACCAGCGAGGTCGGCGCACCGCCGACCGCGGCGGGAGGAGGTGGCGGCGGCGCCGGAACCGCCTGCGGAACCGCCTGATTGACGTTCGGGGGCCCTGCGACGGCGCCGGGCGGAGTGGGTACCGGGGCTACCGCGTCCTGCAGTCGCGCCTGCTGTTGGGTCAGAGGTTTAAGGAGGGAACCGAAGGATTGGATCAGCGGACCCAGTTTTGGCAGCGGGGCGTTCTCGTTCGTACCCCGAGGCCTGCGCCCGGTCGGTGGTGCGACGACCGGTGCGGGCGCAGGCATGTCCGGGAGTGCCGCCGGGGGCGGGGCGTTCGCTTCTGGCGCGTTGCAGGGCGTGGCGCTCACCGGTGGCGCGACAGCGATCGGAAGAACCAGTCCGAGAGCGGTTGCCGACGCCACCGACATTGAAACCATTCGACGCATCGCCGACATGTCCCACCTTTCCAAGGGCGACCCGTCGCATTGACGGCCGCGGTTGGCTCATGTGACGATAGTGGTGGATGTGGCCGATGTTGCTGCCGAGTTTTTAATAGGTATACAACCGTGACCGTGTCGCAACCCATTTGGGTAGCGACGGAAAGCGCCCTTAGACAAGCGACTTCGGCAGGTGATGCCGCGCGCGTAGTCGGCTCAGAAGTTATTGCAGGTGGCGGCGATTCCCTGGATAAGTCCAAAATACTGCTGAGCCCTTGGCGAGCCCTGCATCTGCTGAGCCATCGCCAACCGTTGACTCGGCGGCGAGGCGAGAAACTGACGCAAAGCGGACTGCGCCATGGGCGACGAGTTGAATTGCGCGGCGGCTGCCGGATCTTGCGCATTGAGCGCCGCCATCACCTGCGGGTAACTGCAGGTTGTGTTGACTATCGGACCCAGGTCAGGATCTGCGGACGCGACCCCGGCCGCAGCGGCCAGCGACAATGCCAGACCGGCGACCGTGACAGCCAGTCTGGTCAAAGGCCGTTTGATCATTTTTACTCTCCTTCTCGCGGATTGCACCGAGCGGAGTGCGCCCTTGCGTACGACATCAGGTTCTACGACTCACCGACGCCGAGCTGCCGGCGAGATCCGGCAAACCGATCGGGCACCCGGACGTGCCGGTGATGACCATTTCCGGCGAGGTCGAGCGGCTGCGTGTCGGCGTCGCGGGCGACGCGTCCGGGCGGCGCGGACCCGTCCTGCCCTGCCAACAGCAGGGACCGAGCCACCGAACGGGACGCCAACGACTCAAGGAGGAAACTGGCCGGGCGCGGGCGCACTCGTTGCGGCCACCAGAACCAGCGTCCCAGCAGCGCGGCGACCGACGGCGTCATGAACGAGCGAACGATGAACGTGTCGAACAACAAACCGAGGCCGATGGTCGTGCCGATCTGGCCGATAACCCGCAACTCGCTGACCGCCATAGAAGCCATCGTGAAAGCGAACACCAGCCCTGCCGTGGTGACGACCT
>Ga0335075_10000632_pt1 | contig 60662 bp, 54 predicted proteins | sample Lox_Sample_24_FD_206723 | JGI IMG/M metagenome (GOLD analysis project Ga0335075, IMG submission 206723) | Soil microbial communities from Loxahatchee National Wildlife Refuge, Florida, United States - Lox_Sample_2.4 | ecosystem: Environmental > Terrestrial > Soil > Wetlands | place: USA...
ACCATGTCGTAAAGCGCCTGACCCATGCCGTGCAGGCGCTGGAACTCGTAGGCTGCTCCGTCGGGGGCCAACGCCAGTACCGCCGCTATGGTCAGCGCGTTGTGCGTGGCGAACTGCGGATGGATGACGTCGGACGCAGCGAACAGGCGGCGCGCGCAGACGAGGTAGGCGGTGTCTGTTACAGCCTTTGACGTGTACACCGGGAAGCTGTCGAGCCCACGCTCCTGGGCGCGCTTGATCTCCGCATCCCAATAGGCGCCCTTGACCAGTCTCACGGTCATGCGCCGGCCGGTCTGCCTGGCGAGCTCCGCGACCCAATCCAACACCAGCGGCGCCCGCCTGCCGTAGGCCTGGACGGCGAGTCCCAGCCCCGCCCACTCTCGCGTGGCGACATCACGCGCCAGGGCTTCCAGGACATCGAGCGACAGGTCGAGCCGATCCGCTTCCTCGGCATCGATGGTCAACCCGATGCCCGCGCTGCAGGCCTGGCGGGCGAGAGAGGCCATGCGGGGAACGAGCCTCTCCATGACCCTGGGATACTGCGTCAACGAGTAGCGCGGCTCGAGAGCGGACAGCTTAACCGAGATGCCGGAACGGGCGTGAACGGAGCCCGGCGGCTGCGATCGCAGCGCTTCGATGGCAGCCGCGTAGGCGTCGAGATATCGCTGCGCATCGCTGTCGGAACGCGCGCCTTCGCCCAGTACATCGAAGGAGCAGAGCGACAGCTCGCGGTTTCGGCGGCCGCGGGCGAGAGCCGACTCGATCGACTCTCCGACGATGAACGCGTGTCCCATCATCCGCATGGCCCGGCGCAGAGCGGCGCGCACCACTGGTGCCATGACCGGGGTGAGCAGCGGGCGCTTCGCACTCCCTGTCAGTGACGCGCTCGCGTCGGGCAGCAGCCGGCTGGCGGTACCCAGCAATGCTATGGACAGCCGGGTGGTGAGGTCGGAGCTCTTCGTGCCGCCTTCACGCAAGGCCGCCAGCCGCTCGGCGATCAGGCGATCGGCGCAGCCGGGATCCGGAGTACGCAGCAGCGCCTCGGCGAGGCTCATGAGCGCCTTGCCCTGCCGGCTGTCGAGCGGGAACTGGTCGAGAAGCGACTCCGCCAGCGGCCGGGAGCGCGCGTGGTCCCGAGCCGCCTCGACCCAGCGGATAGCGCGGCCGCGGGCGGCTTCGAGCCTCCCCGTCAGCGGAAGCAGCTCCTCGCGCATCTCCGCGACCGCCTCCCGCTCGGGCCGCAGCGTGGCGGCGCGGATGCGCTCGCGTAGGGTGCCGAGGCGTTCGCTCTCGTGGGGTGGACGGATCGTGCGGAGCTCGGGGACGGCGGCCATGATTGATCGGGCTTCCAGCAATAACTAGTTGATTGTGCTTATGATAGACGGCAGAGTAGAGGATAGTTTTACGTTTAGGCGCTATTAGCAGCAAAGTTAACTACCATGCCGCCCAAAATACCTTCGGCGCAGCAGAACCCGCCACCGGCTGGGGACCGGCGGCTCGACCGCATAGACCGCAAGCTTCTCGCGAGGCTTCAGCAGGACGGACGCATCCCGGTGTCGCAGCTGGCGCGGGAGGTCAATCTGACCATCACGCCGACCCTGGAGCGGGTGCGGCGGCTCGAGGCCGGCGGCTTCATCGACGGCTATTTCGCGCGCCTCAACCCCCGCAAGCTGGGACTCGGCCTGCTGGCCTACGTCGAAGTCTCACTGGATCGCACCACCCCCGAGGCCTTCGAGCACTTCAAGGAAGTGGTGCGGGCGCACGACGAGATCATGGAATGCCACATGGTCGCCGGCGGCTTCGATTACCTGCTCAAGGTGCGCGTCAAGGACATGGAGACCTACCGCACCGTGCTCGGTGACACTATCGCATCCGTGCGCGGCGTGCAGCAGACGCACACCTACTTCGTGATGGAGGAAGTCAAATCAACTCACGCGATCGTGATCCCCGAGGGCTAGCACAACGCGTGTTTCCAACGTGCGAATCGACGTCGTGCATAACGCAACAAACGACGGCATTTCTCGACGAACCTTTTTGATTCACGCAGTTTTGAGGCTTCTCCTGCGGCCCTGCCCGTGCTCTAATTTTTCGCATCGATGACATATCGGTGCGCCAGGGAGGCTGGGCACATGCACGCTTTGAGAGAGGAGATTCCCGTGGAAGACGATCTGCACGAATTGCGAACCTCGATCGATCAAAAACTGGAAAGGTTCGACGCGAAGCTGGAGAGGCTCGATGCGAAGCTGGACGCCGGCTTCCAGAGACAGGATGTCAAACTCGCGGGCATGCTCCAGCAGTTGGGTGCCAGGGTCACGGCTCAGGATGAGAGATTCGAGAGGCAGGACGCCAAGCAGGTGATGCTCCTCGGCAAGCTGGATGCGAGGTTCGAGAGGCAGGATGAAAGGTTCGAGAGGCGTGATGCCAAAATCGAGGCCAGGTTCGAGAGGATGGAGGCCAAGATCGACAGGGGCTTCGAAGCGCTGAGCTCGCGGCGGTTCGCCGCGTGGCTCGCCGTGCTCACGTCGGCGGCGACGATCGCGGCGGCCGTTCTGGCCTTCGTCCTCGGCGGTTCGCACGGGCACTAAACGATCGGAACCCACGCGCCGGAGGCGCCCGGCGCTGTAATTCAGGCCAGATGCTGCGCGATCAGGGCTCGCGCAAGCTCGAAGTCCGTCTGTTCTTGCGCGCGGCGGTCGTCCAGCTCCGCCAGAATGTTCTCCTGTACCGCTCCGCGCCGCAGCGCCTCGGCATAGGGGATCTCCGGATGGAACATCACCATGGAGTAGCGGGGGATGAACTGGTCGGGAAAGCGGCGCTCGAGCTCCATCGCGAGTGTCTTGCGGCGAAGGTAGGCCGGATCGCGCACCGTGTCGCGCATCTCGACGTAGTTCTCCAGGGCCATCTGCGCGATCGCGTTGGTGTTGGGGAGGCGGGCGCGCTCGAAGTCGGCGAATAGCGAATCCCAAGTGTCGTGCTGATCGAAGAGGTCATCGAGGACCCGACAGTCTTCGAAGGCCGCATTCATCCCCTGGCCGTGGAAGGGAACGATGGCATGTGCCGCGTCGCCGAGCAGCAGCACCCGGCCCTCGATGTGCCAGGGCATCGTATGGACGGTGCCCAGCAGACCCTGCGGATGAGCCGAGAATTCCTCAACGAGATTCGGCATGAGTTGCAACGCGTCCGGAAACTGACTCTGGAACAGCGCGCGCACGCGATCGGGGCTGGTGAGCGAGTCGAAGCTGTCAGGACCGCTGTGTGCGAGGAAGAGGGTGGCGGTGAAGCTGCCGTCGGTGTTGGGCAGCGCGATGAGCATGAAGCCGCCACGCGGCCAGATGTGTAGAGCGTGCGGCTCCATCGCGGGGTGCCCGTCGCGTGCCGCGGGGATCGTCAGTTCCTTGTAGTCATGGTCCAGCCGGTCCTCCCGCACGGTGAGGAGGCCGGCGTGGGCGAGGCTCGAGCGAACGGCCGATCCGGCGCCGTCGGTGGCGAAAGTCGGCGCAATGGGCACGTCGTATTCGTATTCGCCTTTGCCGTCCGCGTCTTCATCGCGGAAGCGCAGCGTGCCGGCCGCCGGCTGGGCTGCCAGACAAGTTTGCAGGAATTGCGGGCGCACCCGCGGGTGCCGGGCGGCCTCTTCGATCAGGACGCGGTTGAGGTCGGCGCGGCTGACGGAATAGATGACCTCGCTCTCACGTTGGCCGTAGGGCTGCAGCTGAGTCTCGCCCGACGGAGAGTGAACCATCCGCCCCCGCATGGGGATCAGGAGCGGTCGGATTCGCTCCATCACGCCAGCCCGCTCGAGTGCGGCAATGCCTCGGGCGGCGAGAGCCAGGTTGATGGAGCGGCCCCGCTCACCCTGCGCGAGCCGCGGGTCGGGCCGGCGATCGTAGAGATCGACCGCGAGCCCCCGGCGCGCCAGCAGCACCGCCAGCAGCGCGCCCGCGAGGCCGGCGCCGACGATGTTGACCGGGCGATCGGCGGGCGGTATCACGGTTGAGGCATCACGGCTGAGGCATCACGGCTGAGGCATCAACGGCTGAGGCATCACGGCTCGAGGCGCAGCGCCTCCGCCAGCGCCTGGGCGCCGCGGAAGGTATCTGCGAACGTGTTGTAGAGAGGGATCGGAGCCAGGCGGATCGTGTCGGGCTCGCGCCAGTCACCGATCACGCCCTGCGTGGTGAGGGCATCGAATACGCGCCTGCCCCGGCGCTGGGGGCCCTTGACGCGGATGGACAACTGACAGCCGCGCGAGTCTGCGGCTCGTGGTGTGATCAGCTCGAGATCGGGCGCCAGGCGATCGAGGAGATATTCCAGATAACCCGTGAGCGCCACGGATTTTTGCCGCAGCCTTTGCATCCCCGCCTCGTCGAAGATCGCGAGCGAGGCGATGAGGGGAGCGGCCGAAAGGATCGGCGGATTGCTGATCTGCCAGCCGGCGACCCCGGGTGCGGCGTGAAACTCCGGCCGCATCTGGAATCGCGTCGCCGGCTCGTGGCCCCACCAGCCTGCCAGGTGGGGACGCTCATGGCGCTCATGGACGAAGCACCCGCCGATCGCGCCCGGGCCGGCATTCAGGTACTTGTAGCTGCACCAGACGGCGAAGTCCGCGTCGATGTCGTGCATGGCGAGCGGCATGTTGCCGATGGCGTGGGCGAGGTCGATTCCGACCACGCAGCCGGCACGATGGGCCGCGCGCGTGATTCTGCCCAGATCGAAGGCCTGACCGGTCCTGTACTGCACGCCGGGCCACAGGACGAGCGCCACTTCGGCACCGTGCTCTTCGAGGTATTCCTCGAACTGTTCCTCCGGGATGGTGTCCGCATTCGCGGGCGGGGACAGCTCGATCAGCGCGTCCCGGACGTCGAGTCCCCGCCACGCAATCTGGGACGCGACGGCGTGCCGATCGGAGGAGAAAGCGCCGGCCTCCATGAGGATGCGGCGCCTCTCGCCGCTCGGACGATAGAACGCCGCGAGCAGCAGATGGAGGTTGACCGTCAGCGAGCTCATTGCCACGACCTCGGCGGGTCGAGCGCCCGCGAGAGTCGCGAGCCCGCCGCGGAGGTTCTCGTGATAGGGGATCCAGGGCCGGTGCGCATGCTCGTGCCCCAGGACCGCGAGCTTCGCCCAGTCATCCAGCTCCTCCATGACGATCCCGCGGGCCGCCAGAGGCATGAGTCCGAGGGAATGTCCGCACAGATACACCAGCGGTTCGCCGCCGCCGCCGCGCGGCAGCGCGAATCGCTCCCGAAAGCCGCGCAGCGGATCCGCCGCATCCAGGCGGCGACCGAACTCGACCGTCGGCTCGTAGTTGATGACTGCGGTGCCATCCGTCCGCGGGGCGATCGAGTCAGTACGCTGGGTCATAGGGCATCAGAGCGTCACGCGATAGAGCAGCGGTCGACTTGGAACGGCGTCGCCGTTGATCGCCGGCGTCTGCAGCTCGAGCAGGTACGGGCCGTCGGCTGCCTCATCTGGAATGTACGCCAGCTCGGTGATCGTGCACTGCGGCCGCGCCGCGCCGGCCAGAGACGTTTCTCCCGGCCGCAGCCCGAAGAAGAGCCGGTGTGCGGTGAGCCGTCCCTCGTCGTGCGACCGGTCGATCGACGGCAGGTCCACCACGAGATGTTCGATGCCGCGGTCCACCAGGTATCCGGCCGCCTCGCGCGTCAGGTAAGGCGGCGTGACGTCCGTGTAATCGCGCGTGCGTTTGGCGAGATCGTTGGGGAGCGTGCGGATCACCAGGGCTCGCGCTGCGAACCGCGGCTGCTGCCGCTCTACCGGCCAGCCTGCCTGCAATGCGGCGCGGGTCACCAGGTGATCGTTGGATTGCGGTATGGGATCCGAGGTCTCAGTTGTCTCGGCGGACGGTGCCGCTCTTATTGAAAGCAGCAGCGCCGGCAGCAGGCCCCGGGGAACGACGCGCTGCGCATGCAGCGGCTCCCGTGTCAGATGGCCCGCGCACTCGGTGTGCGTGCCGTTGCAGTGCGGGATCAGCGTGATCGCCTCGCAGTTGCAACTCGCGCCGCGGGCCACGGAGCCCGAGAAACCCGGGACCGAGCAAGGTTGCGAGCCGGCGCGCGGTGCGCCGAAGTGCCGCGCCTGGGGGCCGTGGAAGTCGAGCTCCACGCTCAGGTCGAACGGCCGCGACAGGTCGATCCGGACCTCGCGCCCGTCGACCTGCAGCCGGGCATTCAACCGGGGCGCTCCAGCACCGCGCCACAGTGCCCGCAGGTCCGCTGTTGCGCCCTGGTGTAGAAGCGCTCGAACACGGGCGGCAGCTGCTTCTCGATGTCGGTCAGCTCGATGAATTCCTCGTGCAGCAGGCTGCCGCAGCGCTCGCAGTACCACTGGAAGCCGTCGCGCTCGCCCGGCATGCGCCGCCGCTCGACGACGAGCCCCACGGTGTTGGCAGGCCGCCGCGGGGAATGCGGCACGTCCGGCGGCAGCAGCAGGACCTCTCCCTGGCGTATCGGCACATCCACCGGGCGGCCGTCCTGCATCGTCTTCAGCACGATGTCGCCCTCGAGCTGATAGAAGAACTCCTGCCCCGGGTCGACGTGATAGTCCTGTCTGGAGTTGGGACCGCCGATCACCATGATGATGAAATCGCCGTCCTCGAACACCCGCTTGTTGCCGACGGGCGGCTTCAGGACGTGCCGGTTCTCATCGATCCAGCGGTGCAGGTTGAACGCTTGCAGACTCATGCCGGGCTCCTCATTCGTCTGGCGACTGATAACCGGCGCACGACACCGCGATCGGGGTGCGTCCGCCGGGGCCGTTGCCGTCGAGATCGATCGCGGTGAGCGCGCCGCCCCATACGCAACCCGAGTCGAGCCCGATGACGTCGTCGCGCACGATGAGGCCGAGCGCCGACCAGTGACCGAACACGACTCGGGTGCCGCGCGTGCAGCGGTCCTCGACGTCGAACCACGGCAGCCACTGGGAGCCGGCCGGCGGAGGCTTCCCCTTGAGACGCAGGTTGATACGCCCCGCGCCGGTGCAGACGCGCATGCGCGTCAGTACGTTGATCGCGAAGCGCAAACGATCGGGGCCCTGGAGATCCGCACTCCAGTGGTCCGGCTCGTCTCCATACATGTGATCGAAGAGCCGGCGCGGATCGTTGCGCAACGCAGATTCAACTTCGCGCGCCAGTTCCAGCGTCGTTTCGACCGTCCATTGTGGAACGACACCGGCGTGCACCAGGAGATCTCCCGCCTCGAGATGGGCCAGCGGCCGGGTCGCGAGCCACTCGAGCAGGGTGTCGCGGTCGGGGGCCGACAGGATCTCATCCAGCGTGTCCGAGCGGCGGGCGTTGCGGCAGCCGCAGGCGACGGCCAGCAGGTGCAGGTCATGGTTGCCGAGTACCACGATGGCGTTGTCGCCGAGGGCGCGCACGAAACGCAGCGCCTCGAGCGATTGCGGTCCGCGATTCACCAGGTCGCCGACGAACCAGAGCCGGTCGCGGTCAGCGGAGAAGCCCGTCCGGGTGACGAGCGTCCGCAGCTCATCGCAGCATCCCTGAATGTCGCCGACGGCATATCGGCTCACTGCAGTATTCCGGGAATCGCGAGCCGGAAGGGCGCGATCGGCGCATCGAAATGCTCGCCGTCGGCGTCCACCATCTGGTAGCTGCCTTCCATCGTGCCCACCGGGGTCTCGAGGACGGCGCCGCTCGAGTAGCGAAAACCCTGCCCGGGCTCGAGGTGAGGCTGCTCGCCGACGACGCCCTCGCCACGGACCTCCTTCACCCTGCCGTTTGCGTCGGTGATGATCCAATGCCGCGTCAGCAGCTTGGCCGCGCGCTCGCCGTCGTTGCGGATGGTGATGGTGTACGAGAAGACATATCGCTGCTCGCCGGGGCTCGACTGCTCGTCGAGGTAGCTGGTCGAGACTTCGACGCGGATCTTGTGCGGCTCCTGGCTCATGCGGTCGATTTTACCCGGGAGCGGCTTTGCCCACCCGCACCGCGAGCACGTCGCAGGGCGCGGCGTGCAGGACGGTGTCCTCGGTGAAATTCACCAGAATCGACAGGCCGTGACGCTCGCGGCTGCCGATCACGATGAGATCGACCTGGCGCTCGCGGGCGACCCGCACGACCTCCGCCTTGACGTTTCCGGACTCCACGCGGTGCACGGCGCCCGGGAGGCCCAGCTCCTCCGCGAGTGCGGCCAGGCGCTGGCGTGCGCGCACCAGCAACTCGTCCTCGATGCGCACCGCGGGCATGAGGGTCTCGCCCATCGGCTCGACCGGCATGAATTCCACCACATGCAGCAGCTCCAGCTCCGCGCGCAGAGTGGCCGCCAGATCGCGTGCGCGCCTGCCGATCTGCAGGCTGTCCTCGGTCAGATCGACGACGAGAAGGATGCGACGATACGGGTAAGTGGACATGAGGCGGCCCTCGAAGGTTCTCCAGTCCCCACAGCCTAACCTAGCCGGGCGGCAGCTTCACCTTGCTCGCAATGGCATTGAAGAGGACCGGCGACACCGTCTCCGGCCGGGCCGACGGATCCACCCCGGAGCTCTCTATCTGCTCCGCCGTCGCAAGTCCACGTAGGGCATTGCGGAGGGTCTTGCGACGGTGGGAAAAGGCTGCCGCAACGACGGCAGGGAATGCTGGGCACGGCGCGAATTCCGGGGCGGCGCGAACCACCAGGCGCGCGACGGCCGACCACACCCGTGGCGGCGGCCGGAAAGCTCCGGGACCGACATCGAACAGCCGCTCGACCTCCACCCATGGAGACAGCATCACCGTGAGGCGTCCATACGCGGCATCGCCCGCGCGGGCTGCCATGCGCGCGACCACCTCGCGCTGCAACATTACGTGCAGATCCTGGATGTCGTCGACGCTCCGGAGGAGATGAAAGAGCAGCGGCGTCGAGATGTTGTAGGGAAGGTTGCCGACGAGCCGCAACTTTCGGCCGCGTTGCCGTGCAAGCGCGCTGAAGTCGACCCGGAGCGCGTCCTCGTTGCGCAGATGGAATCGCGGCTCACCGCCCCATTCCTCGCGCAGCAGGGCGGCAAGGTCACGATCGATCTCGATCGCATCGAGCGCGCCGCAGTCGGACTCCAGCAGGTGCCGGGTGAGCGCGCCCCGGCCGGGACCGATCTCGACCAGGGCGTCGCCGCTTCGCGGCGCGATCGCGGCGGCGATCCGCTCGATCACGGCCGGATCGTGCAGAAAGTGCTGTCCGAATCGCTTTCTGGGCCTGATCCCGGGACCGGCCGGGCGCATCACGCGGCCCGCGACGCGAGCTGCACCGCGAGATCAATGGCTGCCGCCATGCTTCCCGGGTCTGCCAGGCCCGTGCCGGCGAGGTCGAGCGCGGTGCCGTGGTCGACCGACGTGCGCAGGATCGGCAGGCCGAGGGTCACGTTCACGGCCTCTTCGAAGCCCGCGTGCTTGATCACCGGCAGCCCCTGATCGTGATACATGGCAAGCACCACGTCGAAATCGGCGAGTACGCGCGGCACGAAGGCCGTATCCGCGGGCAGGGGTCCGGAGATCCGCAGGCCGCACTCGCGCATGCGCGCGATCGCCGGGGCGATGACCCCGATCTCCTCATCGCCGAGATGTCCGCCCTCGCCGGCGTGAGGGTTGAGTCCGCAGACCGCGATCCGCGGCCGGCCGAGATCCCACCATCGCGCAAGGTCCCGGTCGATGATCTGCAGCACTTCGCAGAGCGAGTCGATCGTGATGGCAGCGCTCACGCGCGCAAGCGGCAGATGCGTCGTGGCCAGCGCAACGCGCAGCGATGCGGTCGCCAACATCATCACCGGCCGCGGCGCACGGGTACGATCCGCCAGGAACTCCGTATGGCCCATGAAAGGGATGCCGGCGTCGTTGATGACGCCTTTGTGAACAGGCGCCGTCACGATCGCGGCAAACTCGCCGCTGACCGCGCCATCGCAGGCGCGCTCCACCAGTTGCACGACGCATGGACTGTTACGCGTCTCGAGTCGGCCGGCAACGGCCGCCACCCGCAGCGGATGGTGTTCCACCGCGAGTGTTCCGGGGATGTGCCGGTGGGATGACCTGTCGTAGGTCCGCAGCTCGACGTCGATGCCGAGCGCGCGGGCGCGTTCGGCCAGCATTTCCCGGTCGCCCAGACAGACGAGGTCGCAGTCGAACTGCCGCGCCGCGACGGCCAGGCACACGTCGGGCCCGATGCCCGCAGGCTCCCCCGAGGTCAGTGCGATGCGCGGCACACGCGGGCCCCCGGGCGGTCAGCCCGTCATGACCTTCACGTACGCGTCATCCCGCAGGTGCTGCAGCCACAGCTCCGTGTTCTCGTCGGCCTTGCTGGCGCGGATCGCCTCCATCGCATTCAGGCGAACGACTTCCTGCGTGGCGTCATGGTTGCGGCGCCCGAGGAGCTGCGCGATGTGCCAGCCGAACTGGGTCTTGAACGGCTGGCTGATCTCGCCCACCTTCAGCTGCGCGACCTGCGCGGAGAAAGTCGGATCGTAGACATCGGGGCTCTGCCAGCCGAGATCGCCGCCTTCCGAGGCGGAGCCCGGATCCTGCGAGGCGGCCGCGGCCGCGACCGCGAAGCTCTCACCACCCATGATCTTCTGCCGGATCTGCTCCAGCCTCTGCCGCACGGTCGCATCGTCCTGCAGCGCGTTGGTCTTGAGGAGGATGTGACGCACGTGGATCTGCTCCACGATGTCCTTCTTATGCGGGGTGCGCACCTGGTTGAGCTTGACGATGTGGATTCCGGTCGGCGTGCGCAGCGGCGCGCCGACCTGTCCGGGCTTGAGGCCGAGGATGAGGCTGGAAAGAAACGTGGGCAGCTCCGAGCCCTGGCGCCAGCCGAGCGAGCCGCCCTGCAGCGCGTCCTCGCTGTTGGAATAGGCGACCGCGAGCTTGCCGAAGTCCTCGCCCTTGCTGGCTCGCTGGTAGACTTCCTGGGCGCGCTGCTGCGCCTGGGCGATCTGGTCCGGGGTCGCATTCGGCGGCACCGCGATCAGAATGTGCGACACGTTGTATTCCTCATTGGCCACGGGTTGCTTGGCCTGCTTCGCCAGGAACTGGTCGATCTCGCGCGGCGTCACCACGATGCGCTGCAGCACGTCCCGCTGCCGCAGGAGCCCGAGCGTGAGCTGCTGGCGCATCTCCTCGCGGTAGCTCGCATAATCGATCCCCTGCTGCGCGAGTACCGACGGCAGATCGGAGAACGGGATGTTGTTGCGCTTGGCGATATCCGCGAGTGCCGCGTTCAGCTGGTCGTCGGAGATGGTGATGCCGTCGCGATCCGCCTGCTCCAGCTCGATCCGCTGCAGGATCAGGCGATCGAGCACCTGCTTGCGCAGAACGCTCTCCGGCGGCAGCGCCATGTTCTGCGACTGCAGCCGGGTCGTGACCTCCTGCATCTGCTCGTCCACCTCGCTCTCCATCACCACGCCGTCGTTGACGACGGCGGCGATGCGGTCGAGCAGTGTGCCCTGGGTCGAGAGGTCGCGGGTCTGTGCCAGTGCCTCGCCCTGGAAGGCCAGGGCGCCGAGAAGCAGGACCACCAGGGAAATGGGACCGATGGAAAGAATCCGCCGCATAGCGCTCGTTATCCTCATGGAATGGCCGCTTCACCGGGGGCCATGAATGACCGGGAACCGGCTTCCGGTGGAGTGTAGCCGGGAATCGCCTCCTCCAGAGAGGCATCCGACGCCGATCCGACACCGGCGAGCCCTGTGAGTTCCAGCTGCAGCCAGATGCCCGTATCCTGCGGGCCCGTGCGGGCCGTGCTGGTCAGGGGTCGGGCGCCGACGTAACGACGGGCGCCTAGACGGATGCTCCAGCAGCAGGCCTTGTACTGGAAGCCCGCGAAGCTCTCGAGGGCGCCGTGGTCCGCCAGGGAGTATACCTCCCGGGCGAAGATATCCCAGGACTTGACGACCGGCCACGCGCTGGAGAGCTCCACCTGAGAGACGTTGCAGCTCGGCGTGACGGGAGTGCCGCACAGCGGCGTGGTGATGGTGGTCTGCGGCGGATAGTAGCCGGTGCCCACGGCCGACTCCTCGAGGATGCCGCGCTCGAACCGGTATCCCAGGTTGATGACCCGGTCGGGGGCTGGACGGTACTGGACCTCGATCTCCGCGCGCTGCGACTGCGAGGTCTGCGGGTCCCACTGCAGCGCGCCGTCCGCGCTCCAGTGCTGGAATGCGGTGAGCGCCAGCTGAGCCACGAGATCCGAGCGGCGGTCGGTGCGCTGCACTTCAGTGGGCAGCGTCACCCGGGGCGTCGTGAAATAGAATTCCTGCCCGAAGGTCGCCGTCAGATACTGGCGGCCGTCCAGGGCATTGAGCAGCCTCGTCGTCACTCCCAGGCTCACCTGGTTGGCATCGCCTACACGGTCGGTGCCGACGTAGCGATTGGTGCGGAACAGCTCCACCGGGTCGAGGTCCGGCACGGCGGTGTCGAAGACGGGTAGCTGCGACTGGTTGCGGTAAGGCACGTAGAGATACATCGCCCGCGGCTCCAGCGTGACCGTGCGCTGATCGTGGGAGCCCGCGGCGCGTTCGAGCTCGAGGCCCGTATCCAGGCTGGCAATCGGGAGCGCCCGTGAAGGGGAGGCGGGCTCGCCCGCAACGGTGTTCGACAGCTGGTACTCGGTCGCGCGGTAGCCGACCGACGGGCGTACGAAGTAGCCGGGCCCGACCAGGTTGAGCGAGGTCCTGGGATAGAGGTCGAGCCGCCAGCCCGTGACACCGGTCGAGCGCCGGAAGTCGACCGCCTCCGAATCGAAGCCGTAGCTCAGGACTTCCCCCGGGCCCCAGCCGAAATCGGAGCTCACGGTGATGTCGGGGACGCGCGCGTAAGGCCGCTGATCGAGCGCCAGCGTGCTGTCGATGGTCTGGTACTGCTGGGCCATGCCGGCGATGTTCCAGTGCAGGTCACGGTAGGAAAGCACCGCGCTGCGGTCGAGGAACGGGGTGCTCGTGCCCTCCGGCCCCGTCTCGAAGTCTTCGAAGTACTGGGTATCGCTGACGTTCTCGCCATCCAGCGTCAGCCGCAGGCCGTCGGGCAGGTCGGTGACGTCGACGAGCTTCACGCGGTTGCGGCTCGAGTGATAGACCGCATCATCGGGCAGATAGTCCCACGTGAGCTCGCCGCGCTGCTGCTGGGTGAGGAAGCGGAAATCGCCGCCGACGTCCGCGCCGCGGCGGCTGTACTCCGTCGGCTGGAAAGTGAAATCGGCGTTCGGAGCGATGTTCCAGTAGTAGGGAACAGAGATCTCGGCACCGCTGGTCGAGCTGTCGCCGAGCACCGGGAAGAGAAACCCGCTCTTGCGGACATCGCCGAGCGGAAACGATATCCAGGGCAGGTAGAGGATGGGCACGCCCTTGAAGTCGATGCGCGCATCGCGGCCGGTGCCGACTTTTCTTTTCGTGTCGAGCACGATCCCGGCGGCGCGCAGCACCCAGGACTGATCGTTCACCGGACAGGTCGTGAAAGTAACGTGCGCGAGTCGCATCATCCCCTGCGGGCTGAGCTGCATTTCCCGGGCGGCGCCGCGCGCCGAGCGCTGCACCAGGCTGAAGCTGGCCGACTGGAACTGCGCGCCCGTGGCCGGTGAGTAGCTGCCGCCCGAGCCCGTGACGTGCACCAGCGGATCGGCGTAATCGATGCCGCCCTGGGTACGCAGCGAGTTGTTGTTCCTGTTGTACTCGACATGACTCCCCTTGATCGTGCGGTTGCCCTGGCGCACGACCACGTGTCCGCTCAGGGTGAGCACACCGTTCACGCCGATCATGCTGTCGCTCCTGATGCTGACCGGACCGCCGGATGCGAACGATTTGCCGGCCGCGGGCGGGCGGCTCTTCGGAGGCGCAGTGGTCGGGCTCGATGGAGCTGTCACGGCGGGCGGAGCTGGCGCGGGAGCAGGCGGCGGGTCGGCGCGGACGAGCGGGGAGAGGCCGCCGAACGACAGCAGGGCGGTCCAGAATGGGGTCCGGCGCGGCATGAGGGACGGCATTATAATGGTCGAATGCCTGAGAACGATGCGCGACTCGCGCTCCTGCAAGGTTGGCTGGCGCGCGATCTCGGCCTGCGCCCCGCGCGCATCGAGCGTGCTTCCAGCGATGCCAGCTTCCGACGCTATTTTCGTGTGGTCTGCGATGACTGCACTCTCGTCGCGATGGACGCCCCGCCGGCGACGGAGGACGTCCGACCCTATCTGCGCGTGACGGCATTGCTCGAGCCGCTCGGAATCCACGTCCCGCATGTATTCGAGGCCGACCCGGCCCAGGGATTCGTGCTGCTCGAAGATCTGGGCAGCACCCATTACCTGGCCCAGCTCGGCGCGGGCGGCGACCCGCGGCGCCTCTATGGCGATGCGTTGCAGGCGCTCGCGGAGGTGCAGCTGCGCGGCGCGGAGGCGGCCGCGGAGCTCTCGCCCTATGACCGCGCGCCCCTCGCCCGCGAGCTGGCACTCATGCCCGAGTGGTTCCTCGACCGGCATCTCGCGCTCGAGCTGTCCGCCGAGGAGCGCGGGACGATCGCCGCGGCTTTCGACTTCCTGATCGGCGAGGCGCTGTCGCAGCCCGAAGTGTTCGTGCATCGCGACTACCACTCCCGCAACCTGATGGTGGTGGGGGAGCGCAATCCGGGCGTGATCGATTTCCAGGACGCGCTGCGCGGCCCCATCGGCTACGACCTCGTATCACTGCTGAAGGACTGTTACATCTCGTGGCCGCGGCAGCGTGTCCTCGAGTGGGTGAGCGGTTATCGCTCCCTGCTGCAATCGCGGGGCGGGCGCGTCGGCGGCAGCCCGGCGCAGTTCCTGCGCTGGTTCGACCTCATCGGCGTGCAGCGGCACGTAAAGGTTCTCGGCATCTTCGCACGCCTGTGGTATCGCGACGGCAAGCCGGGGTATCTGCGCGACTTGCCGTTGACGCTCGACTACGTTCGTGAGACCTGCCGGTTGTATCCGGAGCTCGCCGATCTCTCCCGCTTTCTCGAATCGCGGGTCGCTCCCGAGCTGCCGCGCGCCAACGAGCGCGTCGAGCGGCAAACGGCGCAGCCGGCGTGAATGAGCCGCGTGCAGCGACGGCTCGCAGCGCCATGTTGCTTGCGGCGGGGCGCGGCGAGCGGCTGCGGCCGATCACCGACACTCTGCCGAAGCCGCTGGTCGAGGTGGCCGGCAAGCCGCTCATCGTCTATCACCTCGAAGCGCTGGCGAGAGCCGGGATCAGGGAGGTGGTCATCAACCTCTCGTGGCTCGGGGAAAAGATCCGCGCCGCGTTGGGCGAAGGCAGCCGCCACGGCGTGCGCATCACCTACAGCGAGGAGGGACCTGTCCCGTTGGAAACCGGGGGCGGCATCCATCGTGCGCTGCCTCTGCTCGGCGCGGGCCCGTTTCTCGTGGTCAATGCCGACGTCTGGACCGACATGGACTTCAGCCGCGTTCCCGATCTGGAGGAGGGTGCCGATGCGCGGTTGTTCCTGGCGCCCAATCCGCCGCAGCACCCGCGGGGCGACTTCGGGCTGGAGGGGGACTTCGTGGTGGAGCGCGAGGCCGACCGCTTCACCTACACCGGCATCGGGGTGTACCGGCCCGCGTTCTTCGCGGGCTGCGAGCCCGGGAAGTTTCCATTGCTGCCGCTGCTGAAGCGCGCGATCGCGGCGCGCCGCCTGCGCGGCCAGCTCTATCGGGGGGAATGGCTCGACATCGGCTCACCGGAGCGGCTGGCGTCGCTGGATGCGAGAGAGCGTGCGGCGCGGGGCACCTGAGCGGCTGCCGGCGGGCGGTGGCGTAAAATAGATCCACATGGCCAGCCTCAAAGACATTCCGGTCGTCGCCGACGGCGCGCCGGCGGCGCGGGAGATCCCGCGAAGTGGTGAAAAATACGTTACGCCTCAAGGATTTACCGCGGTCCGCGACGGCATCAAAGCGTCTGCCGCGGGTGCCGCGTGGGCGCCAGGGCCGCCCGCAAGGGCCGGCAAGCCTTCCTGGCTGCGGGCCAGGGCGCCTTCGGGCACGGGCTTTCAGGCGGTCAAGGGCATAGTGAAGGAGCACCGCCTCGCCACCGTCTGTGAGGAGGCGAAGTGCCCGAACATCGGCGAATGCTGGAACGCCGGCACCGCGACGATCATGCTGATGGGTGCGGTATGCACCCGCGCCTGCCGCTTCTGTTCCGTCGATACCGGCAATCCGCATGGCTGGCTGGACGCGGAGGAGCCGGAGAACGCGGCCCGCAGCGTCGAGCTGATGAAGCTCAAATACGTCGTGCTGACTTCCGTCGACCGGGATGACCTGCCTGACGGTGGCGCCGCCCACTACGCTGCCTGCATCCGCGCCATCAAGCGCCGCAATCCCAACACCGCGGTGGAGGCGCTGACGCCGGACTTCGGGGGCGTACTCGGCGACGTGGAGGTCGTCGTCGACTCCGGCCTGGAAGTTTTCGCACAGAACATGGAGACGGTGCGCCGCCTGACTCACCCCGTGAGAGATCCGCGCGCCGGCTATGAGCAAACGCTGCGCGTACTGGCGCACGCGAAGCAACACCTGGCCGCCGTGTTGACCAAGAGCAGCCTGATGCTCGGCCTGGGCGAAACCGACGCGGAAATCGAGGAGACGCTGGCGGATCTGCGTACGGCCGGCGTCGACATCGTCACTCTCGGCCAGTACCTGCGGCCGACGGTCAACCATCTCCCGGTCGAGCGCTACGTCACCCCGACGGAGTTCGACCGCTACCGCGAGAGCGCTCTCTCGCGCGGCTTCCTCGAGTGTGTTTCCGGACCGCTGGTGCGCTCCAGCTACCGCGCGGAGCAGGCGCTGGACCGCAACAACGCCGGCCTCGACAACGCCCGTCTCGCATCGGAGAAGAAAGCCGTTTGAGCACGGAGCAAGGCAACATCGCGGCGCTGGAGCGCCCCGCCGCCCGCCGGGTCCCGCCCCATCTGGTCCGCAACCTGGAACTGGTGGACTACGAGCCCACGTGGCGCGCCATGCAGCGCTTCACCGATCAGCGCGGCCCCGACACGCCCGATGAGATCTGGCTTCTCGAGCATCCGCCCGTATTCACGCTCGGCATGAACGCGAGCCGCGATCATGTCCTCGCCGCCGGCGCCATCCCGGTCGTGCAGATCGATCGTGGAGGCCAGGTTACCTATCACGGACCTGGTCAGCTCGTCATTTATCCCCTCGTTGATCTGCGGCGCGCCGGCCTGGGCGTGCGCGACATCGTCACTGCCCTCGAGCGCAGCGTCATCGACTACGCGGCAGAGCTGGGCATCGCGGCTGAGTGCCGCAAGGGCGCTCCTGGCGTCTACGTGGACGGGAGGAAGCTGGCGAGCGTCGGCATCCGCGTACGCCGCGGCGCCAGCTATCACGGGATGGCCCTCAATGTCAGCGCGGATCTGGAGCCCTTCCGCCGCATCAATCCCTGCGGCTATCCCGGCCTGCAAATGACCCGATTGGCCGACCTGAGCCCGGTCGGTTCCGTCGCGGCCGCGGCCGAGGCGTTGACGCCGCACCTGCTTGGACGGCTGTACGGACGTTCATAACCAATCTGTCACCGTCTCCCGACTGACGGCATAACTGCGCCTCATCCAGCATTGCGGGCTACTTCCCAGAGGAGTGGCAATGCAATCGATACATGAGAAGCTGCCCCGCGCGGCCGCACTCTTTCTCGCAACGCTCGTCATCGCCGCCTCGGCGGGCTGCGCCCGTCACACGGACGCCGGGCAGACGCTCCTCAACGCGTCCTATTCCCCCACGCGCGAGCTCTATGGCGAGTACAACGCCGCCTTCGAAAAATACTGGAAAGGGAAGACCGGCCAGACCGTGCATGTGAGCATGTCGTACGGCGGCTCGGAGCTGCAGGCGCGTTCAGTGGCCGAGGGTCTCGGAGCCGACGTGGTCACGCTGGCTCTGGCAGCCGACATCGACGTCATCGCGCAGGAGGGCAAGCTGCTGCCGCTCAACTGGCAGACGCGCCTGCCCGACGACAGCTCGCCCTATACCTCCACGATCGTTTTCCTGGTGCGCAAAGGCAATCCGAAGAACATCCGCGACTGGAGCGATCTGATCAAACCGGGCGTCTCGGTCATTACGCCGAACCCGAAGACCTCGGGCGGCGCCCGCTGGAATTTCCTCGCCGCGTGGGCGTGGGCGCTGAAACAGCCTGGAGGCAACGAAGCGGCCGCCAGGACATATCTGCATTCGCTGTTCCAACACGTTCCAGTCCTGGATACGAGTGCTCGTGCCGCCACAACGACGTTCGTGGAGCATGGACTGGGCGACGTGCTGATCGGTTGGGAGAACGAGGCGATGCTCGCCATCCGCGAGAAGCCGCATGACGGGCTCACCATCGTCTACCCGTCGATCAGCATCCTCGCGGAGCCGCCGGTAGCGGTCGTGGACCAGTATGCCCTGCAGCATGGTCAGCGGCCGCTCGCGACCGCGTACCTTCAGTACCTGTACAGCAAGGAAGGACAGGAGATCATCGCCCGCAACTTCTACCGCCCGCGCGACCCGGCGGTCGCAGCGGAGTTCGCCAAGCAATACCCGAAGATCGACCTCGCCACCATCGGCGACTTCGGCGGTTGGGCGAGCGTACAGCAGAAGTTCTTCGCCGACGGCGGCCTCTTCGACCAGATCTACGCGCACGGCCAGTGAGGCAACCGCCAGCCGTGCGGAAGCCCTAGCCGGGCGCAATTCCGGGCAGCGCGGGCGCGAGGTGATTGAGATTGAGGAGGTGGGTCCGCCAGATTTCCCAGCACTGCAGGACTTCGTCGCGCGACGCCTGCCGTTGGCGGTAGACGTCTATGGTCAGCGGTAGGTAATGCGCGTCATCCGTGCTGGCCAGCGCAAGCTCGCCGTCTTCCAGATTGCTCCGGATCAGACTGTATGGCAGCCATGCGACCCCCAGGCCGGCGAGTGCGCTGGCGCGCAGCGTTTCCGCATAGGCGCTGCGGGCATGTGCCACCAGCCTGTCGGCGAGATGCGCAAAGGCCGCGTGGTGTTGCAATACCTTGCCGAAGTGCGATTCTTCCGTATAGCCCAGATAAGGCAGCCGGCGCTCGCAGGCATCCCGGAGTGCGTAGTAAGGCTCGCCGCCCTGGCGGGTCGGGATGCTCACCGGAACCAGGTAATCGGTGCCGAGCGTGAGCTTGGAGTGCTCATCCCGATCGAGCGCGACGCCGTGGACCGGACTGTCGTAGCACAGGAAATAGTCGCACTCGGCCCGCTCGTATCGGGACAGCGCCTCTTTGAAGTTGTTCGCGGCGACGTGCAGGCACACGGTCTGGTCGGCAAGCTTCTCGTAGAGGAGCTTCGACAGGACCGGCACGAAGGTGGCGGACAGGGAATGAGTGGACGAGACGTAGATGTTCCTGATGGCGATCGCGCTGTTCGAGGCGGCGCGGCGCGCGGAATTCAGCAGTGCGACTATCTGCGCCGCCGCCTCTCTGAAGGACTGTCCGGCGCCGGTGATTCCGACCGGATTGGTGGAGCGGTCCAGCAGCGTGCCCGTGCCCAGCCAGATCTCGAGCGCCTGCATGCGCTTGCTGAGTGCCGATTGGGTCAGGTAGCGCTTGCGCGCGGCCTCCGTGAAATTGCGCGTCTCACAGAGCGCAAGGAAGTCTTCCAGCCACTTCAGGTTCATGGACGCTCACGCCGGGGCGGGTGAGCGCACAGTTTCCGGGCGCCGACGGTAGCAAGTCAGTCGGGCACGGGTTTCTAATCGGTTACGGCCGCGAAGGCCCTGCCATCCGGAGAGCCCGAGGGGGCTTCCGGACGGCAGGTGTTCCGTGGGTCACTTCTGGTAGGGGTAGTAGCGGAACGAAGCCATGCCGACGAACATGTTGGCCTCGGGGGCCCCGCCGACGCCCTCGAAGGCATCGCGCTGCAGATATTCGCCCTGCACGCCGAACTGCAGGTTGCCGAGCATTCCCTGGTAGTACTTCCACCAGAACCCCGCACTCACTTCATCGATCGAGCGCGTGTTGCCGACACAGGTGCCGCTGAGCGCCTCGCATCCCGAATTGTTGAACTGCGGAGCGCCGTATCCATAGGTGGCGGTGCCGACGTTGTAGTAAGTCGCGCTTTCCTTCTCGCGCCCGGCATAGCCGTAGATGGTGATGCGATCCGTCGGCGTGAGAAGAAGCCCGAAGAGGACATCGTATTCCTTGATCGGAGCGAGCTGGCCTGTGGGCTCCATCGTGACATCGGGCAGCTGCGCCGAGCCGTATCGGCCGATGCCCTTGCCGACGAGACCGCTCGCCTGGAACGACAGCAACTTCGGCAGGACGGGCAGGATCAGGCCGCCGCCCACGCCGCCGCCCGATACGGTGTCGCCTGCCCTGTCGATGGTGGAACGGAACTGGCGGCCGAGGCCATAGACCTCATAGTGCCCGAAGCCTGGATCGAAAGCCGCCTTGACGATGACGTCCGGCGCAGGGTCCGTCGTGTAAGTCGTAGTCGAATTTTCCAGCCCCGCCGAATCGCCCGAGTTCTGGTAGTCGACGCTCGAGGGCGGGAAGGTCGTGCCGGTCGGCAGGCCGGTGGAATTGATGCCGTTCGAGGTCACCGCCTGCGGACTCTCGAGCGAGAGGCCGAGCGAGAAGGCCTTGCTGAAATGCTCGACGACGCGCAGCTGCGGGTTGCGCGTCCAGTTGAATCCCGCGATGTACTGCGCATCGATGCCGACGGGGGCGTTTTCGTCGCGGACGTTCAGGCCATCCTTGTAGAGAGTCGCGAGGCTCCAGCTCTGGCCCGCCACCACATCGAGGCCCCAATCGGTCTGCATGCGTCCATAGAAGACCCGCATGCGCAGGGTGTAGCTGTTGCTTTCGCGGGAGTTCGAGGTCACTCCGGCGCTGAGGAAGTCCGTCTCCATGTAGGCTTCCGGCTTCAGCCCATCGTACGACTCGCCCTGGGCCAGCAACGAGAAGCGGCTCTGCCGGGCGCTCTCGCGGAACTCCGACACCTGGCTGTTCGTGTTGTCGTAGAAGGGAATGCCGGTATTGAAGTCCGAGCCCACGTCCGCCGACTCGTTGCGGTTGCGGTAGATGGTCGCAAGCTCGGTGAAGCCACCGAAGGTCAGGGTGAGCGGACCCGTCTGAATGGCGGGCGCCGGCGCGGTTGCGGTTTGAGCAAGAGCGGGCGCCGAGACCGCTGCGAGAGAGAGGGCGACGGCTGCGGCGATGGCGGCCGGCGCGCTGCGGCGGGATCTGGGTGCTTCTGCCAAACGAACGAGATCGATGCTCGAGCGAGTCATCACTGGGCTCCTTTTATTGGTGAAATTGGTGGCCTGTGCGCAGGTCGGCGGGCATCCGTGAAATCCACCGAAGTCCCCATGGCGCCTTTTCCGCCTTCCGACCGTGCAGCCGGCGCGTACTGTGCGACCTTTGTGCGACAACCGTATTTCAGAAAGATGACGGCTCTGTTACGGCCCTGGGCGGTCCGGCCGTCGGTCGAGCGCAAAACCGCGTGAAATCAGCCGGATTTGCGGTATCGAAGGCCGCGGCGGCTCGGGCGGCCCTGCGGCACTGAGAGGGGCCCGGATGTCACAATGGGCGTGGCGCCCGGACATCAGCGGCCGTCAGGCGGCGGTTCAGCCGCCGGCGCTCGGCCACAGCCCACCCCGGCGGCGCAGTCCCGGTTCAGCGCGGCCAGCCGTCCGAGCCAGCTGTCCCCCAGCTCACGGCCGGCCCGCTCGAAGCAGCGCGACCGCCGCGACGCTGCGCGTCTCCAGCCTTCGACTCAGGATGCTGATCCAGCGGTCAATCGCCAATTCCTCCTGGGCGAAGTCCTCCGGATGGGAGAAGAGAATCGCCCATCTGCCGGCGAGCCATGCCCGCAACGGGGTCCCGCCGGATGCGCGCTGCCCGTGCATTTGGAGCCGATCGGCCAAAGTCGGTGTCGTCATAAGGGCTCCGTTTTCCGCTGCGCCCCGCGATGACGGGGCGTGCAGGGCATCCTGCGGGAAAGCGGGTGGCAAGGTCCGTCTCATTTCGGTAACGGATGGGTGTCGGCGCCGCGCGAGCCCGCCGTGGTGCCGGCAGGGTCTCGCCGCGGTAACAAACCGGTCCCAATCAGAACAAACATAACACCGGAAATTAACCCGCGACCGAATAAACTAAGCAGTAATCCAAATCGTTGGATTTTGGCAACATGGCAACAGAGGTAGAAAGCAGCGCATGAATATCCTTGTGAAGAGCGGCGTCGTCGCCGCGCTCGCGGCCGCGGGTGCAGGACTGGCGCATGCCGATGTGGTGACGACCACCGGCGGCATCAAGGTTGTATCGTCGAACGGAGATTTCTCGGCCGCCGTCGGCACCCTCATCCAATTCGACGCCTACGCCGACGAGAACGACAGCACGAGCAAGATCGGCAGCGGCACCGCCAATGCGAGCTCGAACGATGCCTTCAGGTTCCGGCGCGCGTGGATTACCCTGGCCGGCAAGGTCTACAACTTCCACTATCACGTCGACTACGATACCGTCGCAGGCTCCCTGCAAAGAGCGTGGCTCGAGCACGACCTGTTGCCCCACGGCACGCTCTTTCTCGGCCAGGACAAGCCGTGGGCCAGCCTGGATGAGATTGCGCGCAATCCCGATACGCCGTTCCTAGAGCGCAACATCGCGTCCTCGAGCGGTGTCAACACAGCGGCGACCTATACCAACGGCGTCTACTACGAGTGGCACGACCATGCCTTTGGCGACTACGACAACCTGTGGCTCGGCGCCTCGGCGTCGTCCCTGCACAAGCAGGCAGGCAGCACCGACACCATTACCCAGGGCTCGGCTTACAACGCCCGCATCGCTTACGCGCCGATAGTCGACAAGGACCTGTGGGCGCACGTCGGCGCGTCGATCATCGAATCCACTGCCGCAACGGGCAGCAGCACGGCGGGCACGAACGCGCTCACCGCGGCCTATGCGTACGGTAACTACTACGACGGCGACGAGAAGCTGACCCTGGCGAGCTATCCCGTTTCCACCACCACGGGCGCCAGGCCGCATTCGCGGGCGATCAGCGGCGAGCTCGCCGGGGCTTATGGGCCGGCCTACGTGCAGGCGGAATACGACAATATCGCACTGCGGCAGTTCGGGGAGCCGGACAACACGATAACCGCATATACGGCTACAGCGGCCTACGCGCTGACAGGCGAGACTCGCCAATACAACACTCAGGATGCCACTTACCTCGGCATCGCACCCGCACACAGCTACGGCGCATGGGAAGTAGCTGTGCGCTACGACGAGGCCCGGAACGACGGCTACAGCGGCGCGTTCCAGGGCATCGCTCTGGCGGGGACAAAGGGATCCGCGGCGACGGCCGACAAGGTCACGCTCGTCACGGTAGGTCTCAACTATTACCCCAATGACCACATCCGCTTCGTGTTGGACTACGAGCATGGGGAGGCCGATCTCGGCAAGGCGGGTAAGGACGAGCCGAACACCATCGGGGCCCGGGCGCAGATCTGGTTCTGAGCGCCAGCGGCTCAGGCACAAGGATGTGCCCCGCCGCCGCAGGTGGCGGAGCCGCGAGCAAAAACCACGCCTTTTGATCGCGGCGCGCTGGGCCGGGCAGGAGCCCGGATCCAGCGCTTCATTGAATCTACTCCGCCACCAGCTTGTAGCCGGCTCCGGAGGCGGTCTGCAGCCGCTGGGGTACGGCGGGATCGGGCTCTATCTTCTGCCGCAGCCGATGGACGAGCTGCTTCAACAGCTGGCGGTCGCCGGAGCCGCGATGACCCCAGACGTGCACCAGCAGGCGATCGGAGCTGACGGTGCGGCCAGCGTTTGCGAGCAGCATCTGCAGCAGCCGTAATTCGAGCTTGGTGAGGCGGATGGCCTCGCCCCCGCCAATCCGCACGGTATGCTCGTCTGTATCGAGCGTCAGCGTTCCGGACGACAGGACGGATGCGCTTTCCGTGCCGGCCCGGCGCAGCAATGCCTTGGCGCGCGCGAGCAGAGTCCGGGGACTGAAGGGCTTGGTGAGGTAGTCATCGGCGCCGAGCTCGAGGGCTCGCACCAGATCTTCCTCCTCACCACGTACCGTCAGCATCATGATGGGTACGCGCGAGTTGCGTCGGACCGTTTCGCAGACCTGGAACCCGGTAGCGCCCGGCATGTTGATGTCGAGAATGATCAGATCAGGGGCCTCGTCGGCGACGGCCCGGATGGCGGCCGTCCCATCCGGGGCCTTGATGATCAGGTACCCTGCCTGCGTCAAAGTGAAGCCGACCAGGTCGCGCAGATCACGGTCGTCGTCCGCCACCAGAATTTTCACGCTGTCACCTCCACGGGTAGGGTGATCGTGAACCGGGTCCGGCCTGCTTCGGTGCGCTCCAGGGTCACCGTGCCGCCGTGCCGCTCGACGATGGAGCGCACGATCCAGAGGCCGAGTCCGAGGCCGCCGGGCTCCGGCTCCTGATCCGTGCCGCGGCTGAAGGGCGTGAACAGCCCTTCCCCTGCAGGCGAAGACGGTCCGGGGCCTTCATCCTCCACCCACACCGCCAGCCTCCCCTCGTCGCCTGTACAGCCGATGCGCACCGTGCTGTCCTCCGGCGCGAACTTGTTGGCGTTGGCGAGAAGATTCACGAACACTTGCGTCAGCCGGAGCTTGTCGCCCTCGACGAGCGGCAGCTCCTCGGGCAGCAGCACCTCCAGGCGCTGCCGTCTGAGCGCGAGCAGCGAGCCGATGAGCGCGCGCGCGTCCTCGATGACTTCCGCCAGGTCGATGCTCTGGCGGCGGATCGCGAGCTGGCCGGACTCGATGCGTACGCTCTCGAGCAGGTTGTCGATCAGCCGCGTGAGCCGCAGCGTGCCGCGCTGCAGCGATTCGGTGAGCTCCCGGCGCTGAGCGGGCGACATGGTGTCGAGATTGTCGAGCAGCAGCTCGATCGAGGCGAGCTGGGCTGCGAGCGGTGTGCGGAACTCGTGCGAGATGTTGGCGAGTACCGAGTCGCGGGCACGGCGCACCGCTTCGAGCTCCGTCTCGTCGCGGATCACCTGCACCTGGAGTCCATCGACCGGTCCGGCGCTGGTAATGACCGCGGTTCGCGTCTCGGCGCCGCGCTGCAGCTGCTCGACGCACTGCGCGCTGCCTTCGGAGCGCGCCATGAGAATGGGACAGCGGTAGTCGCAGGGGCGCCTGCCTTCCTCCTGCAGCGGCTGCAGCACATCGCCGCAGAAACGCCCGACGGCCTCCTGTGGCTCGATGCGCAGGAGACGGGCGGCCTGGACGTTGAGATAGCGCACGTTACGATGCTGGTCGACCGCGTAGACGCCTTCGACGATGCCTCCGAGCACCGCCTGTGCCTCGGCCTCGCGCCGTCGCAGCGCTCCAGTCAGCTCCAGAAGATTGCGGCGCATATCCTCCATGGTCTGGGCGAGCGCGCCGACTTCGGCAGCGCCGCCCGGCGGTATCGACACGGAGAAATCGCCCTGTCCGATGCGCACCGCGGAATCCGTGAGCGCCCTGACGGGCCCGACGACGCGCCGGCTCAGGACCATGCCGGCAAGCACCGCGATGGCGGCGAGAAACAAGGTGGCCAGAACGAGGTTGCGGATGAGCCGGGTCGTCGCGCTTTCCACGAGAGTGATCGGCAGACTCGCATCGATGAAGCCGATGGCCTCGCCGCTCGATGCAAACAGCGGCACGCTCGCCTCGTAGACCCCGAGTGAGTCGATCCGCCGCACCGCGGAGTGCCCGTCGGCGAGCGCCGCCGAATAGAGCGGCGTGTACCCGGTCACCGGATCGGCGGTATAGGAGCGGTAATCGAGGAAGCGGATCTCTGTCCCGAACCGTTCCGTCAGCTCGTGCGCAAGCCGCGCGTCCAGGAGCCGCAGCACGTAGATACGGATGTCTCTGGTGCCTGGCATGGACACGAATGCGCCGAGCGCGGCAAGCCTCAGATTGGTCGGCAGCACGAGGAATGTCGGGCCCTGCTCGGCGCTTTCGGACTTGATTCCCTGCCAGTCGAGCGTCGGACCGGTTGCCGCGAGCAGTGTCGCCCCGGAAAAAACGGCGCAGGCATCGAGCCGCGAGGTATCGCAGAATCGTCCGAGGAAAGGCGTCAGAGCCTCATTCTGGTGCTCATCGAGCAGCCGTTGCAGCGTCGGACGCTGGGCCAGGACCCGCGCCGAGTTCAGAGCGTCCTCCGTCATCCGGCGCACGTCCTCGTGGGCCGTGGCGCCCGCAAGCAGCACCCGCGCCTTGCCTTGGCTGTCGGCGAGCCCGCGCAGCATGCCGATGGCGGTCGCCGACAATCCAATGCCGACCAACAGTACCAGCAGCACCTGCACGGCGGACATCCACCACGCCAGGCTGGTGTTGGCCGGATCCGGCCAGAGCGCGGTCAATCGGGGATGCCGTAGGAAGTCGAGCATAGGCTCAGCGCCTGCGATATCCGGTGCGCTCCACCAGCGACTTCAGCACGAGGGTGAGCACCGCGAGCAGCGTGAGGAGCGAGGCGACCGCGAAGGCACCCGTGAAGTCGTAGTCGTTGTAGAGCGCCTCGATGGCGAGCGGCATGGTATTGGTCAATCCCCGGATGTGGCCCGAGACCACCGACACTGCGCCGAATTCTCCCATGGCGCGCGCGTTGCAAAGAATGACTCCATAAAGCAGTCCCCAGCGGATCTTGGGCAGGGTCACGCGGAAGAACGTCATCCAGCCGCCGGCGCCCAGGGTGATGGCCGCTTCCTCCTCGTCGTTGCCCAGCTGCTGCATGAGCGGGATCAGCTCGCGCGCGACGTAGGGGAACGTCACGAACAGCGTCGCGATCATGATACCCGGGATCGCGAAAACCAGGCTGATGCCGTTCGCCGCCAGCCAGGCCCCGAACCAGCCCCGCATGCCGAAGAGGAGCACGAAGAGCATCCCGGAGATGACCGGAGAGACGGCGATCGGCAGGTCGATCAGGGTAATCAGCAGGCTCTTGCCGCGGAATTCGAATTTGGCGATTGCCCATGCGGCGGCGAGCCCGAAAACCGTATTGACCGGCACCACCACTGCCGCGGTGACCAGCGTCAGGCGGATGGCAGCCTGCGTGTCGGGGTCGGCGAAGCTGCGCAGGTACGCCTGCACGCCGCTCTGGAACGCGCTCACGAAGATGACCGCGAGCGGTGCAAGGAGCAGTGCCGCCAGGAACGCCACGGACAGACCGATCAGGCCCCGGCGCACGAGCGCGTTGACAATGGTGTCTCGTCCCGGACGTGAGTCGAGCTCTTCGAGGGCTCCGGAGTGGGCGCCTCCCGCCATTACGCGCTCCTCCGGACAAGGCGCTCCCGTCCCCAGGCCTGCAGGAGATTGATCGCGAGGAGGATGACGAACGAGGCCGCCAGCATGACGAAGCCGAGCGCAGCGGCCCCGCGGTAATCGAACTCCTCGAGGTGGATGACGATGAGGAGGGGAGTGATCTCGGTCTTCATCGGCAGGTTGCCCGAGATGAAGATGACCGAGCCGTACTCGCCGAGAGCGCGCGCGAAGGCGAGCGTGAATCCGGTGAGTATCGCCGGCAGCACCGCGGGCACGACCACCCGGCGGAACACGTAGAACCTGCCTGCTCCCAGCGTTTGCGCGGCGTCTTCCAGATCCCGTTGCACCTCGAGCAGCGCGGGCTGCACCGTACGCACCGCAAAGGGCATGCCGATGAGCGTCATTGCCAGGATCACCCCGAAGCGAGTGTAGGCGACATGAATGCCGATCTCGGCCAGATAACGTCCCAACCAGCCGTTGGCGGAGAAGACCGCCGTGAGGGCGATTCCGGAGACGGCCGTAGGCAGCGCGAACGGCATGTCGATCATCGCGTCCATGAGCCTGCGTGCGGGGAACTCGTAACGCGCGAGCGTCCAGGCGATGATGAAGCCGAAAACGAGATTGATGCAGGCTGCGAGCAGCGCGCCTCCGAATGACAGCCGGTAGGACGCCAGCGCGCGAGGGCTTGCCACCGTATCGAGAAGCTGGTGCAGCGGTGTCGAGGCGGCGAGCAACACCAGCGCGGCGAGCGGCAGCAGCACCACGGCACTCAGGAAGAACGTCGTAAATCCCAGCGTCAGCCCGAAGCCGGGCAGGACGGTGGGTTGCCCTTCTTTCATTGGGTCAGCTCACGCCGCAGAGCGGCTGTGGGCCGGCGCCTCCCGCTCGCGATGAACCAGCAGCACCGGCCAGCGCGGCTTGGCGAGCAGCGACCCGAACTCGCCGGCGAGCTGACTCGTGTCGGCGATGCCGACGATGAGCATCTGTCCCGGAGACTCGTCGAGCCGCTGCTCCAGAGCCTGTGCCGCCACCCCGAATCGCATCTCCGTGCGGATCTCCAGTCCATGGGACGCGCGCGCTTCCGATCTGGCATCGAGCAGCGCTCGGATCCCGGACGATCGTTCGGGCGCGAGGGTCTCCTCGGGGAGCACGTCGACATAGATGGCTTCCGCCGCAAGATGCCGCAGGACGCTGGCGGACATTGCCAGCGTCGCTTTGCGCGCGGAGTCCTCCGTCCAGTGTATCAGCACCCGCTGCGGAGCGGACGCATGCTCCGGCAGGATGAGAATCTCTTCGACTCCGTGCTCCAGCAGCCACTTGGCCTCCGACGTCACGTCGCCGGCCGCCGCGATGACCGTAGTACCGGGCAGCGATGCCGGAGTTGCGCGGATCGGCATCGAGCCTCCCAACATGGGCTCCACGTACCTGCGGATACGCGTCTTCATGCGTGTGGAGAGGTCCAGCAAGAACGGGTTGCCGGCGAGCCTCTCGGCAGCGGAGCTGTTGGGCGCACAGATCGTGAAGCTGGAGAGCGGGGTCGGCAGGATGTGTGCCCGCCGGACACCGACAGTGACACTCTGGCCCGGTGTGATTGCGAACGCGCGCTGCTCGAACTGCGCACGCGTTGCCTCGAGGAGTACACCGCCGTCCCCGCTGGCGTGCGCGAGAATCGGAGCGTCCGGGGCCTCATCGAGGCGGATACGCGCACGCTCGAGCGCGCCGTTGAAGACCACCTCTTCGACGATCCCATGGCCCAGATAGCTCGCCGAGAGAAGTGCCTCCCGCGAGCGTGCGACTTCGATTTCCTCCGGCCGCACCACCGCAACGACTTCCCGCTCGCGCGGCATGCCGGCGCCATGCGGTGCCGTGGGCCAGGCTCCCCAGCGAGTGTCATCGATGCCCTGTCGCGCCAGAAGCAGATTGGCTGCGCCGAGGAACGTCGCCACGAACCGTGTGGCCGGGTGGGTATACAGGTTCTGTGGGCTGCCGGTCTCCAGCAGCCTGCCGAAGTTCATCACGCCGATCCGGTCGGCCATGGCGAACGCCTCTTCCTGATCGTGTGTCACCAGGATGGTGGTGATGCCGAGCTCGCGCTGCACCTCGCGGATGGTCCGCCGCAGGCCCTCGCGAATCTTCGCATCCAGCGCGCCGAACGGCTCATCGAGCAGCAGCACTTCCGGCTTGTGCGCCAGCGCGCGTGCCACCGCCACCCGCTGTTGCTGTCCGCCGGAGAGCTGCCCCGGCAGCCGCTCGTCGAGCCCCTCCAGCGCGACTAGCCGCAGCAGTTCCTGGCGCCTCTGCCGCCGCTCCGCCGCGCGCATCCGGCGCACCCGCAGGGCGAACTCGATGTTCTCCGCCACCGTCATGTGCCGGAAGAGCGCGTAGTTCTGGAACACCAGCCCGACGCCCCGCCGCCGCGCCGAAACGTGGGTGACGTCGCGCCCATGCAGCGCGATCCGCCCGTGATCCAGCCCCGAGAGCCCCGCTATCGCCCGCAGGAGCGTGCTCTTGCCGCTGCCGCTCGGCCCGAGGAGAACGAAGAACTCCCCGTCGCCGATCTCGAGCGAGACGTCGTTGACGACCGGGACGCCCTGATAGCGCTTGGTCAGTTGATCGAGAGTGATCGACACGCCGAGGGATCGTACCGGCGCCTCCCTATGGCGTCAGTCGCGCGCCGGTTATCGCCCGGTTACAAACCGGTTACGATCGCGTTATGTCAGGCGCACCAGGCACAGGGATGTGCCTAGATGAGCGTGAGTACGCCTTCGCACGACTTGAGGTCGGTGGCCAACGCCTCGACCTGCTCGCGCGACTCCGCCCGGATGCGATAACTGATCGACAGGAAGTTGCCGTTTTCGCTCAGCCGCTCCGTGACTCTCTCCGGCTCTATGAGCGGTGCATGGCGCAGGACGATGGCGTGCACGCGCGCCCGAAACTCATCCGAAGGCCGGCCGATGACCTTGATCGGATAGTCGCAGGGAAACTCGAGGAGTGGCGGCGGCTCGCTCATCGCCAGGGTTGCGGCTGCAGTTCCCGCTTCCAGCGCTGAAACTCATCATACACCCGGCGCCACAGCGGCCCCGGCCGGCCCGTGCCCACCGGCTCGCCGTCGAGCGTCGTCACGGGCTGCACTTCACGGGTTGCGGCGGAGATCCAGATCTCGTCGGCGCCCCGCAGCTCCGTCTCGCCGATGGCGGCGGCGCGATGCGGGACACCTAAGCGCGCGGCCAGCTCCTCCACCACTCCACGTGTCGTTCCCGGAAGGATCTTGCGCGAGTTGGGCGGGGCGCGCAGCTCCCCGCCGATGATCACGTGCACCGCGGAAGCCGAAGCTTCCATCAACTCGCCATCACGCAGCAGGATCGTCTCCGCGGCACTGGCGTCGACCGCCAGCTGCCGCAGCAGGACGTTGGCAACGAGCGAGATCGACTTGATGTTGCAGCGCGCCCAGCGCGTGTCCTGCGCGGTGACGCAGGCGACACCTTGCTCGAACACGGCGGCTGCGGCGACCGGCAGCGGCGCGCAGAAAGCGAACACCGTACGCGGAATGTCGGGCAGCGGCGCATGATTGCGTCCGCGCTCCGCGCCGCGCGTCACCTGCCAGTAGATGTACTGATCGGCAGCGCCGTTACGGGCGATGAGCGTCGCGAAGATGTCGCACCACTCCGCCCGGCTGTGCGGATCGGCCATGCGGACCTCGGCGAGGCTGCGGGTCAGGCGCTCGCAATGCGCCTCCAGCCGAAACGGCCGGCCGCCATAGACCGGCACGACCTCGTACACGCCGTCGCCGTAGAGAAACCCCCGGTCGAGCGGCGAGACGCGCGCCTCCGCCAGCGGCACATACTCACCATTCAGATAACAGATGGGTAACGGATCAGCCATAAATGAACGCCGTGCGAAAGCCAGTCAGTAAGCGGCCCAGGGCCGTTCCCTGGGCGGCGAGATGAAACGCGGTCATATGGCCGCGCTCGCGCACAAAATCGCATGGAGCGATTTTGGACGGCGGCAGCCGGCCCGCAGGGCTCGGCGCAGGGATGGAGCCGAGCAACGCGGCAGGATGCCGACTTTTCGCCAATAGACTGATATGGCCCGCTCTTGTCTAGCCGGGCGCGAGCAGTCCTCGCAATCTTGCGCATGGTCGGGTCTCCTGTCTATAGGATCGCACCGGATGGGGAACGCGACGCACGGCAGCTTCAAGCGACGATGGATCACACTGATATCCGCGGGTTGATTACCGCATTGCATCGGTCCGTCGCGGGGCTGCCTCGCTCTAAGGTCGGAGATCATCCCGTTAGGATGCCCACATAGTCTTTTCGAGGGTTCCCCTCACCGTGTGCCGCGCATCGCGTTGCCGATCCGGTGTGTGCCGATTACCTCACGGTTGTGCCCTCCGATCACATTTGAGCAGTGGTGTTCAGGCGCATACGCTCACCTGCTGGCCGATGCTCCAGAGAAAGCCTGCGAGCTCCCGAGCGATCGCCACGCAGATCTTGTTGTGCTGTAGTCCTCGGGCGGTGAGTTGCCGGTAACGATGATTGAGCCGCAGCTGTGCCCGCCAGGCGATCGCGCGCACGGCCGAGGGCTGCCTTTCCTGGCGCTTTTGCAGCGGTCCAGTGATGCGTGGGGGAAAGCGGTAGTTCCAGGCCGCCTCGATCAGCACCCGACGTGCATGGGTGTTGCCGGTCTTGGTAATGCCTCCGAGGCGACGCTTCTCGCCGCTGGTGTGCTCGCAGGGGACCAGCCCCAGGTAGCCCATCAGCTCGCGCGGATGAGCAAAGCGCTTCAGTTCCCCGAGCTCGGCTACCAGGGTCATGGCAACCACCTGATCCACCCCGCGCAGCGTCATCAGCGCCTGCACCAGGGGACGCATCCTCCAATGCTCGAGTTCCTGGGTCAGGGCTGCGCTCAAGCGCTCAACGCGCGCCTGCGCCTCCGAGACCGTCTGCCGATACTCCACGAAGGCGATGTCCTGGGCGTGATGGGAAAAGGACAGTGTGGCGAGATATCGTTCGTGAGCCGCCGTCCAGGAGGTCTTCCCCGTATAGCGGCGACCGTGGCGCAGAAGTAGGGCCTTCAGCTGCTGTCGGGCCTTCAGACGGGCGCGTACGGCATCGATGCGGGTGCGGCTCAAATCCCGGATCGCTTCGTCGCGCTCATCCGGTATGGCAACAAAGCGCAGCTCTCCGGCGCGAGAAAGACTCGCCAGCGTGAGCGCGTCGCGGCGGTCCGTCTTCACCCGATCGCCCGGCCGACGCGGTATCTTCGAGGGCGCCACCACCTCACAGCGGTAGCCGCTTGCCCGCAGCTCCCGAGCCAACGCAAATCCGCAGGGCCCCGCCTCGTACACAATCAACAGCTGAGCCGGACCGCCAAGCCTGGCCAAAGCCTTAGTCAGCTCGGCGAACTTTGGACCTACCGTACCCACGAAGCGCGCTGCAGCGCGCCCCGCCTCGGCAACGCCGATGGCCGTGGACTCGGCGTGCGCATCCAGCCCGATAAAGGCCGTGATAGTCTCGTGCATGGTCTGCCTCCTGTGCTTGGTGTAGATGACGCCTTTGCGGCGCTCTACATGTGGCTCGGCGCACGAAAGTGCGCAACCCACGGTACTGCGGGAGGCAGACCTCTTAGAAGAAACTTGAGTAGCCCGCCCTTTCACGGCGGGCCATGATGCCTAATGGAACCAGAGGCGGACGCCATCCATGGCCCGTGTCAGCAGGCCGCCGGCCGGCACCGCCTCCAGCGTCACCAGCGGCTCGCGCCCGACCACCCGTCCGTTGCCATCGGTCACGGTCAGCTCGCCGACGATGGTGCCCGCCGCCAGTGGCGCGATCAGGCGGGTCTTGTTCAGCGCCGCATTCGTCGTGACACTGCCTGACTGGCCCCGCGGCAGCGTCACGTAGAGATCGGCCAGCGCGCCGACAGCCGCGTAACCGGAGGCGGACTCGTAGACGCGCGGCTTGAGAATCGCCGCGTGCGCGGTGGCGATCCTCTGCGTCTGGAAGAAATTGAAGCCGTAGTTGAGCAGGGCCTCGGTGTCTTTTTCGCGCGAGGCCCACTTGGGCGCCTTAAGGACCACCGATACGAGGCGGGTGCCGTTGCGCCTGGCGGAGGCGATGAGGCAGTACCCCGCTTCGTCGGTATGGCCGGTCTTCAGCCCGTCGACCGACGGGTCGGTCCACAGCAGTCCATTGCGGTTCGGCTGCTTGATGTTGTTCCAGGTGAAGTCCTTGATGCCGAAGATGTAGTAATACTGGGGAAAGTCGCGGATCAGGGCGTTGGCGACCGTCGCCAGGTCGCGGGCGGTCGTGTAGTGCTGCGGATCCGGCAGGCCGTCGACATCGACGAAATGCGATGACTTCAGGCCGAGCCGCTGCGCGTACTCGTTCATCAGCTGCACGAACCCCGCTGTCGTGCCGCCCACGCGCTCCGCCAGCGCCACCGTCGCGTCATTCCCCGATTGCACGATCATCCCCTTGATCAGGTCGATGACCGGCACCTGGCTGCCCAGCTTGACGAAGGTGCGCGAGCCGCCGGTGCGCCAGGCGGCCTCGCTGATCGTGACCGGGTCGTCGAGCTTTATCCGGCCGTCCCGGAGTGCCGCGAAGACCACGTACGAGGTCACGAGCTTGGTCAGGCTGGCCGGCTCCATCCGCTCGTCGGCATTCTTCTGCGCGATGACATCGCCGCTCTGGCTGTCGATCACGATGTAGGAGCCGGCATCGAGGTCCGGGGCCGGGGGAGTGGGCACGGCGGCGCCGGCGACGGCGGCCAGCGCCAGGGCGAAGGGGGCGAGCAGGGCGGCGGAAGAACGGGGCATCCTGGGAAATCCTCGTGAGTTGCGGAGAGCGCGGGCGCGGATTGTACGATGCTTCGCGCGCGCTGAAGTTCGATCGTTCGGCCGGATCGGGCGGGGGACGGCGCTACGGCGCTACCAGCCGCGCGCCGGGGAAGCCGAGGGCGCTGAGGCGTACCACCAGCCGGTCGAATTCCGGCACGCCGCTCACCGGCCCGATGCGCACGCGGTATAAATTGCCGCGTGCCGCCGGCGGCCCGAAGACGAACGCGCCGGCGAGGCCCGCCGCCTGTAGCCGCGCGACGACGCGCGTGGCATGCTCCTGCACCGCGAATGCCCCGACCTGAACATAGAGCGTTGCCGGCGGACTCTCCGAGGCGCGAGTGAGCTCGACGGGGTTGTCCGGCGTAATGGCGCGGACTTCGACCAGCGCGGTGCCGGTCCCCAGCATGTCGAGCCTCGCCGCGGCGACGTACGAAAGGTCGATCAGCCGGTTGGCCACGAAGGGCCCGCGGTCGTTGACCTTCACGACGATGCTGCGGCCGTTGCTCAGATTGGTGACGCGCACGTAGGTCGGAAGCGGCAGAGTCTTGTGGGCCGCCGTCATGGCATACATGTCATAGCGGTCCCCATCGGAGGTCCGCAGCCCGTCGAATGTGGGTCCGTACCAGGAGGCCACACCGGTCTCGTCATAGCCTTCCGCCGTGGCCAGCACGTAGTAGCGTCTGCCGTCTACGTCATAGAAGGGCGGGTTGCCGTGCGGTGCGCGCGGCTCGAAGCGCGGCACGGCATTGGGGATGGAAGCGAAGTTCGGCGGCAGCGGCGGCAGCGGGGTCGGAGGCGCCGGCGCAGGATGTGGGGTCGTTGCGCAGCCGGCAAGGAGAGCCGTCAGGAAGATCGCCCAGACGAGCCCGCGGCGTGCCGCGCTACGCGCGGAGCAGCAGTCACGCGCCGCGCTCACTCGGAGGATCGTCCGGCGCGATCCGCGGTGCCGGCCGACCTTGCGGTGGGGGCAGTCTCGGGTGTCACGCCGGGATTGGCCGGGGTGAGCCGCAGCGCGATGGCGCGTGCCAGCTCATCGACCGCCATCGCATACAGGGCACTGTGATTGTAGCGGGTGAGCGCATGGAAGTTGTTGAAGCCGACCCGGTAGGTCGGACCGTCCTGCTGCTCCGCCAGGAGCAACACCACGGGCGTATCGCCCGGCACGTCGCTCTCCACACGTACGCCCTGGGCGTTCAGGCGGTCGATCGTCTCATCGAGCGTGAGATTGCTCGGATCGATCTGGAAGGTGGCGCCGGGATCGATCCGGACATCGGCCACTACCGGGCCGCCGGCCTGCCAGCCGCAATCATGCAGGTAGTTGGCGACGCTCGCGAAGATGTCGTCCCAGTCCGTGAAGAGATTGCGCTGGCCGTCGTCGTTGCCGTCGGTGCCATACCTCAGGTATGCCGAGGGCATGAACTGCAGCGGACCCATCGCACCGGCATAGGAGCCTTTGACCGACAGCGGGTCGAGCTTCTCCTCATGAGACATCACCAGGAACTGCTCGAGCTCGCGGCGGAAGTAACGCGCGCGCGGCGGGTAATCGAAGGCCAGGGTGGAGAGCGCATCGAGCACGCGGTAGGAGCCCGTGATGCGCCCGTAGAAGGTTTCCGCGCCGAGGATGGCGACGATGTACTGCGGCGGCACTCCCTGCTCCGCGCTCACCCGCTCCAGCGAATCGCGGTGCTCCTGCCAGAACCCGACACCCGCCGCGATGCGCTTGTCGGTGAGGAAGATCTGCCGGTACTGCCACCACTGCAGCACCCGCTCCGCGGGGCGGCTGATGTCGTCGATGATCTGCGGCTGCGCGCGCGCATGCAGCAGCACCCTGAGGACCGTCCGGCGGCTGAGTCCGTCGCGCCGGGCGACCTGCCTGGCGAACTTCGCGAGCTGCGCGCGCGGGAAGGGCCGGCCCGGCTCCGGCTGCGCCGCGCGCACGACGCTGCCGCCGCCGAGCCCTGAGGCGGCGAGTGCGAGCAACGCGAGCGTTGGGAGGGATCGGGACACTTCAGGAGCCCATGAGTTTCCGGTGCGCGTGCAGCGACATCAGAATACCGAAGCCCGCGAGCACGGTCACCACCGAGCTTCCCCCGTAGCTGACGAGCGGCAGCGGAACGCCGACGACCGGCAGCAGGCCGGTGACCATTCCGGCATTGATGAACACATACACGAAGAAAGTCAGCGCGAGGCTGCCGGCGAGGAGGCGTGAGAACGTGTCGGGTGTCTGCACGGCGAGATAGAGCGAGCGGCCGATGATGAACGCGTAGAGCAGCAGCAGCACCGCGAGCCCGAGCAGCCCGAATTCCTCGCCGATCACCGCGAAGATGAAATCCGTGGTGCGTTCCGGCAGGAAATCGAGCTGCGCCTGGCTGCCGTTCATCCATCCCTTGCCGAATACGCCGCCCGAGCCGATGGCGATCTGCGACTGGATGATGTGATAGCCGGCGCCGAGCGGATCCGACTGCGGATTGAGGAAGGTTAGCAGGCGCTGGCGCTGATAACCGTGCATGAATCTCAGTCCGAACCAGGCCGCGGCGACGCCGAGGAGCACCATGCCGACGATCACCCGGACTCTGAGGCCGGCGAGGAATACGACCAGCGCCCCGGCGGCGGCGATCAGTGCCGCGGTACCGAGGTCCGGCTCCTTCGCGACCAGGGCGGCTGGTATCAGGATGATGAGGCCGAGGAGGAGCAGGTTGGGCCAGCGAGGCGGCAGCGGACGCTCGTGCAGGTACCAGGCGCACATCATGGGGACGGCGAGCTTCATCAGCTCCGAGGGCTGGAAGCGTATCGGACCCAGACTGAGCCAGCGTTGCGCCCCGAGGCGCGTGTGGCCGACCACCGCCACGGCGAGCAGGAGGACGACGCCGATCGAATACAGCCAGGGCGAGGTGCGCCGCAGGAAGTTCGGACTGACCCGCGCCAGGGCCAGCATCACGGCGGTGCCGAGGACGATACGCATCCCGGTGCGCAGCACCATCGGCAGGTTCTCCGCCGAGGCGCTGTAGAGGACCACCAGCCCGTAGGCGGCGGCGAGTGCGAGGCCGGTCACGAGCGGCCCATCCATCCGCAGCGCAGAGAGCACGCGCGCCGCGCCCGTGAGGGTACGGCGTGTCCGCGACTCGGAGCTGACTTCTTCGTAGATCATGCGGGACCGGGTCTCGGGTTATTTGGCGGGCGCGGTACCCGCCGGGCCGCCCGGCCGGGCGCTGTTCGCGGCCTGTTGAATGGGCGCGGGCGGGGCGGGGGCAGGAAGAGCCGGGAGGGAAGGCTCCATTTTCGGCTTGAGGTCGTCCGGCTCCGAATCCGGTCCGCGCGGGGCGGCGGGCAGCAGCTTGCCGTCGGGTCCGAGGAGATAGGCGTCCATCACCTTGCGGGCGACCGGTGCAGCGCCCGTGGATCCGAATCCCGCGTGCTCGACGATGACCGCGATCGCGATGCGCGGGGCGTCGGCCGGCGCGAAGGCGATGAACCAGGCGTTGTCGCGGTACTGCTCCTTGATCTTCTTGAAGCCGTTGTCCTCGCCGAGATTGCCGGTGACCGACTCATTCACGACCTGATCCGTGCCGGTCTTCCCCGCGATGGTGTAGACGGATCCGCGCATCGGATAGTACGCGGTGCCGTTCGGGTAGGTCGTCGCGCCGATCATGCCGTGCACGACGCGCTTCCAGGAATCGGCGCTGATGTTCGACAGCGTGCCCTCGTACACCGGCGGCAGCCAGTCGATCCTGCCGCCATCGGGGCTGCGCAGTCCCGTCACCAGCCGCGGCCGCCAGATGTGTCCGCGTGTCGCCAGAATGCTGGTGTAGTGAGCCAGCTGCAGGGGAGTGACGAGGAAGTAGCCCTGACCGATGCCGAGGTTGACGGTCTCGCCGGGGAACCACACTTTGTTGGCGGGGTTGGCGAAGTGCGCTTCCTTCCACTCGCGCGAGGGCACGAGGCCCGGTTTCTCGCCGCCGATGTCGATGCCGGTCGGCCGGCCGAAGCCGAAGAGCGGCAGCCATGCCGAGATCCTGTCGATACCCATGGCGTGCGCGACACCATAGAAGTAGACGTCGCACGAGCGCGCGATGGCCTGATCGAGATCCGTTTCACCGTGGCGCTCGTGATTGGCGTCGTGCCAGATGTGCCGGCCGCCGGGCAGGTGGTAATAGCCGGGACAGAAGATCGACTTGTCCGGATCGATCACGCCGTCGGTGAGCGCGCCGAGCGCGAGACCCGGCTTGATGGTCGAACCGGAGGAGTATTCGCCGCGCAGCGCGCGATCGTAGAGCGGCCGGTTGGGATCGCCTTCGAGGCTCCCATACTCCTTCTCCGTGATGCCGCGGGCGAAGAGGTTGGGATCGAAACCCGGGGAGCTCACCAGGGCGATGACGTCGCCGCTGTCCGGGTCGAGGGCCACGACCGCTCCCTCCTGGCCGGCGAGGGCGGCCTCCGCCACCTTCTGCACCTTGAGGTCGAGCGACAGAATGACGTCATCGCCCGGTATCGGCGCCTTCACCTCCAGGTCGCGGGCGAAGACGCCGGGCTTCTGCACCGGGCGGCCCTGTGCATCGACCAGGGTCTGGCGGAAGCCGTTGGTGCCGTGCAGCGCCTTCTCGAAGGTGCCCTCCACTCCCGTCTTGCCGATGACCGCCGTGCCCGCGTAGGCCGCGCGATCGATGTGTCCCAGGTCCTTCTCACTGATCGTGCCCACGTAGCCCATCGCGTCGACGGCGAGTGAGCCTTCGGGATACCAGCGCGCTTCTTCCGGCGTGATGTCGACGCCGGGGAACTCGAATCGCCGCACGGCGAATCGCGCCACCTCCTCGTCGGAGAGGTGCAGGCGGATCGGCACGTTGTCGAAGGTGCGGCGGGACTTGATGGTGCGGATCAGCTCCGGGACGTCATCGGCCTGCAGCAGGCCGAGCTTCACCAGGCGATGCAACGATCCGCCGAGATCCGGAACCTCGTCGGGGATCAGCTCGAGCTGGAAGGTCGGCTGATTCGAGGCGATCACCTCGCCGTAGCGGTCCATGATGAGTCCGCGCGCGGCCGGGATGGGATCGGTGCGGACCCGGTTTTCCTGTGAGAGCGCCGCGTAGTAGTCGTTGCGGATCACCTGCAGCAGGTAGAGGCGCCCGAGGAGCGCCAGCGCAAGCAGCAACATCGCCGCCCCGGCGAACAGGGAGCGGCGCTCGAAGATCCGCTGCTCCCGCCAGTGATCCTTGATGCGGACCGGGGACACGTCAGCCCCGTCTCGCGGTGCAGGCTTTCATGTTTGCGGCCGGTAGCTGCGTGCGAGGATCGCTGCCGCAGCCGGCCAGATCAACGCGCCGGTGAGCGTCGGCAGCCAACGCACCGGTGTCGTCAACGCGTGGCCGCTCCAGCCGTCGATGGCGAAGAGCACGACCTCATAGGTCGCGAGCGCGGCGAACACGATCAGGGACTGCTGGAAGATCGGCTTGGAGCGGATCCTCTGGTGCTCGCGCACGCCGATGTAGGCGAGAAATGCCAGCGCGAGCGCATGCTCGCCGAGCACCGGCCCCTCGAAGGCATCGAGCAGGAGTCCGCAGATCCAACCGAGGGTGATGCCGCCCGCGCGCGGCGCGGCGATCGACCAGTAGAGCACGGTCAGGGCGAGGAACCCGGGCCGGATGACCTCCAGCCACGAGGGCAGCGGCAGCAACGTGAGGATGAGCGCGCCGATCACGCTCTTCAACATCGCGAGGCTGGGGCTGGAACCGCTCATGGCGACGGCGGCTCCGGCTTCCTCGCGGCAGCGCCCGGCTTCCCGGCCGGAGCGCCCGATTTGTGTGCCGTGCCGGCTTTGGCGCCGGCGGCCTTCGCCGCGCTCTTCTTCACAGACGCCGGCGCCGTCGCTGTCGGCGCCGTTGTCGCAGGCTGCTGCGGCTTCGGCGGCACGGCCAGGGGCTGGAAGCGCCGGTCGCCGCTCGTCAGCTCGCCGTTGTGCTCCGCCAGGGGCGAGGCGGGACTGTCGTGACGGAACCAGATCAGCATGACGTCGCGGTCGGTATCGAGGTGCGCGAACGGCGCGGCGCGTACATGCGCCAGCGGCTGCACCGTGTCCTTGTGCACCTCCGTGATCCGCGCGACCGGATAGCCCGGAGGAAACACTCCGCCGAGACCCGACGTGACGAGGATATCGCCGACGTGAACGTCGGCATTGGCGGGCAGATAGGGCAGGCCGAGCGAGGTCGAGTCGCCGGCGCCCACGGCGATCGTCCTCAGGCCGGTGCGCTGGATCTCCACGGGCAGGGCGTGCTCTGGATCCGTGATCAGGATCACGTCCGCGCTCCAGGGACCCACGTGCATGGTCTGACCGACCACGCCGTCGTCATCCAGAACGGCCTGACCCGCGGTGACTTCGTTCAGCGAGCCGCGGTCGATGAGCACGCGCTGGCGCAGGCTGTTGAGCTGAACGTTGACGATGTCGGCCGGCAGCCAGCGCTGTGCCACCGGAGGCAGCGAGTGGCGTAGCCCGATGAGCGCCGCGTTCTGCTGCGCCAGGGCGTCGAAGCGCATGGAGCGCAGCTCGAGATCGCGCATGCGATTGCGCAGGCGTTGGTTCTCCGCCTCGAGCGAGTCGCGGCTCGCGAGGCTGTTCTGCAGCCATCGCCAGGCCTCGATCGGTGAGCTCACGGCGAGCTCGACCGGATAGGTCGCCGCCTGCAGGACCGAGTGTGCCCGCGCCAGCCAGTCGAACCGCTGGTCGAGCACCATGAGGGCGATCGAGAGGATCGCGTACAGGGCGAAGCGGAAGCCGGGGGAGCCTCGACGTCCCTCCAGCGGTCTACCCGCCCCTGTTGCGAACCCCGCCACTGAGTCTTTGAGCGCTCCCGCCGCTGGCCGCTACTCGAGCCCGAAGTGCCCGGGACCCATCTCATCCATGAGCTCCAGGATGCGGCCGCCGCCGCGAGCCACGCAAGTGAGAGGATCGTCCGCGACCACGACGGGCAGTCCGGTCTCTTCCGTCAGCAGCTTGTCGATATCGCGCAGCAGCGCGCCGCCGCCCGTGAGCACGATCCCGCGCTCCGCGACGTCCGCGCCGAGCTCCGGCGGCGTCTGCTCGAGCGCCTGCTTGACGGCGCTCACGATGTTCTGCAGCGGCTCCTGCAGGGCCTCGAGGATCTCATTGCTGTTCAGCGTGAAGCTGCGCGGCACACCCTCGGAGAGGTTGCGGCCCTTCACCGAGAGCTCCCGCACCTGCTGGCCGGGATAGGCGGAGCCGATCTCGATCTTGATGCGCTCCGCGGTCGCCTCGCCGATGAGGATGCCGTAATTGCGCCGCACGTAGTTCATGATCGCCTCGTCGAAGCGATCGCCGCCGATGCGCGCGGAGTTGGCGTACACGACGCCGTTCAGCGACAGTACGGCGACCTCCGACGTGCCGCCGCCGATGTCCAGTACCATGGAGCCGCGGGGCTCGTGCACCGGCAGACCCGCACCAACCGCCGCGGCCATCGGCTCGCTGACGATGCCGACGTTGCGCGCGCCGGCGCCTTCCGCCGACTCCCGGATCGCGCGCCGCTCCACCTGCGTGGAGCCGAACGGCACGCACACCAGCACGCGCGGGGAGGGCTTCAGCATCCGGTTGCCGTGCACCTTATTAATGAAGAACTGGAGCATCTTCTCCGTATAGGTGAAGTCGGCGATCACGCCGTCCTTCATCGGCCGCACCGCGGTGATGTGGCCCGGCGTACGGCCAAGCATGCTCTTGGCCTCCGCGCCGACGGCGACGATGATCTTGCCGCCGCGGGACGGCTCGTCCTGCACGGCGACCACCGAGGGCTCGTTCAGCACGATGCCCTTGTCGCGGACATAGATCAGGGTGTTGGCCGTCCCCAGGTCGATCGACAAATCGCTGGAGAAATAGCCGCGCAAGCGTTTGAACATGAAGCGTCCGAAAAGAAAGGCGTACGGCGGGGGACCCCCGAAAGTGGCGCGTAATCTAGCAACCGAGGGGACATTCAGCAAGGCAACATGTATGATTTTGCGCTGTTTTTCTCATTCGCCGTTTTCGCCCCATGGCCCTCACGCGCGCGCAGATCGAAAGCATCGCTCAGCTGGCCCGCCTCGAGCTGGAGCCGGCCGAGATCCCCGTTTATCAGGAGAGCCTGTCGCGAATCATCGACCTGGTCGGTGAGCTGGACCGTGCTGACACCGCGGGCGTCACCCCCATGGCTCACCCGCTGCCGGGTCTGAGGCAGCGGCTGCGTGCCGACGAGGTCACGGAACAGGACCGCCATGAGCTCTATCAGGCGAGCGCGCCCCAGGTCGCGGCGGGGCTGTACCTCGTCCCGAAGGTCATAGAGTAAACGTGGTTCACAGGAATTCCCTGACGGAGCTGGCCGCCGGGCTGCGCGCGAGGACGTTCTCGAGCGTGGAGCTGGTGCGTGCCTATCTGCAGCGCATCGAGGCCGCCCAGCCGGCTCTCAATGCCTTCATTTCGATCACGGCGGAGCAGGCGCTCGCGGCCGCCGCCGCCGCGGACCGCGAGCTCGCGGCCGGCCGGGGCGGCCCGCTCGCCGGCGTGCCGATCGCTCACAAGGACCTCTTCTGTACGGCGGGAGTGCGTACGACCTGCGGCTCGCGCATGCTCGACAATTTCGTGTCGCCGTATGACGCCACCGTGGTCGCCAAGCTCAAGGCGGCCGGCGCCATCAACCTGGGCAAGCTCAACATGGACGAGTTCGCCATGGGCTCCTCGAACGAGACCAGCTGGTTCGGTCCCGTGAGGAACCCTTGGAATACCGATTTCGTGCCCGGCGGCTCCTCCGGCGGGTCGGCGGCTGCCGTCGCCGCGAGACTGGTACCCGGGGCGACCGCGACCGACACCGGCGGCTCCATCCGTCAGCCGGCCGCGCTCTGCGGCATCACCGGTATCAAGCCTACCTATGGGCGCGTCTCCCGCTACGGCATGATCGCCTTCGCGTCGAGCCTCGATCAGGGCGGTGTCCTCACGACCAGCGCCGCGGACGCAGCTCTCATGCTGCGTGAGATGGCGGGGTTCGACCCGAACGACTCGACCAGCGTCGATGCACCGGTGCCGGATTACGTGGCGGAGCTGGATGCGCCGCTGGCGGGCGTCAGGATCGGTCTGATCAAGGAATTCGTCGACGAGGGCCTCGATCGCGAGAACGAGCTGCGGATCCGCGATGCCGTGAAGGTGCTGGAGCGGCTGGGAGCGAGCCTGCGCGAGGTGAGTTTGCCGAACCTGCCGCGGTCGGTGCCGGTCTACTATGTCGTGGCGCCGGCCGAGTGCTCATCGAACCTCGCGCGCTATGACGGCGTGCGCTTCGGCCACCGCTGCAAGGAGCCGCGGGATCTGCAGGACCTCTATCGCCGCTCGCGGGGAGAGGGGTTCGGCGCGGAGGTCAAGCGCCGCATCATGACGGGTACCTACGTGCTCTCGGCGGGCTACTACGATGCCTACTACCTGAAGGCGCAGCGCGTGCGGCAGCTGATCGCCGCCGATTTCAAGCGAGCCTTCGGCGAGGTCGATGTTCTCGTGGGCCCGACCAGTCCGACGGCCGCCTTTCGCCTCGGCGCCAAAACCGCCGATCCCATCACGATGTATCTCAACGACATCTACACGATCGGCGCCAATCTCGCGGGCCTGCCGGCGCTGTCGGTGCCCTGCGGCTTCGTGGGCGGCCTTCCCGTGGGCCTGCAGGTCGTCGGGCCGCATTTCGCCGAGGGGCGCATTCTGAACGTCGCGCACCACTATCAGCTGGAGACCGACTGGCACCGCCAGTCGCCGGAGCGGTTCGCATGAGCCACGAAAGCGGCTGGGAAACCGTCATCGGGCTCGAGATCCACGCCCAGCTCGCCACCCGATCGAAGATCTTCTCCGGCGCCGCGACCGCCTATGGCGCGCCGCCCAACGCGCAGGCCAGCCTCATCGATCTCGGCTTTCCCGGCGTGCTGCCGGTGTTGAATCGAGAGGCGGTTCGCATGGCCGTGCGCTTCGGCCTGGCGATCGGCGCGCGCATCGCGCGCCAGTCGGTGTTCGCGCGCAAGAACTACTTCTATCCGGACCTGCCGAAGGGCTATCAGATCAGCCAGTACGAGCTGCCGATCGTGGCGCAGGGCGCCCTCGACGTTGTACTCGATGACGGCAGCGGCAAGCGCGTCGGCATCACCCGCGCGCATCTGGAGGAGGATGCCGGCAAGTCGTTGCACGAGGGCCTCGGCGCCTTCACGGGCGTGGATCTCAACCGTGCCGGTACGCCGCTCATCGAGATCGTCTCGGAGCCGGACATGCGCTCCGCGAAGGAAGCCGTCGCCTACATGAAGAAGGTGCACACGCTGGTGCGCTACCTCGAGATCTGCGACGGCAACATGCAGGAAGGATCGTTCCGCTGCGATGCCAACGTTTCGGTGCGGCCGAAGGGCTCCGACAAGCTCGGAACCCGCGCGGAGATCAAGAACATCAACTCCTTCCGCTACGTCGAGAAGGCGATCCAGTACGAGGTGGCGCGTCAGATCGAGCTCATCGAATCCGGCGGCAAGGTGGTGCAGGAGACGCGCCTCTACGACCCGGACAAGGGCGAGACACGTTCCATGCGCACCAAGGAGGAGGCGAACGACTATCGCTACTTCCCCGATCCCGACCTCCTGCCGGTGGCGCTCGATGAGGCTTTCATCGAAGAAGTGCGCACGGGCCTGCCGGAGCTTCCCGATCAGAAGGCGGCGCGATTCTCCAAGGACTACGGGCTCTCGGCGTATGACGCCGGCGTGCTGACGGCGAGTCGCGAGCTCGCCGACTTCTATGAGGACGTGCGCCGCGCGGTGCCCCTCCAGAGAGGCGAGACAGGCGCGACGCTGGATGTCAGCACATCGAAGCTGACGGCGAACGTAGTCATGGGCGACCTTGCCGCGGCCCTCAACCGGGAGAACCTCGACATTCTGACCGTGCGAGAAGACCGGATGCCACCCACGCGCCTGGCGGGGCTCATCTTCCGCACGGCCGATCAGACGATCTCCGGCAAGATCGCCAAGGAAGTGTTCGAGGCCATGTGGGCCGGCGGCGAGAGCGCCGATGTCATCATCGAGTCCAAGGGGCTCAGGCAGATCACCGACACCGGCGCGATCGAGCGCGCCATCGAAGAGGTGATGGCGAAGAACCCCGGCCAGCTCGCCGACTACCGGGCCGGCAAGGACAAGCTGTTCGGCTTCTTCGTCGGCCAGGTGATGAAGGCGACGCAGGGCAAGGCGAATCCGGCGCAGCTCAACGAGTTGCTCAAGAAGAAGCTGCCGGGATAGGGACCGGACCCGCGGGTTGAGTAATTGCAGTCCGTGCCCCATTCTCGGGGCCATGGAATCACCAGCCACCCCCCGCGACGAAGTTCGTCGCTTCATCGTCGAGAATCGCCCGGTCCGCGGGCATTGGGTGCGCCTGGAGGGCGCGTGGCGGGAGCTGCGGGCTCACCGAGATTACCCGCAGCCGGTGCGCGAGCTTCTGGGGCAGGCCGTCGCGGCCTCCGTGCTCCTCGCCGCTACGTTGAAGTTCCGCGGCCAGTTGACGCTGCAGCTGCAGGGGAACGGCGCTGTCAGCCTTCTCGTCGCGCAGTGCACCCACGATTACCGGCTGCGTGCCGTTGCCCGTTTCGATGCCGCCGCAGTCTCCGCACTGTCCGCCGATGGGGGATCGGCGAAGGCGGGCGGTGTTTTCCGCCGCCTCGTCGGCAGCGACGGGCGTTTTGCCGTCACTGTCGAAGCGGATGAGCGCAACGCGCGCTACCAGGGCATCGTGCCGCTGAGCGGCGATTCGCTCGCGGAGTCCCTCGAGGCGTATTTCGCCCGCTCGGAACAGCTGCCGACCCGCGTGCTGCTCGCAGCGGACGGTGAGCGCGGCGGTGGCGTCCTGGTGCAGAAGCTGCCCGAGGACGTGGACACGGATGACATGCAGATGCGGGAGGTCTGGGAGCAGGCGGAGCGCGGCATCGAGCGGTTGAGCGGGGAAGATCTGCTGCGATATCCCGTGGAGGAGCTGCTCGGCCGCGGCTTTGCCGCCCACGACATGCGGCTCTTCCGCGGCTCACCGGTACAGTTCGAATGCCGCTGCAGTCACGGCCGGGTGACCAGCCTGTTGCGGGCTCTGGGAGCCGATGAGGTCCGTGATGTGCTCAAGGAGCAGGGCGCGGTCACCGTCACCTGCGAGTTCTGCCATCGGCCGTATCGCTTCGACGAGGGCGATGTCGAGGCGCTCTTCGGCGATAGCCCTCCTGCGGGCGGCAATTCGTCGGCCATCCACTGACATTGACTCGAGCATGAAACGATAACCCGGATTTGCACCGTCGGCCGCCGTTCTGTAGACTGTAATTAAAGATTTGTGCAAGTCTTTATGTCTAATGAACAGATACTGACCTGGCTTCGAGCCGCCGGTGAGCCAACGCGGCTGCGGCTCCTGGCCTTGTGCGCGCAGCGTGAGCTCAGTGTCTCGGACATCGCTCAGGTCGTGGGTCAGAGTGAGCCTCGGGTATCACGGCATCTGAAGATCCTCGGCGAGGCCGGGCTGATCGAGCGCATCCGGCAAGGGCAGTGGGTGCACTACGGTCTGGCTCGCGTGGGTCCCGCCGCGGGATTCGTTCAGGGCCTGCTCGGACAGCTCGACCGTGCGGATCCCCTGCTGGCGCGTGACCGGGAGAGAGCGCAGGCGCCGCAGGCTGATGGACTGCGCGCCGGCGCGCCGGCGGCATCGCGTCTCGGCCGGGAGCTGCGAGGGTTCGTCGAGTCGGCCGAGGCCGCCGTTCCCGCGGGCGCCGTGCTGCTCGTCGGGGCCGATCATCCGGAGCTCATCGGGACGGCCGCCGCCATGAGTGCGGAATGCACCGTTCTCGCGCATTCCCGCCGATCGTCACAGCTCGCGCGGTCGATGGCGGAGCGCGCGGGCCTGCATTGCCGGGTGCTGCTCGCCGCGGGCGGCGATGCGCTCGGGCCTCGGGACCTCGCGCGCCTCGGACGGACTTTCGATGCGGTACTTCTCGATCGCCTGGGGACCCCGGATGAGGCGCTCGGCCCGCTCCTGGCGGCAGGCCGACGCGCGCTGTCGGCCGGCGGACGTCTCCTGCTCTTCGAGCGCTATGACGCGCTCGAGGGCGCGCGCGAGCGGGTAGTCGAGCATCCGCTCGCGCGGCTGCGCCGGCTGCTCGGTGAGGCGGGTCTGAGGTGCGAGCGCATGAGTCCGATCGAAGCCGACGGCCAGCACGTGTTGGCCGCCTTGGCGGTGCCGTCCACGGAACAGCCGCGCGGTACTGCGAGCGCGGCTTGAAAAAGAGGCCATTCCGATGAACGTCTCATTCGAGTTCTTCCCGCCCGCCGATGCGGAAATGGAAGCCACGCTGTGGCGCTCCGTGGAGCGCCTGGCGCCGCTTGCGCCCCGTTTCGTGTCGGTGACCTATGGCGCCGATGGCTCGACGCGCACGCGCACACACCGTCTGGTGACCCGTATCCAACAGGAGACCTCGCTCATCGGCGCGCCGCACCTGACCTGTGTCGGCGCGAGCCGCGGCGAGATCCTCGACATCGCGCGCGAGTATCGCGATCAGGGTGTGCGTCACATCGTTGCGCTGCGCGGCGACCCGCCCAAGGGCGCCGCGGACTATCAGCCTCATCCCGACGGCTTCGCCTATGCCGCCGATCTGGTGGCGGGCCTGAAGAGCGTCGCCGACTTCGACATCTCCGTTGCCGCCTATCCGGAAGTGCATCCCGAGGCGTCCTCGGCGCAGTTGGATCTGGACAACCTGAAGCGCAAGCTGGATGCGGGCGCATCGCGCGCGATCACGCAGTTCTTCTACGACATCGAGGCGTTCCTGCGCTTCCGCGACCGTTGCGCCGCCGGCGGCATCCGCGCGCCGATCGTGCCGGGGATCCTGCCGATCACGCGTTTCCCGCAGGTGGTGCGCATGGCGGGCCGCTGCGGCACGCGCATTCCGTCCTGGCTGGAAGAGCGGTTCCAGGGCCTCGATGACGATGCCGATACCCGGCGGCTGATTGCGGCGAGCGTCGCCATCGAGCAGGTCCAGACATTGGAGCGGTATGGGGTGCGTGATTTCCACTTCTACACGCTCAACCGCGCGGAACTGACCTACGCCATCTGCCATGCCCTGGGAGTGCGTGCCGGCAGGCAGCCGAGCGAGGCGCCCGCGGCGGTCGGGGTCGCGATATGAGCGCCTGCGGCCATTCCCTGCCGCGAGCCGACCGGCCCGGCCCGGGCGGCAGGGACTCGCCGATGGCGCGCGTCGCCGCCGCGCCGTTCGCGGTGGCGCCGGTCGATGAGAGGCAGCGTCAGGAGCGCGGCGAGCGCCTGAAGCGCCTGCTCGGTGAGCGCATCGTGCTGCTCGACGGCGCCATGGGCACGATGGTGCAGCAGCATCGCCTGGATGAGCGCGGCTACCGCGGCGAGCGCTTCCTCCACCACGGGCGGGACCTCAAGGGCAACAACGACATCCTGACGCTCACGCGCCCCGATGTCATCGGCGGCATTCACCGCGCCTACCTCGAGGCCGGCGCGGACATCATCGAGACCAACACCTTCAATTCCAACTCGGTGTCGCAGGCCGACTACGGCACCGAGGCGCTGGTGGCGGAGCTCAACTACCGCGCCGCGCGACTCGCGCGCGCGGCCGCGGATGAGTTCGCGCAGTCGGCCGGGCGGCCGGCCTTCGTCGCGGGCGCGCTCGGGCCGACCAGCCGCATGTGCTCGCTGTCGCCGGATGTGAACGATCCCGGCTACCGCAGCACCTCCTTCGATGCGCTGGCCGCGACCTATCTCGATGCCGCGCGCGCTCTGCTGCTGGGCGGCGTCGACCTGCTGCTGATCGAGACCGTGATCGACACGCTGAACGCCAAGGCGGCCATCTACGCGGCGCTGGCGCTCTTCGATGAGACCGGCGTCGAAGTGCCGATCATGATCTCCGGCACCATCACCGACGCCTCCGGGCGCATTCTCTCGGGCCAGACCGCGGAGGCTTTCTGGAACTCGGTCCGCCACGCCCGGCCGCTCGCGGTGGGACTCAACTGTGCGCTCGGCGGCCGCCAGCTGCGCCCCTACATTCAGGAGCTGGCACGGGTCGCGGATACGCGGGTCTGCGCCTACCCGAACGCGGGCCTGCCGAACGCCTTCGGCGAATACGACGAGGCGCCGGAGGAGACGGCGGAGATCCTGCGCGACTACGCGGCTTCGGGCCTGGTCAACATTCTCGGCGGCTGCTGCGGTACGACCCCGGAGCACATCCGCCTGCTGCGCGAGGGGGTCGGCCGATGCGCGCCGCGCGCGCTTGCGGAAGTTCCGGTGAAGACCCGCCTCGCCGGCCTGGAGCCGGTGGCGATCGACGAGGAGTCGCTCTTCGTCAACGTCGGGGAGCGCACCAACGTGACGGGCTCCGCGCGCTTTCGCAAGCTCATCGAGGCGGGCGACTACGCGGCCGCGCTCGAGGTGGCGCGCCAGCAGGTGGCGAGCGGCGCGCAGGTGATCGATATCAACATGGACGAGGGCATGCTCGATTCCGAGGCGGCCATGGTGCGCTTCCTCAACCTCATCGCCGCGGAGCCCGACATCGCGCGCGTGCCGGTGATGCTCGACTCCTCCAAGTGGAGCGTGCTCGAGGCCGGCCTCAAGTGCCTGCAGGGCAAGGGCATCGTCAACTCCATCAGCCTGAAGGAGGGGGAGCAGATCTTCCTCGAGCATGCGCGCAAGGTGCGCCGTTACGGCGCGGCGGCGGTGGTGATGGCATTCGACGAGCAGGGCCAGGCCGACACGGTGGAACGGCGGGTGGCGATCTGCGAGCGCGCCTACGGCCTGCTGCGGCGCGAGGGCTTTCCGCCCGAGGACATCATCTTCGATCCCAACATCTTCGCCGTGGCGACCGGCATCGAGGAGCACAACGGCTACGGGGTCGCCTTCATCGAGGCGACCCGGCGGATCAAGAGCCTGCTGCCGCACGTCCTGGTGAGCGGCGGCGTCAGCAACGTCTCGTTCTCGTTCCGCGGCAACGATCCGGTGCGCGAGGCGATGCATTCCGTATTCCTCTATCACGCCATCGCCGCCGGCATGGACATGGGGATCGTCAACGCCGGCCAGCTCGCCATCTACGCGGAGATCGCGCCGGAGTTGCGCGAGGCCGTCGAGGACGTCATCCTCAACAGGCGCCAGGACGCCACCGAGCGGCTGCTCGAGATCGCGGCGCGCTACAAGGGCGACGGCGGCGCCAGGCGCAAGGAGGACCTCGAGTGGCGCGCGCTGCCGGTGGCCAAGCGCCTCGAGCATGCGCTGGTGAAGGGCATCGACGATTTCGTCATCGAGGATACCGAGGAGGCGCGCCTCTCCTTCGAGTACCCGCTGCAGGTCATCGAAGGTCCGCTGATGGACGGCATGAACATCGTCGGCGATCTCTTCGGCGCCGGCAAGATGTTCCTGCCTCAGGTCGTCAAGAGCGCGCGTGTCATGAAGCGGGCGGTGGCGCACCTCATCCCTTACATCGAAAAGAGCAAGGGAGGCTCCGGCGGCCAGCGGGCGAACGGCCGCGTCGTGATGGCGACCGTGAAGGGTGACGTACACGACATCGGCAAGAACATCGTCGGCGTCGTCCTGCAGTGCAACAACTTCGAGGTCATCGACCTCGGTGTCATGGTGCCCTGCGAGAAGATCCTCGACACGGCGCGCCGCGAGAACGCGGACTTCATCGGCCTCTCCGGGCTGATCACGCCCTCGCTCGATGAGATGGTGAGTGTCGCCCGCGAGATGCAGCGCCAGGGATTCGAGCTGCCGCTGCTGATCGGCGGCGCCACCACATCACCCGCGCACACGTCGGTGAAGATCGCGCCGCAGTACGAGTCGGCCGTCGTCTACGTGAAAGACGCTTCGCGCTCGGTCGGCATCTGTCAGACCCTCGCCAACCCGGCGCAGCGCGCGGCCTTCCTCGCCAGGACCAACGAGGACCATGAGCGCCGGCGCGAGCAGCATGCCGGCAGGAAGGTGAAGGCGCCGGAGCTGAGCATCGCGCAGGCGCGGGCCAACCGCTGCCGCATCGACTGGGCCGCGTACACTCCCGCCGCGCCGCGTGTGCCGGGCGTGCGCACTTTCGAGAAATATCCGCTCGAGGAGCTGCTCGGCTACATCGACTGGATGCCGTTCTTCAACTCCTGGGAGCTCACCGGAAAATTCCCGGACGTGCTCACCGATCCGAAGGTCGGCGAGGCGGCGAGCAATCTCTACGCCGATGCGCGCCGCCTGCTGAAGCAACTCATCGCCGGCAACTGGCTGGAGGCGCGGGCCGTGATCGGGCTCTTTCCCGCGAACGCAGTGGGCGATGACGTCGAGGTGTACGCCGACGAGGACCGCGGGCAGCCGCTCCTCACGCTGTCATTCCTGCGCCAGCAGAAGGGCAAGCCGCCCGGCCAGCCGCACGAGTGCCTGGCGGATTACATCGCGCCCAAGTCGAGCGGCGTGCGCGACTACATCGGTGCGTTCGCCGTGACGGCGGGTGTCGGGATCGAGGAGCATGTCGCCCGCTTCGAGCGCGCGCACGATGACTACTCGAGCATCATGCTGAAGGCGTTGGCCGACCGCTTCGCCGAGGCCGCCGCCGAGCACTTCCACGAGCGGGTGCGGCGCGAGCTCTGGGGCTACGCCGCCGCGGAGTCGCTCACCAACGAGCAGCTGATCCACGAGGAGTATCGCGGGATCCGTCCCGCGCCCGGTTACCCGTCCTGCCCCGATCACACGGAGAAGGCGAAGCTCTGGCAGCTGCTCGACGTCGAGCGCCGCACCGGCATCCGGCTGACCGAGTCCTACGCGATGTATCCGACGGCAGCGGTGAGCGGTTGGTATCTGGCGCACCCGCAGGCGCATTACTTCCCGTTGGGCATGATCGCGCGCGATCAGGTGGAGGACTACGCACGCCGCAAAGGCATGCCGGTCGAGCAGGCCGAGAAGTGGCTGTCCCCCAACCTCGGCTACGACAGGTGAGCTTCGAGGCACAGGGAGGTGCCCCGCCGCCGCAGGTCGTTATCGAGAACTCATTCTGCGGACCTCGAGGTCGCCGAACAATGCCAGGGTCAGCGCCGAGTAGAAGGTCAGCCCGACCGCGAACACCGCGAGGACCGCGGCGGCGCTGATGGCCCGGGCGATCGCCGCTTGGGCGGCGGCTGCATCGTCGGATAGTGCCATTGCGATGACTGCTGCGACGAGCATCCAGAGTGTCAGGACGACGCCGATCCCGACGCCGTAGAGCGCTGCAACCCGCCACCAGTTGCCGCGCACGAGCCTGAAGCTGTAAGCAATGCTCGACAGCACCCCCTTGCGGGCGAGCACCAGCGCGGGCAGCGCGAACGAGAGAGCGATCCCCATGTAAGTTGCCGGAGCCAGCATGACGATGAACGCGGGGGTCCGGTAGGCCGGCGCGAGGGTGAGCGCCGGCACCAGGAAGACTGCGACCGCCATGCCGGCGAGCAGCGCGATCGCCACGATGGCGGGCGCGCGCTTCAGCGTATCGAGAAGCGCGGCGGAGCCGCCGACAGGCCGTCCGGCAGCGATGCTGGACTGGCGCAGCAGGATCGTCATGGAGAGCATGACGAAGATCAGCGTTCCTACGCCGTATAAAGTGACCCCGACCGGGTCATTGGCGTCGAGCACGGGTACGCGGCCGCGTGAGAGATAGTAGAGCGTCCACAGCTGCCCGGCGATGATGGCCAGAGTGGCGTAGGGCAGGCATTTGAGCAGTGACAGGCGGAAAATCTGCAGCACGGCATCGAGCAGCTCCGCGAACGAGCGGGGCTTGAGCGGCGGGTAGAGAGCATTTGGCATGAGGGCATCTTAGCTTCTATGACCGCGACTGCCATCCAATCCGGAACCTCGACGGCCGCCGAGCTGCTTGCGGCCGGCTCGCGGCGCCTGGCGGACGCACTGGCGGCGCATCGGTCGGGCGCCACGCCGGGGCTCGACGCGGAGCTGCTTCTCGCCCACGCGCTGGGTGTGGGCCGTGTGCGGCTGCGGTCCCATGGCGAGGAAGTACCGGCTGCCGATGCCGCGGCACGCTTCCTGGCTCTCATCGAGCGGCGCGCCGCCGGTGAGCCCGTGGCGTACATTCTGGGGCGCAAGGATTTCTGGACCCTGGAGCTCAGCGTCGGTCCCGCGGTTCTGGTCCCCCGGCCGGAGACCGAATTGCTGGTGGAGCGGGCGCTGGCGATCCATCCGGGCGAGGAGGCGGGGGTTGCGGACCTCGGCACCGGCTCGGGCGCGATCGCCCTGGCGCTGGCGAGCGCCAAGCCGCGGTGGCGGATCCTCGCCACCGACATCTCAGCCCAGGCGCTTGCCGTGGCGCGGGCGAACGCGGCGGCTCTCGGCCTCGAGCGGGTGGAGATGGTCCAGGGGGATTGGCTGTCCTGCCTGCCCGGGCGCACGTTCGATCTGCTGTTGAGCAATCCGCCTTACGTGGCCGCCGATGATCCGGCGCTCGAGCTGCCGGAGCTGATGCGTGAGCCGCGGCTCGCCCTGGTGGCCGAAGAAGACGGCCTCGCGGCGTTGCGCGCCATCATCCGGACCGCGCCCGCGCACCTCGAGCGCGGCGGCTGGCTCTTGCTGGAGCATGGCGCCGCGCAGGCGGCCGCGGTTGCGGGCGCGCTTGTGGCGCGCGGCTTCGCTCAAGTACGCTCGTATCGCGATCTCGCCGGGCGCGAGCGCATGACGGAGGGCCAATGGCCGACACATCCCTGATTCGATTCGAGACTTCGCATGGCACCTTCATGGTGGAGCTGCATGCGAAGGAGGCGCCGCTCAGCGCGGAGAATTTTCTGCGCTATGTCGATGAGCGGCATTTCGACGGCACGATCTTTCACCGCATCGTGCCGGGGTTCGTCATCCAGGGCGGCGGGCTCGATGCGCAGTTCCGCAACCGGCGCACGCACGAGCCGATCCGCAACGAGGCGAAAAATGGCCTGAAGAACAAGCGCGGCACGCTCTCCATGGCGCGCACCAGCGAGGTCGACAGCGCCACCTCGCAGTTCTTCGTCAATCTGTCCGACAACGATTTCCTCGATCACAGCACCCGCGATTTCGGCTACGCCGTCTTCGGGCGCGTCACGGAGGGGATGGACGTCGTCGACAAGATCGCCGGCGTCAAGACCGGGCGGCGTCAGGGATATCAGGACGCGCCGCTCGAGGATGTGGTGATCGTTTCCGCACGGCGCTCGGGATCCGGGGCGCAATAGCTGCAGGCGAGCATGCAGCGGGGCGAGCCGGTGCATTTAGGCGAGGACACTTAACGTGTCCTCGCTCCGGCGAGCGCACGCGCACGGAGGCGCGGGCCGGGGAGCCGGCCGCCATGGATGGCCAGTGGCACGGCATCTGCGGCGTGGGTTGCTGGCCGCGATCGTCGCGTGGCTCGTCATCACCGTCGGGTCGGTGCTGCTGCTGCGTTGGGTGCCGCCGTTCGGCAGCGCCTTCATGCTGGAAGCGCGGATCGGGGCGCTGCGCGCCGGCGTCAGGGGCTATCGCACCGACTATGAATGGGTGAGTCTGGAGCGCATCTCGCCGCAGGCCGCCATCGCGGTCGTCGCATCCGAGGATCAGACTTTCCCCATCAACTACGGCTTCGATCTGAAGTCCATCCGCAACGCGGTGCGCGCGGCGCAGCGCGGCAGGCGCCTGCGGGGAGCGAGCACGATCTCGCAGCAGGTCGCGCGCAACCTCTTTCTCTGGCCGGGGCGCAGCTTCGTGCGCAAGGGCATCGAAGCGTACTTCACCGTGTTGCTCGAGACGCTCTGGCCGAAGGAGCGGATCCTCGAGGTGTACCTCAACGTCGCGCAGTTCGGGCGCGGCATCTATGGCGTCGAGGCCGCGGCACGCCGCTTCTATCACGAGCCCGCCGCACGCCTGAGCGCGAGTCAGGCGGCGCTGCTCGCGGCCGTGCTGCCGGACCCGGTGCACTGGCACGTGGACCGGCCGTCGCGCTTCGTGACCTGGAAGCAGCAGTGGATCCTGGCGCAGATGCGCAATCTCGGCGGTGCCGCATACCTGCGGGAAGTAAGACAAAACCAATAGATCCTTCGGGCGCGGTGCGCGGCGGATATAATCCCCCGGGTACGGGCATTGCAGGCCCCGCTGCTCCGGAATGTAAACCAACTCCATGGCTGAGCGTGAATTGACCGCCGCGGACTGGCGCGGCTACTCCGAGGCGCAGTTTCCACAGGGAAGCTGGAGCCTGGACGATGACGTGCTGCGCGCGCTGGCGGCAGGGCCGCCGGTGGATCTCATCACGCGCGAGCGCTTCCGCGACTTCACGCTGCATTTCGAGTGGCGGCTGCCGCGGGGCGGCGATTCCGGCGTGCTCTATCGCGTCGGCGAGGAGCTCGAGCATGCCTGGCAGTCCGGGCCGGAGATGCAGCTTCTCGATGACGAGCATCACCAGGACGGAGCCAACGCGCTGACCTCCTGCGGAGCGCTCTGCGGCCTGATCGCGCCGTGGCATGACCAGCGGGACATCGCCAACACCTATCACAGCGCGCGCCTCGTCGTGCAGGGCGGCCGTGTCGAGCACTGGATCGACGACACGCAGGTGCTGGGCTATGACCTCGGGAGCGAAGAGGTGAGGGAGCGGATCGCGCGCAGCCGCTTTCGGGAATGGCCGCGGTTCGCGCTGCTGGCGGAAGGGCACGTCGCCCTGCAGCACCACGGCACGGAGGCCTGGTTCCGCCGCATCAGGGTACTGACCTAGCTCATTCGAGCTCGGCGAGGAGCTCCGCCTGGTGCTCCTGCTGCAGGGCATCGAGGAGCTCGTCGAGGTCGCCGTTCATGATCTGCTGCAGCTTGTAGAGCGTCAGATTGATGCGGTGGTCGGTGACCCGGCCCTGCGGGAAGTTGTAGGTGCGGATGCGCTCCGACCGGTCACCGCTGCCGACCTGCAGACGACGGGTCTGCGCCTGCGTGCTGCGTTGCTTCTCCTCCTCCGCGGCGAGCAGGCGCGCACTCAGCAGCTTCATGGCGCGGGAGCGGTTCTTGTGCTGCGAGCGCTCGTCCTGACACTCGACCACGATGCCGGTCGGCAGGTGGGTGATGCGCACGGCGGAGTCGGTCTTGTTGACATGCTGGCCGCCGGCGCCGGAGGAGCGGTAGGTGTCGATGCGCAGGTCCGCGGGATTGATCGCCACTTCCTCGATCTCGTCGAGCTCCGGCAGGATCGCCACCGTGCACGCGGAGGTGTGGATCCGTCCCTGCGCCTCGGTCTGGGGGACCCGCTGCACGCGATGCGTGCCGGACTCGAACTTGAGGCGCGAAAACGCCCCGCGGCCGGCGATGCGGCTGATGACCTCCTTGTAGCCGCCGTGCTCGCCCGGACTCTCGCTCAGCACCTCGACCGAGAAGCCCTTGGCCTCGGCATAGCGCGCGTACATGCGAAAGAGGTCGCCGGCGAAGAGCGCGGCTTCGTCCCCTCCGGTCCCGGCGCGCACCTCGAGGAAGAGGCCCTTGTCGTCGCGCGGATCCCTGGGCAAAAGCAGCGCGCGCAGCTGCGATTCGGCGGCCTCGAGCGCGGACCGCAGCCGCCCGACTTCCTCAGCGCCGAGCGCGCGCATGCCGCCGTCGGGGTCGGCGAGCATCTCCTCGGCCGCGGCAAGGTCCCGCTCCAGCCCGTGGTAGTGCCGCAGCCGCTCGGCAAGGGGCTCGAGGCGCGCGTATTCGACGGAAAGATCGCGGAATTGCGGCGAGCCGCCGGCGATCTCGGCGGTGGCGAGCAGGCGGCCCACCTCCTCGAACCGGTCGGCGAGCTTCTCGAGCCGCTGGCGGATGGATGGCTTCATGAGTCAAAGGTTTTCGGGGCGCGCATTGTAGGGCCATGCGCGCCGGGCGGGGAGGCACTATAGTGACGAGTGTGCGTCCCTTGATTCACTTCCCGCGCAACGCCCTTCCCGCCCTGTGTCTCGCGCTGGCGGCGGGTTGCGCGACGATGCCCCAGAGGCCGGCTCCGCCGCCGCAGCCGGACGCCGCCGCCCTGACCATCGTGGCGGAGATCGCGCTGCAGCGCGGTGATTGCCGGACCGCCGCCGAGACTTACGCCAGGGCGGCGCAGATCGCTTCCGCGCCGGTAGCCCACCGGGCGAGCGAGGTGGGCCTCGCCTGCGAGGATCTGCCGGCGGCATGGAAGTCGGCGCAGCGCTGGCGGGACCTCGATCCGCAGAACCGCGACGCCCTGGCCATGTACGCGACCGTGGCGCTGAAGCTCTATCGTATCGACGATGCGCGTGCCGCCGTGAAGGCGTTCCTCAGCGCGCCGCCGCGCGCACGCCGTCTCACGGGCCGGCATGGCGGCAATATTGCACCGCCAGGGCCCGACAGCGGTCTCGCCGATCTCACCACGCTGCTGCTCGAGGAGTCCGACCCGCCGGAGGTATTCGCGGCGCTCAACGGTGTGATCGATACATCGGGGGCGACGCCCGCGCGGCTGACCCTTCTCGGGGAGCTGGCCCTCGAGGCTTACGACGCGCAGAGCGCGCAACGGTACGCGGCGCGCGCCGTCGGTGAGAACCCGAAGAGCCTGGAAGCCAACCGCATCCTCGTACGGGCGTACGTGGTGTTGGGTCAGCCGGCGAAGGCCATCATGACGGCGCGGGACCTCATGCAGGCGAATCCGCGGCGCGGCATGTTCGAGCTGGCGGAGGTCTATCAGGAGCTCGGCCGGGTGGAGGATGCGCACCAGGAGCTCGAGCGGCTGCGCGCCAGCAATGCGCCGCGGGGCGAGGTCGACCGGCGCCTGGCGGTGCTCGCCTATGATTCCGGCGATCTGCAGGAGGCGCAACAGCGCTTCGCCGATCTCGCCGAGAGCGGCGAGGCGGACGAGAGCACGCTGATGTACCTGTCCGACATCGCGGCGCGGGAGGGGGACGTCGCCGCCGCTCTCGCCGGTTACGGCAAGCTCGCGGATTCCGCGCTCGCGCTCGAGGCGCGGGAGAAGGCGGCGGCGCTGCTCCTCGGGTCGCACCACACCGGCGATGCGCTCGCCCTGCTCCGGGAATACGCGCGGCAGCACCCGGAGGAGAGTGTCGACCTGACCATCGCCGAGGCGCAGCTTCTCGGCGACCACGGCCGCGCCGATGCGGGGCTGAAACTGCTCGATACCGCGCTGCGGACGCATCCCCAGCACCCCGCGCTCGAGTACGAGCGCGCGGTCATCCTGGAGCAGGCGGGCCATGTGAGCGAATCCGTGCAGGCGATGCAGAGCCTCCTCGCCACGCGCCCGGACGATCCCACGCTGTTGAATGCGCTCGGCTACACGCTGGCCGATCATCATCTGCAGCTGCCGCACGCCGAGTCGCTGATCAGCCGCGCCCTGACGCAGATGCCGGATAACCCGGCCGTGCTCGACAGCATGGGTTGGGTGCGCTTCCGCCGCGGCGATGCGGCGGGCGCGCTGGCGCCGCTCGAGCGCGCGTACGACATCAGCCACGATGCGCAGATCGCGGCCCATTGGGGCGAGGCGCTGTGGGTGGCCGGCCGGCGGGAGGCCGCGCGCAAGGTCTGGGCGGAGGCACTGGCGCGCAATCCCGATTCCAGGGAGCTGCAGGCGGTCGTCGCGCGCTTCATTCCGAATGCGAAATGACACCAGACTCCATCCGGCCGGCATGCTGTGGGCCGGCCTCGTGCTCGCCTTGGCGCTCTGCGGGTGCCAGACGGTGCCCCTCGCTCCGGCCCCCTCCCTGTCTTGGGGCGTGCGCCGGCCGGCGCTGCAGACACTCGGCCGCTACGGTCTCAACGGGCGTGTCGCGGTGGCCGTCGGTAATCAGGGTTTCAACGCCGGGCTTCGGTGGACGCAGTCCGCCGCGATGACCCATCTCACCCTCACCGGTCCGCTGGGCGCCGGCGGTGCCGAGGTCACCGCGGACGGGGCCGACCTGAGTGTCGTCACCTCGAACGGCAGGCGCCTGGACGCCGCCGCCGCGCGCACGAAGCTCGAGGAGACCCTCGGGTTCGAGCCGCCGCTCGCCAGCCTGCGGTATTGGGTGCTCGGTGTCCCCGACCCCGCGGCGCCAGCCGCCGTGCAACTCGATTCCCAACAGCGCCTCGCGCAACTGACGCAGGACGGCTGGCAGATCGATTACAACGCCTATATGCCGGTCGGGGCGGAGTGGCTGCCGCGGCTGATGACGCTGCGGCGGCGGGATGTGCGGGTGCGGGTGGTCGTCGACGGATGGCAGCTGTAACCGAGAGCCGCTGGCCGGCGCCGGCCAAGCTGAATCTCTTCCTGCATGTCACCGGCAGGCGGCCGGACGGTTACCACGAGCTGCAGACCGTCTTTCAGCTCATCGATCTCTGTGACACCGTGGTGCTCGCTGTCCGCGACGACGGTGCGATCGAGCGTCCCGAGGGCCCGGCAGGCGTGCCGCCGGAATCCGATCTCGTGGTCCGCGCGGCCCGCGCCCTGCAGGCGGCATCCGGCACGCGGCTCGGCGCCACGCTGCGGGTGCTCAAGCGCATCCCGATGGGGGGAGGCCTGGGCGGCGGCAGCTCCGATGCGGCGACTACCCTGCTCGGGCTCAATGCGGCCTGGGACTGCGGCCTCGGGATTGACGAGCTGGCGCGGCTGGGGCTGCCACTCGGTGCGGATGTGCCTGTATTCATTAGGGGTTTTTCCGCCTGGGCGGAGGGGGTGGGCGAGCGGCTGACGCCGCTGACGCTGCCGGAGCGCTGGTACGTGATCATCCACCCCGGCGTCGGGGTGAGCACCCGCGACGTGTTCCAGAGCGCTGAATTGACACGAAATTCCCCCCTCATCACAATACGCGCCTTTTTCGAGGCCGGCGGTCGCAACGACTGCGAGCCGGTGGTGCGGGCGCGCTGCCCCGAGGTGGCCGCGGCGCTCGATTGGCTGTCGCGATATGCGCCGGCACGGCTGACGGGAACCGGCTCCTGTATCTTCGCGTCCTGCGCGACCGCCATCGAGGCGGAGCGCATCGCGGCGCGCGTACCGGAGGAGTGGACGAGCTTCGTGGCGCGGGGCCTGGATATTTCACCGGCGCATCGTTCCCTGACGTAGTTGCAGCTGGGGTGTCGCCAAGTGGTAAGGCAGCGGGTTTTGATCCCGCCATTCGGAGGTTCGAATCCTTCCACCCCAGCCATCAGTTTTTGAGGCAGTTGGCCTGACGACATGACGACGAGCGATACACTGGCGCTGTTTGCCGGCAACGCCAATCCGGCGTTGGCAACGGATGTCGCGCGACATCTGCAGACGCCGCTTGGGCGTGCCTATGTGGGCCGCTTCAGCGATGGCGAGGTGAACATCGAGCTGATGGAGAACGTGCGCGGCCGCGACGTCTTCATCGTGCAGCCGACCTGCCCCCCCGCCAACGACACGCTGATGGAGCTGCTCGTGATGGTGGATGCGTGCCGCCGCGCCTCGGCCGCGCGCATTACCGCGGTGGTGCCTTATTTCGGCTACTCGCGCCAGGATCGCCGGCCGCGGGCGACGCGCTCGGCGATCACCGCGAAGCTGGTGGCCAACATGATCTCGAGCGCCGGCGTGAACCGGCTGCTCACGGTGGACCTGCACGCCGATCAGGTTCAGGGCTTCTTCGACATCCCGGTCGACAACGTGTACGCGTCGCCGGTGCTGCTC